>Ga0209726_10000123_pt1 | contig 159791 bp, 150 predicted proteins | sample Subgrocontami54m_FD_187453 | JGI IMG/M metagenome (GOLD analysis project Ga0209726, IMG submission 187453) | Subsurface groundwater microbial communities from S. Glens Falls, New York, USA - GMW46 contaminated, 5.4 m (SPAdes) (version 3) | ecosystem: Environmental > Aquatic > Deep subsurface...
CGATCTGGGCTACATCGGTTTCGACCAGGGCGGCCTGCTCACCGAGGCGATCACGAAGAAGCCCTACTCGGTGCTGCTGCTCGACGAGATCGAGAAGGCGCACCCGGACATCTTCAACATCCTGCTGCAGGTGATGGATCACGGCACGCTGACCGACAACAACGGCAGGAAGGCGGACTTCCGCAACGTCGTGATCATCATGACCACCAACGCGGGCGCCGAGTCGCTCGCCAAGAATTCGATGGGCTTCACGGCGGCGCGCGCCCAGGGCGACGAAATGGAATCGATCAAGCGCATGTTCACGCCCGAGTTCCGCAACCGGCTGGACGCGACCATCTCGTTCCGCTCGCTGGATGAAGACATCATCCTGCGCGTGGTCGACAAGTTCCTGATGCAGCTCGAGGAGCAGCTGCAGGAGAAGAAGGTCGAACCCCAGTTCACCGCGGCGCTGAAGGCGCACCTGGGGAAAAAGGGCTTCGATCCCCTGATGGGCGCGCGGCCGATGGCGCGCCTGATCCAGGACACCATCCGGCGCGCGCTGGCGGACGAGCTGCTGTTCGGCAAACTGCAAAGCGGCGGCAAGGTCGAGATCGGCGTCGACGCGGAAGGCACAATCAAGCTGAAGTTCGAGGAAGAGCCGGCAGCGGTTTCCTGACCGGGCCGGTGCTTTTTTCGGCGCCTCCGTGCTGCTGGCGCTCTCGCCCGGGCCGGACAACCTGTTCGTGCTGCTGCACTCCGCGGCGCACGGACCGAAGACGGGCCTGCTGATTGTCCTTGGGCTGTGTACGGGACTCATCGTGCACACCCTCGCGGCCGCGGGCGGCCTTGCCGCCTTGTCAGTCCGCTACCTGGCCGCGAAACAGTACAGCAATCCGCCGCCGCCCGTGCGCCGCAGCGCATCCATGCTGCAGCCGATCGAGGAATGGGATGAATTCCAGGACCTTCCGGCGGCGCTGTCGCTTATCCCGCTCCGGTCATGATGCCCGAGCATGGCGGAACCCTCGCCGCTCTTGGTCCAGTTGCCGCAGGTATTGTCCTGCTTGCCGATGATCGCCATCCCGGTCCCTTCGGACCCGGTCAGGATGTCGTGCACGTTCGGGCGGTCGCCGCGCCCGTTCAGCACTTCACCCTTTTCGCTCAGCGCGGTCTGCTTGTTGATGTTGTTGCCACTGTGCAGTTCTTCCGGGTTGCGCGCAACGACCACGCCCCTGGCATTGCGCCACGGCCCCCTGCCGATGCGCTCGCGCGCATTGACCGCCGCGGAACCATCCGGCTTGTTGACGCTCAGATAGGCGCGCCAGGTGCGCCCGCCCGCGCCCGCCGCGCCGGCAAGCGACTGGCAGTACTTGTCGGCGCCGGCCAGTCCGCCGAAGTCGGCGCCTTTGCCCGGATTCGTGCTGGTCACGAAAAACGTCATTTTGGACTGCTGCGCATGGGCGCCGGCGCAACCGAGCGCAAACAGCATGCCGGTCACCGCCTTGGCGAAAGTTGAAGCATTCATGCCGCATCCTCCGTTGTTGATTGTCGTATGGAACAGGAGCAGGTCGTAGCCCTGCAAAATTCCGCCGCGCCGCGCGTACGGCGGACCCGGCATATTCCGCCATCCCCTCTATTTTCTCCGGCCAGCCTGGATGTAGAGTCGAGAAGTGACGCGGTGGGGTAGGTGGCCGCTTGTCTGTTGCCGAGCCTTTCGTTGGTCGGTGCCCGAGTAGCGTTCACCATGCTCCGTTTTCACTTCCCGCTCATCGAACCGGACGGGCGGATTTCCCGCATCCGGCTCTCGGACGAGGCATCATGCGTACGCCCACGGGAAGCTCTTGTGCGACTCGGCAAATATACCAGCCCCAGCGAGCGGTGCAGATACACGGAAGGGAAGCTGCTCCGGTTGCTACCGGCTGGAGCGAAAGTCGCCGGACGGGATTCGCACCCGCTGGAAAACCGCTTTGTACGGCGTACAGTAACGTATAGGTTACTATACGCCCCCCTGTCAGGGCCGCCGCAGCCCCCTCATTTCGATTCCTTCGCCGGATGCAGGGTTGCCCAGGCGCAGCCGAACAGCAGCGCGCCGGTGACCGCGAACACGGCGGCCATGCCCAGGCTCGCAGCCAGGCCGCCGAACAGCGAGGGGGCGACCAGGCGTAGGATTCCCGTCGCGGTGACCCGCAGACCCATGGCCTCGGCGACCCGATCCTTCGCCGCCCGCTTCATCAGCAGCAGCAACGTCAGCGGCTGGCCGCATGCAATGCCCAGGCCAAACAGCGCCGCGACCAGGCCAAGTAGAACCGGATCGCGGAATAGCGGCACCATGGCAAAGGCCAGCGCCGCCAGGGCAAACGAATAGCCGAGCAGAGGCATATCACCGAATCGCGCGAGGAGACGCGGCATCAGCGGACGCACCACCAGGGTTGACAGTGGCAGGCAGGCCAGCACCAGACCGATTGCGGAGGCGGAAAGCCCGATGCCGTGCGCATAGATCGGCAGGTAAAAGGGGAACAACTCCATGGCAAGCTGTACCGCGCCGCTGACCGCGATCACCCACCACAGGTGCCGGTCGGCAAGGGTATCGAGCAGCTTTGCCGGCGCTTCCCGCGAGCGCGTGCCGGGGGGCAGTCCGGCGCCCCAATACGCGAGCATCAGGAGCACCGCGAGCGGGAAAGGCAGCAGCCAGAGGCAGGCGTTCAGATGACCGACATGATCGATCGCGAATCCGGCGAGCGGCGGGCCGACCAGCATGGTGAGCGCCCCATAAGTGCCGTATACGGCGAGATTGTTCGCAAGGCGCGCCGGCTCGCTGAGCGTTCGGAGCAGCGCTTGCGATACCAGCACGCAACCGGTGGTCCAGATGCCGAGCAACACCGAACCTGCAAAAAGAGCGGGCATGCCGGGAAGCAGATAGGGCAGCAGGATGCCCGCCATTCCGCACATCGCCGCGACCACGAGGGGCCTGCGCGAACCCAGGCGATCCACCAGCCGGCCGGCGTGGAACGCCAGCAGCACCGGCGCCAACTGCGAGCCGGCCGCCAGCACACCCACCTGGAGGGGGCTCGCACCCGAATCCAGCGCAAACAGTGAGAACAGCACGCGCGCGCCGAGAAAGGCGCTGAACGTCAGGAACATCTGGATGTGGACGAAGTGAATCATCGAAGTCCGCGCAACGGTAAATGATCCCGCCGGGTCGGGGCGCGCGGGCGCATATCCTTTTACATGTTAGCCGGATTGCGGAGTGCTCTCTTGCGAGAATGCGTAACCATCGTGCTGCTGTCATGCGGCCTCGTGGCGCCAAGCGCTTTCGCAGCCGATGTCCTCTCATACAACAGCGTCGAACTGCAGGCCGAAGCGCAGCGCGGCCGCGCCGAGATCCGTATTGAAAGCCGGGACTTCGAGTCCGCTTCGACACTGATAGGCAGGCTACAGTCTGGCATGAAGCTTGGTGGTATGAGTTTCTCCGTGGCGCGCGAGGCGCGCTTCGGCATCGATCGAAGAAAGGCCGCGCGAACTGCTGTCTAGCCCAGCAGGTCCGCGGCATCGCGCGACCAATACGCGCCCTCGCCCGCGGGGATATGCAGATCACCTCCGGCCATCACGCCGCCGATTAGCCTGACATCAGACCGAGCAAGGACTCACCGTAACGCTGCAGCTTTCTTTCGCCGATGCCGTCTATCTCGGCTAGCGCATCCAGACTTCCGGGCCTGAGCGAGGCAATCGCGGCCAGCGTGCGGTCGTGAAAGATGACATATGCGGGTACGGCTTGCGCGCGCGCCTGCGTGGCGCGCCAGGCTTTCAAGCGCTCCAGCAGTTCGCCGTCGGCTGCGGGCAGCTCCACACCGACCACGCTTGCCGTGCCGCGCCGCGCGCCCGCTTTCCTGCGCGGCGCGACCCTGCGTAGTTCCACGAGCGTCTCGCCCTTCAGCACCGCACGGCTGGCCTCGGTCAGCGTCAGCGCGCCATAGGCCTCGTGGTCGGGGCGCAGGTAGCCGAGCGCGGTGAGCTGGCGGAACACGCTGCGCCATTCCGCCTCCTCCACGTCGGCGCCGATGCCGAACACCGACAGCTGATCATGACTCCAGCTCGTCACGCGGTCCGTGGTCTTGCCGCGCAGCACGTCGACTAGGTGCACGGCGCCGAAGCGCTGCCCGGTGCGATACACGCAGGACAGCGCCTTGCGCGCGGCATCGCTCGCATCCCAGGTCCGCGGCGGCTCGAGGCAGGTATCGCAGTTGTCGCAGGCATCGCTGGCCTCGCCGAAGTAAGCGAGCAGCCGCACTCTTCTGCAGCCCGCGGTCTCGCACAGGCCGAGCAGCGCGTCCAGCTTGGCGACGGAAACGCGCTTGTACTCCTCGCTGCCCTCCGACTGGTCGATCATACGGCGCTGCTGCACCAGGTCCGCCAGGCCGTAGGCCATCCATGCATCCGCCGGCTCGCCGTCGCGTCCGGCGCGCCCGGTCTCCTGGTAATAGCCCTCGATGCTCTTCGGCAGATCGAGGTGGGCGACAAAGCGCACCTCCGCCTTGTCGATCCCCATGCCGAACGCGATCGTCGCCACCATCACGATGCCCTCCTCGTCCTGGAAACGCGCCTGATGCAGGCGGCGCGTCTCGGCGTCCAGCCCGGCGTGATAGGGCAGCGCCACGATGCCCTGCGCGGCGAGGAAGGCCGCGGTCTCATCCACCTTCCTGCGCGACAGGCAGTAAACGATGCCGGTGTGGCCGCGGTGCGCGGCGCGGATGAAAGCGAGCAGTTGCTGGCGCGGCTCGGCCTTGTCGATGATGCTGTAGCGGATGTTCGGGCGGTCGAAGCTCGAGATGAAGACGCGCGCATCCTCGAGCGCGAGACGCTGTATGATCTCCGCACGCGTCTGCGGATCGGCGGTCGCGGTAAGCGCTATGCGCGGCACCTGCGGAAAACGCTCGTGCAGGATGGAAAGCTGCAGGTACTCCGGACGGAAATCATGGCCCCACTGCGACACACAGTGCGCCTCGTCTATCGCGAACAGCGCGAGCTTTGCCTCGCCGAGCAGCTCCAGCATGCGCGGCATGACGAGGCGCTCCGGCGCGACGTAAAGCAGATCCAGCTCTCCCGCGGCGAAGACGCGCTCGACCGCGTTTGCCGCGCGCCCATCAAGCGAGGAATTGAGAAAGGCGGCGCGCACGCCGAGCTGCTCGAGCGCGACCACCTGGTCGCGCATGAGCGCGATGAGCGGCGAGACCACCAGCGCCGCACCCCCGCGCAGCAGCGCCGGAAGCTGGTAGCACAGCGACTTGCCGCCGCCCGTCGGCATGAGCACCAGCGCGTCGCCGCCATTGATGATGTGGGAGACGATCTCCTCCTGCGGCCCGCGGAACGCGGGATGGCCGAAGGTACTGCGCAGGATGTCGAGCGCCGTGCTACCGCTGCGAGGCATCAGGCGTTGCCGCGTTTCGACGGGAGCTGATCGAGCCGCCCGGCAAAGCGCTTGCGCTGCGCCGGGCTGAACATCGCCGGACCGCCCTGCGCCGCGCTCAGGCGGCCCTCCTGTCGATTTCGGGCAGATCGCCAATCGCGAAGCTGACCGCTTCTTCAACGCGCTCGAGCCACACGACATGCAGCCTTTCGCGCGCTTCCAAGGGCACGTCCTCGTAGTCCTTCTGATTGCGCTTCGGCAGCATCACAGTGGTGATGCCCGCGCGCAGCGCGGCGAGCAGTTTCTCCTTCAGCCCGCCGATCGGCATTACCAGCCCGCGCAGTGAGATTTCGCCGGTCATGGCGACATCACTCCTCACGGGGCGATCCGTGAGCAGCGAGATAAGCGCGAGATACATCGCCACGCCCGCGCTCGGCCCGTCCTTCGGCGTCGCGCCGGCCGGCACGTGCACGTGCACGTCGACCTTGTCGAGCGAGTCGTTCAGGAGCTTCTTCGCCAGAGTCAGCGCGGCCTGGGCTGACTCCTTCATCACATCGCCCAACTGTCCGGTCAGGATCAGGCGCCCGGACCCCGGCACGCTGCTCGCCTCGATGAAGAGGATGTCCCCGCCCACCGGCGTCCAGGCAAGCCCGGTCGCCACGCCCGGCATGCTGGTGCGCAGCGCCACCTCGTTCTCGAAGCGCCGCGCGCCGAGGATCGCGTGCAGGTCGGGCTCATCGATCTTCACCGATTCGGCCTCGCCTTCCGCGATCTGCATCGCGACACGGCGCAGCACCGAGCCGATCTCGCGCTCCAGGTTGCGTACGCCCGCCTCGCGCGTGTAGTCGTGCCCGATGGCGCGGATCGCCGCATCTGTAAGGGAGGCCTGCTCAGGCTGCAAGCCGTTCGCTTCCATCTGGCGCTTCACGAGATAGCGCTTCGCGATCTGCAGTTTCTCCTCCTCGGTGTAGCCCGCCAGATGGATGATCTCCATGCGGTCGCGCAAGGGGCCCGGAATCGTGTCGAGCTGGTTCGCGGTGCACACGAACATCACGCGCGACAGGTCGAAGTCGATGCCGAGGTAGTTGTCGCGAAAGCGCGCGTTCTGCTCCGGATCGAGCACCTCCAGCAGCGCGCTGGACGGATCGCCGTGGAAACCGCCCATGCCGAGCTTGTCGATCTCGTCCAGCATGAACACGGCATTCCGGGTGGCGGCGCGCTTCATCGCCTGGATGATGCTGCCGGGTAGCGCGCCGATATACGTGCGCCGGTGGCCGCGGATCTCGGCCTCATCATGCACGCCGCCGAGCGCCACGCGCTGGAAAGCGCGCCCGGTGGCGCGCGCTATCGACTGGCCGAGCGAGGTCTTGCCCACCCCCGGCGGGCCGACGAAGCAAAGAATCGGGCTCTTGCCCTCGGGATTCAGTTTGCGCACCGCGAGGTACTCCAGGATCCGGCGCTTGATCTTGTCCAGGCCGAAGTGATCCTCGTCCAGTACGCGACGCGCCTCGGCGAGGTCGATCTGCTTTCCGGGTTCCGTTTTCCACGGCAGCTCAGTCAACCACTCGAGATAGGTGCGCAGCATCGAGTACTCGCCGCCTCCCTCGCTCATCCTCTGCAGGCGCTTCAGTTCCTTAAGCGCGTACTTGTGCGATTCCTCGGGCATGCCCGCCTCATCGATCGCCTTTTTTAGCTCCTCGATCTCCGCGGCGGTGTCCTCGCCCTCGCCAAGTTCCTTCTGGATCTGGCGCGCCTGCTCGCGCAGCACATGCTCGCGCTGGCGCTGATCGAACGCCTTCTTGGTCTGCGCGCCGATCTTGTTCGACAGGCGCAGCACCTCGACCCGGTTGGCGAGCAGGGCAAGTACCTTGTCCAGGCGCTCGGACAGATCGAACACCTCGAGCAGCTGCTGCTTTTCATCCGCCTTGAGATCGAGAAAATTCGCGACCATGTCGGCCAGCTGGCCGGGCAATTCGATGCCCTGCACCACGCCGGCCAGACCGTCGGGCGCATTCGGCAGCAGTTCGATCGCTTCGGCCGCGAGCGTGCGCAGCTGGTGGAAGCGCGCCTCGATCTCGGGCCCGCTCGCCTGCGGCTCCTCCACGAAGGCGACACGCGCCACGAAGAACGGCCAGCCATCGAGGAATTCGAGCACCCGGAAGCGCGATTGTCCCTGCACCACGAGATGATGGCCGCCCTCCGCGCCGGTGACATAGCGCAGCACCTGGCCCGCCGTGCCGACCCAATAGAGATCCTCGGGCTTGGGATCGTTGTTCGCGGGGTCGCGCTGCAGCAGGAACCCGACCTTGCGCTCGCCGCGGGCCGCATCCTGCGCAGCCGCGACCGAGCGCTGGCGCCCGATGGTGACCGGCGCGATAACGCCCGGAAACACCACCATGTTGCGCATCGGCACGAGCGCGATCGCGTCATCCGGCAGCGCCTTGCCGACCTCGCGCGCCTTCTGCGGCGCGGCAGGCGGCGCCGCATTCCCGTCGCCATTTAGGGCTTGCTGATTTTTCGGCCACGGGCTCATGGGGTCTCCTTGTTTCTCGTTCATCGCAATCCCCCCGTCCGTTCCTGTTCGTTGCGCGTGCGCTTTGCCAGCAGCAGCCTGAGACATCCGCCCTCAAAGGATTGCTCGACCAGATCGAGCGCATGCATCGGCAGCACCACCCGGCGCTCGAAGCGGCCGTATGGAATTTCCATGCGATGGATGCGCACGTCCTCGCCGCTCGCCGGGAAAGGCCGCAACGCGGCAACCGACAGCCCGTCGGACTCCAGCGCGATCGTGATGCTGTCCGGCGCCACGCCCGGCAGCGCCAGGGTGATCAGCAGCGCCTCGGAGGTTTCCATGACGTCCACGGGTGCCTCCCAGTTTGGCGCAGCCGGCAGCAAGGTATTGCGCCCAAGGCGGAAAAACTGCCGGTGCAGGCGGTCTGCCTGGTCGAGCATCGCCAGGGCTTCCGCCCACATCCAGCCGCTCGCTTTGCGTGAATTCATGAAGTTCCTTGAAAACCGCCCTGCCGGTTGGCGAGTCCCACGCCCGCCCGTATTCTCCTATGTGGCGGACAAACACGCGGTTTCAAGTACTCGAAAAGCGGCCGCACAAATTAAAACCCCGCCATCCGGCGGGGTTTTAAGGCTGAAAAGCGAAGAAGATCAGGCGTAGGAGCGCAGGCGCAGCGAAAATTCCTGCAGCGGCACGACGCCGCTAGCTTCCGCCCGCGCGCACCACTCCTGAAGCTGCTTCAGCAACTGCTCCTTGGTGGCATGTGAGCGATCCCACAGTGAGACAAGCTCGACGCGCATGGCAAGCGCGGTGGCCAGGGCCCTGGAGTCCTTGAGGGTCTCGGCAAGATGCGCCTGCTCGCGTTCGGACATCGCCTGCACCCGCAGCAGCCCGCGGCGCAGGGACTTGAGCGCCTGCGCATCGCGCGGCGACCAGTCCTTCAGCCGCTTGAGCTCTTCCTTGTAAGTAGCTTTGACGGAACGCGCATAACGCGAAAGCACGTCGTAGCGGTTCGCGATGACGGCGTGCAGCGTATCGAGGTCCGCGGCAAGCTTTGGCGTCGGGGCGAAGCGCGGTGTTGGCGCAACCTTCTTCACGGTCGCGAGCCCGGCCATCTCCAGCAGCCTGATATAGAGCCACCCGATGTCGAACTCATACCACTTCGATGACAGCCTGGCCGAGGCCGCGTAGGCGTGGTGGTTGTTGTGCAGCTCCTCACCGCCGATCAGGATGCCGAACGGTATGATGTTCCGGCTGGCTTCCGAGGTGTCGAAATTGCGATACCCGGCCCAGTGTCCCACTCCGTTGATGACGCCGGCCGCCCAGAACGGAATCCATACCATCTGCACCGCGAACATGATGGCGCCAGCCAGCACGCCGAACAGCAGGATGTCGACCGCCGCCATCAGAACGACGCCGAGCAAGGCATGCGGCGCATAGACATTGCGCTCCAGCCAGTCGTCGGGTGAACCGTGGCCGTACTTCTCCATCGTTTCAGGATTGCGCGATTCGCGCACGTAAAGCAACACCCCGCCGAACAGTACTTTGAGGATGCCATGCTGCACCGGGCTATGCGGATCCTCGGGCGTTTCACATTTCGCATGGTGCTTGCGGTGAATCGCGGCCCACTCGCGCGTCACCATGCCGGTCGTCATCCAGAGCCACATGCGGAAGAAGTGCGACGCGAGCGGATGCAGCTCAAGGGCGCGGTGGGCCTGGTGGCGATGCAAAAAGATGGTGACTGCGGCGATGGTGACATGGGTCATGCCCAGTACGGTCAGGGCGTAGCCCCACCAGGGGAGGTCCAGCAATCCGGTATCGGGCATCGAGGCCTTTGCGTTGGTTGTGATGAAATCGCCATATGGGGGAGCCAGTTGAGAACTTCAATTGCCCGTCACCAAATAGCGCGTAGCGCGAAAAAAGCGCCGCTATTTTACGCGAATCGCTTTCCGGGATCACAATCTTTTACCCTCTGCAATGGATGTCTTGCGCCGGCATTGCGCCGCAAGCGGTTGGCATTGCACGGGAAACGTTCGAGAAACTCATGTTTTCCTGCGCTCGAAGGCCGCGGCGAAGAAAGCGTCGGTAGCGTGCTCGTGCGGCCAAAGGTGCAAATAGTGCCCGGATGCGAGCGCGATATGCTGCTCGGCAGGCAGATCGGCGCAGGATAGCGGCGCGAATTCCGGATGTGCGGCGGCAAAGCGCTCGACCACGTCCTCGTTTTCCTGCCGCAGGATGCTGCAGGTTGCGTACACGAGGCGCCCGCCCGGCTTCACCAGACGCGAGGCAGAGGCGAGTATGCGCGCCTGTTTCGCGGCGAGTTCGGCAACCGACTCCGCTCCCCGGCGCCATTTCAGGTCGGGATTGCGCCTCAGGGTGCCGAAGCCCGTGCATGGAGCATCCACGAGCACCCGGTCGATTTTCCCCGCGAGGCGCTTGATGCGCGCGTCGTTCTCGCTGTCAAGCGCCATCGGATGCACGTTGCTGACCTGCGCGCGCGCTGCCCTCGGCGCCAGCGCCGCGAGCCGGCTCTTCGACGTGTCCATGGCATAAAGCCGACCGGTACTGCGCATCAGCATGGCAAGCGCCAAAGTCTTGCCGCCCGCCCCGGCGCAGAAATCGGCAACCATTTCGCCGCGCCGCGGAGCCAGCAGGTAAGCAAGTATCTGGCTGCCCTCGTCCTGCACTTCGATCGCCCCGGACTTGAACAAGGCGAGCCGATTGACCGGCGGCTTGCCCGCGACCCGGATCCCGGCGGGCGAATACGGCGTCGCCTGGGCCTCGATCCCCTCGCGCGCCAGCTCCTGGAGCACCGCCTCCCTGTCGGTGCGCGCCAGATTGACGCGCAAGTCCAGCGGCGCCGCATTCAGCAGCCCCTGTGCGACGCGCCTGGCCTGCGCTTCGCCCTCCTGCGCCAGCACTGCCTCCCAAAGCCAGTCGGGCAGATCGACCTGTACCGCCGGCGGGAAATCGCCCGCGGCGCGAGCCTTCGCCGCGAGCTCGAGCGACTTGTCGCGCAGCAATCCCTCCAGCGAACGAACAGACAGGCCGATGACACGAACCAACGCGCCGATCAGCAGTGCGCGCGGGTTCGCGCTGCCCACGGCCGCCTCGAGAGAACGCTTGCGCCGCAACACCCCGTACACCGCTTCTGCCACGAATGCACGGTCCCGCTGCCCGAGCTGATGATTGGAACGGAAATAGCGCGACACAGTCTGGTCGGCCGGGCCCGAAAAATGGAGCAGCTCGCGCAGCAGGTGCTCCGCGTGGCGCAGAACCGGAACCAGGCCGGACAATCGCACCACGGGTGCGCCCGGCGATTCCATGCCCGGGGTTTTCGGCGTGCGCGTCATGGAGGCCTTCTGCGTCATGGAGGCCTTCTTATGGTCTGCTGACACGCGTGGCGACCTGATCGGTCCGGGTGCCGTCTTTCTCGACGACCAGGATGCGCACCGGCAGATAGCCGTAGGCCGGCGCCAGCCACAACTCCGCCGTGCGCTCGTTCGGACCGTCGGGCCGGCGCACCACGCGCAGCGTATCGAACTCGCCCGCAGGGACCTGAATCTTTGCCCGCCCTCCCGGCTCGTACACCTGGGTGGAGACGCCGCGGCCGTCGGCGAGATCCAAGGACACCACGCTGGCGGGCGACTCGATAAACGCGAACTGGAATGCGAATGCAAGCCGGTCGCTGGGGTTTGCGGGCAGCGGCCGGACCTCCGGCTCGCCCCGGTACTTCATCGTCAGCGTCTTCGCCACATAGTCGAAATTCGCACTCGCCGTGGGTCGGCCGGAGCGCTCATCGGTGAATTCCTGCGGACGCAGGCCGTTCGGCGTTATGCGACCCCTGCTCATGCGCTTGATCTGGAAGAGGAGCGCCATCGCGCCGCGTCCCTTGCCGATCTCGGTTGCGCGGTAAGTCTTGCCGTCGTGCTCCAGTTTTTCGATGACCTCGGCGATGGCCAGGCCGTTGTGCAGCACATCGAATGCAATCTCGATGTTTGCGGGCGGCGCGGCCTGCAACGCCGGCGGCCAGGCTAGCGCGAGAAGGAAGAGGATCCTATGAATCATCGAATACCAGCTGGGCGTCGCCACCCTTCACGCTGATGACGCCGGCGCGATTCACGAGCCTGTCCTCCAGAAACCACTTTACCGCCTGCGGAAAGACCCGGTGTTCCTGACGCAGCACGCGCGCAGCCAGCTGCTCGGCGGTGTCGCCCACGCGCACCGGAATCGCCGCCTGCACGATGATCGGGCCGTGATCCACGTCGGCGGTCACGAAATGCACTGTGCAGCCGTGCAGTTTCACCCCTGCAGCGAGCGCCCGCGCATGCGTGTCCAGGCCCGGGAAACACGGCAACAGGGAGGGATGTATGTTCACCAGGCGCCCCGTGTAGCGCTGCACGAACCAGGCAGTCAGCACCCTCATGAAGCCCGCGAGCACGACCAGCCTCGGCCCATGATGGTCGATCTCCTCTGCAAGCTTGCGCTCGAAATCTTCGCGCGATGCGTAGTCGCGGTGCGGCACGGCGAGCACGGGTATGGCGCGACGCGCCGCAATGCCCAGGCCTGGCGCCTCGGCGCTGTTGCTGAGCACCGCCGACACGGGAATCGCGGCATCCAGCAGCGCCTGCAGATTGCTGCCGCGGCCGGAGATCAGGACGACGATGGACATGAAGGTGCGGACTAGCGAGAAAGCGTCAAGGGCGTGCAGTTTAGCAGTGCGCGCCTACTTGAATGTCCTGTCCACGCTGCCCTGGACCGCGAATCGTCTATCTACTAACTTATTTGCTAATACCTATGAAGTTCAGTTCAGTGCAGGCGCGGTGGTGTCTCAGTTTGAGTTGTAACAGCGCCTAACGATCCTGGCAGTGTCTTTCTTTTCGCACGTAGCCAGGCTTCGACGCGTTCTTGCCTGACGGCCCACACTCCAGCACCCTTTCCTTGTGGTGCGTGGAACAGATCGTCTGCGTCCGATTTCCCCCTGAATGTCGCGTACTCGCCAGCATACCCTTGAAATGCGCTTTGCACAGCCTGCTCGAAAGCCTTCGGCATGTTGAGCCCCTTTTCCCCGCGCTTCCGCCACAACTCAGCTATCACCAACCGCCGATGAAGTCCTCCCCTGTGCGGGTACAGAACGCCAATGATGTCTAGGACCCAAGGATTCTCCCGGCGCATCTTGATGTCACGAGCATCCTTCCCGAACTCCTCGTCAAGTTCCTTTATGAGGTCTTCAATCTCGTTGCCCATGCTCCTGCCTCCGCGATCTAATCTGCCGATTTGGTGATCTCGTCCACGCTCAATACGTGGTCCGCAATACCGGCCTGCATGGCCGGGGTAACGCGAGGCGATTTGTGAATCCGCCCGAAGTTGTAGAACATGTAATGCAAGCCGATGGCGCAGGCGTGATTCTGGACCTTCTTGCTGAATCCGTTGGTCAGCCGCGTGAACCGGCGCATGCTCAGCCGAACGGCCAGATTCTGGCGCTCGACGTGCCACGTTGAAACTTTCGATTCATCTGGGACCCCGCTAATTGTTTCCTTAGTCGCTCCAGTGCATACCGGCGGGCTGTAGCGGCGCTCCGCCTCAGGCGGGGAAGCGTAGAGCTTGGTCAGGGTCGAATAGTCGATCTCACAGCTCGAACTGAAGGAGAGGCGAGAGACGCACAATTGACTCTGCACCCTTAGCGAACTTGGTCACGACCGCACCTTCGGGCAGAACGATTCCGTCTACCACGACCTTTCCGTCAGTGACCCCCTGTTGCCACTTGCACGGCCAAATGGTACGCCGACGCGGCAGGAGCGGACGGCAAAACGCCGAACGTCTTGGTGAAAGGCGGACCAGCATGATGATCAGCCAAGCCGTGGCGTTGAAGGGCTGGCCGTCGATTTGAGGGAAACGCCGACTCAATCATTGGAGAACCGCGCATAGACATTCGGCAAGTGCTCCCGAAAAAATCGTTCCTGTTCAGGACGCAGTTGCCGGCGCGTACATTCCTCTGGCGCAAGACCGTAACGCATGCCAACCTTTTCGTATGTCCTGCCGTCTGCATCTGTATACACGGTTGGGTCAGTCGGAGTTTGATTGACATTGATGTATTCAAGTGATTTCTCATCGTCGTAACAGAGCATTTGATACACATAATAGTCATCGAAACTGGCCAGACCTACCTCCTTCGCCGTACCAAATAGGGCACCCTGCGCTCGGCAGCGAAGGTACTCCTCTTCGGACAATGGCAAGCCGCGTAGAAGCACCCACGGATCAGGTGTGAAGTAACTCAAAGCTCTTCCCGCCGCCCTGCGAACTGCATCTATTTCCTCTGATAGAGCCGCAAGGTTGGCGTTGAGTGGTTCAGGCATTTCCCTTGGCAGCACGTCGTAGCCCACAACATTCCTATACAGCCACTGAGTGATCTCCCTCATGGCGCTACTTGCTCTGCCAACGCCTTCCATGATGCTCTGCAACTCTTGCCTAGCGTCGTTCATATTGTTCATCCCCTGCGCAGAGAGGGTTGCCAGAAAACAATGTGCAAACCATCTAATGTAGGATGTCAGGCGGCGGTTCAATTCCAGGTTCCCACGCCTCCCAGAGGGGTCTGGAAAGCTCGTGCAGGTTTGTTTCATTTTCCTTGAGATAGCGGTCGATAATGGAGTCAACAATTCGTCCAGCTCGCTTGATAATTTCTCGTATGCGATCAAGGTCGCTGAAAAGCCACGCGCGTCCTGCTGGCGTTACGAGCGCCTGTGTCCGCTTTGCGTTCCAATAAGCGTGGACTAAAAGATTTCGCTCCTTAACACCGGCTTGAATGGCCGTTCTCTCAGCATCTGTCAGATATTTCCGCATACGCACCTCGCGAAATAGTTGTCCAATAGTCTGCGGTGCATCAGGAGTGTCAAGCGGGGTAGCGGCACGTTCTTGGCTACCATTTACATCCATCACCTTCAGGAGCAGCGACAGGCCGCTCTCGAGATGTTGCGCTTCGAATACCGCGTTACCAAGCGCTGTATAGACAGGTATCGTGTCGGCATAAGCGATTTTTGTCATGGTCGTCAAATAACTCTTATAGAGTGTGCCGCGCTAACCGGCGCGTGCCGTCCTTGCGCGCGTCCGGGTTGAGCGTGTAGTGGTTGAACGGCGATCGGCCCGCTCAGATGCCTGTTGCTCTCCGATTCCCTGAGACACGAGCGATACCACCGGTGCGTTGAGCGAGACGCCTTCCGCTTTCGCGCGAGCGATCAAGCGCGCATGGAACGAACGCGGGACTCTTTGCACGAAGCGCCCGCTGACCGAAGAAGACGGCTTGGGAATGCCGTCGCCGAACTCTTGCGCAACTGCCAGCCACGACTGCAGCGCATCCCTGCCGTTCTCGATTGCATCCTCCGGTGTGGTCCCATCGGACCAGCAGCCGGGAAGATCGGGGAAGTAGATGCTGTACCCGCGGCCTTCTACTTTCGAGAGGGGGCGAACTTCAAACGGGTACGCGACGCTGGACATTTTCATTCGGCGAGTCCTTCCTCAACCAAGCGCATGAACTTTCGCACGTAGCGGTCATGCGCCTGCTTCATGGAACTCCGCAACCGAAACCGGCCGCTTCACTGAAACCGAATTTTGCAGAGCCTTGATTCGTTCGAGTTCATGCATCGTCTGCGCCGTGAAGTACGAGTCCCCGCAGTGTGGACAGGACCACATTGGAATTCCTTCCACTACCAGAAGGGATGGCCCGCTCCCGTAAGTCCGCGCGACCCGTCGAAGTTGAGCACCGGCTCGACCACAGGAGACGCACACAGGCCTAAACGAGGTAGACCGTGACGATGTAGAGGACGTCCGAGGGGAGTAGAAAGTCGTGACACACAGGTAATTCTACGGGAGCGCTTCTAAGGCGCATACCGGTGTTGCCGTGCGGTGGGCCGGCACGACCTTTGCCACTACTCCCCAAATTCATTTCCCAGGCCGCGCCTAGTCCGAATCACCCGTCCCGATCATGAGCTCGGGACGCACCCACTCGTCGAACTGCGCCGCGCTCACGAATCCGAGCGCAAGCGCAGCCTCGCGCAGCGTGCCGCCCTCCTGGTGCGCGCGCTTGGCGATCTGCGCGGCGCGGTCGTAGCCGATGTGCGGCGCGAGCGCGGTCACCAGCATGAGCGAGTTTTCAACCAATTTCCGGATGCGCGGCTCGTTTGCTTCGATGCCGCGCGCGCAATGCGCCTCGAAAGAGCGGCAGCCGTCCGCGAGCAGGCGCGCGCTCTGCAGGAAAGCGTCTATCAGCAGGGGCTTGTAGACGTTCAACTCGAAATTTCCGGATGCACCGCCGAAGTTGACCGCGACATCGTTGCCGAGCACACGCGCCGCCGCCATGGTCAGCGCCTCGGCCTGCGTCGGGTTGACCTTGCCGGGCATGATCGAGCTTCCCGGCTCGTTTTCCGGTATCGATAACTCGCCGAGCCCGCTGCGCGGCCCCGAGGCCAGCCAGCGCACATCGTTCGCGATCTTGGTCAGCGCCGCCGCCAGCGTCTTCAGCGCGCCATGCGCGAAGACCATGGCTTCGTGCCCCGCGAGCGCCGCGAACTTGTTCGGCGCAGGGGTAAACGGCAGACCGGTCTCGCGCGCCACATCCGTCACCACGCGCGCCGCGAACTCGGGGTGCGTGTTCATGCCGGTTCCCACCGCCGTGCCGCCAAGCGCGAGTTCATACAGTCCGGGCAGTACGGCGCGAATTGCGCCTTGCGCCGATCCGAGCTGGGCAGCGTAGCCGGAAAACTCCTGGCCGAGCGTAAGCGGAGTTGCGTCCTGCAGATGGGTGCGGCCGATTTTGACGATATCCGCGAAGGCTCTCGCTTTCGCGGCCAGCGTCGCGCGCAACTGCTCGACGGCAGGCAGGACGTCGCCGTGCAGCGCACGCGCCGCGGCGATGTGCATGGCGGTTGGAAAGACATCGTTCGAAGACTGGCCGAGGTTGACCTCGTCATTGGCATGCACGAGACGATCCAGGCCGCGCGGTCCGCCCATCAGTTCGGAGGCGCGATTTGCCAGCACCTCGTTGACGTTCATGTTGGACTGGGTGCCCGAGCCGGTCTGCCACACGACCAGCGGAAACTCCTCCGTATGTCCGCCGTCGCAAACTTCCTGAGCGGCGCGGGCAATCGCCTCCGCCTTGGCGCTGTCGATCAGTCCGAGGTCGCGGTTGGCAAACGCCGCCGCGCGCTTCACCAGCGCAAGCGCATCGATCACGGCACGAGGCATGCGTTCGCCTGAAATGCGGAACAGGCGAAGGCTACGCTCGGTCTGCGCGCCCCACAGCCTGTCGCCAGCGACCTCGATCGGCCCGAAACTATCCTGCTCGGTGCGCGTCGCGCTCATCGAATCGCGCATCCAGTCACGTCGGTTTCGCGGCCGGATCGGCCTGCTCCCTGCTGGCGATTTCCGCGTGGACCTTCGCCATGTCGATCGATTTCGCCTGGCTGACCACCTGATCGAGCGTCGCCGCCGGCAGCGCACCGGCCTCCTGGTACAGCACGACGTTTTCGCGAAAGACCATCAGCGTGGGAATCGACCGGATATTGAAGGCCCCCGCGATTTCGGGTTCGGCATCGGTGTTGACCTTGGCAAACACCACGTCGCCATGACCCTCCGAGGTCTTTTCGAACACCGGGGCAAAGCCGCGGCACGGGCCGCACCAAGGGGCCCAGAAATCCACGATGACAATCGGGTTGCCGCTGATGGTTTGTTCGAAATTGTCCTTGGTCAGCTCCAGGGTGGCCATGCGGCGGGTCCTTGCGCAGTGGTAGGGTTCGGGAATAGCTGGAATAGTATGCTCGTATTGATGGCGAACTACGTTGGCAGGTTTGCACCTTCCCCGACAGGGCCGCTGCATTTCGGATCCCTGGTCGCGGCGCTCGCGAGCTGGCTGGACGCCCGTGCTGCGGGTGGCAGGTGGCTGGTTCGCATCGAAGACTTGGACGGATCGCGCACGCAGCCCGGGGCCGCCGAGAGCATCCTGCGCAGCCTGGAACGCATGGGGCTGCACTGGGATGGCGACATCATGAGGCAAAGCACGCGTACCGATCATTACCGGGACGCCCTGCAGAGACTGACCCGCGACGGCCACATCTATCCCTGCGCCTGTACGCGGCGTGAAATCGCCGACTCTCGAGCGCCTCTGGCGCCGGATGGTGCACAGATTTATCCAGGTACCTGTCGTGCCGGCCTGGCGCCCGGCCGGGCGGCCCGCGCGCAGCGCCTGCGGACCGGCGCCGAGACGGTCCGCTTCACCGACCGCGTTCAGGGCGAGGTGGCGCAAGCGCTGGCGCAGGCGATCGGGGACTTCGTGCTCTGGCGGGCGGACGGGCAGTACGCCTACCAGCTGGCCGTCGTCGTCGACGACTTTGCGCAGGGGATCACCGATATCGTGCGCGGCGCCGACCTGATCGAGTCGACCGCACGCCAGATCTATCTGCAGCGCCTGCTGGGCTATTCCACCCCGCGCTATGCGCATGTGCCCGTCGCCCTCGGTGCGCAGGGAGAGAAGCTCTCCAAGCAAACGGGGGCGGCACCGATGGATGAGCGCAATGGCGCGCAAAATCTGCTGCGCGCGCTCGATTTCCTGGGGATGCCTGCGCCAGCAGGGATTTCCACGGCGGACCTCCTTCCCTGGGCGCGGTTGGCCTGGTCAGTCGCCCGGGTGCCCCGGCGCCTGGGCCTGCGCGGGTCCGTTTGAAACAAATCCATATACTCCATATACTTCAAGCGGTTATTGCAAGGAACATTTTGCATTACAGCATTTCATATGAGTCTATAACAATAAGCTGTTGACTTTTAACAATTCGACCATAGAATATTAATTGCTGCAATGCAACAAACCGGGTCACTGGCAGCGTCGCAGCACCTTTATCACTGAACTTTTTTATCGACTATCGACAAGGAGCATTGCGATGTACGTTACCCCGGAACAAATGCAAGCAGTTGGCAAGGCCGGCAGTGAAAGCCTGCTCGCGGTCGCGAGTGCGCAGTTTTCCGCTCTGGAGAAGATTGCGAACATCAACGCAGCCGCGGTCAAGCAGCTGTTTGAGGATTCCATCAGCCAGACCCGCGCCCTGATCGGTGCCAAGGACGTGCAGGAGTTCGTCAGCCTGCAGAACTCTCTCGCGAGTCCCGCCGTGGAGCGCGCGCTTGCTTACTCGAAGAACCTGTACGAAACCGCCTCCCAGGCCAACGCCCAGCTCTCGAAAGTTGCCGAGAAACAGATTGCGGACTGGAACGACAACGTGACCTCGACCCTGGATAAGCTGGCGAAGAATGCACCGGCCGGTTCGGATGTGGCGTTCAGCGCGATGAAATCGGCGCTTGCCGCCGCCAACACCGCCTACGACAGCTTCAGCAAGGCCACCAAACAGGCGACCGAGATGGCCGACGCGAATATTGCCGCCGCCCGCGAATCGGCGCACGGGATGGCCCGCGTAAAAAAAGCCGCCTGAGCCGGACGCGCAAGCCAACCGGCAGCGCCGCCTCCCGCAAGAGACCGCCAATAGCCGCGCCGCGCAAGACTGCGGCAGGCAAGGCGGGGAACCGGAAAGCGCCGCAGAAGAGAACATCCAAAAAGAAATGAAACCCTGCTCCGGCGGGGTTTTTCTTGTCAGCGTCTTATCAGCACTACCGGGTTTCCTCGAACGGGAAGCCCGCGGCTCGAACCCAGTCGCGGATCTCGCTCATCGCGACCGAGACCTCCGCCGGCAAGCCGCGCACCCCGAGTTCCACGTTGCGCCGCGCCCCGTCCGGCGCGATGGTAGGCAGGCTGAACAGCTTGGCGCGAACCAGCCTGGCGCTAATTCGCTCCATGATCGGCATCAGCTGGCCCTCGCCCGCGTCGAACACCCGGATCGAGGATTCTTCCCAGCTGTCGCGGCCGGCAAGCGCCGCATAGCGCGTATCCAGCACCCATTCGACCATCGGCACGGCCATCTGCGGAAATCCCGGCACGAAATGATGTTCGCGAACGGAAAAGCCGGCGATGCGATTCACCGGGTTTGGGATGATTTCCGCTCCTCGCGGGAATTCTCCCATCTTCAGGCGCTGCGGCGTCAGTTCGCCCCCGAAGCGCTCGCGAATTTCCCGTTCCGCCTCCGGATGCAGAACGACCGGCACGCCGAGCGCCCGCGCGGCGCATTCCCGTGTGAGATCGTCCGGCGTCGCACCGATGCCGCCAAAGCTGAACACGATATCTCCCGACGCGAAGCTGCGCGTCAACGCAGCTGTCAATCGCTCGGCTTCGTCCCCCAGGTATTCGCACCACGATAAGCGTAGGCCGCGCTTCGCCAGCGCCCCGATCAGGAATGCGAAGTGTTTGTCGCTGCGCTTGCCGACCAGGATTTCATCGCCGATGACGAAAGCGCCGATCGCTGCCGAGCGCGAGGGACCCGAATCATTCCCGTCGCTCATACGCGCAGCACCTGCCCTTCGATCGGCGCCTCGCGCAAGGCCTTGAGCTCGGCCAGCAGATAGTGGGTGAAGGCGAGCCCGAACAGCGCCGGTGCGAAGAAGCCCACGATCGGAATGAAAGCCAGCAGCGCAAGCAGCACGCCCAGCAGATACATGGACAGCCGGCGGGCATGAAAAAGCTCCTGCATCTCGGGGCCGCTCGCATGCTCGGCGATCGCGTCATAGCGCAGCACGCGCTGGTTCACCCAGGCGAGTATCGCCACCGGTATCACCGGCCAGAGCGGCGGCAGCAGCCACAGCGGGAGCGTCACCACGCACAGAAGCGCGAGCCCGAGCAGCGCCACCAGGCCATTCCACAGGCTGCCGAGAACGCTGCCGCCCTGCTTTCTCTGCAGGTCGGGGAAACGGCGCTCCGCCACATGGGCAACCACCGTCGGCATGGCGACCAAGCCGATGACAAGCAGCGCACTGAACTGGATGAGCGGCACGATAAAGATCACGACCAGCACCTTGGCCGCGAACTGCGCCACGCTTGCCGGATTCCATTCAACGAAGAATGTTGCGGTGGCGATCCATTCGCGAAGCAAATCCGAGAAATGCAGAACCAGATCCGCCCAGAACAGGATGACGACCGTGCCCCAGAACACCGCCGCGACCAGCACCGGCCAGAGCATCAGCCAGAGGATGCGCGGGTGGAACAGGCTCATGAAGCCCATGGCGAGTGAAGCACCGATGCCGCGCAACATCTAACCCTCCACGAACAACTGCTTGTTTGAGGCCCGCCGGCGCAGCACTGCCGTGGTTTCCCCCGGCCCGTCTGGCGCCCAGCACGGCGGGCCGAACAGATAGCCAAGTGCCTCGCGCGCACTCCTCGCCTGCCGCAGGTCGCGAAAGAGCGGCCCCCACTGGTGAAACGCGATCGTGACCGGGTTGTATGTCCAGAGCGGCTTCACCAGCACTGCGAGTTACCGGAATCAACGACGCTTCAGGTCGCGGTAGAAATTTGCCAGCCATTTTGCCGCGATGAGCGGGCTTTGGCGGTGGCTTTCTTCCCCCGCTTCAATTCGAACGGCTCAGCCAGCGCGCGGTCGGTGTGCTTGCTGATCAACAACTCGCGCAAGAAGTCGAGCGGCAGATCGGGATTTTCAAGGGCCGTCTTGCCAACCAGCGTCCAAAACTCGATCTGCTGCGGAATTGAACGGTGCTCGGCGCCCGCGACGCGCTGCACGGCGAGATAGATATCGTCCTTGATGTGGATCGCCGTTCCCATGAAATCACCTCACCGTTCTGAATCGCGACAAGTGTAGCAATTCGATACTTACTTTTAGGATCTGAAGATGAACAGAGCGTCATCGCTGCCCGACGACGCGGGACCACATCTGCGACGAGCGCCGCAGTCCGACGAAGGCGTTGCTAACTCGCGGTCAACGGCAACACCCGGACCCGATGCCGGGCGGGCTCAATGGTGACCAGCGCGCCTTGAGCAAGATCCGTCTCCACCTGCCGCAAGGTGTCCGTTACTTGCCGGACCATGGCTTCGGGAAGGACGTTCTCCGTCCTCAGTTGCACGACGCTCGGCTTGCGTCCTTTGGAGTGGGCAAGGATGGCGCCGAAATCCAGATCGTGCCCTCATTCTCCGGGCGAGCGTCAACTCCCTGTCCTCGGCGCGCCAAGCGGCGTAACGCAGCGCCTGCAGCACGTCCTCGCGCCGAGGTACGGGTAGTCCGCGAGGATCTGCTCTACGGTTCTTCCAGTGCCAATCAGACCGGCAACCATGCCCACGGTGACCCGCATGCCCCGGATGGTGGACTTGCCACCCATTACCCGGAGATCATGGCCGATGCGGTCAAATTGAGTCACGAGACGCCTCGCGTTCGGTTGGCTACCGCCGGATTCTACCCCGGCACTATCTGAGCTTGTATATCAGGACCGGTGCGTGGTTTCTACGTCCAGTTCACCAGCGTTCGGAAATTCAATCGGCCGGCCAATGTCCGACTATAGGGCGCGAACCATCGAGAGTCGTCTGGATCTACCGACGGATTGGCTTGACCGCGATCACACAGGGTTCTTCAAGATAACGAGGGAAGAATATGAAACCCACGCTGCGATACGTCGTGCTTCACCTGAGATCAGAAAGGCGCTACGGACGATCCTCCAGCACATCTCCGCACCCGGATCTAAAGATGAGGAAGTAGGGTCGCCGAGATCGGGTAGAGGTCCATTTCTTTCACTCGTGACATCGCACCCAATCCGCTCCACATGATCGACCATATCGCATGGTTTCTCCTCGGGGCATTCTCAGGCGGAACTGCGCATGCCGTGCCACAGCTTCGCCAGCCGCTTAGCGGACACCGGAACCGGCGTCTTCAGTTCCTGCGCGAACAGCGACACGCGCAGCTCTTCCAGCAACCAGCGGAACTGCTCGAGTTCCGCGCTGGCGCCACTGCACGCCCGCGCTGATGCTTCGCGCAGCCAGGCAGACTGAAGGGGGGCCAGCTCCGCTGCCTGGCGCGCGTCGCGCTGCGCGTCGGCGCGCAGCTTGTCGAGGCGCAGCGCCGCGGCCTTGAGGTAGCGCGGGAAATGCGTGAGGCGCTCCCAGGGCGTCTGCGACAGGAAGCCTGGGGCAAGCAGGCGCTCGCACTGGGCGCGGATGTCGCCGACTGCCGCCGGATGCGCCTTCGCAAGCCCCGTGTTCTTTTTATGCAGCAGCGCGTGCTCGCCCAGGATCGTCGAGGCAAGCCGCAGGATTTCCTGCGCGATCAGATTCAGGCGGCTCTTTCCCTCCTCGACGCGCCGCGTGAAGTCCTCCTGCTGCACGGGTAGAGACTGGGCGAGGAAGGTTCTTTCGAGCGCCGCCGCCACGATTTCGTCTTTCAGTTCCGTCGCATGCTCGAGTTGGGCGTACTGCAGGACCAGGGCGTGCTCGCGCGTCGCCTGTTTCTCGATCTCGCGGATCCGGTCGCGGAAGCCGATCGCGAGCAGCCGCCGCACGCCCGCACGGTGCACCTCGCGCGCTTTTTCTGGCGCATCGAACAGCTGTACGCTGACCGCGTCGCCGAGATCCGCCAGGGCCGGATAACCCACCAGGGTTTGCCCGCCGCGTTTCAGTTCCATGATTTCGGGCAAGTCGCCGAAAGTCCAGGCGGTATGGCGTTCGTCCTCCCCGTCTGCTTCAGTGCGCAGGATTTCGCGCGTGCGCGGCGCGAGATTGCGCTTCAGCTCGGCGAGATTGCGCCCCGTGCCGAGTTGCCGGCCATGCTCGTCCAGCACGCGGAAATTCATCTGCAGGTGCGGCGGCACGGCGTCCGCTCTCAAGGCATCCACCGGCAGCTCAAGCTGATGCTTCGCGCGCACGAAGCGCGCAACAGCGCTCGCGAGCGGCAGGTCCGAAGGTTCGACGCCGGCGATGAAGCCCGCGCTGAAATCGTCCAGGGAACCCAGCTTGTGGCGCAGCCTTTGCGGCAGCGATTTCGCGAGCGCCCGGACTTTCTCCTTGATCAGGCCGGGTACCAGCCAATCTGTGCGCCCCTCGGGCACCTGGTTCAGCAAGGCGACGGGCACCGTAAGCGTCACTCCGTCGCGCGGCGTGCCCGGCTCGAACTGGTACTCGAGGGTGAACTCGTTCGGCCCGAGCTTCAATCTCGCGGGAAAGTTCTCCGTGGTGATACCGGCGGCCTCGTGGCGCATCAGGTCTTCGCGCCGCAGATAGAGCAGGCGCGAGTCCTTCTTTTCCGCTTCCATGCACCAGCTCTCGAAATCGGCACCGCAGTACACCCCTTGCGGGATGCGCGCGTCGTAGAAAGCGTAGATCAATTCCTCATCCACCAGAATGTCCGGCCGGCGCGCCTTGTGTTCGAGACGTTCTATCTCGGCAAGCAGCCTTCTGTTGTGCGAGAAAAACGGCGCGCGGGTTTCGAACTCGCCTTCCACCAGCCCGGCCCGGAGAAAGATCTCGCGCGCCTGAACGGGGTCGTAGCGACCATAGGACACGCTGCGATTGACGTAGACAGGCAGGCCGTACAGCGTCCCGCGCTCGAGCGCCACGACTTCTGCGCGCTTTTTCTCCCAATGCGGCCGCTCGCGGTGGCGCTTCAGCAGATGCGCGCCGATCTCCTCCAGCCAGCGCGGATCCATGCTCGCGACCGTGCGCGCGAAAAGCCGCGTCGTCTCGACGAGCTCGGCCGCCACGATCCACTTCCCCGGCTTGCGCGTCCAGGAACCCGGGTGCACCCGGAATTTGATGCCGCACGCGCCGATGTAGGCGCCGCCCTCCTCTTCCCGCATGCCGATATTGCCGAGCAGGCCGGTGAGCAGCGCGCGATGAATCGCGCGATAGCCTTCCGGCCTGGCGGGATCGCTGGAGGAGATTTTCCATCCGAATTCCGCGATCACGGTCTGCAGTTGCGCGTGGATATCGCGCCATTCGCGCAGGCGCGCGACCGAAAGAAACTCGTTGCGGCAGGCCTGCGCGAGCCTGCGGCCGGAGCCCGCGCCGGCGAGCCTGTCGAAATGCGTCCATAGTTTCAGGTAGGCGAGGAAATCGGAGCGTTCGTCGGCAAAGCGCTTGTGCCTGTCGTCCGCGCTTGCCGCGTGCTCCGCGGGCCGGTCGCGCGGGTCGCGCACCGACAGCGCGGCCGCAATGACCAGCAGCTCTACAAGGCAGCCTTCGTCGCGCGCGCCGATCAGCATGCGTCCGACGCGCGGGTCGAGCGGCAGGCTGGCCAGCTCGCGCCCAAGGCTGGTGAGCGCCTTGGCCTCGTCCATGGCGCCCAGCTCGTCCAGCAGCGCATAGCCGTCAGCGATCGCGCGCGGGCCCGGCGCATCGAGAAACGGAAACTCCTCCATGGCGCCGAGCTTCAGGCTGCTTGCCCTCAGGATCACCGCGGCGAGCGACGAGCGCAGCAGTTCCGGATCGGTATAGGGAGGACGGCGGTCGTGGTCGTCCTGCGCATAGAGGCGGATGCAGATGCCGTTCGCCACGCGCCCGCAGCGGCCCGCGCGCTGCCTCGCGGCGGCCTGGGAAATCGGCTCGACCTGAAGCTGCTCCACCTTGTTGCGGTAGCTGTAGCGCTTGAGACGCGCGGTGCCGGTGTCCACCACGTAGCGGATGCGCGGCACGGTAAGCGAGGTCTCGGCAACGTTGGTGGCCAGCACCACGCGGCGCGCGGAACCCGGGTGGAACACCCGGTCCTGCTCCGCCGAGGTAAGCCGTCCGTAGAGCGGCACGATCTCGAAATCCTGCGTGCCCTTGTTTCTGCTTGCGCCCATGCGCCGGCGCAGGACCTCCGCCGCATCCCGGATCTCGCGTTCCCCGGGCAGAAACACCAGCACATCGCCCTCGCCCTCGCGGCGCAGTTCCTCCACGGCGTCAGCAAGCGCCTCCTCTTCCTCCTCCCGCGTGGTGTCTTCGGCATCACCCTCGACGGGCCGGTAGCGCACCTCGACCGGGTACATCCGGCCGGACACCTCGATCACCGGAGCGCCGCCGAAGTGGTGCGAAAAGCGTTCCGCGTCGATGGTGGCCGAGGTGATGACGAGCTTCAGATCCGGGCGCGCGCTGCCTTGCAGAATCAGGCGCTTCAGATAACCGAGCAGAAAATCGATGTTCAGGCTGCGCTCGTGCGCCTCGTCGATGATAAGCGCGTCATATTGCCGGAACTGCGGGTCGCTCTGGGTCTCCGCGAGCAGGATGCCGTCGGTCATGAGCTTGATCGAGGAATCGGCGCGCACCTTGTCCTGGAAGCGCACCTTGTAACCGACCACGCCGCCGAGCTCGGTCTTCAGCTCCTCGGCGATGCGCGCGGCCACCGCGCGCGCCGCAATGCGCCTGGGCTGCGTGTGGCCGATGAAGCCCCTGCGCCCGAATCCCATCTCGAGCAGCATTTTCGGCAGCTGCGTGGTTTTTCCGGAGCCCGTCTCGCCGCAGACGATCACGATCGGATGGCGCGCGAGCGCAGCGCGGATCGCAGCGCGCTTGACGCTGATCGGGAGTGCGGGATCGAATTCTGGCGGCGCCAGGTGCTCGGCGCGCAGCGCCACGGGGCTTGTCCTGGAGGAATTCAAGTGCGGGGAATTCAAAGCTCGGCGAGTTTACTCCCGGCCCGACCAGCGACCGCCGGCGAAAGAACCTGCTCCCTGGCGCACCGGCGGGCTTGGCCGGCGCGCGAACAGAAACGACAGCGACCCGACCCCGACGAGCATGCCTATCACCGTGAATCCCGTGCGATAGTCGCCCAGCGCATCGGCAAACATGCCCGCGATGATCGGCCCGGTGGCGCTGAAAATCACGGTGATGACGGCGGACAGCCCGATGATCATCCCGATCGCGCGGCGCCCGAAGTAGTCGGCGCGAATCGCGTTCATGATCGGACCGCGCCATCCCCAGCCGATGCCATGAGTCAGCGCAAAGGCGATCAACATGGCAAGCGAACTCGCAAATGTAAGCAGCAGCACGCCCGCGAGGTGGAGCAGCATGCAAAGCGCGCAGACCAGCCGCTTGTCCCAGCGGTCGCCCAAAACACCGCCGAGCACCGTGCCCGCGGCATAGCATGCAAGCAGCATGCTCATGACGAAAGCCGCGGTGGACACGCTGTAGCCGAGGCTTTCCTTCATGTGAACGATCGCATGCACATTCACCGCGCCTACCGCGCACAGCGCCAGACCGTGCCCGATCGCAATCAGCCAGAACGCGGGCGTGCCGATCGCCTCGCGCGTCGTAAAATCGCGGCCCGGCGAGGTGCGCCGCTCGTGCGCGGCGTCCGCCGCGGGCCGCGGCTCGCCGTCCACCACTTCGCCGAGATCCTCGGGACGATGCCGCACCACGCGTGCGATCGGAAATCCCGCGGCAAGCACGATCAGGCCGGAGGCGAACGCGGTCGGGCGCCAGCCGAACGTCTGCAGACACCACGCCACGGCCGGTACCGCCATGCCGGCGCCCGCGAGCCCAAGGTGCATCAGGGACAGCGCGCGAGCGCGCTTTTTCTCGAACCAGTTGATGATGGTGACGCTCATCGGAAAGAACCCGGACAGGCTCATGCCGAGCGCGATAAGGAAGAACGCGCCATAGAAGCCAAGCAGGGAATCGATCGAACTGAGCAGCATCAAGCCAGCCGCCAGCAGGCAGACCCCGACATGGACCATGCCGCGCGGCCCGAAGCGGTCGACAATCCAGCCCTGTATCGGCCCGAGCAGCGCCCCCTCGACCTGCTGCATGGAGGCGGCGCCTGCGAGCGCGGTCTTGCTCCAGCCGAAGGCCTCGCTCAGCACCGCCAGGTAGGCGCCGAACGAATAGTAGACGAGGCCGTTCTGCATGAACTGCATGGCGGCAGCCGCCGCGGCGATACGCCAGCCGTAGAAGATCTTTTTGCGGGCGGACTTCTGCATGGCTCGCCGTGGCTCTGTTCCTGTTTCCGCAAAGTACCCGGGATTCGAGTCTAGCGGAGCCGGTCTCACATCATCGGTGAATGCCTGCCCCCGGATCGCTCGGTTCACGCATCCGCACGCTTCGCGCTACCATGGCGGGACCATGAAAATCGACGCCGAGCGGTTCCGGATCGCACCGGGCAGGAGGGTCCGGCTGGATCGCCTGCCCACCGAGGTGCAGCCCTACTACGACGATGAGGCGGACTATAGGGCCAAGCTGGAGTTATCTACCCAGGATCTGAGCAAGTTGCAGCAGCGGCTGTATGCCGCCGACCGGCACGCGCTCCTCGTGATCCTGCAGGCCATGGATGCGGCCGGCAAGGACGGACTCATCCGCCATGTGATGTCCGGCCTCAATCCGCAGGGCTGCCAGGTGTACAGCTTCAAGCATCCGAGCGCCGAGGAGCTGGACCACGACTTCATGTGGCGCTGCGCCAAGGCGCTGCCGGAACGCGGCCGCATCGGCATTTTCAACCGCTCCTATTTCGAGGAAGTCCTGATCGTACGCGTGCACCCCGAGATTCTGCTCGGGCAGAAGGTGCCGGACAAGGATCTCGCCGATCTGGATACGGTGTGGAAGGAACGTTATCGCTCGATTCGGGATTTCGAGCGGCATCTGCAGCACAACGGCACGCGGGTGCTCAAGATCTTCCTGCATCTTTCCGAGAAGGAGCAAGCAAGGCGGTTTCTGGAGCGCATAGACGATCCGGAGAAGAACTGGAAGTTCAGCCCCCAGGATATCGAGGAGCGCAAGTACTGGGACGCGTACATGGACGCCTACGCGGCCTGCCTGGAGGAGACCAGCACGGCACATGCGCCCTGGTACGCCGTCCCGGCCGACGACAAGCGCAACGCGCGCCTCATCGCCTCGCATATCCTGCTCGAGGCCATGCAGCGCCTGAAACCGGCCTTTCCCGGAAGCAACCCGAAGCGCCGCCGGGAACTGGCGGCTCTGCGCAAGCGCCTCGCGACATGACGGCCCAGGAGCCTCGGGGGGCGCTGCCCGGGACCCAATCCGAGCGTCTGCGGCTCGCGGCGGCGGCTTCCGGCGTCGCGGTCTTGCTCACCGCCTCGGCAGCGGCAGCCGGCTACTTTCCTGTTGCCCCCGCCGTTTACTACGGCATCGCGGTGCTCGTCCTGCTGGCAGGGTTCTTCGTTATGTTTCGTACCGGGCTGAACAGGCGATTCCAGGACCGCAGCCTGACCATGCCGCAACTGTTTGCGGCCGGCCTGGCGACCAGCTACGTTCTCTACTACGGTATGAGCCTGCGCGGCGGCGTGCTCGCGATTTTCCTTATCGCGTTCATGTTCGGCATGCTGACCCTGAACTTCCGCCGTCTGGCGGCCGTGGCGGTGTTCTACGTGCTTTGCTATGCCGGTGTGATCGCGCTTTGGCGGGTCTACAAGGCGGATGCGCTTGATCTGCCGAAAGAGTTGTTCGCGCTGGGCGGGTTCGCGCTCCTGCTCGCCTGGTTCACCGGGCTGGGCGCTTATATCGCGCGTCTGCGACGCGAACTCAGCAGGACTGGTGCGGAACTGGCACGTGCGCTGCGGGACGCCGAAACCCTGGCGCGGGTGGACGTATTGACGCGCTGCTACAACCGGCGCTACGCGATGGAGCTCCTCGACAAGGAGGCGCAAAGGGCGGCGCGCGGGCACAAGCTGACGCTGTGCCTGGCCGACATCGATCATTTCAAATCGATCAACGACCGCTTCGGCCATCCGGCCGGGGACGAAGTGCTGAAAAAATTCGCCACCACGGTCAGGGAATGCCTGCGCTCGACCGACATCCTCGCGCGCTATGGTGGCGAGGAATTTCTCGTCACGTTCTCCGATTCGACGCTCGGCGACGCGGTTCGCATCGCCGAACGAATCCGGCACGCCGTGGAACGACTTGCGGTGGCGATGCTGCCCGTCGGCGTGCGTGTCACCGTATCGCTCGGGCTGGCGGAGCATGTGCATCCCGAGACGCTGGAGGCAACGCTGGCACGCGCTGACCAGGCGCTTTACCGCGCCAAGGCGGGCGGGCGCAACAAGGTCGTCATCGAAACGGATGCAGCCGCGCCAGATTCCGAGCTCGTGCGGACCCCCTAAGCCGCGCTGGCGCAATGGTGCGCGGGAAAATGGTACGGCGGAATCAAGAATTCCTTACACACCACCCGGATCGCCGCGAAACATGCCTTGTATCAGGCCTCGACTAGGTCCATTCTCGATTCGCGGCATTTCAGAATCAGCCATGCAGTGTCACCGGGAAGCAGGTGGGGATGGCAACGACATATCCAGGGAGTCCCGGCGCCGGCCGCGTCGTCCTTATCTACGCGCTCTTCGCAGGCGCCTGGATCGGGGAGCAGGAACCGCACACGCAGCAGATCCGGCTGGTTGCCAGCAACGACCTTGCGCGCGAGCTCCTGGGTGATGAGGGCATCGCTCTGCATGCGGTGCCACACGACGCCCACAGCCTGGCCGCTGCGGCGATGCGGGACGGGCGCCCCGCTTACACCATCGACTACCTGAACGACCCGCGCACCGCTTCCCGGCGTGAGGTTGCGCGTGAACGCGGCGTACATTCGGCCGCCGCGCTGCCGATCCGGCACGGCGGCGCCGCAACGCGTGTGTTCGTCGTCTATCTCGGCGGCAAGGATACGCTCGACCCCGAAACGATGGCGCTGTTCGAGGAGATGGCTGCCGATGTCTCATTCGCGCTCGACAATATCGCGCGCGACCGCGAGCTGGTGGAGACGCGCGAGCGACTGGAGCTCTCCACGCGAGGCACCGGCTTTGGCATCTGGGACTGGTGGGATGTCCGCGACCCGGATCGACTATGGATTTCTCCCCGAACATACCAGCTCTACGGCCTGCGCCCGGGTGATGACAACCCAAGCGTTGGTGCGCTTGTCTCGCTCGTGCATGCGCAAGACCGCCCCGGAGTCGAGGCGGCGCTTCAGGCCGCGGTGCGGGAAGGGGTTCCTTTGGACGGCGAGTTCCGAATTCCCTCGGAGCGCGGCCCCTTCCGCCGGCGCCGCCTCAAGACGCAAGTCGTGCGCGACGCCTCCGGCAATGTAACGCGGCTGATCGGCGTAATCGAGGACATCGACGAACGCGTGCACGCGGAACAGGCGGCGCGCGAAAGCGAGGCGCGTTTCCGCGCCATCATCGAACAGTCGATCTCCGGCATCTGCATCATCGACGCGAACGGCATTTTCCTCTATGTCAATCCGCGCCTCGTGGTAATCCTCGGCTACGCGCGCAGTGAGGACGTCACCGGCCGCCCGGCACTGGAGTTTGTCGCCCCCGAAGGCTATGCGATCGCGCAGAAAAACATACGCCAGCCCATCACCGGCGAGGCGCAAACCGCGCGCTTCTCGTTCGAAGCACTGCGCAAGGACGGCACGCATGTCACGCTCGGTGCGCATGGCACCGCAGGCACTTATCGCGGCGCCCGCGTGATCATCGCCACCGTCCAGGACGTGACGGAGGTGAAGCGCGCGGAGGACAGGGCGCAGCACTACGTCGAGCAATTGGAACGCACGACCCAGAGCACGATCGAGGTGGTATCCGCGATGGGCGAGATGCGGGATCCCTACACGCACGGCCACGAACGCCGCGTCGGCGAGCTCGCGGCCGCGATCGGGCAGGAAATGGGTCTGGACGCCGAGCGCGTCGAAGGAATACGGGGCGCCGGCTATCTGCACGATATCGGTAAGATCGGCACGCCGTCGGAAATCCTCTCCAAGCCCTCGCGCCTCAGCGCCGCGGAGTTCGAACTGGTGAAGCAGCACGCCCAGCAGGGCTACGGCATCCTGAAGCGCTTCGACTTTCCCTGGCCCGTGGCCGAGATCGCATGACAGCACCACGAGCGCCTGGACGGCGGCGGTTATCCGCGTGGGCTCAAGGGCGACGAAATTATTCTTGACGCACGCATCCTGGCGGTCACCGACACACTGGAAGCGATGTCATCGCACCGGCCTTACCGCCCGGGGCTGGGCATCGATGCCGCGCTCGCCGAGATCGGAAGGGGCAAGGGCGTGCTCTATGACTCGCAGGCAGTCGATGCGAGCACGCACCTGTTCCGCGACAAAGGCTATCGTCTTCCCCAGTAAGCTGCGCGTCCTACCGCGCCGGCTATTTGCGCGACTCGCGGAACTTGATCAGGCGTATCACATCGGGCGCATCGATGCGCCCGATCGGCGCCGAACTGTAGGTAGACGAGATGACCTTGCCCTCGGCATCGAGCACGAATTCGGAGGGCTGCACGATGGCGCGGCGTTCCTCCCACCAGGAACCCAGCGCGTCCGCCTGCGCCCGCGTCACGCCGTAGGCCACCGGGAAGCCAAGCTCCGCGGCCACTTCCTTCGCCTTGTCCAGCGCATCGACACTCGCCGCGACGACGCTCGCGCCGATTGTCTTCAGCTCGTCGAGCTGCCCCTGAAAGCCGGCCAACTGCCGGCGGCAATAGGGTCACCAGTGGCCGCGATAGAACAGCGCGATCGTGTACTTCGTGCCCATGCCGCGCGGCAGCTGCAGCGTTGTGCCGCCGGTGAGCTGCAAGGTCAGTTCCGGAAATTGTTCGCCTGCGTCCAGCTTGGTGGCCATCGCTACCTCCGGTCAGTCGAGCGCCGCGGAATGATCCGCATCAGTCTACCTCCATTACCTGGTCAATCTGGTATTCGCGAGTTCCAGCCGATCGACCAAATTGCGCACCAGCGCGCGCGTCAGCTGCAACTGCGCGCCGAGGCTCATCTGGTTCAGCGCTTCAGGAAGGAATTCCGCGAGCAGGCTCGCGGTCATCGCTTCCACCGTCGCGTGGCGCGGCAGCGAGCCGCCGCGGATATATGCCATTTCGCCGAAGCACTCGCTCTCGTTCACAAGGTTCAGCAGGCGGTTCTGGCGCGTGACCTTCGCCTGGCCCTGCGCAAGCAGGAAAAAACTGTCGCCGGGCTCGCTTTCGCGCACGATCGGCCGCGCGGGGTCGACGCGCGACCATTTGCCGGCGCGCGCCAGTTCCCACAGTTCCGCATCGCTCAGCCCCGCTAGCATTTCGACCTTTTTCATGGCGACATATTTCTCGCTGTCCGGAATCGCGCCTGCCGGCATCACGAGTTTTGCCGCGTTCGAGAGCTCCAGCGCGAATTCAGCCCAGCTCGCATAGCGATGCGCGGGGTTCTTCTTCAGCGCGCGCAGCACCGCGACATCGACGAATAGCGGCAGACTGGCGCGCAGGCTGCTCGGCGCCGGCGCGTCCTCGCTCAGAATCTTCTGCACCAGCGCATCCAGGCTGTCCGCCGTGAAAGGCCGCTTCCCGGTCAGCAGTTCGTAGAGCACCACCGCCATCGAATACATGTCGCTGTGGAACGTGAGATCCCCGCCGGAAATCTGCTCCGGCGACATGTAGAAGGGCGAACCCATGGCCGCGGTCTGCACCACCTGGCTCTTTTTCAGGAACGCGGCGCCGAAGTCGGCGATCTTCACCTCGCTGCCCTGCGCGAGCATGATGTTCGCGGGCTTGATGTCGCGGTGGACGATGCCCTCCCTGAAGGCGTAATCGAGCGCGCCGCAGCACTTGAAGCCGATCTGCAGGACATCCGCGACCGGCAGCAGTTTCCCCGCGGTGACATGCTGCGCGAGGTCACCGCCGGTGACGAGTTCCATCGCGATATGACCGGAATCCTCCTGCACCACCGCGTCGAGGATGCTCACGATATGCGGGTGCTTCAGCTTGCCCGCGAGGGATGCCTCGTTCAGGAACTGCGAGCGGTAGACCGTGCCGAACTCCGCGTCCTGGAACACCTCCGGCTCGATGGTCTTGAGCGCAACCTCGCGGCCCGAGAAGCTGTCGACCGCGAGATAGACCGTCCCGGTCGCGCCCTTGCCGAGCAGCTTCTGAATCTCGTACTTGCCGACCTGAAGAGTAAGGTCCAGCTCCATACCGGATTGCATACCCCGTATGCCGAATAACGACGGGCCACTATATCAGCCGGCGTCAATCGTTCGCGTGAAGCAATTGGCGGTCGCTGCAAAACTGTAATGCGGCCCTGCGCCGTTTATCATCCGGGACCCCGCAGTCGATCCCCCCACCCCCAATCCCCAATTCCCAACGATCCCCAAGTGGCATGGAGAATCCCCAATGGCAGGCGAGGCCGCATTCAGCATGACCGAGGAGGAGCTGGTGCAACTCCTCCCGAAACTCAGCAACTGGGCCGTCTGGGGCAAGGACGATCAGCGCGGCACGCTGAACTACATCACGCCGGAGCACCGGCAGCGCGCCGTGGCCTGCGTGCGCAGCGGCCGCACCGTGAGCTGCAGCCTGCCGATCGAGACCGCCGCGCCGGCCACGCCGTCCAACGCGGTGCACTGGAATATCCTGCTGGCCGGCGACCAGGTGCCCGCATCGGGCACCGGCGTGGCGAGCGATTTCATCGGGCTCGCGCCGCACGGCATCATGCATACCCACATGGACGCCCTGTGCCATGTCTTCTTCGACTCGCTGATGTACAACCGGCGGCCGGCGTCGATGGTTACCTCGGGCGGCGCGCAAGCGAATGCCGTCACAGCGGCCGAGGAAGGCATCGTCACGCGCGGCATCCTGATCGACATTCCGCGCCTGCGCGGCACAGACTACGTGAGGCTGCACGAACCGGTGCGGCGCGCGGAACTCGAAGCGGCCGAGCAGGCGACCGGCCTGCGCGTGGAGCCCGGGGACGCCGTGCTGCTGCGCATCGGGCGCCACGTGCGGCGGACAATCGAGGGACCGGAGTGCGACGGCCAGATCGATCGCCGCGGGGATCGCCGCTCGCTGCCAGGCATGGACCCGGACTGCCTGCCCTGGCTGCACGAGCGCAAGGTGGCGCTGCTCGGTTGCGACGGCATAAGCGATGTACTGCCCTCGCCTTACAAGCGCGCGCGGCTGCCGATCCATGTCGGCGCGCTCGTATTCATGGGCCTGCATCTGCTCGACAACGCGCTGCTGGACGAACTCGCCGCCGCCTGCGAGGCGCGCGCAAGCTGGGCGTTCATGTTCGTGCTCGCGCCGCTGCGCATCAAGGGCGGCACCTGCTCGCCGGTAAACCCGATCGCGGTGCTCTAGCAAGGCCTAGCGGCGCGCCGATTCAATTAATACAGTAACATATATGTTACTGTATTGGCCTGCACGGCCTGGGGGACGACCCGCATGAACGAAAAGGAGCTGCGCATCGCGCTGGTGTGCTTCGGCGGCGTGTCGCTCGCCGTATACATGCACGGGGTGAGCACGGAGGTCCTGAAGCTGACGCGCGCCTCAAGCAGGCTGCACGCGCTGCGTAACCGGGCCGAGCGCCTCGCCTCCGAATTCCGCGGCGGGCCGGACGGCGAAAACGACACCTCGAGCATCTACTACGAACTGCTGCGCGAGATCGGGCGCAGGCTCGATCTGCGCGTCGTGGTCGACATCATCGCGGGGGCTTCGGCCGGCGGCATCAACGGCACCATGCTCGCGCGCGCGCTCAGCCACGACCTGTCAAGCAGCGCGCTGCGCGACCTGTGGCTGGACAAGGCGGACGTCACCGAGCTGCTCGCGCCCGAGGCGCGCGCGCGGCGCTTCAGCAAGTTCATCCTGCGTCCGGTCATCTGGCTGATGGGCAAATTCGGCACCAGTGAACTCGCGCGCGATGCGGAGGTGCGCTCGAAGCTCTCGCTCTTCGTGCGCTCGCGCTGGTTCAAGCCGCCGCTGGACGGCCAGCGCATGGCGGAGCTGATGTACGACGGGGTGATCGCGATGGGCGAGCAGGCCGACCCGCAGGCCTCGCTGCTGCCGCGCGGACAACGCCTCGATCTGTATGTCTCGCTTACCGATTTCTACGGCTGCCAGCAGGACATCCTGATCCACGACCCCTCGGTGATTCACGACCGCGAACACCGCCATGTGCTGCACTTCAGCTACCGCCAGAGCGCGAGCGGCAAGGTGAAGAGCGATTTCAAGCTCTCCGATGCCCCGGGACTCGCCTTCGCCGCGCGCGCGACCTCCTCCTTCCCGGGCGCCTTTCCCCCCACCCAGCTCAGCGACATCGACCGCCTGCTGGCGGCAAAGCGCGCCGACTGGCCGGGACGCACGGCCTTCCTGTCGCGCCATTTCGAGCGCTACGCGCGCGTCAATATCGACCCCACGAACGTGGTCTTCATCGATGGCGGCGTGCTGAACAACCGCCCCTTCCACGAGGCGATCCGGGCGGTGCGCGGCAGGCCCGCTTACCGGCAGATTGACCGCCGCATCGTGTACGTCGACCCCGACCCAGCGTCTGCAGCCTCGGCATTTCACCGCCAGACGCCGGGATTCTTCTCCACCCTGAAAGGAGCGCTGTCCGATATTCCACGCGTCGAACCCGTCACCGACGAACTGGGCTGGGTCGGCGCCTACAACGAGCGCGTGCGCCGCGTACAGGGCCTCATCGAGAGCGCGCGGCCCGAGGTGAGCCGCCTGGTGGCGGACATCATGGCAGGCGGCAGCGCGGCGCTCACGCCGCAGCAGCTGCGTGCCTGGCGTCTGCAGGCGGGTCTGAAGGCATCCCTGGATGCGGGTTTCGCGTATTCAGGCTATGTCGGGCTGAAACTCGCATCGGTACGCGCCTTCGTGAGCCAGCATCTCGCGGCGCTGCGCGGCCTGCGCCGCGACTCTCCGTTTTCGCGCGCCATCGCCGCCGTCATCGACGCCTGGGCGCCGCAGGCGGTCAGCGCGCAGCGCGCGCCCATCCCTCCCGGGGCGCCGACCCCGAGCTGGCTCAAGTTCCTCGGCGCATTCGATGTCGACTACCGCAAGCGGCGGGTGGATTTTCTGATCCAGGCGCAGAACCGGATTTATGAAACGCTCGACGAGGCGGCCGAGGGCGCGGTGGTGGCGGCGGTCGGAGAACTGAAGCGCCTGCTCTACGAGCGCCTGGACGCGCTGCGCGCGAGAGAAGGTCCCGATATCTGCAGCCAGGGGCTGCGCGAGCGCATGGAGGCGCTGTTCCCGGTCGCGCCTTCCCCGGACGAAATGAGGAACCTGCCCGCCTACGCGCAAGGCTTCGTGCGGCAACACGGCGCCAGGCTCGAGGCGCTGCTTGGCGATTGCGCCGCCGAGATGGGCCTCGCGCAGGAAACCGCGGAACTGGACCGCATGCTCGCCTCTGGCCCGCTGCTGCAGCCCGAGCTCGCGCGCAACCTCTTGACCCACTACGTCGGGTTCCCGTTCTGGGACATCCTGACCTTTCCTGTGATGACCTGGCGCGAAGTCGGCGAGTTCAACGAAATTCTCGTGGACCGCATCAGCCCGCAGGATGCGCCCTCCTTCCAGGGGCTGAGCGCGGCCAACGATCTCAAGGGGCTCGACCTGGGGCATTTCGCGGGGCTCCTGTCGCGCGCCTTCCGCGAAAACGACTACCTGCTCGGGCGATTGCACGCGCTCGACCGCCTGATCGACATCACCTGCGATTCGGCGGGCGTCGACGCGCGCCGCGAACCCTGGGTGACGGCATTGAAAAAGCGCGGCTTCAACCTGATCCTGGAGAGCGAGGCGCCTCATCTGCCGAACAGCGCGGCGCTGATTGCCGAGCTGCGGGAGTGGGTAGGCCGGCTCTGAGCCCGGCTGCCCATCCATGTCAGCACGCTAGGCGTGCGTCCAACTCGCTGTCGCAGACGATCTGCAGGTATGTCCCGTTTGGCGCATTGCTGGCGCGTTTGGCGACCGTCGCATAGCACGCCCCGCGACCGCTCCCACGAGCAAGAAGTAAACCGTCTTGCACCACCCAGCCGGTCTTCTGAACCACGAGCAGGCGGCCGCGTCCCTCGACGATATGACGAATCGCCGCCTCTTGTCCTTCGCGGAATGTGGCGTCCACCCGACCGGAGCCAAGGCGAAGCAGCTCTCGCGCGCGCGTTGCGTTGAAGGTCATTGGTTCCGCCTGGCGTTTCCCCGTCGATTCAGGCCCCGAGCGCGATTGAAGCAGGTTTCAGGCAGTGAATTTTGCCAGTTTCGCCATAGATAGTAACATATACGTTACTATTCTCGCCTAAATCCGCTCCTGGACGACCCGGACGAGGGAAATGCGTGATACTGGAAAGCATCATGAAGGCCGTACCGTGAAATCTCTGTTGCCGGTTCTCGTACTGTCCCTGTGCGCGGGCGCCGCGGGCGCCGAGACCGTCCGCTGCGTGGACGCCGCGGGCAAGACCGTGTACGCCGACTCGGGCGATGCGCAAAAGTTCAAGCACTGCCGGCCCGTCAGCGGAAAGATCAACATCGTCGCGCCGCAGCCCGGCCCGCAGGCGCCGCCGCCCAGGGCGGCGCCGCGCACCACGGGCCCGCAGGAAAGCGTGAAAGCGGCCGAGCAGCGCCTGGCAGAAGCGCAGAAGGCGCTCGCCGAACAGGAGGCCGTGCGCATCGGCAACGAAAAAAACTACCAGCGCGTCCTGGATCGCCTGAAACCCTACCAGGACAAGGTGGAGGCTGCGCAGCAGCAGCTGGATAAGGCCAAGCGCGACGCGCGCTAGCGATGGCCTCCATCGCCGGCTCCCGGCCCGATCCCGACGCGCTGCTCCGGCGCGTGCAGCGCGAGGAAGCGCAGGCGAAGCGCGGCAAGCTGAAGATTTTCTTCGGCGCCTGCGCCGGGGTCGGCAAGACCTACCAGATGCTCTCCTCGGCGCGCGAGGAGCACTCGGGCGGAACGGACGTTGTGCTCGGCGTGCTCGAGACGCACGGCCGCTCGGACACCGCGGCGCTCGCCGAAGGGTTCGAGCGCATCGCGCCGCGCGAGGTTTACCACAAGGGCGCGATCCTGAAGGAGTTCGACATCGACGCGGCGATCGCGCGCCGGCCCGGCCTCATCATCGTGGACGAGCTCGCGCACAGCAATGCGCCGGGCTCGCGTCACCCCAAGCGCTGGCAGGACATCGAGGAACTGCTCCTCGAGGGCATCGACGTGTACTCGACCCTGAACGTGCAGCACCTGGACAGCCTGAACGACGTCGTCGGGCAGATCACCGGCGTGCGCGTCTGGGAGACGCTGCCGGACAAGGTGTTCGAGCAGGCCGACGAAGTGGAACTGGTCGATCTGCCGCCGGACGATCTGCGCGAGTTGAAGCTGCGCCGCCCCGCGCTGCGCATCATGCTGCTCGCGGGCCGCGCGGGTGCGCGCGCCAACGCGCTTGGCGAGGCCTTTCCGGTCATCCGCAAACCGTTCTCGATCGAGGCGCTGGTCGGGGCGCTGGAAGCCGAGATCGGCAAGCGCCACAGCGTCTCCGGCATCGCCTCTAGCGCGCTGGCTGGCTGAACAGCACGATCCTGCCGCTGTCGCGGTCGAAGCACTGGCCGTCGCGCGCATCCATCGCCCAGCGGTTGTTCGCGGGCACGCTCCTGAGATGGCCGGCAGCCTCGGCGCAAAAACCGCGCATGATCAGCGCGCGCGCCAGATTGGCCGTGGCATCGATGCGCAGGCGGCGCTCGTTTTCTGTTTCACCGCGCTTGATGCGCTGCGCGCGCTCCGCGAGCTTCGGCGCCGCGAAGCGCAGGTCGCCGATCGCCGCCACCCAGTTCATGCGGTTCGCCATTTCGAGCCCGCGCTTCGCGATGACGAACAGCTGCTGGTCATCGCTCAGGCCGTCCGCATTGCGCAGCGCCGCGGAGTAGATCGCCGCGCGCTCGGCCTGCCCCGCGCTTTGCGCCGCGCTCGCCGCACTCTTTGCGGCCGCGTAGTCCGGGCAGGGCGACACCGCGCACAGCGCAGCGTTGAAGTCGACCGCCGCATTCCACGCCTCGCGCGTGAGGCGATAGATCGGGTCGCGCTGGTTCTGCTCGGATTGGCGCTCCCAGGCGCCGTGCAGGTCGTAGGGATGGAGCTGCCGGCCGCCCGCAGCGACGTAGGATTTCAGGAATGCCGCATCGCCCAGCGCCTCCGTTGCAAGACGCAGCGTGTACCAGCCCTGGAGCAGGCGCGGCACGCGCTGGCCGAAGAATTCCTGCAGGAACACCTGATCCTCCGGCAGGTTGCCATGCACGCTGTAGACGCGCAGCGCGTCGGCGGCGCGGATTTGCAGGGAAACCGGCAGCGCGGCGCTGAAGGGCACCCTGCCATCGCCGTCCGCGGTCTGCCAGAGACCGCGGTCATCCGGGACGTAGGACGGCGGCACCAGCTTCGGCTGCGCGGGCGTGTCCCAGATCTCGCTCGCGTAGAGATAGGTGGGGGAGGCGAGCGGCTCGAGGCGGAAGGCCTCGCGGAAGGCGCGCGCGACGGCGAGCACATCCGCATGGGCGGCGGGCGGCGCCTTGCCCGAGAGCAGGGCGCGGCCGGTGTCGCCGCTCCAGAAGCCGGGGTCGTAGTGCGTGCGGATGCGCGGGTCGGTGTCATCCGTCGTAAGCGGAATCGGCGCGCAGTTCGCCTGCTCGCGCGTCGCGGCGGCCGGCGGCGAGAGTTCGAGCGCCCCGGGCCAGCTCAGCACCAGCGGGCGCACATCGGAGGTGAAAAAGCCGGTCACCGCGTTCACCAGGCGATCGCGCATCGTGCGCACCTCCGCGGCAAAGCGCCCGAGCCAGGATTCGTTCGCGTGGCGCTCGCTCGCGGTGGGCTGCACATAGCCCGTGGCCACCATGCGCAGAATCTCGCACGATCCGGCGAGCGGCGAGCCGAGCGCCGCGAGCGCGATCACCGGCACGCCGTTCTTCAGCACGCCGTCCGCGGTGTTGTCGCGATGCCATTGAAACGTCACCAGCCCGCCCATGCTGTGCGCCACCACGATCAGCGCCTCGATGCCCTTCAGCTCCGGCGCGCTGTCGATACAGCGCGCGAGATCGCGCGCCCCGGCTCGGATATCGCGCCGCCAGTCGTAGCCGCAGGCGGCGATGCGACCGGGCGCGATGCCGGCCCTCGTAGCGTGCTCGCGCATCAGCGTCATCGCCGTCCCGTAAAGATCGATGCGCCCGTTCGTGCCGTCGGCGAGCGTCGCAGTGATTCCCGACTCGGCGGTGGGATCGATCAGCGCAGCCGGCAAAGCGAGCGCCGGGGACAGGCGCAGCCCGTAGCCCCAGATTTCATCGCCGCTCGAGGACTTCAGCGCCGAGCCGAGGATGCCCGGCACGAACACCAGGCCGACATTGCCCCGCATGCGGGCAAGCTGCGCGCTGTATTGCGAGTTCGTCTTCTCGATCGCCTTCAGGAAATCCGCCACCGTCGAGCCGTTGCGCGCAGCGTTGCCGCTCAGCCAGTCGCGGAACTGGGCCGACGCAGGCGGCGCGCAGACAAGCAGCGCGGCAGACAATGCGGCGAGCGGCAGCCGGATGCGGTGCATGGAATTCCTCCTGCTCCACCGGATTGCAGAGACGGTTTGCAGAGATTATGCCGGGGCGAATGCAGACTCGCCAATCGCGAACACCCTGCGTGGTACAGTGTTGCGCCGCGCCGATTTTACTCCGGCCACCATTGCAACTCCTCTCCCACTGGTCGATCATGGAGCAGCTACCGCTCGAAATTTCAGCCCCATCCGAGCCTTCGTTCGACAATTTTGTCGAGGGAGGAAACGTGGAAGCACTGATGCGCGTGCGGACCCTGGCCTCCAAGGATGCCAACGAGCCGGTTCTGTATATCTGGGGAGCGCCCGGAAGCGGATGCACGCATCTGCTGCAGTCCGCCGTCCGTGCGGCAGGCGGCTTGTACTACAGCCCCGGCGAAGCTCCCGACACGAATCTCGATACGCTTGTTGCAGCCGATCAGGTTGAGCGTCTGGACGATGCCGGGCAAATCGCGCTCTTCGTCCAGATCAATCGCGCCCGGGAAGGCGGGGCGAGGGTGCTCGCATCAGGACGCACCGCGCCATCGGGACTCAGCGTACGCGAAGACTTGCGATCGCGCCTAGGATGGGGCCTCGTGTATCACATTCGCCCACTGACAGACGATTACAAGAAACAGTATTTGCGCGCGGAGGCGGCGCGCCTCGGCCTGCGTATCCCGGACGAAGTCCTGCTTTATCTTTTCAATAGACTTCCCCGTGACTTGCGAAGTCTGAGCGCGGTCCTGAAATACCTCGACCTGCAATCAATGGCGCGTCAGCGCGCCCTCACTTTGCCGATGGTGCGGGACGCCATTGAGAGAATAGGCCCGGCGCCCGGCTAGTGAGTGCGACACTTGCGCTGCCGGCACCGCATAGTCTGGCTGAACCGGGGCTACGGTACATAGATGAGCAGTCGGGAAATCTCTTCTTGCGAGGCGACCTTGACGACCAGAGCATTGCTTACACATACAGCGCTTCCGCAACCACCTACGGCGCTGGAAGTCCAAGCGCTCACCTTGGACTGCGAGTAGGCGTTCGACGCGGTTTTTAGCAATTCTCCTCAGCGGCTTGAAGCACACGTTTTCCCCGATCAGCGGGCCGAGCAATCTTTGATCTTGACTCACCTGCATGCGCCTTTGCCTATTTGATCTCGACAATACCCTGCTCTCATGTGACAGCGACTATGAGTGGGGCCAGTATTTGATCGACCGTGGAGTGCTTGATAGAGAAACCTACGAAGATCGCAATCAGGCTTACTACGCGCAATATGTCGCAGGTACGTTGGACATACACGAATTCCTAGGGTTCGCATTGCGGCCGCTTGCCGAGCACACGCCCGAGGAGCTCGCAAAGTGGCTTGCCAGTTTCATAACGCAGCGCATACTGCCGCGCATCACGCAGCAAGCCAGAGCGCTGGTGCGTGATTGCCTCGACGATGGAGCGCTTTGCGCGGTCGTGACGGCAACCAATAGTTTTGTGACCACGCCGATTGCAAGGGAGTTCGGCGTGGAACATCTCCTTGCAACAGAGCCCGAGACACTCCAAGGTCGATTCACGGGCCGGGTTGCGGGCATCCCGTGCTTCCGGGAGGGTAAGGTTAAACGGGTCGACGAATGGCTTAGCCTTTTCGGCAGACGGCTCGAGGGCTTCTCCACAAGCGAGTTCTACAGCGATTCGCACAATGACTTGCCGTTGCTTGAGAGGGTAACTCGTCCCGTCGCTGTAGATCCCGACGGCAAACTGGAGGCGGAAGCAAAGCGCCGCGGATGGCCAATAATTTCCTTGCGGGACGGTTGAAGGCGTTGGCAGACGCAGGACTATTCCACACGGGCGGGAGTTTCTCCCCTCTTACTTGCTAGAATCCTGTCCGTTGATGATTAAGCGGTTTATCCGGCGCGTTCTGGGCCTAAAAAACGACCAACCCAATCGGGTTCCGCTTGCGCTTCATGGCCTTGCGGCCTCAAAAATAAGCTCCGGATCAGCCAGGGTATGCGCTGTGCTGAAGGAAGCGGGATTCACCAGCTATATTGTCGGTGGCGCAGTTCGCGATCTGCTCCTCAATATCGCGCCAAAGGACTTTGACGTCGCTACCAACGCGCGCCCGGAGCAAATAAAACCGCTGTTTCGCCGCGCCCACATCATTGGGCGACGCTTTCGCCTAGTCCACGTAATGCTGGGACAGGAAACCATCGAAGTCTCGACGTTCCGGACTGCCGACCCGGATACCGTCGAGAAGGATGAGCATGGAAGGGTATTACGCGACAACGTGTTTGGCAGCCAGGCGGAGGACGCGAGACGGCGAGATTTCACTATCAACGCCTTGTACTACGACCCTTCAACCGAAGAAGTCATCGATTACCACGGCGGATTGGCCGACCTGAGGAAACGCGCCCTCTGCGTAATTGGGACTTCATCCACGCGATATCGCGAAGACCCGATCAGGATGTTGCGAGCAGTGCGTCTCGCCGCCAAGCTCGGCCTTACCCTGAACTCTGAAACGCGGGCTCCGATTCGTGAGCTCGCCCCCCTGATCGAAAGGGTGCCGGCAGCGCGCGTCTTTGACGAAATGCTGAAGCTGCTGCTCTCCGGGCATGCCAGTGCCGCCCTGCGCCAGCTGCGCGAGGAGGGTTTGCATAAGGGGATCCTCCCGCTCCTGGATGTAATTCTCGACCAGCCGCTGGGGGAGCGGTTTGTTACCCTCGCCCTTGCGCAGACAGATGAAAGGGTACTCACCAACCGCCCGGTGTCTCCCGCATTTCTGTTTGCCGCCTTGCTTTGGCATGAGGTTTTGGCGGCTTGGAAATCTTGTCAATCCGGAGACGAGCGGCCTCTCGTCGCGCTTGAGAGCGCAATGGACGAGGTCCTCAATGCGCAATGTGAGAAATTGGCAATCACCCGGAAACTGACCGCCACAATGCGGGAAGTGTGGTCCATGCAGCCCCGCTTCGAACTGCGAAGCGGGCAACGTCCATTTCGCCTTGTCGAGTCGCCACGCTTCAGGATGGCCTATGATTTCCTCGCCCTGCGTGCCGCGAGCGGTGAAGTTGGCGCGGACCTTGAAGCCTGGTGGCGTGGCTTTCAAACCGCCGACGCCGAGACCCGCAATGAGATGCTGCTCCCCAAAGGCGTGGACAAGAAGAAGCGGCGCAGGCGGAAGCGTAAGACCCCTGCAGCTATCAAGGACGACTCGCCTGCGACGCCATGACGTGCGTGCTGGCCTATGTGGGCATCGGCTCGAACCTGAGATCTCCGCGTCTGCAGGTACTCGCCGCCCTGGAGGAACTTGCGGGCATTCCCAGATCAAGGCTTGCCTCTCGATCCAGCCTCTACCGCACCGCGCCCCAGGGTTTCTCCTCACAACCGGAGTTCGTGAATGCCGTCGCAGGACTGGAAACAGAACTCGACCCCGCGGAGCTTCTTTCGCGCTTGTTCGGTATCGAACGGCGTCACGGCCGGCGTAGAGGCGCGCCCAATGCGGCTCGTACACTGGATCTGGATCTTCTGCTCTATGGAGATCAAACCCTGCGGAGCAAGGCCCTGAGCGTGCCGCATCCCAGGATGCATGAACGGGCATTTGTGCTCGTGCCCCTTATGGAAATCGACCCTGACCTTACAATCCCTGGATGGGGACACGCCTGTACGTTGCTCCACAAATGCACCGATCAAGCGGTGTACTTGCTTGCGCCGCCTTCTCCGGACACCCAGTGAAGGCCGCCATACGCTTTCGACAGAATTGCAAGAATCAGGCCGCGATTAGCGACGCCATGAGCGAGCAGTGACCCATGCCTAGTCGGGCCGGCGTCCCCAATCGCCTGCGTTTCATTGCCGTCGAAGGACCAATAGGAGCCGGCAAAACGACGCTCGCCATGCGGCTCGCATCGCGGCTAGGTGCGGAGACTCTTATGGAGCAACCCGGGGAGAATCCCTTCCTGGGCCGCTTCTACCGGGATATGGCTCGCTACGCCCTGCCAACTCAGCTTTTTTTTCTATTTCAGCGAGCACGCCAACTTGAACCGATTGCCCAGCTCGACCTGTTCGGCCGTCCAGTGGTCGCGGATTTCCTGCTTGAAAAAGATCCCCTGTTCGCGCGGATTACTCTGTCGGCAGACGAACTATCCCTTTATCAGAGAATTTACGAATCGCTCCGACCTCAGGCACCAACCCCGGATCTGGTCGTATACCTACAGGCGCCGCCGCGTACGCTGATCGAGCGCGTCCGCAGGCGCGCGAATGCCTTTGAGCGCGAGATTAGCGAGGACTACCTGGCCATCCTCGCGGAGAGCTACACGCGGTTCTTCCACCATTACTCGGCAGCGCCAGTTCTTACCGTAAATTCGGAGACGTTGAACTTCGTAGACCGCGACGCTGATATCGATTTGCTGCTGGAGCGCGTACGGGGCATGAAGAGCCGCCGAGAGTACTTCAAACTAGGATGACGATGCTCATCGCTCGCACAGTGTCTGACCTGCGGCGAAATGTAAAGGCCGGCACCCACGCATTCGTCCCAACTATGGGTAACTTGCATTCCGGCCACTTGGCGCTAATTCACGACGCGCGGCAGCGGTCCGATCGCGTTGCGGTCAGCATTTTCGTCAATCGACTTCAATTCGCCCCGCATGAAGACTTCGACCGCTATCCACGGACATTGGAACGGGACTGCGCACTTCTTGAAGCCGAAGGCGTCGACATCCTCTTTGCACCAGACGAACGGATACTCTATCCCGAACCTCAGGTTTACGTAGTCGAGCCGCCCCCCGTTGCGAACGAACTCGAAGGCAAGTTCCGGCCCAGATTCTTTCATGGGGTAGCGACGGTAGTTCTAAAGCTGTTCAACTGTGTTCAACCCTCGGTTGCCGTATTCGGAAAGAAGGACTATCAGCAATTAGTCGTGATACGGGGTATGGTGAGCCAACTCAACCTTCCAATCCAGATTGTCGGCGGTGAAATAGTGCGCGAAACGGACGGCCTGGCGCTAAGTTCTCGAAACGGTTATTTGTCAGCGGCTGAACGAAGCGAGGCTCCCGAACTTTGCCGCCGACTTCGCGAAGTTGCCGTGCACGTTGCCAAGGAGCGCACAGACCTGCTCGGTCCCTGCGCGCACGCCCGACACCATCTGGAAATACGCGGGTGGCAGTGTGACTACGTGGAGGTAAGGCGGCAGGGAGATCTAGGACTCCCGGAATCAGGAGACAGCAAACTAGTGATTCTGGCCGCCGCGCGGCTTGGCGCCACCCGACTCATTGACAACCTTGAGGTAACGGCCGGCGCATAGCCCGTTTAATCGGCCCTGTGTTGTCCGGCACGCAACTAGCCGGATCAAGAATTCCCGACAAACGCTTGCTGGTGCGTTTTCGGCCAAATCAAGCAGGCTGCGGAGGCTGCGAATGCCCGGGGCTCGGCTAGTGCCCCGCGCCGGGTCATCCTGGATAGGGATCAAACGTAATGGACCCGACTGCACACTCCATTGCCTTTGCGATCCTGTCCATCGCATCATCGGTTAAAGCGACGGCCTGAAATTCTGCCTCTGCCCCCTTGGCAGCAATAAATGATTGCGCAGCCCCTTCGTTATTCCAAGTCACCACCGGATCGGGAGTTACGCCCGGCACCTGCCTGCAAATCGGAAATCCATCTGACTTGTACACGATCGCGAACATCGTACCCTCCACGAAACGTCGATTGCGGGCAAAACTTTAGCGCATGCGCGGCGATTGTTCCACTGGCATTGTGAAGCGTTCTCCGCGACGCCGCGATAAACGGGCGATCTCCGCCCCGCAGCGGTCAGGCGCGGAAATGCGCGCCTTGCATTGCGTCTGTCATGGCGCAAGCGTTAAATAGATCACATATTCCCGTGGCAGGGTGCTGCGGGGTACACCGAGTTGCCTCCATCTGGGGGGCTCAATCTGGGGAGTGGCGAAAATGAGCAATATGAACGACGCAATAGGCTTGCGCACCGGGTATGGCAGGGCGCAGGGCCAGTTTGAAACCGAGTTCGAACCAGCCACGGGAAGCCTATGGGGATATTTTAGGCCCAAAGGAAATGCCTGCTTCAACCTTGGCCTGCTAAAGGACATCCGGGAACACGACAGCGCTCTTGCCGCTAATGACGGTCGCATAGAAGTGGACGGCGATCTGCGCAAAGTTGACTACTACGTGCTCGGTTCGCGCGCTCCCGGTGTGTTCAACCTTGGCGGTGATCTCGCACTTTTTGTCCTCCTTATCAAGTCTCGCGATCGGGAAGCACTGGCTCACTACGCCAAACTGTGCATAGACAACCTATATCCGCGTATCCAGAACTTCTTCAGCCCAACCCTTGCGACCATATCATTGGTCCAAGGCGATGCCCTAGGCGGGGGATTCGAGTGCGCCCTCTCCTCCGACGTTATCGTCGCCGAGGAGGGGACTCAACTTGGATTTCCGGAAATATTGTTCAATCTTTTCCCCGGGATGGGGGCGTACTCATTGCTTGCGCGTCGTATAGGAATGCGACCTGCCGAGGCGATGATACTTTCAGGACGCGTAATGAGCGCTCGCGAGCTTCACGAGATGGGGGTAGTCGACATACTCGCCAAAGCAGGAGAAGGGGAGGCGGCGGTAGCAGACTGGATTGCGACAAACCGCAAGAGAAGAAATGGACTGCAGGCCGTGCTCCGCGCACGCCAGCTAGTTCACCCCATTACGCGGGAGGAGTTGGATGCGATTACGGATACATGGGTAGACGCCGCGCTGCGCGTTGAAGATCGGGATATGAGGATGATGGGGCGCATTGTGCGTGCACAGATGAAGCGACTGGAATCGGGTGCACCATCCAATATTGCCGCGGAGGCCTTGGAGGAAGAACGCAAATTCGCCATTGCGTAACTCGCCCATCGGCGGCAACGACAAATGCGAGGCGTCGCGAACCCAGCGCCCAGACAGGACATGCTCTACGTATGAGGTGCCGGCCGGTCACTGAAAACGAGAAGCTCTCTCTTCTTTTTAGTGTCTAGCTGGCTCCGGTTGCGACAAAACCGCCGGGGCCGAACATGCTGCTGAACTGATGGAAATTGACTCGAGTCGAATTTATGATGGACTCTTGGGCAAGCGGATCCTCTATCGTCTTGATGAGCCGATTTAGTTTGGCCATGTGTTCCACGTCCATAGTGGCGTGGGATGAAAGGAACTTGAATCCTCCGCCGTCCACGCTCCGCCCCAGTGAACGCGCTATTGAGTCCGCCACCCTGCCACCGTAGACCGACGACACTACCTCCAGCATGTACAGCATGCCGAGAACTGAACAGGGGTGAACACGCTCAGCACTGTAGTAGTTGAAGGCGATCATCGCCTGCACCGGCAGGCTCGGCGGACGACTACTGGCCTGCGATTCACTGCCTCCCACGGCGAGAATGTCCTCCATCACCCAACTCTCGTGCCCCTTCTCCTCTGCAATGCGCTCGTATAGCTCATAGCGCACGTCTCGATGGCGCTCGCCGCAACGCGACGCAGCCGTCGCCATAATGGGACAGAAATGCCAGACAATGTGGTACAGGTCATGCAAAAGAGCGCGATACTCCTCAAGCGGGAGCCCGCCGTGAATCATTGCGTGTACTTTGTCGAGGGTTTCCAGTTCGCGACGACTGGCGTCCGTCATCTCGATAAGTTCGATGAAAAAAGACATCTGATAACCTCTTAAATATGGCGCGCGTTGCCGAGGCGGCGCGACGCAATTAAGCAAGATAACGCAGGCGGCGGCAGAAGTGCGAGTTTATCAAGGAAGCACCTCAAGACGGACTCGCGGTTGGCCGCCAGCGCCGCCCGGGCCTCGAGAATGTTCCAAGCTATTGCGAAGGTTTTCTTCCGCTGCGTTATCGAGTAACTCGGAGGCCTCCCGTTCGACCCGGGTACCCATTGCTTGCTCTGCACGCGACCCGTCGTAGCTCGTCATCCGGAAATTCCGACAGGAGCAGCGTTTGCGTCGGATAGAGCACCGCGAAGTCGAGCCCCATTTCGTCCATGCGCTTGTTCAGCAACCGCGGCAGGAATGCGGTCGCCATATCCAGAGGCCTCTCGAAGGGAGGGCGCCATGTCGAGCGCCCAGCAAACGTCTTGCGGCGCTCGGGCCACGACATGTTCTCCCATTGCGCTGACCGATCCGCGAATACAAGACCGGGTGTGTTGCGAAATCTGTCGGCCAGGCGAGGCCCGCCAACGCGGGTTGCATAGTCGAGAAAATATTCCTTTACTACTGCAAACAGCTCCTGGAAATGGCCGTCTGCATCGACTACCGGATGACCGAGCCGCGCGCGCAACTCAGGCGCGTTGCGAACTGTATGCACGCTTGTTATTGACCTGCCCTCCACGGTTTCCTCAAGAGTTAGCTGAAAGGGGCATCCCCGGCCAATCGGCGGATTGACCGGCGGTCGTGGAAACCGGCCACGGGCAATCAACCCGTAAAGCAACTCGTGGCTGAGTATAGCGTAGGTTGCTGAGCGGTATTGCTGTAGTTCCCGTCCCTAGCGGCGTGCCGCTGTGGGTCACCGCGCAACGAGTCACGAAACAGCTCTGTCGTGACCCATGGCGCAAGAATTTCTAACGCCCGGACGAGCGCTTGCGTTCCCGTAGATACTGCTCTAGTTCGTTTCTAACCAAACCCAGCGCCTCGCTAATTGAGCGTGCCAGCACAGACCTCTTGAGCCGCAACTGGCTGTCTGTCAACTTGCCAAAATCCCCGCATAGCTGGGTCAGCCTATCCGTCCCCATGCTCGCGGAAGAACCCTTCATTGCGTGCAGCAAGGCCCTCCACTCCCCGAAACTGCGGGCTGCAAGCGCAACCTCCATTTTCGAAATGAGAGACTGATTATCCTCCAGAAAAACGCCCACCAGTTTCTCAAGGAACCCATTCGAGGATCCTAGCTCATCAAGGTGACTCAGCGTTTCATGATTCACTATTGCCAACTCTCCGGAGGTAGTTTCGACGGGGAATTGCGGAACAGCGCGACTGCCTTCCACTGCTTTCGCAGCGATTGACTGAATTTCATTAAGCAAGCGAAGCGCCTCAACCGGTTTTGCAAGAAATGCATCTGCGCCTTCCGTCAGGCATTCCTGCCGAACTTCGGTAGTTACATCGGCGGAGAGGATCGCGACCGGAAGCCGCTCACCTCCCCGGTTCATGAGCCGAATCGCTCTCAGCACATCTATCCCGCCCAGCCCGGGCATATTGCGATCCAGCAGGACTACATCAAATCGGTCCTGCTCTATCGCATCGAGCGCCTGCTCACCATCCGAAACCACGTGGATGGAGTGTCCACCCCGCTCTAAGATCTTGGCAATTACCTCTCTATTGGTGGCGTTGTCGTCCGCCACGAGGACTTTCAGCTTGCGCTGTTCCGCCCCTCGTCTATAGTCTTGAAGTCGGACCACGCCTTCTCGCATCTCCTCAACCGCGCCTGCCGCATGCAGCACGTTGAAGAGTTGGCGCTTGTCGAAGGGGGATTCAAGAATGCCGGCGAACCCCGCAGACAGCGCATCGAAGCGCGGAGTCGCCGCCTCTTGCGGTGCGAAAAGTATCGTTGGAGGAAAGGGTTGCGGCGCCAATCTCCGAAAGCGGCCTACGGAATCGAATTCACCCCGTGGCGAATAGATCAATACACTGTGGTAAGGTTTTGCCAGACTGATTTCGGCCACCATCCGGGTCGCACCCTCGTCCACCGTATCCACCGCCACGGGCACCGCGCCCCAGCCTGCAAGCGATTGGCGGAGCGAAGCCAGCGCATCCACGGGGAAACCGACCAGCATCACTCTGGCGGCGGACAACTCTCCTGCAACACCTGTGGCTCGCTCAGGTTGTTTTTCCAGATCAAGCTCAAACCAGAACGTGCTTCCCAAGCCGACCGAGCTTTCCAGACCGATTTTTCCTCCCATCAGCGTGACTAGCTGCTTTGCGATCGTTGTGCCGAGCCCCGTGCCGCCGAAGCGGCGCGTAGTTGATTGGTCAGCTTGAGTGAAACTCTCAAATATTTTTTGCTGGGAATCAGCGGAAATGCCCACCCCCGTATCGCGAATTGAGAATTTCAGTCGCACGCTGGCTTCAGACTCTCCCTGTGATGAAACATGGACAGTCACCGCGCCGCGCTCCGTAAATTTCACCGCATTGCCGGCGAGGTTGATCAATACCTGGCGCAGGTGCTGCGGGTCTCCCCTTACCGCGGGAACCACTTCCGGCATGATCGAAACAACGAATTCCACGCCTTTCAACGAGGCCTGGGCCGACAGAATGCGGCAGGTGCTGTTGATCAGCGCGTGCAGATCGAAATCCGTACAATCCAGAGAGAGTTTTCCCGCCTCTATTTTCGAGAAATCCAGTACATCCTCGACCAGACCAAGCATGACGCGCGAAGACCCGCGCAGAGTCTGCAGCATGTCCGCCTGTTCGCGATTCAGCCGCGTGTCTCGCATTAGATCCGCCATGCCGATGATGGCGTTCAGCGGTGTGCGCATCTCATGACTTACGACGGAAATAAATTGCCGCTTGGCCAGATTCGCCGCTTCGGCGCGAGCAAGCGCGTCGAAGAGCTTCGTGACGAGCGAGCGCACGTAGAGGCTGAGTACGACGAACCCGATCAATAGACCGATGCCGACGCTCCAATGCGCGCGCCAGAATTCATTCGTGTAAACGACGGTTGTAAACCCGATCGCGCTGAGCGCGAGTGAGAGAAGAAGGTAGCTTGCTCCGAAGCGAAAGCCGTTTGCCAGAGTAACCCACACATACACCAGGAAAAGCGCTGCTGCCCGCTCCCCGAGAAACGCCATCACCCAGGTCAATGTTCCTATGTCCGCCATGGCACCCAGAACGCGTCGGACCGGTGAGGCCGTTCGCACTGCTAGTACGTGCGCGAAAATCAGGATGGCTACGCCCAGATAGGCAAGCATGATCCAGATAGTCGGTTCGTGAGCCGCCTCGATCGCACCTGGAATCGAATACAGAACTATCAGCGCGCCGATGACAAGCCTTACGATGGCCTGCTCGTGCTCCGTGTCCGGGCGCTCGGAAAATCGCGCGCGTAAGCGGCCCAGGCCCTCGATGACGCCACGGAATATCGCGCTCACCGCCCTGCTCCGGCGCCCTGCTGGTCGCTCCATTCACGCTGGACAGCCTCCACTTCCCGTTGCATGCCAATCAGTGCGTCCACCAACTGTGAATCCAGATGCCTGCCTCGCTCCCGACGAAGGTAGTCGAAAGCATCTTCATTCGACCATGCGTTCTTGTATGGCCGCACCGAAGTAAGGGCATCGTAGACATCCGCAACAGCAACTATACGTGCGCACAGGGCGATATGATCGCCGACGAGCCCGTGGGGATAGCCTGACCCGTCATACTTTTCGTGATGGCCAAATGCGATGAGGGCGCCCATGCGAACATATTTCGATGCGCTACCCTTAAGAATCTCGTGGCCAATTGCCGGATGCTTGCGCATGACTTCCCATTCCGGTTCATCGAGTTTGCCCGCCTTGAGCAAGATCTGATCCGGAATACCTACCTTGCCAATGTCATGCAGGGGCGCAGCCAGCTCTATCGTGTCTGTCTCGTCTCTGTCCAACCCGACTGCCTCGGCAATGAGTCGGGAGTAGCGCGCCATGCGGATCAAGTGATTGCCGGTATCGCTATCGCGAAACTCGCCCACTCGCGCCAGGTGATACAGCGTCTCCCTTTCCCGCGCTCTTATCTCGCGAGTGGCCTCGTCGACCATGTTCTCGAGCAAGCGCCGGCGGCTTTCCAGCACCAACTGCTGGCGACGCAAAGTCAGAAGATTGCGGCACCTTGCCTGGCACTCGCGGACGTCAACCGGCTTGATCAGAAAATCCGTAACGCCCGCATCGAGCGCGCGATAGCGCACCTTGCGATCATCGATTGCAGTGATCATGACCATGGGTACATGCTCGAAACTCGGCATGGCGCGCAGCCGCTTTACCAGTTCGATGCCATCCATATCCGGCATCAGGTAATCGACCAGCACCAGGTCGGCCACATGCCGCGCTGCCCAGACTACCGCATCGACGGGACGCGTAAATCCTTGCACCGCTACCCTGTCATCCAGGCTGCGCACAACCTCCTCCAGGATCGTGCGGCCGGTCGATTGGTCGTCCACGACCATGACCATATTGCGCGAGGAGGGAAGGGCCCTGATTTGCGCGGTCGCCAAGCCCCTCTCCTTGGGTGATATCGCAGTACGCAGCAGATCGAGCGTCAGAGTTTAACAAATGCGCCCGAGGCAATAGCCCGAAATCACCGGACTTTTGTCACACTATAAAATCTGACCGCCGTTCGCGCGCATGGGTATGCAATGGCGCGCGAAAGAAGAGCCTACTCGCCGCGTGCTGCAACTCGCACTTGCAGGCGTGCGGGACGAATTGCGGACTCTGGCTCGGCCCCCGGACTCACATACCGTGTGATCTCGAGCCCAAACCCCGCCAGGCTGGGAGTCCGGCGGGGGCTAGCCATTACCTGCATGCGCCTTACTCCGAGCTCTCGCAGAATCTGCGCGCCTATGCCGTAGAAGCGCAGATCCATCCTCGGCGCTGCGCCCTTGCCGCTCGGCTCCTCGAGCGCTTCATCGAGCGCGTCCGGGCCGGTCGAACAATGCAAGAGCAGGACAACGCCGGAGCCTTCCGCCTGGATCCGGGTAAGAGCCTGCGAGATGCTGAATGGGGGGCTGCCCGGGTGCGTATCGAGGAGGTCAATTGCCGAGCGCACCACGTGAACCCTGACCAGCGCAGCCGTCTCCGCCACGATCGTTCCGCAAACCAGGGCCAAGTGAGTGTGTCCCGATGTAAGGTCACGAAACCCGCACATTCGGAATCGGCCCGCAAGGGTATCCACATCCCGCTCGGCGATTCGCTCGACCAGTGACTCCGTAGTGCTGCGATGCTCGATAAGATCGGCTATCGTTCCAATCTTCAACCCATGGCGCGCCGCGAAATCAATCAATTGGGGTAGCCGTGCCATGGTCCCATCCTCGTTCATGATTTCGCAAATTACGCCGGCTGACGTAAGACCCGCGAGCCTGGCCAGATCACACCCGGCCTCCGTGTGCCCGGCGCGCACGAGCACGCCCCCATCCTGCGCCACAATTGGAAAAACATGCCCCGGCTGAACGATATCCAAGGACTTTGCGCCGGCCGCGCACGCCACCCTAATCGTATGCGCCCTGTCATGCGCGGAGATTCCCGTGGTGACCCCGGATGCGGCCTCGATGGAGGCAGTGAAGTTGGTGCCGTTTTGGGAACGGTTCTGGTTCACCATTGACTGCAGGCCCAGCTGCTGGCGCCGTGACTCGGTAATCGTGAGGCATACCAGTCCGCGCGCGTGCTTGGTCATGAAATTGATCGCCTCTGCGGTGACATGGTCAGCAGCCAGAACCAGATCGCCTTCATCCTCCCGGTCCTCGTCATCGACGAGCACGACCATCCGCCCGGCCTTAAGCTCGGCAATAATTTCGCTCGTGTCGCTGATCGCGGCGGATTCCCTGTGCATTCGAAAATTATAGCGCCCTATGGGGCCGGCTATACCCTCTGCAACTGCTGCACACGACGCAGGCCTCAAATTGCAGTCCATGTGGCGAGCTTTCTCCCAGAACGCACCAGGGCGTTATATAGTTACGCTCGTCAGCGCCGCCGCCCCGGGTTGTCGGCCCGGGTTGTCGGCCCGGGTTGTCGGCCCGGGTTGTCGGCGCCCCGGGGTGTCGGCGCCCTTCAACTTTCAATCCAATTCTTCCAGAAGATAGAGAACTGCCATGCCCATCCAAAAGGAAAAGTTACAGCAATACGGAGATGAACTTTACGCTGCCCTGCGTGCCCGACAGCCGATTGCCCCGCTTACGGAACGCGACCCCGCGATAACAATTGACGATGCATATCAGATATCGCTGCGCCTGCTTGAGCGCCGGCGGCAGGATGGTGAAAGGGTCATCGGGAAAAAGATCGGCGTGACCAGCAAGGTGGTCATGAACATGCTGAACGTGCATCGCCCGGATTTTGGATTTTTGACCGACAGAATGTACGTGAGGAGCGGGGCGGACCTTCCGGCAAGTACGACTATGATTCAGCCGCGCGCCGAGGGCGAGATCGCTTTCAAGTTGAAGAATTCGCTTAAAGGACCGGGGGTAACTGAACAGGCGGTCATAGACGCGACCGAATCCGTCCATCCATGCTTCGAGATCGTCGACTCTCGGATTCGGGACTGGAAGATCAAGATTCAGGACACCATTGCAGACAATGCCTCGTGTGGAATGTTCGTGATGGGCGATGCGGCGGTCGATCCCCGCAATGTGGATTTCGTGACTTGCGGAATGGTGGTCTGGAAGAACGGCGAAGTGCTCAGCACCGGAGCCGGAGCGGCAGCGCTTGGCTCACCGCTTACATGCGTGGCTTGGCTGGCCAACACGCTCGGGGAATACGGGATCACGCTGGACGCGGGTGATATCGTTCTGTCCGGCTCACTCGTTCCGCTTGAGCCGGTCAAAGCTGGCGACAGGATGACTCTGAGAATCGCCGGCATAGGTGAAGCGTCGGTGAAATTTGTCTGAAAAGCGTACTGGGAGCAGGAACATGAAAATCAAGGTAGCCATCATCGGGTCCGGCAATATCGGGACCGATCTACTTTATAAGGCAAAACGCAGCGCGCTGATCGATCCGGTCTGGATGGTCGGTATCGAACAGAGTTCGGATGGCCTGCGCCGGGCCCGCGAAATGGGGTTGAAGACGACTCATGAAGGTGTGGATGGTCTCGTCCCCTTTATCGAGTCCGACCAGATACGGATCGCGTTCGACGCGACCTCGGCCTACGTTCACGCAGAAAACTCGCGCAAGCTGACCGAGCGAGGCGCTCTCATGATTGACCTTACGCCGGCGGCCATAGGTCCATTCTGTATTCCTCCTGTGAATCTCAAGGACCATGTCGGCAAGAAGGAATCCAATGTCAACATGGTGAGCTGCGGCGCGCAGGCAACGGTACCCATGGTCGCAGCGGTCAGCCGGGTTCAACCGGTCGAGTACGCGGAGATTGTCGCCACCGTCGCATCAAAATCGATCGGCCCCGGCACCCGTCAGAACATTGACGAGTTCACCCGGACTACCTCGAGGGCGGTGGAGGAAGTAGGCGGCGCGAAGCGCGGCAAAGCGATCATCATCGTCAATCCTGCCGAGCCGTCAATCATGATGCGCGACACCGTGCATTGCCTCACTGAGTCTGAGCCCAGGCAGGATGAGATCAGGGAGTCAGTTCACGCTATGCTCAAGGAAATCCAGAAGTATGTGCCGGGCTACCAGCTGAAAAACGGGCCGGTTTTTGACGGCCGACGGGTTTCCACTTTCATGGAAGTCGAGGGTCTGGGAGACTACCTGCCAAAGTACGCCGGAAACCTGGACATCATGACGGCCGCCGCTCTGCGAACGGCGGAAATGTTCGCTGAAAACATGCTGCGCGGGAAAGCGCAGCCGGCGCGAGCCGCCTGAAAGGAGACCCGCAATGGATATCACCGGAAAGAAGGTCACGCTGCACGACATGAGCCTGCGGGACGGCATGCATCCCAAGCGTCATCAAATCACGTTGGAACAGATGGTGCGCGTCGCCACGGCGCTCGACGAAGCGGGCATGCCGCTGATCGAAGTGACCCACGGCGATGGGCTTGGCGGCGCCTCGGTCAATTACGGCTTCTCTCTTCACAGCGACAGGGACTACCTCAAGGCAGTAGTACCAAAGCTCAAGAAAAGCAAGGTTTCGGTGCTGAGTGTCCCCGGCATAGGGACAGTTGACGACCTAAAGATGGCGGTCGATTGCGGTGCGACGACGGTGCGCATCGCCACGCATTGCACGGAAGCAGATGTTGCCCAGCAGCACATCGGCATTTCGGTGAAGCTTGGCGTCGATACCGTTGGGTTCCTGATGATGGCACACATGATCAGCCCAGAAGAACTTCTCAAACAAGCCAAGCTCATGGAAGGCTATGGGGCGAACTGCATATACATTACCGACTCCGCCGGCTATATGCTTCCCGGCGACGTGACGCCGCGCATCGCGCTGGTGCGCGCCGGACTCGACCCGAAGACGGAACTCGGCTTCCACTCGCATCACAATCTTGGCATGGGGATCGCGAATTCGGTAGCCGCTGTCGAGGCCGGGGCGAACCGAATCGACGCGTCGGTCGCAGGCCTTGGCGCCGGCGCCGGCAACACGCCCATGGAAGTACTGGTCACCGTACTGAAGCGCATGGGTGCCGAGACAGGCGTCGATCTCTACAAGATCATGGATGTCGCGGAAGACATAATCGTACCGATGATGGATCACCCGATTCGGCTGGACCGGGACTCGCTCATACTCGGATATGCGGGCGTCTACTCGTCCTTCCTGCTGTTTGCCAAACGTGCAGCCGAGCGTTACGGCCTTTCGTCAAGAGATATCCTGGTGGAAATGGGCCGACGCAAGACAGTTGGTGGCCAGGAAGACATGATCGAAGATGTGGCACTGGACATGGTGCGCGATCGCGAGTCGCAGAAGAGAAAGACTGCCTAGTCGATTGGCCGCCGCGCAAGCGCGGCGGAAGCACATCGCATGCCGGGTGACGCCCTCGGGGCTACAAATTGGCCGCGCCCCGCCCTCGGTGCTGCGTAGCGCGCTCGATTCACTCCCGGACCCGCTCGTGCGGGACAACCTGCAGATACCGGCCGCTGCCGAACACGAGTGGCGGTTGATCGAAGCGTTGCAGATTTTCGATTTCTCCCAGGAAAATCGTATGATCGCCCCCTGGATAACTGGCCGCTTTGCGACATTCCAGATAGGAAGCTACGCCGACAAGTACGGGGAGCCCGCCGATCCCGGGCTCCCACTCCACTCCGTCAAATTTGTTCTCGGAATCGCTCGCGAAGCGCTGCGAGAGGAACCGCTGGTCATCCGAGAGTATGTTCACCACAAATCGACTACATTCCGAGAAGGCAGAATAACTACGCGCGTTCAGAGCCTGGCTCCAGAGAATGAGCGGGGGCTCAAGCGATACCGAGCTAAAGGAGTTCGCGGTGCAGCCAAGTAGCTGCCCACTGGAATCCACCGTCGTCATGATCGTGACTCCGGTCACGAAAGTTCCCAGAACCTCGCGAAGCGCACGTTTGTCGACTGCCATTACAGGTACCTCTTTAGGACTTAAGCTCATATTTTCGCCTGAAGGATGGTTTCAGGAAAGGAGCAGTAAGCAAGGCGACCGGCAATCCTTACGGGCCGAGCCGGGTTTCACGCAAAGGGTCGGCCACCGGTTAAGAAGTACGTTTTTCAGGGGCAACCTCAGTGAGCGCTTGGCGAGAAAGCGGGATCACATGGGGCGCCCGCATCTTCATGCGTTCGGCAGGGATCCGCCATTCCGCGCCCTCCACGTCGAACTCGACCCATTCGAGCGTCCGAAGCTCGCCAGGGCGAACGAAGGTGAGCAGTGCCCAACCATTTCCACGTCAGGGGACTCGGGCGGTTGAGCACCCGAGTCCCCGCTTTCCCCGGAAGCCGCCGGGGGGGGGCGGTAATGAAATCGCTATGCAGGCACTTCGACCGGCTCGATGTGCTTGTAGCGCTTCGTGTTCCGTTCAAGCTCCCAGAGGTCCACGGCCTGTTGCATCCGCAGCCAGCTCTCCGGGGTCGTGTTCGTGAGGCGCCCGATCCGGACCGCCATGTCGGCCGAGAGCGCCCGCTTTCCATGAAGCAAGTCAGATACGCTCAAGCGGCTCACTCCCAGACGCCCAGCGAGTTCGCCCTGCGTCATCCTGAGCGCCGGAAGCACGTCTTCGCGCAGAACTTCGCCGGGGTGTGTCGGCCGGCGCTTCGGGTCTCTCAAACTGCGTGCGTTGCTCATCAGTGGTAATCCTCCAGGTTGACCTCGACGGCATCGCCGCCTTGGAATCCGAACGTGATCCGCCAGTTACCGGATACCCATACCGAATGGCGTCTTGGCGAGCCGTGGAGCGCGTGAAATTTGAGCCCTGGCAGACTCATATCCTCGGGCCTTGTCGCGGCGTCTAGGCGGTCCAGAATCCTGCGAATCCGCGGCTCCTGCTTGGCGTCGATACCCTTGCGCTCGCTCTTTGTGAAGTAGCGATCTAGCCCCTTGTGACGGAAACTTCGAATCACACTGTAATACCTCGCATGACATGTACTGTAATCCTATTCATTACAAAATGTCAAGCACGAACTAAGCCCGCAGCCCCCTGATCAGGGGTCCAACCGTGCTCCTTCTGATCGACCCACTCCTGCGCAATCGCCTCAAACGTGTTGCCGGAGCGCAGCGTGGCCAGGTGCTTCTCGGTCTTGCGGACAACGGATGGATCGCGCTGCGCCTTTAGCTCGGCCTTCGCCGCGGCGCGCTTCTCGTTCGCCTCTGCCACGCCAACATCAGGGAACACGCCGAGCGCGAGAAGTTTTTCTTTGCCCGTGTAGCGATATTTCAGACGCCAATATTTCGCGCCATTCGGTTGCACCAAGAGGTACATCCCACCACCTGCAGCGAGCTTGTACGGCTTGTCTTGAGCCTTCGCATTTCGAGCCGCTTTGTCAGTCAGTCATTGGGGGTACTGATCGGGGTATGGAAGTGGTGACGCCCCCTAAAGTACCCCCCGTTTTTGTCTGGCTGTCAATGGATGGATTTAGACATGTTCAGACAGTGCCTGACCATTTCTCCCTATGGAAACTCGGAAACATTGGATGGTTTTGGATACTGCTGGATTATTCTGTGGTGCCCGAGGTCGGACTCGAACCGACACGCCTCGCGGCGGAGGATTTTGAGTCCTCTGCGTCTACCAATTCCACCACTCGGGCCTGAGCATCTCGTCCCGCCTCACGTCTGAACGAGGGCGGCATTATACGAGCCCTATAATTCCACACCATGCGCGTCGCGGATTTCGACTACGAGCTGCCCGAAGCGCTCGTCGCCCAGCATCCGATTGCAGAACGGAGCGCCAGCCGCATGCTGCGCCTGTCTGGCGCAACTGGCGGGATCGAGGACCTGTCCTTTGCGCAGCTCCCCGATCAGCTCGGCGCTCACGACGTCCTGGTCGTGAACGACACGCGCGTAATCAAGGCGCGGCTCCACGGTCGCAAGAGCAGCGGCGGCAAAATTGAGCTGTTCATTGATCGCATCCTCGATGACCGGGAGGCGTACGCGATGATTCGCTCCAGCCACGCGCCACGCCCAGGAACAGAACTGCTCATGGGCGGCGAGACGCGGGTGGAGGTGCTCGCCCGCGACGGAGACCTATACCGGGTCCGATTCCAGGAAATGCGGGTACTCGAGGCGCTGAATCGCTGGGGTGCGGTACCGCTTCCGCCGTATATCGGGCATCTCCCCGACACGCTGGACGAGGAGCGATATCAGACAATCTTTGCCGCCCAGCCGGGAGCGGTGGCCGCGCCGACGGCGGGCCTGCATTTCGACAGATCGATTCTCGATGTTCTCGCCGCGCGCGGAATAAGCATTGCAAAGGTCACTCTGCATGTCGGCGCTGGCACCTTCCAACCGGTACGAACCGACACGGTCGAGGAGCACCGAATGCACCGCGAGCATTACGAGGTGTCGGTTCCCGCAGCGGCCACGATCCAGACCGCACGCGCGCGTGGCGGTCGCGTGATCGCGGTGGGAACAACATCTTTGCGTGCCCTGGAGACCGCCGCATTCGCCGGGCCACTCGAAGCGAAATTCGGGGAAACCGACCTGTTCATCTACCCTGGCTTTCGCTTTCGAATCGTCGATCGTCTGCTGACGAATTTTCACTTGCCGCGCTCGAGCCTGCTTATGCTCGTGGCGGCGTTTGGCGGATTTCAGAACGTACGGCGCGCCTACGAACACGCTGTCGCGCAGGGCTATCGGTTCTTCTCCTACGGGGATGCGATGCTGATCGACAAAGCGCCATGAAGTTTGAAATCGCTCGTCGCGACGGTCAGGCGCGAACGGGAGCACTTTCGCTTGCCCATGGCAGCGTGGACACCCCCGCATTCATGCCGGTCGGGACCTACGGGACGGTAAAGGGCCTGTCGCCGCAAGAGCTCGAGAACATGGGCACTCCGGTTGTGCTCGGCAATGCATTTCACCTTTGGCTACGCCCTGGCCTTGATGTCATCAGTCGTCATGGCGGGCTGCACCGATTTATGGGCTGGAAACGACCCATTCTCACCGATTCTGGCGGATTTCAGGTCTTCAGCCTCGGGCCGCTACGCAAGATTTCGGAACAAGGCGTTCAGTTCGCCTCGCCGATCAACGGTGACCGGCTGATGCTGACGCCTGAGGAGTCGATTCGTATCCAGCAGACATTGAATTCCGACATAGCGATGGTTTTCGACGAATGCACCCCTTACCCAGCCGCGCAGACCGAAGCAGAAGCGTCGATGCGCCTCAGCCTGCGCTGGGCCGAACGGTCACGCGCCGCTTGGAAGCTGGGCGCAAGCGGCGGTAACGTGCTTTTCGGGATCGTCCAGGGCGGCATGTACGAAAAGCTTCGCGAGGAGTCCCTGGCGGGCTTGCTGCGAATCGGATTCGACGGCTACGCGATCGGCGGACTCTCGGTAGGCGAGCCCAAGGGCGAGCGCAGCCGAATCCTCAGACACACGGCCCCGAGACTCCCGGAGGACAAGCCCCGCTACCTGATGGGAATGGGTACACCTGAAGACATCATCGAAGCAGTCTGCGCCGGGATAGACATGTTCGATTGCGTCATGCCGACGCGCAACGCGCGCAATGGCTGGCTATTCACCCGATTCGGCGATGTCAAGATTCGCAATGCCCGCTATCGCGAGGATACCGGGCCGCTGGATCCTGCGTGTGAGTGCTACACCTGCTTGAATTTCAGCCTCGCCTATCTGCACCACTTGCAGAAGGCGAATGAAATTCTCGGCGCGCGGCTGAATACGCTGCATAACCTCCACTACTACCAGGATCTTATGCGGGCACTGCGCAATGCCATCGCAACGGGGGACCTTGCGCAAATCGCCCGGAACCTGATACAGGCGCGCGGACTCGAACAAGGAAGCAGCGAATAGAGGGCGTGCCGGACGGCGTTGTATAATTTTTCGCTGTACTTGCCCTTATTGAAGGAGTCTGCCTTTGCCCATTTCATCCGCATTTGCCCAGACAACCGGCGGGCCCGCCGGCATGGGCATGGAAACGATTCTGCTGCTGGTTGGCATGTTTGCATTCATGTACTTCATGATCATCCGTCCGCAGACGAAGCGTGCCAAGGAACACAAGCAACTCATGGGGTCTCTGCAAAAAGGCGATGAAGTGCTCACCGCGGGTGGAATACTCGGCAAGATTGCCAAGGTGGACGAGGGCTACATAGCGCTTGAAATTGCGCCAAATACCGAAATCAAGGTACAAAAGGGCTCGGTCCAGACCCTGTTGCCCAAGGGAACCATCAAGAGCGCCGGCTGACAGGTCCCGGCAAGAGGATGTCCGTCCATCAAGCACATCCTCCGCACGCAAAATCCGAATGAACAAGTTTCCAACCTGGAAGTACACGCTGATCCTGCTCGCCGTGCTCGCAGGATTTCTGTTCACGCTGCCGAATTTCTTCGGCGAGTCCCCGGCGGTGCAGATTTCCAGCGGTAAAGCAACCGTGAAAATTGATGCCGACGCCATGGCGAAGGTTGAGTCTGCACTGAAACAGGCGGACGTCGCCTTTACAAGGGCGGTCCTGGATGCCACCAGCGTACGCGTGCGCTTTCCCGATACCGACTCGCAGTTGAAGGCACGAGACCTGATTGATCGCGCGCTCAATCCAGATTCTGCCAATCCCACGTACATCGTCGCGCTGAACCTCGTTCCGGCGTCCCCGCTGTGGCTCTCGGCCCTCGGCGCGCGGCCCATGTACCTTGGTCTCGACCTGCGCGGTGGCGTTCACTTCCTGCTCCAGGTGGATATGCAGCAGGCGCTCACTAAAAAGCTCGAGAGCCTCGGCGCCGACATGCGGACCGAGCTTCGCTCCAAGGACATCCGTCACGGAGGAGTGAGCCGCGAAGGACAGACCGTGCGAGTGCGCTTTCGCGATCCAGCAATGCGCGACCGTGCGCGCGCCCTGCTCACGGAGTCCTTTGCGGACTTCTCCGTTGAAGAGCGCGGGCAGAGCGAGGAAATGATGCTTGTCGGTACGCTGAAACCGGAGGCAATCAAGCGAACTCAGGAGTTCGCCATCAAGCAGAACATCACCACGTTGCATAATCGAATAAATGAACTGGGCGTCGCGGAGCCCATCATCCAGCAGCAGGGCGCGGACCGGGTCGTCGTCCAACTGCCCGGCGTGCAGGACACTGCCAAGGCAAAGGACATCCTGGGACGAACTGCGAGCCTGGAAATCCGCCTGGTGGACGAAGAAAAGATGACCTCGGACGTACTTTCAGCCGCTGCGAAAGGGCAGGTTCCATTCGGTGACGAGTACTACGTCGAGCGCAACGGCCAGCCACTGCTGGTGAAGAAGCAGGTCGTGCTAACCGGAGATCGCCTGACCGACGCTCAGCCCGGGTTTGATTCCCAAACCAACGAGCCTGCCGTGCACCTTCGACTGGACGCAGCCGGCGCGCGCATTTTCCAGGAAGTGACCCGAGAAAACGTCAATCGGCGCATGGCGATCCTGTTGATCGAGAAGGGCAAGGGCGAAGTGATCACCGCACCGGTCATCAGGACGGAAATTCCGGGCGGACGGGTGCAGATCTCCGGACGCATGAATACGACCGAAGCAAACGACACGGCGCTCCTGCTGCGCGCCGGATCGCTCGCTGCGCCCATGGAGATCGTCGAAGAAAGGACAGTCGGACCCAGTCTCGGCCGGGAGAACATCGAAAAGGGTTTCGACGCAACCCTCTGGGGGTTCGTTGCAATCGTCGTGTTCATGTCAGTTTATTACGCGCTATTCGGGCTGGTTTCCTCCGCGGCGCTGGCCGTGAATCTGCTGTTTCTGGTGGCGCTGCTGTCCCTGCTTCAGGCGACTCTTACGCTGCCCGGTATCGCCGCGATCGCGCTCACGCTCGGTATGGCAATCGACGCCAACGTGCTGATCAACGAGCGCATACGCGAGGAGATTCGCGGTGGCGCTACGCCGCAGGCGGCGATCGCGGCTGGCTACGAGCGCGCCTGGGGCACCATCCTCGATTCGAACATTACGACTTTGATCGCCGGTCTCTCCCTGCTGATCTTTGGCCAGGGTCCGGTGCGCGGATTCGCCGTGGTCCACTGCCTCGGGATACTGACCTCTATGTTCTCCGCGGTAACCGTATCCCGCGGACTCGTGAACCTGGTCTACGGCCATCGCCGGCGCGTGGCACGGCTATCGATCGGCAACACGGTCTGGAAGTAGCCAACAGGAAATCTAGGCAGGCAAACCATGGAGTTTTTCAAGATTCGCCGCGTCATACCATTCATGCGGTATGCGCTCATCTTCAATATCGTCTCTGCCCTTACTTTTCTGGCCGCTGTATTCTTTTTGTTCAGCAAGGGACTCAACTTTTCCGTCGAATTCACCGGCGGAACTTTGATCGAGGTGAACTACAAGCAGACGGCGGACGTCGAGAAGGTCAGGCGGGCGCTGGAAGCCGCGAGTTACAAGGTGGAAGTTCAGACGTTCGGTTCCTCGCGCGATATCCTGATTCGCATGCCGCTGGAAAAGGGCCAGTCGAGCGCGGATCTGTCACAGAAAGTGGGCGCCCTGCTCAGGGGTCAGGACCAGGGCGTGGAAATCCGTCGGGTCGAATTCGTCGGCCCCCAGGTCGGTGACGAACTCGCGCAGTACGGTGCGCTTGCCCTGCTGGTGACCGCGATCGGCATAGTGCTCTATCTCTGGCTGCGCTTTGAGTGGCGCTTCGGGCTGTCGGCGATCATCGCCAACCTGCACGACGTGGTGATCATTCTGGGCTGCTTCGCACTATTCCAGTGGGAATTCTCGCTTCCTGTACTCGCGGCAGTACTAGCCGTGCTCGGCTATTCGGTAAATGAATCGGTAGTGGTGTTCGACAGGGTGCGGGAGAATTTCCGCAAGATGCGCGCCGCCCCAACGGCCGATGTGATCAATGCCTCGATTACGGGCGTAATTTCGCGCACCATCATCACCCATGGGTGCACCCAGATGATGGTCACGACGATGCTGCTGTTCGGCGGGCATGCGCTGCACTATTTCGCGCTTGCGCTGACCATTGGGATCCTGTTCGGAATCTACTCTTCCGTGCTTGTCGCGAGCCCCCTGCTGATGTGGCTTGGCGTTACGCGCACGCAGTTCGTCCAGGTGAAGAAGCGCCCGAAAGATGGGCACGACGGCGCAGTCGTATAGGGTCGTACGCCTTCGCGCCCTTCCTGAACCGAGGGAACCGGCCATGTACCCAGCCCTTCATGGCAGCGCCCTATGTCGCGCCGCACCAGCCGGCAGGCAGCGTGGGACCGGCGAGCCTGCAAATCCGCTCGCCATACCCGGCGAATTCCTTGAGGATTTGTACCACGTTGGAGTAGTCGTCCGTCCAGACGCGCAGCTCCGGATGCTCGGCGACCGGTTCCGCACCGGCCGCCCGGATCTCCTTGCGCGCCAGCGCTTTCGCGTCACGGGACACGAGTATCCAATCGCTCTGTGATTTCGTCTGATCGTCCTCTTCAGGGCGATCGAGGATCTTGACAGTGTGCACGCCCAGGTCTTTGGCTATGCCCGCTACGACCGGCGCCAGATCGAGGAAGCGGTTCGACACGTGGAACACCACGAGCCCATCCGGCTTCAGGTGACGCAGATAGATCGCGAGCGCTTCCCGTGTAATGAGATGCACGGGAATCGCATCGCTGGAAAAAGCATCCACCGCGAGCACGTCCAGATGCTGAGGAGCTTCGCGCTCAAGCTGCAGACGGGCATCTCCGATCACGATTTCAACCGTTGCCGCACTATCCGAAAGATAGCTGAACTCTCTGCGGGCGACTTCGGAGACCCGCGGATCGATATCGTAAAACCGGTACACATCGCCTGCCCGGCCGTAGCTCGCAAGCGTGCCCGTGCCGAGCCCGATGACGCCGATGCGGTTCGGCGTGTCGCGCCGCGAGAGAATCGCCGCGGCGATGCCCGATGTCTCACTGTAGTAGGTCGTTGGCGACCGGCGCAAGCTGCCTTCTACGTATTGCTCGCCATGCATGATAGTGCCGTGAACCAGGCGGCGGACGTGCGTTTCGGCGTCACCGGCGCCGAATTCCTTGACACGCAACACGCCGAAGAAGCCGCGCGACACGTAGCGAATGCCGTCCTGATCCCGCAGCCCGTCGTACGCGGCGCAGGCGCTCACCCCTACCAGCACCAGTATCGCGGCGTAGCGCGCAACGCGCCCAAGTGCCGCGAAGCGCAGCGCCGCAAGGACCGCCAAGCCGACCAGACCCGCCCCCAGTTCGTAGTAGCCGCGCAGCGTGAGCGGGGCAACCACTGCCACGAGCAAACCGCCCAGCGCGCCGCCCGCAGAAAGCGTCAGGTAGAAGCGTGTCAGTTCGTCCGCGCTCGGCCTGAGACGATACAACTCTCCGTGGCAGAACAGGCAGCCCAGAAATAGCCCGGGCAGGAACACGCCGAGCTGAAGGCCCAGGTCGAAGCGGAATTCGGTTTCGATCAGCAGCCAGGCCATGCCCACCAGCCAGAGCAGCACGAGCGGCCAAAGCCATTGCGGCCGATAAAGATTCTTTCCCTCGAAAGCAACGATGAAGCTGAGTAAATAGAGCATAAGTGGCGCGAGCCAGAGGAGCGGGATCGACGCCACATTCTGGGTAAGATGATTCGTTACAGCGAGCAGCAGGACCGAGCCGGTGGCGGCAAGTGCGAGCCACAGCCACGCCGGCGAGCGCGGAGCGCCCACTGCTCGGACCGCGTTGGGCGAGGCTGGCTCAGTCCTTTCCGGTGCTGGGGTGGTCCAGGCAAGCAGCGCGCTGCCCGCCGCGAATAATCCGAAAAGCCACGACCACCCGAGCATCTGCTGTCTGCCGGTCAGGAACGGTTCAACGACAAATGGATAGCCGACCAGCGCAAGCAGCGAGGCAAGATTGGAGACCGCGTAGAGCCGATATGCATCAGCTCGCGGACGCGCGCGCAAGAACCAGACCTGGACCATCGGGCTGGTAGCCGCGAGCAGGAAGTATGGCAGCCCGACGCTCGCGCCGAGGAGCAGCAGGATATGGCTGACCGGCTCCTCGCTGCCCTGAGGCTTCCAGAATTCGCCCGGCACGATGGGCATCGCCGCCAGTGCGACGACCAGTAGCGCGATATGCAGAAATGTCTGGGCACCCGGCTTGAGGCGCGTATCGAGCAGATGCGCGTAACCGTATCCGGCCAGCAGCAACATCTGGAAAAACAGCATGCAGGTCGTCCAGACCGACGCGCTGCCGCCAAACCACGGCAGAATGACCCGCGCAATCAATGGCTGCACCAGGAACAACAGAAACGACGATAAGAAGATCGTGCTCGCGTACAACATGAATTCCCTTGAATTCGCCCGATTCCCGCTCCCTTGGGGGCGGATCCGCGGCTAGACCCGTCGGGCAAGCTCCGCGGCGAGTCCGGTGTAACGCTCGGGTGTCAGCGCGAGTAGTTGTTTCTTGGCTGCAGCCGGTATGGGGAGTTTTTCGATAAATGCGGCGAGCCTCCTGCGATCCAGATCCTTGCCTCGCGTAAGTGCTTTCAGCTTTTCGTAGGCGTCGGGCACCCCGTGACGGCGCATGACCTGCTGGATCGGCTCGGCGAGAACGCCCCAATTCGCATCCAGGTCAGCCGCCATGCGCTCGGGATCGGCATCAACTTTTTCCAAGCCGCGCAGGCAGGCGTTGTACGCAAGCATGCTGTGCCCCAGGGCAACGCCGGCGTTGCGCAGCGCGGTCGAGTCCGACAGGTCGCGCTGCCAGCGCGACACCGGCAACTTTTCAGACAGATGCCGTAACAGTGCGTTCGCCACGCCGATATTCCCCTCCGAATTCTCGAAATCAATCGGATTTACCTTGTGCGGCATGGTGGAGGAACCCACTTCGCCTGCTTTAAGCCTCTGCCGCAAGTAGCCCAGCGATATGTAGCCCCAGAGATCTCGGTCCAGATCGAGCAATATGCTATTGGTCCCCGCGTAAGCATCGAATAGCTCTGCGTAGCAATCGTGCGGTTCGATCTGCGTGGTGTAAGGATTGAAGTCAAGTCCAAAAGTCTCAATGAAGCGCCTCGCAAAGCGCTGCCAGTCAATGCGCGGATAGGCGGTAGCGTGGGCGCTGTAGTTGCCGACTGCTCCATTGATCTTTCCGAAAAGAGCAACGCCTGCGATTCTCGAGCCGCCGCGGCGCAACCGGTGCACCACATTCGCGAGTTCCTTTCCCAGCGTGGTCGGCGACGCCGGTTGACCGTGGGTGCGCGAAAGCATCGGCAGCGTTGCATGCCGATGCGCCAGCGCACGAAGCGCGGAAATCAATGCATCGAGCTGCGGCAGCATGACTTGGTACCGGGATTCGTGCAGCATCAACGCATACGCAAGGTTGTTGATGTCTTCCGAAGTGCAAGCGAAATGCACGAACTCGAGCGAACTCTGCACCTCGCGGTTGTTTGCGAGCTTGGCCTTCAGCCAGTACTCCAATGCCTTGACGTCGTGATTGGTCTCGGCCTCGATGTTCTTGATGTGCTCCGCGTCACGCTCGGAAAAATTCTCGACCAAATCGGCAAGCTCGGAGCGCGTGGCGCGAGAGAATCGGCGCAATTCCCGGATAGCCGGCTCGGCCGCGAGCGCGCAGAGCCAGGCCAGTTCGATCCGGAGCCGATTCCGGATAAGCGCCTCTTCGCTGAAGTAGCTGCGCAGCGGATTGAGTGCTTTTGCGTATCTGCCGTCAAGTGGAGACAGCGCGGCGAGCGGCGAAGGCATTGAACGGGATCACATTTTTTGAGGGCTGAATTATAGATGCACGGGCAGCGGGTAACTTCTCGGCCGCGCGCGGACCGCTCACTTATAATTTCCGGCCGATTTCCAGCCAGGCAACGCATTGCGCATGAAACTTTTCTACTCCCCAGCCAGCCCCTATGCGCGAAAGGTTCGCGTGGTCCTTGCAGAGAAAAGGATCGATTGCGAACTTGTGCTTATCTCACCTCCCTACCCTATCGCGGAGCATAATCCGCTCGGCAAGGTGCCTACCCTGCTGCTGGACGACGGCAGTTCGCTGTATGATTCCCGTGTGATTGTCGATTTTCTGGATAACGTTTCACCCATCGCGCGTCTGATCCCGGACGACCACCGCGACCGCGCCGCGGTGCGGCGTTGGGAGGCGCTGGCCGACGGCGTGCTGGATGCGGCCCTGCTCGTGCGCCAGGAATCGCAGCGCCCTGCCACCGGCGACGGCGAGGAATGGATCAGGCGGCAAATGGACAAGATCGAGCGCGGGCTCACGGTTATTTCGGATGACATGAGCGTTCGCCAGTGGTGCCACGGCGAACGCTACTCCCTCGCGGACATTGCACTCGGTTGCTGCCTGGGATATCTGGATTTTCGCCGGCCCGGCGGGACTGACTGGCGGGCGCGTTGGCCAGGCCTGGCCCCTTACCATGACCGCCTGCTCGAGCGTCCCGCGTTCGGCGAAACAGTTCCGCGCTAGCGCGGTTATGCTTCGGCGCCGCTGATCACCGCACCCCCGAGACACACCTCGTCCTGGTACAGCACCACCGACTGGCCCGGGGTCACCGCGCGCTGCGGCCGATCGAAAGCCACCGCTATTCCGGCATCCGCCGCGGGCTTCAGCATGCAGGCCGCGTCCGCCTGCCGGTAGCGCGTCTTGGCCCCATAGCGCGCCGGCACAGGCGCCGCGCCGCTCACCCAGCTTGGATCATCGGCCGCAAGCGAAGCGTGCAGCAGCAGCGGATGATCGTGCCCCTGCACCACGCGCAACGCGTTGCGCGCCATGTCCTTGCCCGCCACGTACCATGCCGCGCCGGCGCCATCCCGGCTTCCGCCCAGTCCGATCCCCTTGCGCTGGCCGATGGTGTAGAACGCGAGCCCGATGTGCTCACCAACCTTGCGTCCGCGCTCATCCAGCATCGGACCGGGGTCGCGCGGCAGATATCGATCCAGGAAGGCGCGGAACGGTCGCTCCCCGATGAAGCAGATGCCCGTCGAATCCTTGCGCGCGTGGTTGGGCAATCCAGCCTGCTGCGCGATCCGCCTGACCTCGGACTTGGCAAGATGGCCCACCGGAAACAGGACCCGGGAGAGCTGCGACTGATTCAGCCGATGCAGGAAGTAGCTCTGGTCCTTCAGGGAATCTGCGCCGCGCAATAGTTCGAACAGACCGGAATGCTCCCGGACCCGCGCATAGTGGCCGGTCGCGATGCGGCGCGCACCCAGCCGCAGGGCATGGTCAAGAAAGGCCTTGAACTTGATTTCCGCGTTGCACAACACATCCGGGTTCGGCGTGCGCCCGGCGCGGTGCTCGCGCAGGAACTCGGCAAACACGCGTTCACGGTACTCGGACGCAAAGTTGACCGCTTCCAGCTCGATGTCGATCGCGTCCGCGGCGGCAGCGGCCGCAATCAGGTCCTCGCGGGTGGAACAATACTCGTCGTCGTCATCGTCTTCCCAGTTCTTCATGAACAGACCGACCACGTCGTAGCCGGCGCGCTTCAGGAGCAACGCCGCGACGGAGGAATCGACTCCGCCTGAAAGACCCACGACGACCTTTTCGCCCACGCTCTGGCCACTTCTGACAAATACCAACTGCAATTGTAGCGACTGGCGCCGCCCGGCAATAGCCAGTAAGTAACGTATATGTTACTATTAAGTCGGTTTCAAGGCGGGCTCTTCGTCCGTCTGCGCTCGCGCCAGCGCACTTACCGCTATCATCACGACATGCTCCTAAACTGCGTCGCCTACCAAAATGGCGAAAAACTCGCCGACATCGACAAGCGCCAGATTCACGAATACGTGACGCGGCCCGATTGCTTCGTCTGGGTGGCGCTGCGCGATGCGACAAACGACGAGATCACTGAAATGCAGGAAGAATTCGACCTGCATCCGCTTGCGGTGGAAGACGCGCATCACGGCCACCAGCGGCCGAAGGTCGAGGAATACGGAGACTCGCTGTTCGCGGTCCTGAAAATGGCGGAACTTTCCGGTGAAGAGATGCGGGTTGGCGAAGTGGACGTGTTCGTCGGCCGGAACTACGTGCTGAGCATCCGCAACAACTCCGAGCAGGGCTTCCTCGGGGTGCGGGCGCGCTGCGAGCGCGAGCCGGAGCTTCTGCGCCACGGCTCTGGCTACGTGCTGTATGCGCTGATGGACGCGGTTGTGGACCGCTATTTCCCGCTGCTGGATGCGCTGGAGACGCGCCTGGAAGCGCTCGAACACCGGATCTTCTCCGGCGATTCACCGCGCGCCAACGTCGAGGCGCTTTATTACGTGAAGCAGGAACTGACCGAACTCAAGCATATAACGGCCCCGCTGCTCGAATCGGTCGGCAGGCTGCATGGCGGCCGCGTACCGCAGGTCTGCGCGGGATTGGGAGAGTACTTCCGCGACGTGAACGACCACCTGGTACGGCTCAACTACAGCATCGATTCGGCGCGCGACACCGTGACCACCGCCATCCAGGTGAACCTCACCATGATCACGCTCGGCGAGAGCGAGGTCACCAAGCGGCTGGCGGCCTACGCAGCGCTGGTCGCGGTGCCGACGCTGATCGCCGGTATCTACGGCATGAATTTCGAGCAAATGCCGGAACTGAGGTGGATCTTCGGCTACCCGCTTGCCCTCTCCGTCATGGCGGGGATCGACTTCTACCTGTTCTACCGTTTCCGCAAGGCGAAATGGCTCTGAGACGAAACAGGGCTCCGCACCGTTTCAAATCCCCGGCCATCCCAGATGCCTGTTCGAGTGCAGGCGCACCAACCATCGTGCCTGGAAATAGTGGCCCCGGTCCCCTCCGCTAGAATGGCGTTATGGCGACCCGAACCAGAAACGCCGCGGGGCGCACCCGGCGCGGCAGCGAATTCTTCAGCCTGTATTCGCACGGCTTTGCCCGTGTCGCGGTGGCCACGCCGGCCCTGCGCGTTGCTGACCCGCAGTTCAACCTGCGCGGCACGCTCACCCTGGCACGCGCGGCGGCGCGCGAAAAGGCGATCCTCGTGGTGTTTCCGGAGCTTGGCCTCTCGGGCTATAGCTGCGACGACCTGTTCCACCAAAGCGCCCTGATCGGGGGCACGGAGCAGGCGCTGCGGCAGCTGCTGGCGCAGACCCGCGCACTTCCGCTGGTTCTGGTGGTGGGGCTCGCGGTACAGGTGGCCGGCCCGCTTTACAACTGTGCGGCCGTGCTCTGCCGGGGCAGGCTGCTCGGTGTCGTGCCCAAGAGCTATTTGCCCAACTATCGTGAGTTCTACGAGGGGCGTCAGTTCAGCGCCGCGGATTCCTGCCCGCAGACGGAAGTTTCCCTGGCTGGGCAACGCGCGCCTTTCGGGACCGACCTGCTGTTTCGCCTGCGCGAGCTGCCCGCGTTCACGCTGTTCGGCGAGATCTGCGAGGATCTCTGGGTACCCGCACCACCGTCTTCATTCGCGGCCCTTGCGGGCGCGACAGTGGTGGCGAACCTCTCGGCAAGCAATATCACCATCGGAAAAGCGCAATACCGGACTCAACTTGCGGAAAGCCAGTCTGCGCGCTGCCTTGCCGCCTATCTGTACAGCGCATCAGGACGCGGGGAATCGACGACCGATCTGGCCTGGGACGGCCACGGCCTGATTTGCGAGAACGGCGCCCTGCTCGCGCAATCAGAGCGCTTTGCCGACTCGCCCCGACTGACCTTTGCCGACATCGATCTCGACCGGCTGCTGGCCGATCGCATGCGGCAAAACACCTTCGCGGCCAACGCGCGGCGTCACGCCGCCGAAGTGGCGCGCTTTCGCGGCATCGAATTTTCGCTCCGGGTGCCCGCCGGCAGAGTGCCGCTGAAGCGCGCGATCGAGCGCTTCCCGTACGTACCGCGCGATACCGAAACCCGCGGCGCACGCTGCGAGGAGGTGTATCGGATTCAGGTCCAGGGCCTCGCCGCGCGCATGCGCGCAAGCGGCACACAAAGGCTGGTGATCGGGGTGTCCGGAGGACTGGATTCGACCCAGGCGCTCCTCGTCTGCGCGCGCGTCATGGACCATCTTGGACTACCGCGCAAGAACATCCTCGCCTACACCATGCCCGGCTTTGCCACCAGCGCGCGCACCCGCATCCAGGCGCGCTCCCTGATGGCTGCGCTCGGTGTCACGGGACAGGAGATCGACATTCGTCCCTCCTGCATGCAGATGCTGAAGGATATCGGCCATCCCTTTGCACAGGGACGCAGTCTGTACGACATCGCGTTCGAGAATGTGCAGGCAGGTGAGCGCACCAGCCACCTTTTTCGCCTCGCCAACCGGCATGGCGCCATGGTCGTCGGAACCGGAGATCTGTCGGAGCTTGCGCTCGGCTGGTGCACCTACGGCGTGGGCGATCACATGTCGCACTACAACGTCAATTCGAGCGTGCCGAAAACGCTGATCAAGGATCTGATCGGCTGGGTGGCCGCGGCGGGAAATTTCGGGAAAGGTGCCTCCGCCACCCTGCATAGAATACTCGCCACCGGAATCAGCCCGGAGCTGATCCCGGCCGATGGCAGGAGCAATGCGGAGCAATTGAGCGAAGCCACGGTCGGTCCCTACGAGCTGCAGGATTTCAACCTCTACTACACGCTGCGCTTTGGCTATGCGCCGGCCAAGGTCGCGTTCCTCGCCTGGCACGCCTGGCACGACAAATACACGCTGGCGCAGATCAAAAAATGGCTGGGCGTGTTTCTGCTGCGGTTCATCCAGCTCAGCCAGTACAAGCGCAGCGCGCTGCCGAATGGCCCTAAGGTCGGATCGGGCGGCTCGCTCTCGCCGCGCGGCGACTGGCGTGCGCCGTCCGACGCCAGGGCCGCCGCGTGGCTGGCCGACCTGGAACGGGTGCCGAACCGGGATTGAGGTCTTCACTTCGATTTCCGCAGCGCCCCGTTCGCGAGCATGCGCGCGAGATCGTCCGCGATGCGATCTCGGATAGCCGGGTGCATCGATTCGCCGCCAACCGCCGGGCGTTCGCTCTGGCAGCGCTACCTGGGGCTCTAGGCGGAGCCCGCCGCTAGGTAACGACGCGCCAGACACGTCTCCCGATCGCCCATCCTGAGGCGCCGACCAGGGCCGCGGTCACGAATATCACGCCCGGCAGGCCGAGTATCACGACCGACGCGCCGAATACAGGCGGGCTGCCCACCCGGATTGCGGCATTCGCCGTCATGCGCAGGCCGATCGCCGCGCCGGCGCGTTCCCGCGGAACGCCCTTGTACAGCAGAAGGAGCACGAGTGGCCCGCCGAACGCCATGCCCAGCCCCTGTACCAGGGACACGCCGACCAGCGTGGCGGCGCTGTGAAATGCCGGCATCAGGACGAAGGCAAACGCCGACAGCGCGAGGGCGAGCGAAAGTATTCTTTCCTCGCCGAAGCGCCTGACGACAGGAGGCAGGATGACGCGCGCCGCGAGCGAGGCGACGTATGCGCTCGAGATCACGAACCCGATCGCCGCGGCCGACAAGCCGATCGCATGGCCATGCAGGGTCAGGAAGAACGGAAACAGTTCCATGGCGAGTTGCACCGCGCCGCTGATCAGCAGCAGGCGCGTCAGCCCGCGGCCGATGTTTTCCGGCGCCGGCCCCCGGCTGGTCGCCGGCATGCCGCGCAACGCGCGCGCCAGCAGGCCGCCTCCGATCAGCAGCAGCGTGCCGATCAACAGCGCGAAGGGCAGCAGCACGACGATCGCGCGCGCGTGTCCGAGGTGTTCGATCGCATAGCCGGCGAGCAGCGGCCCGCTCACGCCGGCAAGCGAATTGATCATCGCCTGGTTGCTGAAATTGCGCGTCAGGGTTTCCGGCTTGCTGAGCATCCCGACCGCGCGCTGCATGAGCACCACCGTGAACGCGGACCAGATACCGCAAAGCACCGCGGCGCCGTAGAGCGCCGGCATACCGGGTGCGAGCCATGCGATGGCCAGGCCCGCGCTGCCGCAAAGCAGGCCGAAGGCGAACAGGCCGCACGTGCCCAGGCGGTCCGCCATGAGGCCGATGACGAACGACAGCAGCAGCGCCGGCGCCTGATTGACCGCCGCAAGCGCGCCGACCTCGAATGCACTCGCCCCCAGCTCAAGCGCGAACAGCGAGAATATGGTGCGCGCCGACAACAGCACCGTGAAGGACAGGTACTGGATACAAAGAACGAAGGAAACCTGCATCATCATGCTCCGCGGTCCCGATTCGCCAGTTTTTCGGCGCGGCCGCGCCAGCCGATCAGCGCCGCGACCGAGCCGACAAGGGTCCCGGTGACAAGAAACAGCACCGGGATACCCGCGGCGGCGGCCAGGCCGCCGAACAAGGGCGGCGCCACGAGGCGCAACAGGCCGTTGCCGCTGGCGCGCAGCCCCAGCGCGATGCCCTCGCGTCCCGGCGGCGATTCGCGGTACATCAGCATCGTGGTGATCGGTTGCCCGAACGCGGTGCCGATGCCGAACGCGAACGACACCAGCGCGAGGCCCGGCGCACTAGTGAATAACGGCACGACGGCCACCGCAACTGCGCTCAAGCCTAGCCCCCAGGCCAGCAGAGGCTCCTCGCCGAGGTGTTTGATCAGCACCTGAAGCCACAAACGCACCGCAAACGCCGCCGCGTGAGACGCGGCCACCACCACTCCGATGGCTGAACCGCTCAGGCCGACCGCGTGGCCGTGCAGCGGCACATAGAACGGATAGAGATCGCCGGCGAGCTGCACCGTTCCGCTCAATGTGAGCACCCACCACAGGCGACGATCGGCCAGCAATTCTCCGAACCTGCCTGGCGCTGCTTTGCGCTGCTTTTCCTTGCCGGCGAGGGGCCGTGCGAACAGTCCGAGCAGCAACGACACAAGCGCGAGCGGCACCAGTACCAGGCAGGCCAGCCGATAGCCCACCTGGTCGATCGCAAAGCCGGCGAGCGGCGCGCCGAGCATCCAGCAGCATGAGGCGACAAGCGAGAAGTTAGCGAAATTACGCGCCAGGGTTCCCGGGGTACTGATACTGCCCGTCAGGCTTTGCGTCATGACCAGGTTGCTTACCCCCCAGATGCCGCACAGCGCCATCCCCGCGAACAGCCCGGGCAGCGTCGGGAAAAAGTAAGGGAGCGCCAGGCCGATCGCACCGAGCGCGCTGCCTATCGCGAGCGGCCAGCGCGCGCCGAATCGATCGCCCAGTCCGCCAATCGGCATCGCGATGACGAACGAGAGCGCCTGGTAGGTAGCGGCCAGCAAACCGACCTGGAACGCACTTGCGCCAAGAGAGAGCGCATATAAGGAAAACAGTATCCGAACGCCGACCAGCGCGATCAGGCAGGCCGCCGTGAGCGCCATGACGTACAGCATGCCGTGGCGTGGGAACACCCCGCTATGCCCGGCGCGCGCGCCGGCGCGACTTCCAGCCGTTCGCAGCGGCTACCGCGCCGATCAGCGCACCGGTGGAGGCGAACATCGCGGTCAGACCGGCCAGCGTGGCGACGGCGCCGAACAATCCGGGGGCGAGCGCCCGCATCACCCCGGTCACCATGATTCGTACCCCGATGGCCTCGGCGACACGGCCCGGCGGAGAACTGCGGAACATCATCGAGGTTGTGATGGGATGTCCGACCGCATTGCCGGCGCCGAACAGCAGCGATACCAGCACCAGGACAAGCGTGCTCGCGAACAGCGGCACCAGGGCGAAGCCGAGCGCGCACAGGAGCAGGGACAGGGTGAGCAGCCGCTCTTCCCCAAGGCGCGCGATCAGCGGCGGAATCAGCACGCGGGCCGCGAAACTCGCCGCCGCGGCACTCGCGACCACCGCCCCGATCGTGCCTGCGGACAGACCCGCCGCATGGCCGTAAATCGGCAGATAGAACGGATAGAGGTCGGCGCACAATTGGACCATGCCGCTCAGTACGAGCAGCCACCACAGGCCGCGCTCGCGAAGCAGATTGCCGCGCTGCGCCTTTGCGACGCCGGATGCTCGCCCGGGTGGCAGTAGGCGCCAGTGAAACGCGAGCCAGCCGAGCGTAGCGAGCAGAAACGGCGTGAACGTCAGCCACGCCAGTTCGTGGCCCAGCCCGTCGATTGCGGCGCCCGCAATCAACGGGCCGCCAAACATTGCCACCGAGCCGAACATGCCCAGGTTCGCGTAGCTGCGTGTCACAGACTCAGGCGCGCTCAACTGGCCAACCAGGCTCTGCGTCAGAACGATCAGCATTACCGCCCACAGACCGAGCAGCGCGGCCGCGGCAAACAGCCCTGGCAGCCCCGGAACCCAGTAGGGCGCCAGCAAGCCCGCGATTCCGCCGAGCATGCCCAGCAGGAGCAGGCCGCGAGACCCGTGCCGGTCCGCATATGCCCCGACGGAAATGGACAGCAGCATCGTGCACAGCTGATTGACCATCGCGAGCAGACCCGCCTGGAACGGGCTCGCACCGAGCGCCAACGCATGCAGCACCAACGCGACGCGCGCCGCCACCAGAGGGAAGAACCCGCAGCAATTCATCGCGATCAATGACGAGACGCGCATACTGGCCGGTCGAAGAGCGGGCATTGCGGGAGATCTGATTTCCGGCGCGCCCGCGGAGCCGGCCGCTGGCGAGCAGGATGTCAGGCGGAGAAAGCGCGCCAGGCCCCGCGGCGCGGCGCGCTTTCCGGCTAAGCGAGGCGTTGCTGGGAACTAGCCGAGGTTCTCGCGGAAGAATGCGAGCGTGCGTTCGCGCGCGAGCTTGGCGCTCTCAGCGTGGTAGGAAGGCCGCTGGTCGCAGTTGAAGCCGTGATTCGCGCCCGCATAGAAAAACCCCTTCGTCTGCGGATGCGCGGCCAGCATCTGCTTGCCGATTTCCGGAGACGGGTTCTGGTCCAGTTCGCCGAAATGGAACAACAGCGGGCACTTCGGCTTCTCGGCAATGAAATTCTGTACGAAGCCGGCGTAGTAGGACACCGCCGCGCTCAGGCCCGCGACCTTGGCGGAGGCGAGAAAAGTCACCGTGCCGCCGCGGCAGTAGCCGACAATGCCGACCTTGCCGGCGGACTTGACGCGCTCGACCGCCGCCGTCACATCCAGCATGACGCCGTCCCAGGTCAGCTTCTGCATCAGCGCGATGCCGGCCTGGATCTCGGGCTGCGTGTAGCCCGACTCGTAATTGCGCTGCGCGCGGTCGAATTCCGCCGGCGCAATCGACAGGTAGCCATCGGCGGAAAAACCGTCGACGACCGACCTGATATGGCTGTTCACGCCGAAGATCTCCTGCATGACCACTACCGCGCCGCGCGCCTTGCCGGCAGGCTCGGCGAGATAGGCGCCAAGCTTAAATCCGTCGGATGCGGTGAGTTCAATCGTCTTGCCCATGTCATTCTCCTAATCGATGTTGTCGCGATCTGTGCGGCGGCGGCCTGCTGATGGCGCCGCAGCGACCTCGGATATTAGCTGAAAGCCCATCCGTTTCGAGCTATCCGAGCGGACCGCATGCGAAACGACCACGCGCCGGGAGACTGGGTCCGGGTCCGGGCGGCCCGGGATGCTTAGCCCTTATATGGTAACATATATGTTACTATATTTCCATTTTTGCGCCCGCAGGCTGCCTGGCAGATAGAGCGGGTGCGCGGGCTCGCCGGTTGCGTTCAGACGCAACGCATGCAGTGCGACGCCCGCATCCGCGAGCAATCGCCGCACCGCGCCCGAGCGTTCGGCGTGCTGCGCATGATTGCCCCAGGCGCACACCACGAGGTCCGCTTGGCGCGCGGCACACAGGATCGCACGGTCATTGTCTCGCCCGACCGGGTCCGCTACTTTCTTGAGCGCGGACGGATCGGTGGCGCGCCAGCCGAACACATTGGTCACGATCAGCGCGCCGCAGCCCCAGCGCTCGCTATAGCGCCGCGCCCGCGTACAGGTCGGATCCAGCACCCGCTCATCCGCGGTACTCGGGTTGAGCATCAGAAAATTGGCCACGGGCCGCGCCGGATCCCAGCGCCGCCACAGCAAATAGCGCCAGCGGCGGCAACTCGAGAACTGCGCGCCGGCGTCGCTGCTGATCAGGCTTGCGTCAGATGGCATTGAAGCGCCGAGGGATACGGGACCGGATTTTAATTCGGGCAGGCGCGCCGGGGGCGTGCCTGCCTTCTTCATTGCGGGTACCCCTTCTCCGCGTCGAGCTGGCGCTCGACCGCCGCAAGCAGCGACCCGGCCGAATCGGCGTCGCCAAACAGACTTCCGTCGTCCACGGCGACGCTGCTCCTGACCGCGTTGCGCCCCTCCGGCCGCAGAGAAATTCTGGCGTGCCGCGCGCCGCAAGCCTGGCCGGAATGGCACACCTCTTGCATCGCGCCAATTGGTATCGGGAAAGGATGCGCGTCATAGCAACACTTCGTTACTCATACTTACTCATTTTTACTCATTCGCCTCGCCGCATCGCATCGACGCGCGTTATATGTAATGCCGTGAGCAACTCCCTGCAAAGGAGGTCCCTATGATATTCGCCCGGAAAATACCCGCACGGCACTCATGCACTGTACTGCCTGATCCTTGTCTGCGCTGCAGCGATTGCGCCGGCGCGACACGCCTGAATCTGTCGTCTCCTGGCGACGCAACAAATGCTCGACGAATCAAGTCATTCAGTCCGAGCCGGCGCGCGAGTGACGCCGCCAAACGACAGACGCACAATGCGCAGCGGTGCACGCTCAGGGTGTTCGGCCGTTTGCGCGCCCCGGCCCGGTTCTTGCATCTATCCGGCATGCGTCCACTAACAAGGAAGGTCTATGTGGAATAAGTCTCGCCGCACATCTATTGCGCTGACCATATCGATTGCGGCGTGCGTCCTGCTTTCTGGCTGCGAGGGACTCGCGCTCACCGCCGCCGGCGTCGGCGGCTCGGCGGCGGTGTCGCATACGCTGAACGGCATTACCTACCGCACATTCACTGCGCCCTTGGCGCGGGTGAAAGGCGCCTCCATGGCCGCCCTTGACCGTATGGCGATGAAGGGCAAGTCCTCGGAGAAGACGGAACACGGCGAACTCATCAGGGCTCGCGCGGCAGGGCGGGAGATCGAGATTGAACTCGAATCGATTTCCGCAAACACCACGCGCATGAAGGTCGTGGCGCGAAACGGCGGAGTGTTCTACGACAGCTCCACCGCAACCGAGATCATCTTGCAGACCGAGCGGCAGCTCGGCAACGCCTGAACGGGGAGGCCCAATGCGATTAGTTCTGCATCTTCCGACTTTTCTCATGCTGGCTTTCGCGGTTGCAGGCATCGCACTGGCCGGTGACGCGGTTGACGACTTCCGCTTCCAGAGCTTCACGGCGTTTGCCGGGTCGGAGTCGAATCTCCAGAGCCTGGTTGCAGGGCTGCGCGGCGGTAAGGCCATTACATTGGCCGCGGACGCTGAATCAAGCAGCCCGGAAACCACGACCTTCGCCCCGCCGACCAAACCGATGGGATACGGCAATGTGCGGCATGCACTGAGCCTCGCGCAGGCCGAACTGGCGGCCGCCGGCATCTCGAACCCGACGCCCCTGCAGATCGAGGCCGCGCTTATGGGCGGCACGCTCATAGGAGGAGATGGAAAATCAGTCGTCCTGCAAGGAGTGGTCCAGTTGCGTAGCCAGGGCATGGGCTGGGGGCAGATCCGCCAGGCCCTGGGCCTGGCTCCGCAAACTTTCTCGCTGTCCGCGCGCGCCGGAGCAGGAATCACCACCGCCGACGGTCGTGCGCCAAGTCTGGCGGCGTATTCGCGAACCGGCGCTGGCGTTGGGCGCCGGAGTGGGCCGGGACGGCCGGCGGTCATGGCGCGCGGCCGATCGACACTTGCCAGTGTTGCCGAAACGGCTGCCGCCAGGCCTGGCGGATCGAACACGGTACATAGCAACGGGCGCCACGGTGCACGCTAGGTCCGGCATGGTTTGCAGGCCGTTTCGCCGAGGCGCTGCAATGAGTTTTTCATCGTCCACAAGTAAGCAACAACAAGTAAGCAACAAGCAACGGAGGAGCATCTCATGGAAACGCAAAGAACCAGAATCCATCCCCTGATCGCCGGTGCTGCAGTGGCGGTCATAATCGTGTCGCTCGTGGGTGCGGCGGCGATAACTGGACACTTGCCCGGTTCAACCGCGGCAAGAACTCCCGAATCCCCGATCCCCGCTGCGGCAAAACCAACAGCAGCCTACGCGCCGGCCAAGCCCGCGGCGGTGCGGGAGACTCCTGCGCGCCCCGTCCATAGGGATTCCGTCACGTCTGCCAGAGCCGGCGCCGAAACGGCGCGGCATCCTGTGTGCAATGAATGCGGCGTGGTGCTTGATGTCAGGGAAGTCACGGTGAAAGGAAAAGGCACCGGGTTAGGTGCGGTTGCCGGAGGCCTCGCCGGCGTCCTGGTCGGGAGTCAGATCGGCGACGGGCGCGGCAAGGTGCTTGCCGAAGTCGCGGGCGCGGCCGGCGGCGCCTATGCCGGCCATCAGATCGAAAAGAACGCGCGCAGCGAGAAGCAATATCGCGTATCGGTAAAGATGACTGACGGGTCGGTCAGGGAAATTTCATCATCCACGCCGCTCGCCTGGCGCAACGGCGATCGGGTACGGGTGGTCAACAACAGCCTCGAGCCTGCAACCTGATGCGGCTTGCCTTCCCTTTCCATCAGGGCGGCGTTGGCGCAGAGCGGCACACTCCTCCCCCCTGCCGCAATCGTCACGCCGACCCTGTCCCTACGCGCAGTCGATTGGCTCATTCGGCTGCTCGCTCTTCTTTCACGTTCAGAAGCGAGTTCGAGCAGATCGCCCGCCCGTCGGGAATCGAAGGTCTGATCAGGCGCCTCGCCGAGAAGAACCAACCTGCCGCGTTGAAGTAGTTGTGCGCTAAGCCCTGCGCGCCTTCCCGGTGCGAGAGCGAAGGCAGTCTTTCGCACGCACCTGGGAAATAATACTCGCCTGGTTGCCGCATTTAACGTACAATACGCCCCTCTTTAAGCTGCATCCTCGTCTCCGACCCCTCGCAGTACCAGTCGAGCACTTTCGATCGGCACGCTTGTTTTTTGGTTGGCGCCGATAACTCGAAAGGAACTCATGAGCTTCGATACGCTCGGGCTGGACCCGTCTTTGGTTGCAACGCTCGCCGCACTTGGTTACCAGGCACCCAGCCCGGTACAGCTGGCGGCTATCCCCGCCGCGCTTTCCGGCGCCGATCTGCTGGTGTCATCGCAGACCGGCAGCGGCAAGACCGCCGCATTCATGCTGCCTTCCCTGCAGCGCATACTTTCACAGCCGCGCCGCGCGCCCGAGACACCGTCTAGCGGGCGTCGCCAACGTGCTTTCAGTCCCCGTGTTCTGGTGCTCGCGCCGACACGCGAGCTCGCGCTGCAGGTGCAGAAGGCCACGCACGGCTACGGCCAGGGCCAGCGCCTGCGCACCGCCTGCCTGGTTGGCGGCATGCCCTACGGCCCGCAACTGAAGCAGCTCAGCCGCCCGCTGGATATCGTTATCGCGACGCCCGGCCGGCTCAAGGATCATCTCGCGCGCGGCTCGCTCGACCTGTCACAGGTGGAAGTCCTGGTACTGGATGAAGCCGACCGGATGCTCGACATGGGTTTCCAGGAGGACATCGACCACATCGTCGGCCTGATTCCGCCCGCGCGCCAGACCATGCTGTTTTCCGCGACGCTGGAAGGCATCGTCGGCAAACTCGCGCAGCGCGTGACGCAATCGCCGCGGCGCATCGATATTGCGCCGGAGGTGAAGAAGGAGGCGATGATCGAACAGCATGCCCTGTTCGCCGACAACTTCGCACACAAGACCAAGCTGCTGGACGCGCTGCTGAAAGACGAGGATGTGCTGCAGGCGCTCATCTTCACCGCTACCAAGCGATCCGCAGAGGACTTGTCCGATTCATTGCAGTCGCAGGGCCACGCGGCGGGCGCGCTGCACGGCGACATGCACCAGCGCGAACGCAACTTCACCTTGCAGCGTCTGCGCGACGGCAACATGCGCATGCTGGTCGCGACCGATGTCGCGGCGCGCGGCATCGACGTGCCGGGCATCACCCACGTCATCAACTTCGATGCGCCGCGCCAGGCCGAAGATTACGTGCACCGCATCGGCCGCACGGGTCGCGCCGGCAGGGCTGGTGTAGCAGTCACGCTGATCGGCCAGGCAGACCGCGGCCTGATGCGCTCCATCGAGCGCTACACGGGCAGCTCGATCAAGATTTCCGTGATTCCCGGCCTGGAGCCGAGCGCCCGTACCGAGAACCGCCCGCCGCAGCGCAAGAGCGGCTACGGCTTCGCGAAGAAACGCGAGGAGTCGCGCGGCGCCAGGCAGGCCGGCTACCGCCGCTAGATCTTCGCTCCCCCAGGGCGGGAGACGTAGAATCTTGCGATGAACTCCCAATCCGCCGCCACACGCACCGACCCCCTTCGCTACCCGTTCGAGACCCATCCGCAGCCCAAGGAGCGCATGGAAGTCGCGCCGGGCGTGTTCTGGCTGCGCATGCCCATGCCGGGGCGGCTCGACCACATCAATGTCTGGCTGCTACGCGATGAAGGCGGCTGGACGATCGTGGACACCGGGCTGAACCGCGACGAAATCAGAGATTGCTGGGAGGCGCTGTTCGCGACCTCGCTCGAAGGCCTGCCGGTCAAGCGGGTGATCTGCACCCATATGCACACCGACCATGCCGGACTCGCGGGCTGGCTGGTGCGGCGCTGGGATGTAGAGCTGTGGATGAGCCGCGCCACGTTTTTCATCGGCCGCGACATGGCCGCCTACGCGCAGGGCGACATGCCGGAGGAGGCGATGCGCTTCTACAAGCGTGCCGGCTTTGCGGACGAGGCGCTGCAGCAGTACCGCGATCGCTTCGGCCTGTTCGGCCTCCTCATGTCGCCGCTGCCGCACGGCTACAGGCGCATCCGCAACGGGGAATATCTGGACATCGGCGGCCGCGAATGGCGCGCGGTGTTCGGCAACGGGCACACCGCGGAACACGTGTGCCTGTACTGCCCGGAGCTGAAACTCATCATCGGCGGCGACCAGCTGCTGCCGCGCATCACGCCGAACGTGAGCGTGAATCCCTCCGAGCCGCATGCCAATCCGCTCAAGGATTGGCTGCGCTCCTGCGTCGAACTGCGCGAACTGCTGCCCGGCAACCTGCTGGTCCTGCCCGCGCACCAGCGCCTGTACTACGGGCTGCACGAAAGGCTCACCGCGCTCATCGAACACCACGAAACCTCGCTCGTAAAACTCTACGAGCTGTGCGAGACCCCGAAGCGCGCGGTGGACGTATTCCCCGCGCTGTTCAAGAACGAGGCCACCGGCTGGGCCTATTTCGCGGCCACCGGGGAGAGCATTGCGCACCTGCATTGCGGTGTGGAGCGGCGCATGCTGACGCAGACGATCGACGACAAGGGCGTGGCCTGGTTCAAGAGATCGTGAGAGGCTGGGTCGTTGTTTATTTCGAGCTTAGTCTCTCTAGAAACGATTTCATCGCCCCCATCCAAAACTGTGGCCGGTCGAGTACTGTCGCCCTCCCCCGATGACCATGCGCGCGGCATCAACATCGGGCCGGGCCCTGAGGTACGCAACGGCCGCATCCAGATCCTGCATTGCGCGCTCCACCCCTGGTAAGGAATACCTCGGCGTACAAGAATACTGCGAGCGGCTCTGACCCGAGCAAACCGTCCAGCTTCTCCGCCTGGGGCGTTGCGATGCCCCTGAAATAGTCGATCCAGACGGACGAATCAACCAGGATCACCCGTCAGTCCTCGTTGCCTGTCGCCCTGCATTAGCGACACCTTCCCGATTGAGGCAAAATTAGGGCTGATTGGAGATACCACGGTATGTCGACAGTGAAGGAAGAACTTACCCGTCTCATTCAGGGGCAGCCAGAAGATAGCTCCCGCGAGGAGATCGTGCGCGAGCTTGCCTTCCACGTCATGGTTGAACGTGGGCTCGCCGACTCAGACGCGAAGCGCACAATCTCGAACGATGAGATGGGGCGGCGTATCCGCTCATGGCAGAAATAACATGGACCGCAGAGTCTGAGCGCTGGCTGCAGGACATCTTCGAGTACATCGCTTTAGGCAACGCCGAGGCTGCTGGTCGAACGATTCAGGGCATCTACGACCGGGGACAGGACTTAGTCGGATTTCCAGAGATCGGTTATCGCTACGTCGCTTCCCCTCGTCACGTACGCATATTGCTGTTCGGGCACTACCGAATCGCGTATCTCGTGAAGGATGACGGGAACGTTGACATCCTTGGCGTATTTCATGGCTCCCTGGACATCACCAGGTATCAACCGTAAATGACACAACAACCCGGCGCAGTCGGACCGCCTCCAGTGCTGCGCGCTTCCGGCGTCCGCTGGCCGGAAACGTTGGGTGCCTTGACCTATGTAACCATAATGGTTACACTTGACGGGTGATACGAAGCTTCAAACACAAAGGATTGCGTCGGCTCTTTCTTGAGGGCCACAAGTCCGGAATTCAACCAGCGCAGGCCAAGCGCTTGAATCTGAGTACACGGCACGGGCGATCTTCGCCTTCGCATCAGATCACGCGTCGCGCGCATCTCCTGCGGATACACATAGGCCTGCGGCAGAAGCCGCGCGCCCTTCAACGCGGACGGCGTTAGCGGTCAAGAGACTGTCGCAGTACACTTGCCGAAATTCGGTCATCCGGGATAGCGATCATGAGCAACGTCGTCGAGGAAATTGAATTAAAGATTCGCTCTCTGAAGCCGGCGGAGAAAACGGAACTTCTTCGCTCGCTTATCGCAGAGCTAGACGGGCCGCCGGACGCCAACGCTGAACGCGCCTGGCTTGAAGTGGCCAAGAGACGACGCCAGGAAATAGTCGAAGGAAAGCTAAAGTCTGTTCCAGGTGACCAGGTATTCAAGAAGGTGCGGTCTCGGCTCAAGCGATGAAGCTTGAGTTTCATCCCGAAGCGGAAACAGAATTCCTTGAGGCAGTTTCACGCTACGAGGCAGAAGTCCCCGGCCTCGGTGAGCGCCTCGATTCTGAAGTACAGAAGGCCGGCACTCTTTTGCTTGAGTACCCTGAAATCGGCTCGCCTCTCGATGACGGGCTTCGCAAGCTTGTTCTGGACCGCTTTCCGTACTACCTCATTTACTTCCTCTATTCCGAAGCCGTTCATATCGTTGCGGTGGCGCATGAAAAGCGTGAACCAGGCTACTGGCTCGAACGAATTTACCGCTAACGCTTTGCTGCTGCGGACGGGCCGCCAGCATCGTGCCGAAGCGGCAATCCGGTGTTCGAACCGCTCCGGAACCTCACGTTTTTTCAGGCGTTTATGATTCATCCAGAGTTCCACACGTTGGTGTGGCCAAACGGAGCGGATTTCGCTCCGGAATACCTGCGCGACAACGTGCGGGTGACGGTCCAATGATGGGATGCATGTGTCGCAATCGATGCCGTCAAATGAGAAGGAGCCCGACGTCGCTGCGGCGACGGTAATCGACGCACTCGCGGCGCTCCAGGTGAACCCCGATACAGGCCTCACGCGCGCTGAGGTGGATAGCCGTCGGCAGGCGCACGGCTACAACGAGGTCATCGAACAAAAAGGCCACCCCGTCCTCATGTTTCTCGGCAAGTTCTGGGGCGTGTCGGCGTGGATGCTCGAACTGATCATGGTTTTGTCTGCCATCCTCGGGAAATACTCGGATATGGCCGTGGTGAGCGCGCTGCTGGTGGTCAACGCCGTGTTGGGGTTCATGCAGGAGCGTCGCGCCGCCGGGGTCGTCGAAACCTTGCGCCGACGCTTGCAGGTCAGTGCGCGGGTGCTGCGCGAGGGGAGCTGGCAGGCCATTCCCGCCCGCGAGCTGGTTCCCGGCGATGTTGTCCGTGTGCGCCCCGGCGACATCATCCCGGCAGACATGAAACTCCTTGCAGGTGCATTGAGCGTCGACCAGTCGGCCCTCACCGGCGAGTCGCAGAATGTCGACAAGGTGCCCGGCGACATGCTCTCGTCGGCGTCCGTCGTTCACCGCGGCGAAGGCAACGGCGTGGTGATGTTGACCGGGACGCAGACCTACTTTGGCCGCACCACGGAACTCGTGCAGCAGGCGCGACCGAAGCTCCACATCGAAGCGGTGGTGGCTAAGGTGGTGCGCTGGCTCTTCCTCATCGTCGGCGCGCTGCTGGCTATGGTGCTCGTGCTGTCCCTGATCCGCGGTACGCCACTCCTTGAGGTGGTTCCACTCATGCTCGTGCTGTTGATGTGCGCGGTGCCGGTCGCCCTGCCGGTCATGTTCACGGTCAGCATGGCCGTCGGGTCGAAGGAGTTGGCGAAGCGCGGCGTGCTGGTCACCCGCCTCAGCGCCGCGGAGGATGCCGCGACGATGGACGTCCTATGCGTGGACAAGACGGGCACGATTACCCTGAATCAATTGGTCGTCACCGGTGTGATCCCTCTCAAACGCGCGACGGAAGCCGATGTGCTGTACGCTGGCGCACTGGCGTCACAGGAAGCCAACCAGGATCCGATTGACTTGGCATTCCTGGCCGCGGCGAAAGCGCATCATGTTTTCGACGGCGTTCCCGCAGACATCCCCATCTCCTTCGCACCGTTTGATGCACAGAACCGGCGGACGGAAGCCGTAGTCGAACAGAATGGGCAGCGGTTGCGCGTGATGAAAGGCGCCGTGCGCACCGTCGCCGAAGCCTGCGGACTCCAGCCCCCGGCGATCGAAGCATTGGAGGCGCGGGTCAGCGAATCGGCACTGAAGGGATATCGGACGCTGGCGGTCGCGCGCGGCCCCGAGACGGGCACCCCCACATTGGTCGGACTGGTGACCTTGTATGATCCGCCGCGACCCGACGCCAGCCAACTCATCGCCACACTCCGTGACCTCGGCGTTTCAGTGAAGATGCTCACCGGCGATGCGCTGGCGGTCGCACGTGAAATCGCACATGGCGTCGGCTTGCCCAACATCCGGCGCGTGGCGGACCTCAAGGCCGCAGCCGCACAGGCCGGCAACGAGTCGGTTGACTTGTTGGCGGGTGCCGATGGTTTCGCTGAAGTGTATCCAGAAGACAAATACATCGTGGTACAGCACCTGCAGGCCGCGGGGCACGTGACCGGCATGACCGGCGACGGCGTCAACGACGCGCCCGCACTGCGCCAGGCCGAAGTAGGCATTGCTATCAGCACCGCGACCGATGTTGCCAAGGGTGCGGCCAGCGTCGTCCTAACCGAACCGGGACTAACCAACATCTTGGCGTTGGTCGAGCAGGGGCGGACGATCTACCAGCGCATTCTGACCTGGATCATCAATAAGATCAGCCGAACCATCCTGAAGGCAGCTTTTGTCGCCATCGCGTTCGTGGTCACCGGCAAGTTCGTCGTCTCCGCCTTCGCGATGCTGCTGCTGGTCTTCATGACCGACTTCGCCAAGATCGCGCTGGCCACCGACCACGTTCGACCATCCCATCAACCGGAGACATGGAACATCGGGGGGATCGTCACCGTGTCCGTGGTGCTGGGCGTCGCGATGGTCGCGGAATCGCTCTTCTTGTTGTGGATAGGTTGGTCGCATTTCGGTTTGGCGACTAACGACAACGCCCTGGATACCTTCAGCTTCCTGACACTGCTCTACATGGCCGTATTTTCAATCATGTCCGCGCGGGAGCGCCGCTGGTTCTGGACAACGATGCCCAGCAAGCCCCTCGTGATGGCCCTTGTTGCGGTCGCGCTCACAGGTACCGTCCTGACGCGCGTGAAGCTCCCGGGACTCATGCCATTGCCCTGGTGGCAAACGCTCGCGATTTTCGCCTATGCGATGGTGTCGTGCCTGGTCGTGAACGACGCCGTGAAGGTTGCGATGATCAAGTGGCGTGTTCCTGCTGCGGTAGCATAGATCGCTGGTCGAGTTGGGTCCGCAAAGACCGATGTGCGTCGACCGTGCTCCGAACGCCGCCCAACCCCTATGAGGTCCCGGCGTGTCAAGGGGCGATGAATTTCCTTCGCAAGGGGGTAAGTAAGCCCCGCGTTCGGAGTGCAACGATCTCGTCGCGCTTGTTGCCGATCCTGACTTTATTTCAGGCGGCGGGTTTTGCAGGCCGTGCCTGCTCCAAACACCTATCGTGGGTCAGACGCTGATCGGCAGAGCGAATCGGCGCCGTCGCGCATGCGTAGTGCGCGACGCCCGGGAAACGATTTCAGGCCCCATCCGGCGCATTCAATACGTCGGGTTCGGATCACGCGGATCCCCAAATTCCCCCACCCTGAACACGTGTAGCGGCGCCTGATCGAGACGCCAGACGGCGGGACGTACGCTCCTCCCGGAACCATTCCGGGAGAGGAAGGAGTGAACGTCTTGAAGTCGCATTTGCGCATCACGATCGACACGCTGCTCAAGAGCGGCACGGCACACCGGGAGATCGAACGTCGCACGGTGGTGGATCGCAAGACGATCCGCCGCTACGCGCGAGCGGCAAATTCCCCCGGGGTGGCCACCGGCTTTGCGGGCCGGGGCGACCAAATTCCCCCCACCCCGGCCAACCAGCCCACGATTCTTGCTGGACACCTCACCCGCCATACGCAGCCTGAGATCGAACTCAAGCTCTTGCTCGAGCGTCTGAAGCCCACCCTTCCTGCGCAACCACCACCGAAAATCACCGCTGCTCAGATGACCGCAAGCGCCCCCGTGTAGTGAAGACCTATCGAGCTCAGGCCTTTCTCCATCAACTACTTAGCTTCTGTCAACACCTCGAATCCGCTAAGTCCGGCTAGGGCCTGCACGCTCGCCGAGTCCCATCAGGACCCTCTGCACCGAAGACTCCGCTTCGTTGCCTCCACGACCCGCTCCGGTTGCTTCCGGCTCGGTGCCCGGAGGCATTGTTAGTCCCTCCAGGTACCCCTGATCATCGCTAGGCCGTGCGCGCCGGCAGACCTGGCCCTTCTCGAATCCGAAGAGCTGACGCCGCCGATGGCATAGACCGGAACGCCGGCACCGCGCCCGATGCTGGCAAACCGCTCCCAGCCAAGAAAGCCAGCGCCGGGATGAGTCGTTGTCGGTCTCACAGGCCCGAGGACCGCGAAGTCCAGTCCCAGTTGCTCGGCGCGCGCGATTTCCGTAGCGGTATGGCAAGAGGCAGCCACAACGAGACCCGCAGGCCTATCGGCGATCGACATCAGACCAGCAGCGCTCAAATGCACGCCGTCGGCACCCAGTTCACGCGCCAGCGCGATGTCTGAGTTCAGCAGCACCTTCGCGCCCTTGCGCCGGGCGCACTCGATTACGCGCAGGGCGAATCTCGATCGCTCCGACGGTGGCAAGCTCTTGTCGCGAACCTGGATTAGCTTCAGTCCTCGCTCCAGCGCCACTTCCACCAGGGCCAACTGGCTTTCGATGCCCAGAGTCTCCGCACTCGTGATCCCGTACTCCAGCGGCAGCGCCAGCGCCGCCAGCACCGGCACATTCGCGGGCAGCATCGGTTCTGCCATCGGATCTTCCAGGCGCTGCCAGCGTATTGCCTGGTTCTCCCTCGGGTGCGGCTCACCCGCCCAGGCAACGACGCGAAAAAAATGCAGCCTGACGTTCGCGTGCGGATAGGCGAAAGTGCGCGTGATCCAGGGGAAGGCGGTTTGCACCTCGATCCCCAGTTCTTCGTGCAGCTCGCGCGCCAGGGCGGCCTCGATCTTTTCGCCCGGCTCGACCTTGCCCCCGGGAAATTCCCAGTAGCCCGCGTAGACCTTGCCGGCAGGGCGTTGCGCGAGCAGAAATCGTCCGTCCGTCTGCTCGATGACCGCGGCGGCGACGTCGACCGCCCTAGCTTTGTCTCGAATGACGGCCCGTCCAGTCGCGCGCAAATTGAAAAGCAACCCGCCCGCTGCGCGAGCCGCGCAGCAAGGCCCACTGCAAGGCCTCGCCGCGCGCCGCCGCGATCTCCTTGGCCGGGCAGCCGAGCACCTCGAGCCAGTGCTCGACGATCGCGACATACTCGTCCTGATCGAAGGGATAGAAGGACACCCACATGCCGAAGCGTTCAGACAGGGAGATTTTCTCCTCGACGGTTTCGCCCGGATGAATCTCGTCGCCCAGGTACTTGGTTTCGAGGTTCTCCTGCATGTATTCCGGCATCAGGTGGCGGCGGTTGGAGGTCGCGTAGATCAGGAGGTTTTCCGACGTCGTCGCGACCGAGCCGTCGAGCACCACCTTCAGCGCGACATAGCCCGGCTCGCCGGAGGCGAACGAGAGGTCATCACAAAACACGACGAATCGCTCCTTGCGCGCGGCGACCAGATCGGCAATCGACGGCAGGTCCACAAGGTCGCTCTTGTCGACTTCGATCAGGCGCAGGCCCTTGGGTGAATACTTGTTCAGCAGCGCCTTGATGATCGAGGACTTACCGGTGCCGCGCGCCCCTGTCAGCAGCACGTTGTTGGCGGGCAGGCCGCGCACGAACTGGCGGGTGTTTCTCTCCACCTGCTCCACCTGCTGATCGACGTTTCTCAGGTCTTCAAGACGGATCTTGTGCACATGCCGCACAGGCAGCAGGCTGCCGCGGCCGTTCGCGATCTTTCTCCAGCGATATGCCACGCTCGCCTTCCAATCCACCTCGGCAGGAGCGGGCGGCAGCAGCGCTTCAAGCCGGCCGATCAGTTCCGCCGCGCGCCGGATCAGGCTTTCGACGTCGGGTTTCATCAGGTTCTGTACTCTGCGTTTATCTTCACATAGTCGAACGAAAGATCAGAAGTCCAGACCGTGGCCTGCGCCGAGCCGCGATTCAACAGCGCGCGCACGGTGAATTCGGCCTTCTTCAGCACGGCCGCCCCTTGTTCCTCTTGATATCCGGGATCGCGCCCGCCGGCTTTCGCGACCAGCACATCATCCAGGTAAAGCTCGACCCGGGCCGGGTCCAAATCGGCAATCCCCGCGTTGCCGATCGCGGCAAGGATGCGGCCCAGATTCGGGTCCGAGGCAAAAAACGCGGTTTTCACCAGCGGCGAGTGCGCAATGCTGTAGGCAACCTTGCGGCATTCTTCGCGGCTCCGCCCCCCTTCCACGCGAACGGTGACGAACTTCGTGGCGCCTTCGCCGTCCCGCACGATGGCCTGCGCGAGCTCGAGGGCGACCGCATGCACGGCGTCTCTTAGCGCCGCATACGCGGCGCTGTCCGCGCTCGCCACCGACTCGCCGGAGGTCCCCGTCGCCACCAGCATGAGCGAATCGTTCGTCGAGGTATCACCGTCCACGGTCACCGCGTTGAAGGTATCCGCGACGACTTCATCCAGCATGCGCCGCAGCAACACCGGCGGAACTACCGCGTCGCAGGCGATGAAGCCGAGCATCGTCGCCATGTCGGGCCGGATCATTCCGGAGCCCTTTGCGATGCCGGTGACGGTCACCTCTGTCCTGCCCAGGCGCATGCGCCCGGATACCGCCTTGGGCACCGTGTCGGTGGTCATGATCGCCTCCGCCGCAGGCGCCCAGTTATCCGGCCTCAGGTCCGCCACCGCCTGTGGCAGCGCGGCGACGATTCGCTCGGCCGGCAGCGGTTCCATGATGACCCCGGTCGAAAACGGCAGCACCTGCTGCGCAGTGCAGCCAAGTTCGCGCGCGACTGCCTGGCAGACCCGTAGCGCACGCCGCAAGCCGTCTTCCCCGGTGCCGGCATTCGCATTTCCGGTGTTGACCACGAAGGTGAGCGGTAAACCCGTTGCCAGATGGCGCTTCGCAAGCAGCACCGGCGCGGCGCAGAATCGGTTCTGCGTGAATACGCCCGCGACGTGACTGCCCGGCGCCAGACGCATGACAAGCAGGTCGCGCCGGCCGATCCGCTTTATACCGGCCATGGCGATGCCGAGTTCCACGCCCGGTACCGGAAGAAGATCTTGCGGGTCAGGCGGTGCTAGATTGACCGGCATGGCTGGAAAGGCTTGTTACTTTTCATTGATACCCGGCGCGAGACTGTAGCAGCGAACAATCGCCTGCCTACACGAGTTTGCCGTGGCAATGCTTGTACTTCTTGCCCGAGCCGCAAGGGCAGGAGTCGTTACGACCGATCTTCTGCATCGGCCGCACCAGCGGCGGGCTCTTCTTCTTCGCCTGGACATTTCCGAGCGGCGCGTCGCCGCCCCCGCCATCGTCCCCCAGCGCCGCCTCGAAATCCGCGTGCTGCAGCCTCACGTTCTCGACGTGCGGCGCGACGTCGGGCGGAGGCGCCTCGGCGCGGATCTCAATCACCGCCAGCGTCTTCGTGACCTCCAGCTTGACCGACTCGATCATCGCCCCGAACAGCTCGAACGCCTCGCGCTTGTACTCCTGCTTTGGGTTCTTCTGCGCATAGCCGCGAAGGTGAATTCCCTGCCGCAGATGGTCCAGCGCCGCAAGGTGCTCGCGCCAGTGCGAATCGAGGATTTGCAGCATGACATAGCGCTCGTATTGATGGAATGCCTCCTCCGTGCCGGAATGGATCTTCGCCTGGTAGGCCTCGTGCGCCTTTCCGATCACCCGTTCGAGCAGCGGCTCGTCGGTCAGATCGGGCTCGCTTGCGACCCACTCGCGCAACGGCAATGCGAGGCCAAGTTCCGCTTTGAGCGCCATCTCCAATCCCGGCATGTCCCATTGCTCCTCGACGCTTTCCTCCGCGACGAATTGCCGGAACAGATCGGAGATGACGCCGGCGCGGAGGTCCTTCAGGCGCTCGGAAATATCCGCCGACTCGAGCAGATCGTTACGCAGCGTATAGATGGTCTTGCGCTGATCGTTGGCGACATCATCGTACTCGAGGAGCTGCTTCCGGATGTCGAAATTGCGCGCTTCCACCTTGCGCTGCGCGCTTTCTATGGAGCGCGTCACCATCGAATGCTCGATCGCCTCGCCCTCCGGCATCTTCAGCATCACCATGATGCGGTTGATGCGATCACCGGCGAAAATTCTCAGTAACGAATCTTCCAGGGCCAGGTAGAAGCGCGAACTTCCAGGATCCCCCTGGCGCCCGGAACGGCCGCGCAGCTGATTGTCGACCCGCCGAGATTCGTGGCGTTCGGTGCCGACGATATGCAGGCCTCCCGCCTGCACCACCTGGTCGTGCAATTGCTGCCACTCGCTGCGCAGCGTCTCGATGCGCCGGCGCTTGTCCTCGGCCGGCAGATTCTCGGTGGCCTCGATAAGTTCGCACTGTTTCTCGACGTTGCCGCCGAGCACGATGTCGGTGCCGCGACCCGCCATGTTGGTGGCAATCGTCACCACGCCGGGGCGCCCGGCCTGAGCCACGATCTCGGCTTCGCGCGCGTGCTGCTTGGCGTTCAGCACCTGGTGCGGCAGCTTGTCCTTCATGAGCATGGAGGACAGCAGCTCCGACGCCTCGATCGACGTCGTGCCGACGAGCACCGGCTGGCCCCGGGTGTGACAGTCCTTCACGTCGTCTATGATCGCCTTGTGCTTTTCCTTCTCGGTTCGATAGACGAGGTCAAGCCGATCATCGCGCACCATGGCGCGATGGGTCGGGATCACGACCACTTCAAGGCCGTAAATCTCCTGGAACTCGTAGGCTTCCGTATCGGCGGTGCCCGTCATTCCGGAGAGCTTTCGGTACAGGCGGAAATAGTTTTGGAAGGTGATCGAGGCAAGCGTCTGGTTCTCGTTCTGTATTTGCACGCCCTCCTTCGCCTCCACAGCCTGGTGCAGGCCGTCCGACCAGCGCCGTCCCTGCATGAGGCGGCCGGTAAACTCGTCGACGATGATAACCTCGCCGTCCTGCACCACGTACTGCTGATCCCGGTAAAAAAGATTGTGCGCGCGCAGCGCCGCATACAGATGGTGGACCAGATTGATATAGGCGGGTTCGTACAGGCTCGCGCCGGCCGGAAGCATGCCTATTCTGGCGAGAATCTCCTCGGCCTTGCCATGCCCGCCTTCGGAAAGCAGAATCTGATGATTCTTCTCGTCGACCCAGAAATCGCCCTCGGATTCCTCCTCCTTTTGCCGTGAGAGAAGCGGCGCGACCTCGTTCATCCTGTAGTAAATCTCCGTGCGATCCTCCGCCTGCCCGGAAATGATCAGCGGGGTACGCGCTTCATCGATCAGAATCGAATCGACCTCGTCGACGATGGCGAAGTAAAGGCGCTTCTGGAATCGTTCCTCCACCTGCATCGCCATGTTGTCGCGCAGGTAGTCGAATCCGAACTCGTTGTTCGTCCCGTAGGTGATGTCCGCGGCGTAGGCCTTGCGCTTCTCGTCCGCGGGCATCTGCGGGATGTTCACCCCGACGCTCAGGCCAAGAAATCCGTACAGGCGACCCATCCATTGCGCGTCGCGCTGCGCCAGGTAGTCGTTCACGGTGACAATGTGGACGCCCTTGCCGGTAAGCGCATTCAGGTAGGCCGGCAACGTTGCAACGAGCGTCTTGCCCTCGCCGGTCCGCATCTCGGCGATCTTGCCGTAGTGAAGCGCCATGCCGCCGACAAGCTGGACATCGAAGTGGCGCATCCTGAGCGCGCGCTTGCCGGCTTCGCGCACAACGGCAAACGCCTCCGGCAGCATGTCCTCCAGCACCTGGCGCTCCGCATTTTCCTTCTCTGAATCCGGCGCCGCGGCGATCACCGCGGCGATCTTCGATTTGAATTGTTCGGTCTGCGCCCGCAGCTCGGCATCCGACAGCGCCGCGATTCGCGGCTCAAGGGCATTGATGCGCGAAACCGAGCGGGAATACTGCTTGAGCAGCCGGTCGTTACGGCTGCCGAAGATCTTCGTGAGAACGTTTGCCATCGTTGGGAAGCCCCGCCGGACAGGTCCGCCGGCATGGCAAGTCCGCCAGGAAACCGGGCGAACTTAAAAATGCGAGTCTATCATGAAGGGGCGAGAATTCCCTCTGCCAGCGGGTCACCTACCGTGTGCCGCGAGCCCAGCCGCGAGTGGCAACCTTTGTCGTGCCCTGGCCTGCATGAAGGAAGCGCACGGGATTTTGTGCGGAACCGCGAAAGCGAACTTCGAAGTGCAGGTGCGGTCCCGTAGAGCGTCCCGAGCTGCCGGTCGCGGCGATTCGGCGGCCGCGATGCACGACATCGCCTTCTTTCACCAATACCCTCGAAAGATGGGCATAGCGAGTCATCAGGTCATTTCCGTGATCGATGTCAACCATCAATCCATACTGCGGATGTGGGCCCGCGTACATCACCACACCCCCCGCCGCGCTGACGACGGAAGTGCCCACGTCCGCGATGAAGTCAACGCCTTCGTGCAGCGCTTGCTGGCCGGTAAATGGGTCTATCCGATAGCCGAACCCGGACGCGTTGAAGGGCGCATCCACCGGCATGATGGTCGGCAGGAGCTTTTTCTGCACCGTCTGCTCGAACAGTTGGGCATCCAGCACGCCAAGCATGTCTGTGCGATTTTCGACGTCGCGCGACAAAGCGCTCAGCCTGTCCTGGAACTCGAACAAGGTCAGGTTTTGGGGGGGCAGCAGAGTCGCCTGGGCGCCACCCAGACCGGGTACCTGGGAGAAACGGAATTCCTGGGGCTTGAAGCCGGCAACAGACGACAGCCGTTCCCCAAGTGCATCCAAGCGGGTGAGTTGGGCCTGCATTTCCCCGATCTTTACCGCCATGGCGTTCAGGTTCTGCTGTACGAACACCCGTGAGCGTTCCGACTCGCTTTTTTGGAGCGCTTCCACAAGCGGCATCAGAAAAGGAAACTTCAGGTCCGGACCCAGACGCAATGTCAACCAATAGAGGCCGAGCACGATCGAAACCAGGAGCGCCCCGGCCAGCAGCATGGAAACAGCAACGTGATGTACGGACAAAGTCAGGCTGCGTGCCTTTGCCAAACGGCCCGGGATCACGATAATCTGCATGCCTATCCTTCCTGAATTCGGGCCTCTGGTGCGCTACCCAAAGAGCATTGCACGGTTCCTGCCTGTAGAGAACGAGCCGGCAATTGCCAAAGCCCTCAAAATCAAAGAATTAGAGAGCCTTTGCAAACAGTTCCTACCGCCCACCCTGGCACGTCATACGCATGCCGCCAACCTGAAAGATGGGAGCTTAGTAGTGCTGGCAGACAACCCGGCGGCAGCCGCTAAACTGAAACTCTACGCGGAAAGCCTGGGCGAATTCCTAGCGAAACGGCGACCGGAGGTTAGTTCAGTTTCCGTCAGGGTGCAACCGGCCGCCCAAACCGCTCAACCGCCGAAAGTTGCCAAGACCCGCATACTTTCCGAAGAAGCGGTTCGCCGGCTCACCGAACTGCATGAGCAGCTTTCGGATTCTCCGGCACGGCAGGCGCTCACCTCGCTGCTGAAGCACCATGGCCGCGAAACCCCTCGGAGCAAGGCGGGGCCGCCCGATCCGCAAGAATGACCCGCGCGGCGGCTGAAAATGACCCGATCGGCCAAGACCACCTCGGTGCCCACCCCTGTCCGCGACCCTGCCTGTACGGCCCGGCCGCCGCGGTTCAGACGAGACGCGGTACCAGACCTAGGACACCCGCCGGCGCCTGGTCCGCCTCCTCGAAGGTCGCAACTTCCAGCAGTGCGGGGGAGGCAAGCAAGGCGCGTAGCAGCTTGTTATTCAGCGCGTGACCCGACTTGTAGGCGCGAAACGCTCCCAACAGCGGCTTGCCCAGCAGGTATAGGTCACCAATCGCGTCCAATACCTTGTGCCGAATGAATTCATCCGTGAAGCGCAGTCCCTCGGCATTCAGCACACGGTATTCATCCAGCACCACCGCATTATCCAGGCCGCCACCCAGTGCGAGGCCTGCATCTCTAAGCTGCTCCACCTCGTGCATGAATCCGAAGGTGCGCGCGCGCCCCACTTCCTTCAGAAATGACGTATGCGCGAAATCCACGGTGACGGATTGCCGGCTGCGTTCGATCACGGGATGATCGAACCGAATCGTGAAGTCGAGTCTGAATCCTTCATACGGATCGAGCCGGGCGAACTTGTCGCCGTCCCTGACCTCGATCGGGCCCAGCACTCTGAGGAAACGCTTTGCCGCTGGCTGCTCCTCCAGACCCGCCTCTTGAAGCAACAGCACAAAAGGTGCGGCGCTCCCATCCATGATCGGCACTTCGGGACCGTCAAGCTCGACGACCACGTTGTCTATGCCAAGCCCGGCAAATGCCGACATGAGGTGCTCGACCGTGTAGACCTTGGCATCGCCGTACACCAGACAGGACGAAAGCCTGGTTTCGCCGACAAGATGCGCGCGCGCGGGAATCTCGGGTGCATTCGGCAAATCGACCCGCCGAAACACGATCCCAAAATTCGGCTCGGCAGGACACAGCCGGAAGCTGACTTTTCGCCCAGTGTGCAGGCCTACGCCGGTCGCCCGCAGCGAAGATTTGAGGGTGCGCTGCCTAAGCATTGCTTGTTCTCTGGGACTGGGATTCCTTGGCGCGCGCCAGTTTAACAGACGGCCTGGTGGCGGAGCGCCGGGGAGGAAGTCGACGCCCCGGTCCACCTTGCCCGCCGCGCCTAGTCGGCCTGTTTCCTCAAGAACGCGGGTATGTCGTACTTCTCCATTCCGCTTTGCTGCAATGCCTCCACAGTCGATGCGCGATTGCGCCGGATGACCGCTGGCATCTCCAGCGCCGCATAGTCGGTGGATCCGCTCACGGGCTGATTGTCGGTCCCCGTGCGCTGTGCCATGACGAGCTGTGGTTTCGGCTGTTTGGCGGCTACAGGCGCGCCCAGCCCGGTAGCGACCACGGTGACCCTGAGCTCATCGCCCAGCGTGTCGTCGTACACCCCGCCATATATGATCGTCGCATCCTCCGCGGCGAAGGTGCGTACGGTGTTCATCACCTCCTTTGTTTCGCGCAGCTTGAGGCTGTGGCGGGACGCGGTGATGTTTACGAGCACCCCGCGCGCTCCCGCGAGGTTTACGCCCTCGAGCAGAGGGCAGGCGATCGCCTGCTCGGCCGCAATGCGCGCGCGATCGATACCCGATGCCGTCGCTGCGCCCATCATCGCCATGCCCTGCTCCGACATGACGGTGCGGACATCCTGAAAATCCACGTTCACGAGGCCGGGCTGATTGATGATTTCAGAGATTCCCGCCACCGCATTGTTCAGCACGCTGTCCGCGGCGCGAAAAGCCTCCTCCTGCGTGACGTCCTCTCCGAGCACCTCTTCCAGCTTGTCATTGAGGATGACGATCAGGGAATCCACGTTCGGCCACAATTCCTGCAGGCCCTGTTCGGCAATCTTCATCCGCTTCGATCCCTCGAAACTGAATGGCTTGGTCACCACGGCGACCGTCAACGCCCCCATTGCGCGCGCTACTTCGGCAATGATCGGCGCGGCGCCGGTTCCTGTGCCGCCACCCATGCCTGCAGTGATGAAAACCATATGGGCGCCGGCGATCGCTTCCTCCAGACGCTCGCGATCGCCAATCGCCACGGCACGCGCCTCCTCCGGTCTCGCCCCCGCGCCCAGCCCGCTGCTGCCCAGCTGGATCTGGTTGCGCGCGAGGTTGCGCGCCAGTACCTGAGCGTCTGTGTTCACGGCAAAAAATTCCACTCCCTGAACATTTTGCTCGATCATGTGATTAACGGCGTTTCCGCCGGCGCCACCGACGCCTATGACTTTAATGACTGGACCGGATGCCTGACTATCTAGGATTTCGAACATTTTTATTTTTCCTCGCAAGTAAGAACTACGATGCGCTGCGATGCAGCCCTGTGTACTGCGCTGCGCCGCTCCACCTCTGAAAAAACACCATTCTGTCGCCCCGCGGCGCGGCGCGCCGCATCGCAACACCCGACTTCTAAAACAGCAAAACCCCTCTGGATCTTTCTGATCATCTAAAAATTCCTCTGAAACCACTCGCGCATGCGCGACAAGACCGCACGAAATGACCCCGACTGCTTCGAAAGGTGGCCCTGCCTGACCTGCGAGGCCCCCTCCAGGAGCAGCCCCATTGCCGTTGCGTAGCGCGGATTTCGAACTACTTCCGACAATCCGCCCGAGTACTTCGGTACGCCGATGCGAACGGGCATGTGGAATATCTCCTCACCCAGTTCAACCATGCCTTGCATGACGGACGAGCCGCCGGTCAGTACAATCCCGGAGGAAAGCAGTTCTTCGAATCCCGATTCCCGAAGTACTTGTTGAACCAGCGAGAACAATTCCTCGATTCTGGGTTCGATCACTTCGGCCAGGGTTTGCCGGGACATGACTCGCGGCGGACGGTCCCCGATTCCCGGGACATCTATCATCTGGTTGCCGTCTGCCAGCTGTCGCAGGGCGACGCCATGGCGGATCTTGATGGCCTCGGCTTCCGCCGTCGGCGTACGCAGTGCCATTGCAATGTCGTTTGTAATCTGATCACCTGCGATCGGAATTACCGCCGTATGCCGAATGGCGCCGCCGGTGAATATGGCGATATCGGTGGTTCCGCCACCGATATCCACGAGACACACGCCGAGATCCGTTTCGTCTTCCGAGAGAACCGCCCGCGAAGAGGCAAGCGGCTGCAGGATCAGATCGTTCACCTCGAGACCGCAGCGGCGCACGCACTTCACGATATTTTGCGCCGCGGATACTGCCCCGGTAACGATGTGCACTTTGACCTCCAGACGTACGCCCGACATGCCTATGGGCTCGCGCACGTCTTCCTGCCCGTCGATGATGAATTCCTGGCGCAGCACGTGGAGTATCTGCTGGTCGGTCGGAATATTGACCGCCTTTGCCGTATCGATGACGCGCTCCACGTCAAGGGCCGTCACCTCCCGATCCTTAATCGCCACCATGCCGGTCGAGTTGAAACTCCGGATATGGCTGCCCGCGATTCCGGTAAAGGCAGAAACGATTTTGCTATCTGCCATCAGCTCGGCCTCCTCAAGCGCGCGCTGTATGGCGCCCACTGTCGCTTCGATGTTCACCACCACGCCCTTTTTCAAACCCTTCGACTCGTGATTTCCCATCCCGAGAATCTCGAGCGTCCCGTCCGGGCGCAGCTCGCTCACGAGCGCAACCACTTTGGATGTGCCTATGTCCAGTCCAACGATCAGGCTCTTGCCTTCCTTAGCCATTCCCTGCGTACGCCCCTTTGCCATTTCGCGCGATTCGCGAACTTCCCTGTCGGACGATCACAACCTTTGTGCAGTCAACTCAACTCCGTACTGCGCTCTTACGCGCCTCACGATCCACTCCCGGCACGCGAAGCGCATAGCCGTTCGGGTAGCGGAGATCGACGTATGCATGCTTGCCTGTTATTCGGCCGAGCGTGCTTGGGTAGGACTCAACGAATCGGGCTAACCTGGCCTCCACCCTGTCACGCGCGCCTTCCCTTCCGAGAACGATCTCCAACCCGTTGGAGAGTCTTATCTGCCAGGCGTAGCGCGGCGTGAGCACCAGTTGTCGTACATCCGCGCCAAGAGGTGCCAGCGCTCGGGCAAAAACACGGTAGCGCTCGGTAACGAGGCGCTCGGTTCCTGCCGGTCCTGCGAATAGCGGGAGCAGCGCATCGCTGCGGCCGATAAAGCGCTCGCCGTGCGTGTTTACCAGCGCGTCGTCGCCCCAGTGTGCCAATGCCTTGTGCTCTTCAAGGGCGACCGCCAGGCGATCGGGCCAAACTCGCCGAACGTCTGCTCGCCGCACCCATGCCAGACCTTCGAGTCCGGCCCTGACGTCGCTCGGGCGCACCGCAAAGAAATTCCCGTTGAGCCGCGGCCGCGCGGCATCCTCCAGTTCGATGCGAGTGATGTTCTCCAGCTTTCCCTCGATAGTAAGTTCACGAAGCGGGAAAAATGAAGAGCGAATGAGAAGCTCCAGCACGGCGAAGACCAGCAACGCAACGGCGAGAGCGGCAAGTGCCGCCGACGCGGCATTCAGCGAGCGCGGGTCATCCCACATGTGCAGTACCCAGAATGTTGACGCACAGATCTTCAAATGAAATGCCGCAAGCCCGTGCTGCCATCGGCACCAACGAGTGATCGGTCATGCCGGGTGCGGTATTGACTTCGAGCAGATAGGGGGACCCGCCTCGGTCAAGCATCAGGTCAACACGCCCCCAGCCGCGACATCCCAGAACCTTGAAGGCATCGCGGCACAGGGACTGAAGTTCCTTCTCTTTCGCTTCCGGCAGTCCACAGGGAACCAGGTAGCGCGTGTCGTCATCAATATACTTTGCTTGATAGTCATAGAATTCCCTCTGTGTTTCCAGCCGGATCAGAGGTAATGGGGTTTCTCCGAGTATTCCCGCGGTGAGTTCCATCCCGTCAATAAATTTCTCCGCGAGCACCGTGCGATCGTAGTGCGCCGCCTTTTCCAATGCGGCCTGCAGGTCGCCCGCGCCGGAGACCTTGCTCATGCCGATCGATGAACCCTCGTTCACCGGCTTCACCATCAGAGGTAGGCCCAGCCGCGCGGCGACGCCGGCCATGTCGCTGCGGGCGCCAAGCAACTCGAACGCAGGCGTCGGCAGGCCGCTCGCCGTCCAGACTTGCTTGCTTCGAATCTTGTCCATGGCCAGTGCGGAGCCCAACACGCCGCTTCCGGTATACGGAACGTCGAGCCATTCGAGAACGCCCTGTACGGTCCCATCCTCGCCAAACCTGCCGTGCAACGCAATGAACGCGCGCTGGAAACGCTCCGCGATGAGCGCATCCAGGCCGCGCGATGCCGGATCGAAGGGATGCGCATCAACGCCGCGCCTGCGTAAGGCATCGAGAACCATGCTGCCGCTCTTGAGCGAAACCTCGCGCTCTGCCGATTTACCGCCCAACAGCACCGCAACTTTTCCGAAGGCGCCGCTCATTCTGCCGTCCCGACAATGCGAACCTCAGGAACAAGGTCGACGCCCGTGGCAGAGCGCACGCGCTCTCGAACCGTGGCAATCAGCCATTCAATATCTGCCGCTTTCGCCGCGCCCTTGGGATTCACGATGAAATTGGCGTGCTTCTCCGAGACTCGCGCGCCACCGTGCGCCAGCCCTTTAAGCCCGCACGACTCGATGAGCCGGGCGGCGTAATCGCCTGGTGGATTTCGGAATACGCTCCCGGCGTTGGGCAACGACAGCGGCTGAGTCGCCACACGACGAGAGAGCATCTGCCTTATCTTGTCGCGTGCACGGACACCCTGCCCCTTCTCCAATTGAAACGAGGCGTATATGAACCATTCATCGGAACCGATTTTTCCGCCGGAACGCAGCTCGCAGTGCCTGTATGAGATCTCAAATGCGGAGCGCATCCGCTCATGCAGCCGGCCCGCGCGATCCATAGTGAGAACGTGATCGACGATGTCCCATGTTTCCGCGCCGAAACAACCTGCATTCATCGCGAGCGCGCCGCCCAGGGTTCCCGGGACGCTGCTCAGAAACTCCGCGCCTTCGAAATCATGCAGCGCTGCGAAGCGCGCAATCTTCGGCGATGCCACGCCGGCCTCTGCAACGATCGCCCCGTCCCTGAGTTGCGGCCGCAAGCCAGCCTTGTGGGTCAGAATCGCAGTCCCCGGGAATCCTCCGTCACGGACCAGGAGATTCGATCCGAGACCCACCATGAGCACCGGCTCGTGCGGCGGCAGGCACCTGAGAAACTCGGCAAGATCGTCCAGATCCGCGGGGACATAGAGATGCGCCGCCGAACCACCGGCGCGCCAGCTGACATGGCGCGCCATCGGCTCCCTTTCCCTAGCGACGCCGCGCAGACCTTTCATGGTGACGATTTCGGACATGTCCATGTCAGCCGGCTCAAGCGCCAGAGAGCATCACCGGCACGTTGCCGATTGATCCCGCGCCCATGGTCAGGACGACATCATCTGCCTTCAAAACACGCCGGATCGCCTCCGGCATCTGCCCTATCTTCTCCACGAAAACGGGCTCGATTGAGCCTGCGACCCGCACGGCACGCGCCAGCGAACGGCCATCCGCCGCGACGATCGGCTGCTCACCCGCCGCATAGACTTCCGCGAGAAGAAGCACGTCTGCCGTGGAAAGCGCCCGAACGAAATCCTCGAACAGATCCCTGGTACGGGTGTAGCGGTGGGGTTGAAACGCAAGTACCAGCCGCCTGCCGGGGAATGCGCCCCGGACCGCATCCAGCACCGCGGCAATTTCCGCAGGGTGGTGTCCGTAGTCGTCGATCAGAGTGTAGCGCCCGGAAGCGGAAGCTTGCGGGACCACGGAGATCTCGCCATAGCGTTGAAAGCGGCGCCCAACCCCGCGGAACTCCGCAAGCGCGCGCTGCACCGCGCTATCGGGCACGGACAGTTCCGCAGCGATGCCAATCGCGGCCAGGGCATTCTGCACATTGTGCTTGCCGGGGAGATTGAGCGTCACCTCGAGCGGAGGCGCCTTGTCCCGGATTGCGCGGAACTGCATTGACCCTGCCGCGTGTTGGACATTCTCCGCGCGCACCATCGCATCCTTGGCGAACCCGTAGGTAGTCACGGGCTTCGTGACAAACGGCAGAATCTCGCGGATGTTGGAATCGTCCACGCACAAGACTGCCGTGCCATAAAAGGGAAGATTCTGGAGAAATTGAATAAATGCCTGCTTCAGTCGAGAAATGTCATGGCCATAGGTTTCCATATGGTCGGCATCGATGTTGGTGACAACCGCGGCGACCGGTTGAAGGTGCAGGAACGAGGCGTCCGATTCGTCTGCCTCTACAACAATGAACTCACCGGTTCCCAGTCGTGCGTTGGAGTCGGCGGCATTAAGCCGTCCGCCGATCACGAACGTCGGATCCAACCCACCCTCGGCAAGTATGCTTGCAACGAGGCTTGTGGTCGTGGTCTTGCCATGCGTTCCTGCGATCGCTATGCCCTGCTTCAGGCGCATCAATTCGGCAAGCATCAGGGCGCGCGGCACCACGGGGATCCGGCGCGCACGCGCGGCGACCACCTCCGGGTTATCGCCGCGAACCGCGGTAGAAGTGACCACGACGTCGGCGTCGAATACATTTTCGGCGGCGTGAAAAAACTTTAAGCTTGCCCCGAGGCGAGCAAGGCGCTGTGTGGCCGCATTTTCAGATAAGTCAGAGCCGCTCACTTCGAACCCGAGTGTTATCAGCACCTCCGCGATACCGCTCATGCCGGAGCCGCCGATTCCAACAAAATGGACACGACGGACCTTGTGTCTCACAAGTGCCCCCCGCCAAGCGCCATGCATCGGCTTGCCACGGCGCGCGCGGCGTCCGGCTTTCCCAGCGAGCGCGCCTTGCGCGCCATATCGAGGAGCGCATCCCTGTCGAGCGAGCGCAGAAGCTGCGCCAGCCCGTATGCGGTCAGTTCCTTCTGGGGAAGGAGAACTGCGGCACCCCTTGCGGCGAGAAACCGCGCGTTGGCGCTCTGATGGTCGTCCACCGCAGAGGGAAACGGAATCAGGACGCTGGCGAGCCCTCCCGCGCATAGTTCGGCTATCGTCATGGCGCCCGCACGGCAGACGACGAGATCTGCCACCGCGTAGCGGGCGGCCATGTCTTCGATAAACGGCACCAGCTCCCCCTTTACACCGGCTTCGGCATATCCGCGACGCAGGGATTCGATATGCTGTCCTCCGGCCTGGTGCACGACGCGCGGTCGCTGATCCGGAGGCATCAGGGCCAGTGCCCTGGGGAGCACCTCATTTAACGCAAGCGCCCCCAGGCTTCCGCCCACCACGAGCAGGCTAAGCGGGCCCGCGCGCCCGATAATCCGTACTTCAGGAGGGGGGATTTCCCCCATGGCCTGGGCTACCGGATTTCCCGTCCATTCGGAATTCCTGAGCGCGCCGGGGAATCCGACCATTACCTTGTCCGCGAACAGCGCGAGCACCCTGTTCGACAGCCCGGGGATCGCGTTCTGTTCGTGAAGCGCAAGAGGACGCGCAAGGAGCGAGGCCATCATGGCCCCCGGAAATGCCACGTACCCGCCCATCCCGAGTACGACATCCGGGCGTAGCTGAAATATGGCCAGAGCACTCTCCAGGAAGGCAAACAGCAGGTTCGCCGGAAAAAGCAGCGTGGCAAGGATTCCCTTGCCACGCAGTGCGCGGGCGCGTATCCATGTGGTCCGGAAACCGCGTGGCGGCACGAGGCGTTCTTCCATCCCGCCGCGGACCCCAAACCAGATGACGTCCCAGCCTGCCGCGCGCATCAACTCGGCTACCGCGAGGCCCGGCATGATGTGCCCGCCCGTTCCGCCGGCCATGATCAGAATCGTGCGACTCATGAGCCCAGGCCTCGGGCGCGTTGGCGGTTTTCCCAGTCAATTCGCAGAAGTATCGCCAGAGCGACACTATTCATCACCAGTCCGGTGCCGCCAAAGCTCATCAGAGGCAAGGTCAATCCTTTTGTTGGAAGCAGGCCGGTATTTACCCCCATGTTTATCAGCGCCTGGAACCCTAGCCAGGTCCCGATGCCCTGTGCCACAAGAGCGGAGAAATGCTGCTCCCCTTGTACCGCCTGGCGGCCAATGGCGAAGGCGCGTAGCACGATCCAGACGAACAGGGCGGCCACCACCGCGACGCCGACGAACCCCAATTCCTCCGCAATCACTGCAAGCAGAAAATCAGTATGCGCTTCGGGCAGGTAATGGAGCTTCTCGACGCTGCCGCCCAACCCGACGCCAAGCCACTCGCCCCGGCCAAAGGCAATCAATGCATGTGACAGCTGGTAGCCTGAACCGAAGGCATCCGACCACGGATCCATGAATCCAAGAATGCGCTGCATGCGGTAGGGAGACGAGAGCACCAGCGCCAGGAAGCCGATGGCAAGCATGGCAAGCAGCGCAAGAAAGTGCCGTCCGTTCATGCCTCCGAGAAACAGCAGACCGAACGAGGTGACCGCGATCACCACGAAGGCGCCAAAATCCGGCTCGCGCAAGAGCAGCCATGCGACCGCGAGCATCACCGCGAGCATTGGCAACAGGCCCTGCTTGAATTTCTTCAGCACAGCATGCTTGCGTACCGTGTAGTCGGCGGTATAGAGCACCGCGGCCAACTTCATGAATTCGGAGGGCTGAAAATTGAACAGATAAAGATTCAGCCATCGCCGCGCCCCATTCACCTCCCGGCCGACGCCCGGTAACAGCACGAGCACGAGCAGAGCCATTCCCGCGAGAAACAGCGACGGCGAGGACTTCTGCCAAAGGCTTGCCGGGACCATGAACACCAGGATCGCGCAGCCAAGCGCCAGACCGACAAACACGCATTGACGCAGCAGGAAGTAGGCGTAGTTATGGCCCGTGTAGCGACTTGTTTCCGCAGTCGCGATGGAAGCCGAATACACCATCACCAGCCCGATTCCGAGAAGCAGGAGCGCCGCCCAGGCAAGGGAGCGGTCGTACTCAGCCGAAGGCGTGTTCCGCGCGAACACATAGCTGGCCATGCTCGCCATTTCCTAGGTATCCCGGTCATCAAGAGCACGCACAGCCGCCACGAATGATTCACCGCGGTGAGCGTAGTCGCGGAACATGTCGAAACTCGCGCAGGCAGGCGAAAGCAGCACCCGGTCCCCAGGTCTCGCGTGCTGATCGGCGTGCCGAACAGCATCCTCGAGCGACCGGCTTCGAACCAGGGTGACGCCGCTCGGCGCGAGCGCCGATTCGATCACGGCCGCATCACGCCCGATCAGAATGACCCGCGACGCATACCGGCTGACAGCATTCACCAATCGCGAGAAGTCCTGTCCCTTGCCCTCGCCTCCGAGGATGAGAAGCGCTTTCCCGGCAGGCGCAGCAGGGTTCATGATCGCGGCCGATCCTTCAAGCGCCGCCAGGGCCGCTCCGATATTCGTGCCTTTAGAATCGTCAAACCAGACGACCCCCTTTCGCTTGGCGACCCGCTGCATTCGATGCGGCAGTCCAGGGAAGGTCCGGAGACCTTCAACCAGCGCCGAAAATGAGGCGCCCGCAAAGCGCGCGAGCGCGCAGGCTGCCAGCGCATTGGAAATATTGTGGGCGCCGAGGATGTTAAGCGCCGCAGTATTGAAAAAGGCGTTGCTCCCTTGCGAGAGCCAGTACTCACCGCGAATTTTCCGCAGACCGTAATCCTCATCGCAGGCCGGCGCCCCGGAGCCAAACGTGACGCATTCGCGTCCGGGCAGTCTCAAGCCAATAGAGCGCGCGTCGTCCCGATTAAGCACCTGGGCGCCTTGGCCGAAGAAGATTCTCGCCTTAGCCGCGCCATAGTCCTCAAACCCGGCATGGCGGTCGAAGTGATCCTCGCTCAGATTGAGCATCGCCGCGGCGTCAGGTTCCAGCGACCAGGTGGTTTCAAGCTGGTAGCTGGACAACTCAAGCACCCAGGTCGATGCTGGATTTCCACTGTCTATGCGGGCCATCAACGCATCGAGTGCGGAGGGTCCAATATTTCCTGCGACCTCACAGTCGCGACCGTCCGCACGCAACATTGCTCCCGTGAGAGCCGTGGTGGTCGTTTTTCCGTTTGTCCCCGTGACCGCAAGTATCTGGCATGCGTCGTGAGTTCTGACATGCCAGGCAAACAGCTCGATCTCCCCGACGACGGGAATGTCCTCTCGCAGCGCCACCTGAACGACCGCTTCAGTCAAGGCCAATCCAGGACTGATTGCGAGCAGGTCGATACCGCTAAGCAACTTCGGAGAAAAGGGTCCTAGGCGCAAACTGGCGTCGGGGACAAGGGCGGCCAGCGCCTGAGCACGCGGGGGAGTTGTGCGGTTGTCGGCGACAATCGGCCTTCCGCCTTGCCGCGAAACCCAGCGCGCGACCGACAAACCGGTCTCGCCCAAGCCCAGAACCAGGACACGCTTTGCGGCGAGCCCCTGCGGTTCGGCCCTCGGAACTCTGCGGAAAAGCGGCTCGGTCATCCTCATCGCAGTTTCAACGTGGACAGTCCGAAGAGGACCAGCATCATGGTGATGATCCAGAACCGCACGACGACCTGGCTTTCCTTCCAACCCTCCAGCTCATAGTGATGATGCAGCGGCGCCATGCGGAATATTCGCTTGCCGCCACTCCATTTGAAATAAAGCACCTGAATCATTACGGACAGTGTTTCTGCGACGAACACGCCTCCCATGATGAACAGCACGACTTCCTGGCGGACGATCACCGCCATGGTTCCAAGTGCGGCGCCCAAGGCAAGCGCGCCGACGTCCCCCATGAAAACTTCCGCCGGGTAGGCGTTGAACCATAAAAATCCGAGTCCTGCGCCAGCCATCGCACCACAGAAAATGATCAGCTCCCCGGCGCCAGGGATGTATGGAACGCCGAGATATTTGGAAAAAACGGCATTGCCCGCGACATAGGCAAATATGCCAAGGGCGCTGCCGATCATCACGCTTGGCATGATGGCGAGACCGTCGAGACCATCGGTCAGATTCACGGCGTTCGATGTACCGACAATGACGAAAAATGTGAGCACCACGAACCCGACCACACCAAGCGGATAAGCGACGTTCTTGAAGAATGGAAGGATCAGCTCGGAAAGAGACGGCATGCTCTGTGAAGTCCACGCCAGGTATCCCGCTGCGGCAATGCCCACCAGCGATTGCCAGGAGAACTTCGCGCGTGCCGAGAGCCCCTTGGAGTTCCGGCGCACGACCTTCCGGTAGTCATCCACCCAGCCGATAGCGCCAAAGGACAGCGTCACCAGAAGCACGATCCACAGGAAACGATTGGACAGATCTCCCCAGAGCAGCGTTGTGATGCCAATCGCAAGGAGAATCAGCGCGCCGCCCATGGTTGGCGTCCCGGCCTTTGCAAGATGCGACTTGGGACCCTCGTCTCGCACAGCCTGACCAATTTTGTAGGCCGTAAGTTTGCGAATCACGAATGGCCCGAGGATCAACGAGATGGCAAGTGCCGTCAGGCACGCAAGAACCGCTCGTAGCGTGAGATAGTTGAACACGTTGAACAGGCGCACATCCTTGGCAAGCCATTGAGCGAGTTCGAGCAACATCATCCACCTCCGCACGCCGGAGCCGTTTCCCGACCCTGCAGCGCGCGCACAACCCGTTCCATGCGCATGAATCGAGAACCCTTCACCAGAAGGGTTGCGTCTGCCGTTGCCGTCTCGCACGCCTTTTGCGCAAGCGACTGCCAATTGCCGAAGTGCTGCGCATTCGGCCCAAATGCACGCACTGCATGAAGCGTTGCGTCACCAAGCGCAAGCAGCTCATCGACCCCTTGTTGTCGCGCATAGTCACCAATCTCATGGTGCAGCGCGGGCCCATGCTGCCCCACTTCGCCCATATCACCGAGAATAAGAATCTTCGGTCCGGACGCGCTGGCTAGAACGTCAATCGCGGCGCGCACCGAATCAGGATTGGCGTTGTAGCTGTCATCGATCAATGTCGCACCGAACGCCGCCCGTCCGAGCTGCAACCGACCCGAGTACGGCCTGAACATCTCCAAGCCTTCACCGATAGCCTTGGGGCCAACATGCACCGCATGGCCAGCAGCAGCGGCAGCAAGTGCGTTCCGAACACTGTGGACTCCCGGAATACTGAGGGTCGCCCGCACGCCACCGCCCGGAAGATTCAGCGCCACCGAACTGGAAAGCACGTCCGGTTCGAAGCGCCCCGATATGTCAGCTGCGGCGTCCAGCCCGAAACTGATCGTTTTCCGCCCCGACGCGGCCTTTTCAAAGATCTTTCGGCAGGGATCGTCGAAATTGATTATTGCCGTGCCCTCCGCCGGCAGTGCCCGGTAAATGTCTGCGTTCTCCTGCGCGGCATCCATGGCTGAGCCCATGAACTCGAGGTGCTCGCGCTGGGCATTGGTTACCACGGCGACTGTGGGTTGAACCAGTGCCGCCAGGCGCGCGATTTCACCGCGATGATTCATGCCCAGCTCGACCACCGCGTAGCGATGGGTCCGCCTCAGTTTCAGGAGAGTGAGAGGAACTCCAATTTCGTTATTGAGATTGCCCGCAGTAGCCAGAACGCCGGTTTCCCCGGCGTGACATTTGAGGATTGCGGCGATCATCTCCTTGGTTGTCGTCTTGCCATTTGACCCGGCGACGGCAATGACCTCCAAGGACATCATCGACCGCCAGGCGCGTGCCAATGCCCCGAGCGCCTTATGCGTGTCCGCCACGCGGATGAGCGGAAGGAAGGTCTGACCGGGGCAGGCTTCATCTACCAACGCCGCTGCGGCACCTCCTGCGGCGACGGATTTCAGAAATTCGTGGCCGTTATATCGCTCGCCGCGCAATGCGACGAACAGCTCCCCGCGCGCCAAGGTTCGACTGTCGGTCGATACACCAGAGAACTTCGCGTCCACAGGACCGAAATTGGCGTTCAAGAGGGCGGCCGCCTCGCTCAGGAGCATCATGAAGCAGACACTCCATCGCCGGACCTGGCAATCGTTGACGCTGCTTCAGCAGAGCCATGTTGCTCGGCCCGGCGAGCGTGGATCGCCGCGCGCGCCGTTTCGAGGTCCGAGTAAGGATGCCGAATTCCCGCAATCTCCTGATAGGCTTCGTGTCCCTTTCCAGCGATGAGTACGACGTCCTCTGAGGCGCTCGCCCTTATCGCAAGTTCAACAGCCCGCCCGCGGTTTGGTTCAACGTCTATGCCAGCCTGACCGGTGGCACCCGAGAGAATCTCGTTGATAATCGCCTCCGGTTGCTCACCTCTCGGATTATCCGAAGTCAGCAGCACACGATCCGCATGCCGCGCTGCGATGGCACCCATAATGGGACGTTTGCTGTGGTCGCGCTCACCGCCGGCGCCGAAGACCGAAACCAACCGGCCGCCGCGCGCCGTCGCAAATGGCCGCAGTGCCTGAAGGGCCTTCTCCAGGGCGTCCGGCGTGTGCGCGTAGTCGATGACAACCAGCGGATCACCGGACTCGCCCAAGATCTGCATGCGTCCCGGAACCGCCGGCAACCGGCCGAGCAGTTCGAGACCCTTGTCGAACTCGATACCATACGCCAACAGACAACCGAGCACGCCAAGTGAGTTCGCGACATTGAAGCGGCCCAGGTGGTTGAGTTCGACTCTCCCATCTCCGTAGGAAGACGTGATTTCGATACTAGTTCCGCGTGCCCCAGGAAGTATTTCACGCGCCGCAATGAATTCGTGCACGCTGCCCGGAACAAGCGACCCAAGCGAAAGTGCGTAGCCGATCGTCTTTACTTCCCTACCCGCGAGACGCCCGGCGATTTGTACGCCGAGCACGTCATCCATGTTGAGAACGGCCGCCTTGAGTCCGTGCATTTCGAAGAGCTGCATCTTTGAGGCCGCATACGCTTGCATGGTTCCGTGGAACTCAAGATGATCGTGGGAGAGATTGGTAAATAGAGCGCAGTCAAAAGCTATTCCGGCAACTCTCGACTGAGCCAGCCCGTGCGATGAAACTTCCATGGCGATCGCTGCGGCGCCTTCGTTTCGCATATTGGCAAGGAGCCGGTGAATTTCAAGCGCATCCGGCGTGGTATTGGCTGTCGGTACAAGCGAAGGCTGAAAGCCGCTGCCCAGGGTTCCGACGACGGCGGTACAAATTCCGGCCTCGCCCATGCAAGCGGCAAGCCACTGGCTCGACGTGGTCTTGCCGTTTGTTCCCGTTACCCCGCAGACCCACAATTCTTCACTGGGCTTGCCAAAGAACTGGTGTGCGAGCTTCCCGGCGACAGCCTTCAGGTCTCTTACCGCAAGATTTGGCGTGGTGAGGTGGGCCGGCCAGTCGAACCCGTTCGCCTCCCACAGGATTGCCGAGGCACCAGCGCGGATAGCGTCTTCGATGAAATTGCGGCCGTCTAGATGCTCGCCGGGATAGGCGAAGAACGCCGTGCCTGGCCCGCAGCGCCGGCTGTCGCTCGTCAGGCGCTCGATCATCGCGCCCTGAGCTTGCAATTGAGAAAAGACGTCCACGCCGGTCCACGCCCCGCCAAAAATGCGACCAGAAGAGAAATTCCCGAAAGGCATGCCGCAATCGCAGACCAATCGCGCATCTGCCTAGGTCCCCTCCCTGACTTCCTGGGCTTCGCCGGGAAGTTCAATCGGGCTAAGCGGCGCGTCGTGCGGCACACCGAGCAAACGCAACGCGCCCTGCATGACTTGCGCAAAAACAGGTGCGGCGACCATACCGCCATAGTGCTGCCCAGCGTTCGGTTCATCGATAGCGACCGCGATGATCAACCTTGGATTCGATACGGGAGCAAAACCGACGAACGAAGAAATGTACCTGCTGGCTGAGTAGGCGCCGTTTTCCTGCTTGTGAGCGGTGCCGGTCTTGCCGGCCACGCGCCAGCCCATGATCCTGGCGCGTGGCGCAGTACCGCCCAATTGAGTCGCCGACTCCAGCATCGCGCGCATATTTCGCGCGCTCTGCGCCGAAATAATCTGCGTCCCGGCCACCGGTCCGGAGACTTTCTCCAGCGCAAGCGGCGCTAAGTCGCCGTCCCGCGCGAACACCGAGTATGCACGTGCCAGCTGCACCAGACTTACGGAGATACCGTGTCCATAAGCCATGGTGGCCTGTTCAATCGGGAGCCAGGTTTTCCAAGGGCGCAGCCGCCCGGCGGCAGCCCCCGGGAATCCAAGATCGGGCACCGAACCGAAACCCACGCGGTGATACAGGGACCACATCTCTTCCCGCGGCAATCCCAGCGCAATGCGAGCCGCACCGACATTGGACGATTTCTGAATAATCTGGGCAACTGTCAGCGCTGATTCTCCGTGGACATCTCGAATCGTGTGGTTCGCGAGCTGCAGACTGCCGGCGGCGGTATCGATGACGGTCTCCGGGGTTAGCTGCCCGCGATCTAGCGCCAGGGCAATCGCGAACGGCTTCAACGTCGACCCCGGTTCAAAGCTGTCGGTGATGACCCGATTGCGAAGTTGCGCTCCGCCCAGGCGCGTGCGGTTGTTCGGATTGAACGATGGAATGTTGGCAAGCGCGATAATCTCTCCGGTGCGTGGATCAATTGCAACCAGTGCGCCTGCCTTCGCCTTGTGCCGGGCGACTGAGTCCTTGAGAACCGCGTACGCCAGGCTCTGTATTTTCGAGTCGATAGACAAGGTAAGATCGCCGCCGTCCTGCGCCGCTCGAATCGAGCCGACGTCCTCGATGATCTTTCCGAGGCGGTCCTTGATCACGCGGCGGCTTCCGAACTTTCCGCCAAGGCGCGATTGGTGGGCGAGTTCCACGCCTTCCTGGCCCTTATCGTCCACTCCCGTGAAGCCAACAACGTGGGCAGTCACTTCTCCTCCAGGGTAGTAGCGGCGGTACTCCCTTTGCTGATAAAGACCGCTGATCCCCAACTTGGCAATGCGCTCCGCCGTTTCCGGGGAGACTTGGCGTTTTAGATACACGAAATCGCGCCCCTCGGCGTCGAGTTTTCGATTCAGTTCCGCCAAGGGCATGTCGAGTTCCCGCGCAAGCTGCAGCCTTTCCGCAGACGTTGTGGCGAAATCCTCAGGGATTGCCCAGATCGACTTGACTGGCGTAGAGACCGCGAGCGCTTCGCCGGAGCGGTCCAGAATACGACCCCGCGTCGCCGGCACTTCGATAACCCGCGAGTAACGCTGCTCGCCTTTTTCTTGGAGATATCCAGTTCTCATTCCTTGCAGGTAGACGGATCGGCCGATGAGCAGCGCAAATCCCACTATCAAACCCGCCAGAACCAAGCGCGCACGCCACACCGGCAGTCGTACGATCGCGGATGTCGCAGCAACGCTCACTTGTGCGCGGCCTCTACTTTCGATTTGCCGGAAGCGGCGTCACCAACTATTCGCACCAGACGTGGATCCGGCGCGCGCATGCCAAGGGTCGACCCCGCGATTTTGGTAACCCGGGAGTGCAGTCCCCATGTGCTGGCCTCAAGTTGCAGCTGACCGAATTCAATATCGAGCTCACGTGCCTGTTGTTGCTCCAGTTCGAGGTCCGAGAACAGTTTCCGCGCCTTGTGCTGGGAGGTGACTAGACCCAAAGCGCAGGTAAGCAGGACCGATAGCAACAGCAAGTTCAGCTTCGCCATTCAGATCTTCTCGATCTCTCACCCTCGGACATCGGCGCCGCCGTTCGCTCTGCAACGCGCATGAGCGCGCTGCGCGCCCTGGGATTTGCAGCAATCTCCTCGTCCGAAGGACGTATTGCTCGCCCGACAATCTTTAGCGCGGGATGTGGCATTTCGCTGGCACGCAGCGGCAAATTTCGCGGCACATCCGGTCTCGCCATCTGCGCCATGAATCGCTTGACCATCCGATCTTCCAGGGAATGAAAACTAATAACCACCAATCTGCCCCCCGCAGCAAGGCGCCGCGTGGCTTGCGGCAACACTAGCGCGATCTCCTCAAGCTCCTGATTGATGAAAATCCGTAGAGCCTGAAAGCTGCGCGTCGCCGGATCTTTGCCTGGCTCATGTGTGCGGACGGCCGCTGCCACGATCGCGGCAAGTTGCTGGGTACGGATGATGGGCTCGCGGCCGCGAGCAGCAATAATCGCCGCTGCAATCTGTTTAGCAAACCGTTCTTCCCCATAGTCACGAATGACACCTCTCAGTTCGGGCTCCGCCACCGTGGCGAGCCATTGCGCGGCTGATTCCCCACGCGTCGTGTCCATACGCATGTCGAGAGGCCCGTCGGCGCGAAATGAAAATCCCCTTGAGGCCGTGTCCAATTGGGGCGAGGAAACCCCTAGATCGAGCAGGATGCCGCTCAGGACAGGTACGCCCATTCGATCGAGCACCTGATCCAACTCGCTCATTCGCGCGTGTACGGCCCGGAATCTCGGGTCGCGGCGCGACTGCGATGCGGCGATTGCCTCCGGATCCCGGTCCAGGGCGATCAAGCTCCCGGCCGAGCCGAGCCGCGCGAGCAGCGCATCGCTGTGCCCGCCACGACCGTAGGTGCCGTCCAAGTAGACCCCGTCGGCATCTTGGACAAGCGCGTCGATGGCCCGCGCAAGGAGCACCGGACGGTGAGCCGCAGGTTGCTCGCTCATTGGACTCGCTCACAGGGAAAATTCCTCCATGCCTGGAGGTGGGCCGCCCTTCTCTGAAAGCGCAGCGCTTAGTTTGGTACTCCAGACCGCGCTGTCCCAAAGTTCGAAATAGCCGCCCTGACCAACCATCATCACCTCGCGCTCCAGCCGGGCGTGCATGCGCAGCGCAACTGAAAGCAGTATCCGCCCCGAGCCGTCTGGCGTGACATGCTCTTCGAAGCCAAGCAGCAGGCGCTTCCACCAGCTCGCCTGCGCATGAAAAGCAGGGAAGTTCTCCACTCTGGTTTTGATCGCCTCCCAGCCTGATTCCGGGTAGAGCAGGCCGCATCCCTCGGGATGCGCACTGACAACCAGGCGGCCACCCTGTTCACGCAGTGCATCCCGATGCCGCGTAGGGATCGATAGTCGGCCCTTGGCATCCAGCATGACCACAGCAGCGCCGTGAAAACTCCCTGCCATTCCGTTTGTCCCTGGGGAAGGGCAACTATTAGCCCCTTTAACCACTTTTTGCTACATTTGGCCACTTTATGCCATATGCAGGCCTTCGGTCAAGCGATTTTCCTGATATGACAAAGACTTAGGTGATTTTCCTGACAAGCAGAACAGATCGGAGGCAAATTCACTAAAAATCAGCTTGTTAAGTTTAATAATAGAAGTGAAACTTTAAGTATGGGCCATGATAAAACGCCAAGAACCGTGGAAATTCCCGAGAACGCCCTCAAAGCTTCGCCGCACGCTGGAATTCCTCAGTTCGGCTGCTAGGGGAACCTGCCGTCCAACCTTTCAGACCAGACACGCCCGTATGAAACCCGAGATTCTGATTACCCACCGACTCCATGAACCCACGCAACGCATCTTGGAAAGCGAGTTTTTCTGCCATCTTCTGTTCGCCTCGAAGAGCGCGGACGCTCTCCTTGCTCAGGCCGGGGCGCGCATTCGCGGTATCGCCAGTTTCGGTACGGTCCCACGTAGCTTGATGGAACGCCTGCCAAAGCTCGAGATCATTGCCAATTTTGGCGTGGGCGTAGATGGAATCGACCTGCCGGCAGCAAATGCGCGCGGCATCATCGTCACGAACGCACCCGAAGTGCTGAACGACTGTGTCGCAGATACAGCGCTCGCGCTGATTCTGAGCGTGTTGCGCCGGTTTCCGCGAGCGGAAGCCTATCTGCGAGCAGGGCATTGGGCCACCCGGGGCGGCTATCCTCTGGGTGCATCGCTCGGCGGCAGGACGCTCGGCATTCTGGGACTCGGTCGGATCGGAGAAGCGATCGCCAAGCGCGCGCTCGCCTGCAAAATGCGTATTCGATATCACAATCGAAACAGGAAGGATGCACCGTATCCCTACGACGCCGACGCCGTCTCACTGGCGCGCAATTGCGACGTGCTGATGGTGGTGACGCCGGGCGGCGAGCAGACGCGCGCGCTGGTGGGGGCGGCGGTGCTGGATGCGCTCGGTCCCTCCGGATACCTGATTAACGTCGCGCGCGGCTCGGTAGTGGACCAGGCTGTCCTGCTCAGGTACCTGCAGGAAAGGCGCATCGCGGGAGCGGGGCTGGATGTCTACGACGATGAACCGAATGTGCCGCCGGCATTTTTTGCGCTTGAGAATGCGGCGCTCCTGCCGCACGTCGCGAGCGCGACCATGGAGACGCGCACGGCAATGGGCAATCTGCAAATCGAGAATCTGCGGCGCCACTTTTCGGGGCAGCCGGTGCTGACCCCGCTGCGTTAGAGACCAAAACTATCCCTGCGGTCTCGCTTGCCCGGGATCCTCAAGGTCTGCAGCATGCCGGGATTATGCGCGAGGCGGGTTGTCTGCCGCCCGGAAGCCGGGGGCTCCCTCCTGGTTCCCGATATATAGTAACGTATAGGTTACTATATATCGCGGAAATGGCCGGGAGTTCCGTCGTTAGTTGAACACTTTGTTGACACCGGAAATCGGAACGGTCTGCGCGTTGGACTTCACCCCCCGACCCTGGGCGCCTGCCGGGTCCGGTCCATCACCGTCATCGCTGTGGCCACCATGGCGGAAACGTCCGCCGGATTGGCGGGCACGATAACGGTATTGGAGGTCTTGGCCAGGTTGCCAAAAGCGGCGATGTACTCCTGCGCCACCTTCAGGTTCGCGGCATCCATGCCGCCCTTGTCGGCGATCGCCTCCCCCACCGCGCGCACCGCCGCGGCGTTCGCTTCCGCGATCAGCCTGAGCGCGGTCGCCTCGCCCTGCGCGCGGTTTATCGCCGCCTGCTTCTCGCCCTCGGATTCGAGCACCGCTGCCTGTTTCTTACCGTCCGCGATGTTAATTTCCTGCTGCCGCTCGCCCTCGGACTTCGCGATCAGCGCCCGCTTCTCGCGCTCCGCCGTTATTTGCTGCTGCATGGAGCGCAAAATGGCCTCCGGCGGGGTCAGACTCTTGATCTCGTAGCGCAGCACCTTGATGCCCCAGTTGCGGCCCGCCTCGTCAAGCGATGCCACGATCTGCCGGTTGATCTCGTCGCGCGACTCGAAGGTCTTGTCGAGTTCCATTTTGCCGATCTCCGAGCGCAGGGTCGTCTGCGCCAGCTGCGAGATCGCCATGATGTAGTTCGATGAACCGTAAGAGGCGAGCCTGGGCTCGGTCACCTGGTAATAAATAATGCCGTCCACGCCCAACTGGGTGTTGTCCCGGGTGATACATACCTGCTCGGGCACATCCAGCGGCACTTCCTTGAGGGAATGCACGTAGGCCAGACGGTCCATGAACGGTATGATCAGATTGAGGCCGGGTTCGAGCACGGTGTGAAATTTCCCCAGTCGCTCAATGACGTATACGCTTTGTTGCGGCACGATCTTTACGCCTTCAATAACGAAAGCGACGATCACCGCGAGGAAAAAAATCCAGAGCGCGTAGCTCTGGGTGGCGGGAATCATCGCGGCCGCGATGGATATTGCGATCGCAATCAGCAGCTTGACAATCATGTTTTTCCCTCCGCTTGTGGGCTACCCGTTTTCACTATTCACTATTGTGAGCGAGTGCTCACCTTTAACGTATTGCCTTCTGTGGACAGCACATACACGATCGATCCGGATTCAAGCGTCGCGTCCTCTGCCAGCCGTGCTTCCCAGCTCGCGCCTCTATAACGAACACGGGCGAGACCTGCACTACGGTCCACCCAATTTTCAAAACTTGCAGGCTGCCCAGCGTCGATGGACGGCATCTGGCCGGCCGCGTTCCTCGCCCGGTAGAGGTAAACACCATAGATCCCGAAGCCCGCCAGCACGGCCGCCACAACAGCTTGCAGCGGCAGTCCCTGGCCAAGCCAGGCGGCCGCGGCAGCACCAAAAGCCGCAACTGCCAGCACCAGCAGGTAGAAGGTGCCGGTCAACAGTTCGACGGTAATCAGCAGCAGTCCGCCGATCGCCCAGACGAACGCGGGATCCGGATTCATCCCTCTGCTACAGCCATTCGGCGTACTCGTACCGGCACCCGGCTACTCCTTGGCCCTTGCAACCTCGATGCCTGCCGCCTTCGCCAGCGCCCGGTGGATTCGCGCAACCCGCTCTATTTCCCCACGCGCCGGAAAACGCTCATAGAAGCCTTCATCGCGGAATTGCTTTGTCATCTCGGACCAAGGCGCAAGGCGTGCCTGCCAGCGCTCTGTGCGCCCCTGCTCCGGGTCGGCATCCTCATGCGCGAGGTCGGCACATACACGCACCAACGCCTTGATCGTTACCGCCTTGGTGACCATGTACCCATCTTTGCTCCAGGCGTCACGGAACACCTCGCGCGCGACGCGCAGAAAATCGCGCACGATCGCATAGTGACGGGGAACCTCCTTGGAACTTCCGCCTGCCAGCTGAATGCTGCGCCAATGGCCTCGCACCCAGCGATGCAGTTCATTGAACAGTTCTGCCTGAAGGATCCACTTATCGCGTTGGGCACGCGTTCCAAGCCGGTTTATCCGGAATCGGAGCGGACTGTCATTCTCTCCGTAGAGCTTCTCTACCAGGCGCGCCGCAAACTTGCGATCCGGGGCCGCAAACGAGACGCGGTCATATAGATCGACAAGATGACTCTTGTTGATTCGCGTCGGGGTCGAATTGATGATTACGAACATCTCCGTCGCGAAATCCTCGCTGCGGCCGTCGAAGACAATACAGGGAACGTTTATCGTCGCCGCTTCATGCGGGCGGTCCTTGAGATAGAAATAGAGCGCCGCGAGCCTATGCTGCCCGTCGATAATCAAGAACTTCGAGGAAGGCTCCGCCACGGTACCCAGACCGCCCTCGCCCGCCGAGCGAAAATTGAGCCTTTCATGCGTAAACAGCAGCACTGTGCCCGGAATAGGCGGCTGCGCGACGGCGGTCTCGTAAAAATTGCGCAGCTGCCGAACCTTGGAATGGGACAACGCCCGCTGGAAAGCCTGATCCGCCCGCTCGATACGGGAGATAAATTGCCCGACATCGTCATTTTGCGGCAGCTTGTCGGGCGTGATCTGCTCGCCATCCCCGTAGAACCGACTGATAAACCGAACCTTATCTATCAGTTCGCGCGCAGGATAGCTCACGAAGTAGAAGATGCCGTCTTTTTGTCTTATTTGCGTTGCGTGCATTTCCATCTCCCCAGTAGCCCGGCCAACGCCCGGGCGGCGCCGATACTGCGCCGCAAGAGTAGCCTAGTCACGGCCGGGACGACAAGACTATAACCGAGCCCGGGCCTTGCCGTTAAGCCCTGTCGTGGCGGACCCAGGCGCTACGCGGGCGCCCCCTCCGCGCCCGGCACACCGCACGGTGGACGATGAATGCTCTGCAGCACCACTTTCGAAGACAGGCCCTGAACAAATGCCACGGCACCAATCCGGGCCGCTTGAGGCGGATCCAGACGTGGGAACCGGAGACTTACAGCCAGTTTTCCAGCGGAGCCGACGGGAATGGGACCCTGCCATTCCATCACCTGATAAAGCGCGGGAGAACCTGGCTGGGTTGAAAGGGCGGCGGCGGCAACGTAGAGCGCGACCTTTTCCTGCAGGTGTTTCAGATCGACCCGGACGTTGATGCGCATGTCTTGCTCCGCTGCCTTCGTCGCCGCCTTGCCTGGCTCGATTTCCAGTGTCAGCACCATCGGCGAGGGCTGCGCGTTCAGCCCCACGAGCACCTTGTCAAACGCGGGCATCCCCCAATCCGTCCTCTCCTCACCCTGCAAGATCACCTGCGGGCCCAGGACGGGCACCGGAAGGCCACGCCGAGCCCTGCGCTGGTCCCGGCGCGCCTGCTGTCGCCTTGCCGCCAATTCCTCATCGTACGACGCGTAGCGCAAGGCGTGGGGCGCAAACACAACACCGATCACACTTCCTCGCTTACCGTGTCTCGACACGATCGCGCGGAGCCAGCTCTGCGCTTCGGGGCAGCGCCGACAGTTGCCGGACACATAGAGTTCGACCAACGCCGTTCGAGTGTGGCTCGAGGTGCTAGTGCACGACGCGGCGTAGGCCACCCAGCTTGCGCCTAACGCAGCGAGACCCGCCGCCAGGCACGCAGCATGGCGCCAACGCCCCTGTCTCCGTCTAATCCGCAAGAAATAACTTATAATTAATTGATTATAAACAATATATTCAACTCGGCGCTGCTTTAAACAATCCAGGATCGAGGGCGTGTCGTTCGAGCAACCGGTAGAACTCGGTCCGGTTGCGACCAGCCAGGCGCGCTGCCCGGGTGACATTGCCGCAGGTGATTTTCATAATTCGCACCAGATATTCCCGCTCGAAGGCACGTCGCGCCTGGTCAAGCGGCTTGAACACGCCGGGGCCGGCTTCCAGGGCCTGCCCAACCAGTGATTCGGGAATTATGTCCGTGGAACTAAGCGCGACAGCCTGTTCCACCACATTGAGAAGCTGGCGCACGTTCCCCGGCCAGGGTGCGGCAACGAGCGCATCTACCGCCCCCGGAGAAAATACCAACTGTGGCCGCCCGTAGCGCACGGCAAGTCTCGCCAGTGAATCTGTTGCGAGCAGCGGAATATCCTCGCGCCGGTTCGCCAGCGATGGCATGACGAAACGAATGACGTTCAGCCGGTAGTACAAATCCTCCCTGAACCCGCCTGATGCGAATCGTTCCTCGATGACGCGATGCGTCGCGGAAATTATTCGCACGTCGAACTGAATTGCGGCATTACCTCCCACCGGCCGGACAGTCCTTTCCTCCAGCGCGCGTAGCAGCTTCGCTTGCAGCGCGATTGGCATGTCGCCGATTTCGTCGAGAAACAGAGTCCCCGTATCGGCAGCCAGGAAAAGACCGTCCCGATCCCGGATGGCGCCGGTGAACGCCCCCTTCTTGTGGCCAAACAGTTCGGATTCCAGCAGTCCCTCTGCGATGGCGGCGCAATTTACCGCTATAAACGGCGCCGCGGAACGATTGCTGGCGCGATGTATTGCCCGCGCCAGCAATTCCTTCCCGGTGCCGCTTGCCCCCTGAATAAAGATGCTCGCGTCCGAATTGGCTACTCGTCTTGCCTGAGCAAGCAGATCCACCATGGACGGCGCGCAAGTTAGGAAGTCCGAGTTCCAATCCTCTGGTGCGTTGCGAGGTCCCGCGGGGTACTTGAGCGCATCGGCAAGAGTGCCCAGTAACGCGCCGGCCTCGAAAGGCTTCGTCAGAAACCCGAACACTCCTCGTCGAGTGGCGGCGACAGCCTCCGGGATCGTGCCATGTGCCGTAAGAATCACCACCGGAAGCGACGCTGCTCTCGCATGGATCGCGTCAAATAGCGCCATCCCGTCCATGCCTTGCATGCGCAGATCTGTAACGACCACATCCGGGCGACGGATGGACAGGCTCGCGAGCGCCCGCTCCCCGGACTCGGCGGTAGCCAGTTGATAGCCAGCAGCGGTGATTCTCATCCCGACAAGCTCCAGTAGATCCCTATCGTCGTCCACCAGGAGGACTCGGCTTTCATCCCGGCGTTTTTCAGCCGCTCGCATTGGTTCCCCCTTGCCTGGAGACAGCGCCAGGCATCGCGATACACACACCGCTCGTCATCGAATCGAAGGGAAGTGTCACTCGAAAATGACCTCCCCGACTTTCCTCCACGACGTGGACTCGCCCGCCATGAGCCTCCACGTACTCGCGAACGATGGCGAGGCCAAGACCCGTGCCCTGCACTTGACCACCCGATCCCAGGCGACCGCGAAAATATGAATCGAAAATAGGATCACGCTCATCCGGAGGAATTCCAGAGCCGGAGTCGCACACATCGATCGTGACGGTGTCCCCGCGCCGCTTTGTAATCACCTCGATCGTACCGCCGCGTGGGCAAAACTTGACGGCGTTTCCAACTAGGTTGTCGATGATCGAGGACAGCTTTTCCTTGTCCGCGGACAACGAGATGGGCTCCAATTCGAACACCAAACTCTGACCTCTCCCACTTACCGCGAGCCGGTGGGCGTGGACCGTGTCGCGAATCAGCACGCCGAGATTCACCGGCTGGAGCCGCAAAGTTGCGGCGGAGTGCAGGGCACGCTGATGCTCAAGCAAGTGCTCGATCAGCCGCTGCAGTTTCAGGCTGTTGCCACGCAGAATCGAAACAACCTGGCGTTGCCTGGGGGAAAGCGGACCTGCGACTTCATCACTGAGCAGATCTGAACCCTCTCGTACTGCGGTGAGCGGCGTCTTCAGTTCATGCGAAAGATGGCGTAGAAATCGGTCCTTTTCCGCTCCAAACTCAAGGAGCCGGCGTCGCAGCCAATCCAGCCGTTGCCCGACCGCTTGCAGGTCCTTCGGACCAGAGACGCGAACAGGACGTGAAAAATCTCCATCCCCCAGCTGGAGAATGGCGAACTCGAGTTGTGCAATAGGCCTTGCTATCTGACGGGTCAGACTCAACACAATTAACAGTGACAGTGCCGCGCCGAACACGACCATCACTATTAATTTCCCCTGCACCACTTGCGCACTTTCCCGCAATCGCTCCACCTCGCGTTCCGCGGCAAGAAAGCTGATTGCAAGCACGCCGGCGGCGCTTTCGGTGAGTTGCGCGGTCCGCTCGCCAATCTCGCCAAGATTCAACGCGTGAGCCTTTTCTGCCGTCAGCAGCCGGTGCAACATCCCCTCTTGCGCCATCGCCAATTCAAGCGCAATCCGCTGTTCTTCTTCCAGCGGCAAACGTGCGAGATCTGTGTAAACACCGCGGAACGCACCATGGACTCTGGCATAGTCGGCACGCAGTTCCTTGCTGTCGGTTACTGCGATTTGCCCGGCGAGCCGCTCTATTGAGCCGACGCGATTTACCAGAGACCGGCTTGCCCGTTCTATTTGGGATGCAAGGATCACCGCTTCGTGGCTCTGCTCGACATATCGCCGGGTATTCCAAGTGGCGTACGCGAGCACCGTGATCAGGGGCAGAACAATCAAAGCGAATCCGACAAGCAGGACCTCACGGAACGAGCTTGGATATGCAAGCGTGGCTTTTGCGAAAGTTGATAGGGTCACCCTTCTATAATCGCATGTAAGAAATCGTCAACACGAGGACCAATGTCACACTCAAGCACCCCGCGCCCTCCGACCGCGGTGGGAATTCGCGTATGCTTGGTGGCCGCCGTGGCGGCGAACCGGGTGATCGGGTCTTCCGGAGCGTTGCCCTGGAAGATCCCGGAAGACCTGCAATACTTCAAGGCGTTGACCCTAGGTCACCCGGTCATCATGGGGCGAAAGACCTGGGATTCGCTTGCGAGGCCCCTGCCCGGACGAGAGAATATCGTGGTCAGCCGACAGGTGAGCTTCGCCGCGGCCGGGATTCAGGTTGCGCCCAGCCTGAATGCGGCGTTTGGAGCTTGTCGCGGACGCGAGATCGCATTCATCATTGGGGGGGCGGACCTGTATCAGTCCGCTCTGCCATACGCGGACGCCCTGGCCCTGACGGAAATCCACCGGGATTATCCGGGCGATGTGTTTTTCCCGGCCTACGACAGGGCCGAGTGGCGGGAATCAAAGCGCGAACCGCACGAAGTTCGGAGCGGTCCGCGCTTTGACTTTGTCCTCTACGAGCGAATCACGCGGCGGCAGGAATTGTGATGATCGGGAATGCCCCTCCTCCGATCAATCCCCTCGCTTCGAGTCGATGACGCGTACCTCGGGAAGTGGAAAACCATTGAACTGGCTGGCGTACGCGGTCGTGTAAGCGCCGGCATTTTTGATATATATGAAGTCCCCCTCCTGAAGATCCGACGGCAGCATCTCATCGCGCATCACGACATCCACGGAGTCGCAGGTCGGCCCGGCCACAGTCCATGCAACGTCCGGCCCCGAGCGGTCACTCCTGATTCGGTACTTCAGACCCTCGGTAGTCTCAATCACGCCACCAAACATGCCGGCGTCCCAATGCATCCAGCGCTTTCCGCCGCGCGTCGCGGTTCCCAGTACGCGGCATACGAAATATCCAGCGTCCGACGTCAGATAGCGTCCCGGCTCGGCAATTACCTGCGCGTCCGGAGAAAATGCCTGCAGCGCCAGATTCACCACCTCGCCGATGACCTCAATCGACGGAATAGGCTTGACGTGTCTTACCGGAAATCCCCCACCAATATCCAGCATCCTTGGGCGCAATCCGGCCTTCGCCATGACATCAAACAAGATCCGGGCTTTCTCGATGCCGACCCGCCAGTTTTCCGGATTTCGACACTGTGAACCGACGTGAAAGGTGATGCCCGCGAGATCTACGCCGCGGCTCGCCGCAGCGGCAATGGCATCCCGAATCTCGGCGGCGCCCGCGCCAAACTTTCCCGACAGCGGCCAGTCGCTCCCAATATTTGGTGTTGCAATGCGCAAGTATTGTTTCGCGTCCGGCTTGATGCTGAATACCCGGTGCAACTCTTCGACCGTATCTATGACGAACCACTCGACCCCTTTTCCGGCGGCGTAGGCGATTGAATCCCGCGACTTGATCGGATTCGAATAGAACACATCAGCTGCGTTCACCCCCAGGGCCAGCAGCAGGTCAAGCTCCGCGACGGAGGCAATCTCAAAGCCCGCCCCTTCCTGAGCAAGCGATCTGAGCACCCGTCTGTCCGGATTTGCCTTGACGGCATAGTGCGGCCTGACACGCGGCATTGCAGCGCGAAAGCGCTGAAGCTTTGTCCTTACGATTGCCGTGTCTACGATCAAAAAGGGACGCGTATAGCGCTGCCTGGCGGCTTGGCGCACGCATTCGAAGTCAAGACTGACTTCAGGGTGGGTATCAAAGAGTTGTTCGTGTTGCTGCGGGGATTGTTTGCTGCGAGGAAGGCTAGTGGGGCGGGCGCCCATCGATTTCTCCTGGGGTAACTAAGTTTCGGGAATGTCCAAAACACCAACTTCCCAATCCAGGTACGAGTTCCTCTTGCCTGTCATGATGACCTCCTTCCCTTTGGAGAATATGTCCGACACGAACAGGTTAAGCGGAGGCGAAACTGCACCGCACAAAGGGCCTGCGCGCATCTTGAATTCCGCGCGATTATAGAGTCGAGACTCGTGGAGTCAAGCGTTGCCATTACCGCTGAGGCATCCTGAATACCTCCTGCGAGCGCCGCCCCGAGGTTGTCAAATTTTCGGAAGGGCTACGCCCCGTTGCCCCCGGTACTTGCGAGCCCGATCGCGATGGGACGCCAGTCTTGCGGAGCTTGCCGGCATCGAATCAGGTGTTTTGCACCACAATTTCCGGGAACTTCCCGCTCCGATCCTTTTGCAGATCAGAGATCCTGACTGCGCAGCGGCGCGCGATTCGCCGGTAGATCTCCGCGGCGTTGCTCTCGGGTTCGGCCACCACGGTAGGGCGGCCGGAATCGGCGAGTTCGCGAATTCGAATGTCGAGAGGAAGCTGACCAAGCAGTTCGGTTCCATAGTCCCGGCAAAGTTTCTCCGCGCCGCCGGACCCGAAGATATGGCTCTTGTGGCCGCACTCCGGGCACACGTGTATCGACATGTTCTCCACGACACCGAGTATTGGCACGCCCACTTTCTCGAACATTTTCATTCCCCTGCGGGCGTCCATGAGCGCGATGTCCTGGGGCGTGGTCACGATCACCGCGCCGGTGACGGGAACCTTTTGCGCCAGCGTCAGTTGAATGTCACCCGTGCCGGGTGGTAGGTCAGCTATCAGGTAGTCAAGGTCGCGCCACCGTGTGTCGCGCAGCAGCTGTTCGAGCGCCTGGGTTACCATGGGCCCGCGCCACACCATAGGCGTATCGCCCTCGATCAGGAAACCTATCGATATCACCTGGATTCCATGCCCCATCATGGGCTCGAGACTCTTGCCGTCCGTGGTTTCCGGCTTCCCGGAAATCCCCAGCATCGTAGGTTGCGAAGGTCCGTAGATATCGGCGTCGAGCAGGCCAACCGAGACGCCCTCCGCCGAGAGCGCCAGCGCAAGGTTGACCGCCGTCGTGGACTTTCCCACTCCGCCTTTGGCGGACGCGACGGCGACGATGTTCTTTATTCCCGGCACGAGCTTCAGACCGCGCTGCACGGCATGCGGGACGACGCGTGACGTAACTCTTACCTCCGCGCGCGGCGCGCCCGCTTTCTCCAGCGCCTCGGAAATCGCGTGGCCGATGGCATCGAATTGAGTCCTGGCAGGGTAGCCCAGTTCAATGTCCAGTTCGACACCAGCCTCGGCAACCTTCAGGTTCCGGATTGCGCGCGAACTGACGTAGTCCCTGCCAGTATTCGGGTCCACTAGGCCACGCAGTACCGCAAGAACGTCTGATTCTTTCAAAAATCCGCCCCCTGCAAAAGTACCTCAGTGTAGCGAAAAGCGCACGGCACCGTATCCCCACTTCGTGCTTTGCTAGAATTCTCCCTTTCTCTCGCCGATGACGCGCCACCTCTTCGTCACCACCGCGCTGCCCTACGCAAATGGGCCGTTCCATATCGGCCATATCATGGAGTACATCCAGGCTGATATCTGGGTGCGCTTCCAGAGGATGCAGGGGAACCACGTGCACTTCGTCTGCGCCGACGACGCGCACGGGGCGCCGATAATGCTCAAGGCGGAATCTGAAGGCATCTCTCCGGAGGCGCTCGTCGCCACCATCGCGGCAAAACGCCCCTTGTACCTGCACGGCTTCCACATCTCGTTCGACAACTGGCACTCTACCCATTCGAGAGAGAATGAACTGCTTTCCCAGGACATCTACCGCAGGCTGGCTGCAAAAGGGCTGATCTATCGCAAGCCGGTGGAGCAGTTCTACGACACCGTAAAGGGGATGTTTCTTCCGGACCGCTATATCAAGGGGGAATGCCCGAGTTGCGGCGCGAAAGATCAGTACGGTGATGCCTGCGAGGCTTGCGGTTCCGTGTATACGCCCACCGACCTCAAGCACCCGTATTCCACAATCACCGGGGCTGCCCCGGTTCTGCGAACCTCTGATCATTTCTTCTTCAAGCTTTCCGATTCGCGTTGCACCGAGTTCCTGCGAGAGTGGACGGGAAACTGCCGTCTCCAGCCGCAGGTCGCCAACAAGGCACGGGAATGGCTGGACGGCGAGTCCGACAAGGCTCTTGGTGACTGGGATATATCGCGAGACGCCCCTTACTTTGGAATTCCGATTCCGGATGCTCCGGGGAAGTATTTCTACGTTTGGCTGGATGCTCCCGTCGGCTACCTTGCATCACTTCAGAACTATTTCGACAGCGGCAAGGCGGCGGCCAAGGGCGAGACACGCGCCTTCAGCGAATTCTTGAGCGCACCGGACACCGAGCAAATTCATTTTATCGGCAAGGACATCATCTACTTCCACACCTTGTTTTGGCCCGCAATGCTGAAATTCTCGGGTTCCCCTTACAAGGTCCCCGACGCCGTCTACGTGCACGGGTTCATCACGGTGTCAGGCGAGAAGATGTCCAAATCGCGCGGAACCGGTTTAAGTCCCCTGCGCTACCTGGAGCTTGGGATGAACGCCGAGTGGCTGCGCTATTACATCGCCGCGAAACTGAACAGCAATGTGGAGGATGTCGACTTCAACCCCGCTGATTTCGTCGCACGGGTAAATAGTGATTTGATCGGCAAATACGTCAATATCGCCAGCCGGGCCGCAAGTTTCATCAGCAAACACTTTGGCGGACAACTCGGGTTCAGCGGAGACATCGAAGGCATGCTTCATGAAGGGGAGGCCGCCGCAAACGCCGCTGCTGGCGCGCTTGAGGCACGCGAATTCGGCAGGGTGATTCGGGACATCATGGCCAAAGCAGACCAGATCAACCAAACTTTTGACGCCCAACGTCCGTGGCTGCTGGCCAAGGATCCGGCCCGGCATGCGGAGCTTCAGGACGTCTGCTCGCGCGCGCTGTACGGCTTCAAGGTGCTGACGATACTTCTCGCACCGGTACTGCCCGAGGTATCAAGGCGGGTAGCCCTGGAGTTTTTCCGGATCGGGCGAGATTTTGCATGGCCAGATGTGACGGTGTTACCCGAACAAATTGCTCCCTACAGCCACCTGATGACGCGGGTGGATCCGAAACAGCTCGATGCCTTATTTGAACCGGCTGCGGCGCCGATCCCAGGCGCGGTCCCAATCACCTCCGCTCAGACTGCAAGCGTGCCTGCAGAGACCGTCTCCCTAGGCGATTTTGCGAAGCTTGACCTGCGCGTGGCACGGATCGTTGGTGCACAGGTCGTGGAAGGTGCGGAAAAGCTGGTCCGATTGACACTTGATTTGGGTGGAGAAAATCGAACGGTATTCGCCGGGATCAAGTCGTCCTACCGACCCGAGCAGCTAGTCAACCGGCTTACCGTGGTGGTGGCAAACCTCGCTCCGAGAAAAATGAAGTTCGGGGTATCCGAAGGCATGGTCCTGGCTGCCTCCGGCAAAGAGAAGGGGCTGTACCTGCTTGCGCCCGACCAAGGCGCAGAACCGGGAATGAAAATCAGCTAGGCTGGCCGTACCCGGCTAGAAAGTCGTTTTGGGGAGCCTTCAATTGCCGCCGCACCCTGCCGGCATAGCCGTGGCAGGGAACCCCCTGCACCGCCATGCCACCTTACCTTTTTGCATGCTCGGTGTCAGGGATATTTCGATACCGTTTTTCTCGTTCCAGCCACGCACCACCCCGTCGGCCTCAACGAGCCACTTCAGATCGCCATGCTTCGGGTTGGCCGAATTTTCAGCTTTCACTCCAACGCCCGCGCCAGCCAGTTTGCCTGCCTTGGCCGCGGCCGCAGCAACCTGCTGTTTGGCGGAATCGGCCCCGGCAATGAGACTCTGCGCCGCATCTCTGACTTCCGATTCGCTGCGTTGCGGGATTACGTATGCCACCACGATGAATCCTATCAGAGCGAGACCCGCGACCACCAGCAATGCAACTCGCATTTAAGTTTCTCCCTAAGGCGCGTTTTTGAGACTGTTTTGGGATTTTTTGGTTTTTGGGACTTTTTGGACCTGCGTCCGAACAGCATATCATGGAGTCTAAGATTTTCACTTGCCAAGGGGTAGAGTAAGAGCGGTGGCGAATGAGGTTACTCGCAGGGTTCGCGCGGTTACTCGCGTGTTGCGCATTTCCGGCACCGTCCAGGGCGTCGGCTATCGCGCCGCATTGTGCCGCATCGCCCGCGGGCACGGCGTGGCAGGGTGGGTGCGCAACCGGTCAGACAACACCGTTGAAGCGCTTGTTCAGGGAGCACCTGACGCGGTCGAAGAAGTCATTCAATGGGCGAAGACCGGGCCCCCGGCAGCGCGAGTCCTGCATGTGCAAGTGGATACCGTTACGGAATTCGCCGCAGGGACCCATGCAAAATTTGAATGGGCCGCCACTGAGTAGCCTCCCCACGGCTCTGTGGACGCCCCGGACTTGAGCGCGATCGCTCAAACCTGCAGCGCCGCTCCGACAGATCGCGCGCGGGCCATGCTGCCATACACGATCTGCACGTTCTCAGATCTGAGCCAAACCGCCAACTGATCGAGAAGCTGCCCGTCGGGACGAACCCTCCAGTCATCGCCGAGTAATACTTCGCAATTTGCAAGCCCATTTTCGTAGTGAACGAGCACGGGACACGCACCTTCACCGCTTGATCGGTATGGAGTCAGAATCGACCGCAGTCGCCGCGCGTCTGCCCGCCCGTTCATACGCAGACATATCCGCACGGCAAAACGCTCTCTAAGCGTCGCGATATCCAGCAAGTCGTCCGCAGTAATCCGCAGCCCCCCGGAGAAATCATCGCGCTGTGCCTTGCCCTGCACGATCAGCAGGGAGTCTTCCTTTAGCTTATCTCGATGCTTATCAAACTGTTCGCTGAAAACCGACACGTCTACCTGCGCGCTACCGTCGTCGAGCGACACGATCATCATCTTTCCGCGGCGCGTCATCTGGCTGCGTGCTGCCGCAACCACGCCTGCAATCCATATCCGCTGGTCGCCGGCCACGAGCTTTGCAAGGGGAACCCGCGGCAGTTCCTTCAACTCGGGCTCATACACCGTGAACAGGTGTCCCGAAAAGCAATAGCCAAGCGCGGTCTTCTCTTCCAACAGCTCGCGGCGCAAATCCCACGGCTGAATTTGTGTAAGGGACATTGCCGCGGCGGCGCCCGGATCGGCTTCTGCGCCGAACAAGCTATTTTGTGTGGCTTGGCGCTCGAACTGCTCAGCAGCGTCGAGCGCACGGCCGACATTCGCCAGCAGGCGCGCGCGATCGCGATCGATCGAATCGAACGCGCCGGCCCGCACCAAAGCTTCCACTACCCGCCTGTTTACAATTTTCTTGTCGACCCGTCTGCAAAAATCGAACAAATCGACGAACCGGCCGGACTTCCGTGCCTGGAGAATTCCGGAGATCGCCGACTCTCCGGTCCCCCTTACCGCGCCCAGACCATACCGGATGGTGCGTCCGTCTTCAGGCACGAATCGATAGTCCGAACAATTGACGTCCGGAGGCAGGACCTTGATGCCGTTCTCCAGGCTGTCATCATGGAACATGCGCACCTTATCCGTGTCATCCATCACCGCCGACAAGTTGCTTGCCATGAAAGCCGCCGGGTAATGCACCTTCAGATAGGCCGTGTGAAAGGCGATCAGCGCATAGGCCGCGGCGTGCGACTTGTTGAAACCGTAACCCGCAAATTTCTCCATCAGATCGAACAGTTGCGTGGCCTTACTCTTGGAGAGGCCGTTCTGCTCGGCTCCTGAAACAAAAATATCGCGCTGCTGCGCCATTTCTTCCGGCTTTTTCTTTCCCATGGCGCGCCGCAACAGATCCGCTGCGCCCAGCGTGTAGCCGCCGATACTTTGCGCGATCTGCATCACCTGCTCCTGATAAACCATGATTCCATAGGTCGGTCCCAGGATAGTCTCGAGCCGCGAATCGAGGTACTCGACCCGCTGTCTCCCATGCTTGCGGTCGATATAGTCCGGTATCAGATCCATCGGTCCGGGACGATAAAGCGCGACCAGCGCAATGACGTCCTCAAAGCGATCCGGCCTCGCGCGCTTGATCAGGTCGCGCATGCCGCGCGATTCAAGCTGGAAAACCGCGGTTGTATTCCCGGCGGACAGCAGCGCGTAGGTATCCCGGTCGTCCAGAGGAATGGCCTCGACGGAAAAATCCGCGACACCCAGCCCGCGTATGTAGCGCTCAGCCCAGTCCAAGACGGTCAAGGTCGTGAGCCCCAGAAAGTCGAACTTGACCAGACCCACCGCTTCTACATCATCCTTGTCCAGTTGCGAAACGACATTCTTGCCGCCATCGGTCGAGTAAAGCGGACAAAAGTCGGTCAGCCTGCCGGGGGCGATAAGAACTCCGCCCGCGTGCATGCCCACGTTTCGCGTAAGTCCCTCCAGTCTTTCGCCAAGATCGAGCAATTCACGAACCTCGTCCTCGTTGCGCTCCCGTTCCGCAAGAAGCGGTTCCATCTCGCGCGCATCGCGCAAGGTGATGCTCTTCCCCGGTTGAACGGGGATCAGTTTTGCAATCTGATCGCAAAAGTTGTATCCCAAGTCGAGAACTCGGCCGCAATCGCGCACCACTGCGCGCGCCGCCATTGTCCCGAAGGTGACGATCTGCGATACGCTTTCCTCTCCGTAGCGGCCGCGGACATATTGGATCACCCGATCGCGACCTTCCTGGCAGAAATCGATATCGAAGTCCGGCATGGAAACGCGTTCCGGATTGAGAAATCGCTCAAACAGGAGGTCATATTGGAGCGGATCGAGATTGGTGATCCCAAGTGAAAAGGCGACAAGTGATCCGGCGCCCGATCCGCGGCCCGGACCGACCGGGATCCCATTCTTCCTGGCCCAGTTGATAAAGTCGGCGACGATCAAAAAATAGCCCGCGAATCCCATCTGTTCGATTGTTCCGAGTTCGAACATCAAACGAGCCTCGTATCGCGCCACCTGGGCTTCGCGCATCGCGGCGTCCGGCAGCAACCGGGCGAGCCGTGCGTGCAGGCCCGCCTCCGCCTGCTCCCGCAGATACGCTTCAAGTGAAATGCCTTGCGGGACGGGAAATCTCGGCAGTCTGCTCTTGCCAAGTTCCAGTTCGAAACTGCAACGGCGCGCGATCTCGGACGCATTGCGCAGCGCCTGCGGGACATCCGCGAACAGCCTCTCCATTTCGGCGCGTGTCTTGAAATATTGCTCTTCGGTATAAGCTTTTGGCCGCCGCCGATCCCCAAGCACGTGACCCTGCGCTATGCAGACACGAGCCTCATGAGCTTTGAAGTCTCCGCGGTTCAAAAACTGTACGGGATGCGTTGCTACAACCGGAAGGCCCAGATTGACTGCCAGTCCGACCGAACGGGCGATCAGCAGATCCGCATTGGCCTGCCCGGCGCGTTGCAGTTCAATGTAGTAGCGGCCTGGAAACAGCTTTTGCCAAGCCTGCGCCAAACTACCGGCTAGCGGCTGATTGTCTGCGAGTAGGGCCTTTCCTACGTCGCCGCTGCTCGCGCCTGATAACGCGATCAGTCCCTCCGTACCCTGCTCAGCGAGCCATGCCATCCGTATCTCTGCACGGCCACGGTGGACATTCTGCAACCACGCGCGCGACAGCAATTGCGAAATATTCAAGTAGCCTGCCCGGCTGGTACAAAGGAGGAGGAGCCGAATCGGCTTCTCACGGTCCGCCTCGTTTTGTACCCAGCAGTCTGCGCCAACGATCGGTTTGACACCCCGGCCGCGCGCCTGCTCGTAGAACTTCACCATGCCGAAGAGATTCGCCAGGTCAGTCAATGCCAGGGCTGGCATGCCATCCTTCGCCGCATGCGCCACAGCCTCATCGATTCGGACTATGCCATCCGAGACCGAGTATTCACTGTGCAAGCGAAGATGTACGAATGGAAAGCTCTCGGCGGGCGCCGCAGAGGAAGATTCGTCGCGTGCGGTGCCCATGGAAAAATTCTACCATCCGGAGTCGCAATCGCCGCGCATGACTTAGGCGGTCCGACACCGCGGCAATCCGAAGACCTTGGCGAACCTCCCCATCCACAAGACCCAATGATAGTAACATATATGTTACTATCATTGGGGTTCTCGCGGCCTGGTACGCCCCTACACCATTGTCGCGTCCGGCTTAGCAGTCGCGGACTCGATGCGTCCGATCTGATAAACCTTTTCGCCTGCCGCCGCCAGCGCCGCCGAAGCCGCACCGGCCTGCGGCGCGCTAACGACGAGCACCATGCCTATTCCGCAGTTGAACACCCTGTACATCTCCGCCTCCGCCACATCGCCGGACCGCCTGAGCCAATCAAACAACGCCGGACGCGGCCACGCGGATTTTTCGATAACCGCCCGCGTACCATTGGGCAAGATGCGCGGCACATTCCCGACAAGTCCGCCGCCTGTTATGTGCGCCAGTCCCTTGACCCTGACGCTTTTCATCAGGGCAAGCACCGATCGGACATAGATCCGCGTCGGTTCCAGCAGCACGTCCGCCAGAGAACGACCGAAGAAATCGCCATTCGGATCTTCGGAAGTACGCTCGAGAATCCTGCGGATGAGCGAGTAGCCGTTGGAATGCGCGCCGCTTGACGCGAGCCCGAGGATCACGTCACCGGGCGCGATCGACCTGCCGTCAAGGATTGCGTCTTTTTCGACCACGCCCACGCAAAAGCCCGCAAGGTCGTACTCGCCCGGCGGATACATTCCCGGCATCTCAGCGGTCTCTCCTCCTATCAGGGCGCATCCGGAAAGCTCACAACCGCGGGCAATTCCGCTGATTACATCCATTGCGACCGCTTGGTCCAGCTTCCCACAAGCGAAATAGTCGAGGAAAAAGAGCGGCTCCGCGCCCGGAACCAGGACATCGTTCACGCTCATCGCGACCAGATCGATGCCGATCGAATCGTGCCGGGCGAGCATGAACGCCAGTTTGAGTTTGGTGCCCACGCCATCCGTGCCCGAGACCAGGACGGGCTTGCGAAAGCGCGACGGAATTTCGCACAGCGCGCCAAAACCACCGATGCCGGCGAGCACCTCGGGGCGCATCGTGCGCCTCGCGAATGGCTTGATCGACTCCACAAGAGCGTCGCCCGCGTCAATATTTACGCCCGCGTCGCGGTAGGAAAGCTTGTCCGTCATGGGTAGGAATTGCCTTGAGTAATGGCGATAAGACTCAGAGGAGATAAGACTCGGTCTTTTCCCATTCAGGTATGAGCCTGAATGGGACCTGCGGGAACCGGTTGCCGGCGCATGTCGATCGGTTGAATAAGCCGCTAGTTTAGGCGGTTTGGTTTTGCCGGGGGCAGCGCATCCGCCTCCAAGACTCCGGGTTGACCGTCCGGCCATGGCTCCTTATCATTCGCCGGAAACGATTCAAACGCTTGTTTGGTTTGATATCCGGGGTAGCAGCCCAATCGGACGAAAGGCCACATGACGCTGCGCTCAGTAAAGCCCGAGCACGAAACGCGAATCTGGATCGTCGACGCCGCCGAAGAACGCTTCATGCTGCACGGCCTCCGGGGGACCTCGATGCGCATGCTGACCTGTGCGAGATCCGCATCTTGATTGGCCGGCTTTATGCGGTAGCCGTGAAGCGCACAAGAGCGCCTTGCAACACGCGCAGCCCGAGCTGGCGCGGCAGAAGTTGAGCTGGCCGCCTGTATGTCATGTTCGGTACCCGGTCCTGCACGCTGACCGCGACGGACGCGGTGCAGCTCATCGCCGGGAGCAATCCGGAAGACCGCTATGATGCGTGCCTGTTCGAGCAACGCCTGCTCGCGAATCCAAGCTCGGGCCTGATGGCCGCCGAAGCGCGCGGTGCCGAGGTGAAGAAGGCGGCGTAGCACTTGCAGCGCAGGACAGCAGGACCCAGGGGCGCGCCTTTTGCGTGCTGCAATCTGGAAACTGGAACGAGGGGTGCACCATGGCTGGATTCATCCTTGCAGCATTGCTCGTAGCGTCGGCGCTTGCATATTGGCGGCGTCCCCTGATCTGGTGGACGCTTGCGGCTGCGCTGCTGCTCGGCTGGCTGTCCAGTTTACTGCAGCTCGGAAATAGCGGAAACACCGTGCTCGCGCTTGTATTCCTTGCCCCGGCCTGCACGCTCAATATTCCCGCCCTGCGGCGCGCGCTCGTCACCAATCACGTGCTCGCGATCTACCGGCGCATTCTTCCGGACATGTCGGCGACCGAAAAAGACGCGATCGATGCCGGCACGGTCTGGTGGGATGCGGACCTGTTTTCGGGGCGCCCGGACTGGAACAAGCTGCTCGCCTATCCGGAGCCCAGGCTGAGTGCCGAGGAGCAGGCATTTCTCGACGGCCCGGTGGAAGAACTGTGCGAAATGTGCGACGACTGGGAGATCACGCACGAGCGCCACGACCTGCCACCGCATGTGTGGCAGTTCATCAAGGACCAGGGATTTCTCGGCATGATCATCCCGCAGCAGTACGGCGGCCTGGGCTTCTCGGCGTTCGCGCATTCCGCGGTGGTGATGAAGCTCGCCACGCGCTCCAACGCCGCCTCGGTATCGGTGATGGTGCCAAATTCCCTCGGCCCGGCCGAACTGCTGCTGCATTACGGCACCGACGCGCAGAAGCACCACTACCTGCCGCGGCTCGCCAAGGGGCTCGATCTGCCCTGCTTTGCGCTGACCAGTCCCGAGGCGGGCTCCGATGCCGCCTCCATTCCGGACCGCGGCATCGTCTGCAAGGGCGTGTTCCAGGGCAAGGAGGTGCTCGGCATGCGCGTCACCTGGGACAAGCGCTACATCACGCTTGGTCCGGTGGCCACACTGCTCGGCCTCGCCTTCCGCCTCTACGACCCGGAGCACCTCATTGGCGACAAGGAAGACCTCGGCATCACCTGCGCGCTCGTGCCGACCGACACCCCGGGGGTGAACATCGGGCGCCGCCACCTGCCGCTGAATGCGGTGTTCCAGAACGGCCCGAATTCCGGCAGGGAGGTGTTCATGCCGCTCGATTGGATCATCGGCGGCCGCGAGTACGCGGGCAAGGGCTGGATGATGCTGATGGGCTGCCTCGCGGCCGGGCGCTCGATCTCGCTGCCGACCTCGTCCGCGGGCGGGGCCAAAGCGCTCGCGCGCTTCACCGGCGCTTATGCGCGCGTGCGCAGCCAGTTCCGCACCCCGATCGGCCACTTGGAGGGCGTGGAGGAGGCGCTCGGCCGCATTGCGGCGCGCACCTACATGATGGATGCGACGCGCGTGATGACCGCGGGCGCCGTCGATCTCGGGGAAAAGCCCGCCGTGATCTCCGCGATCGCCAAGTATCACCTGACCGAAAGCGCGCGCAAGTGCGTGAACGATTCGATGGACATCCACGGCGGCAAGGGCATCTGTCTGGGGCCGAACAACTGGGTCGGGCGCGGCTACCAGGTGATACCCGTCGGCATCACCGTGGAGGGCGCGAACATCCTCACCCGCACGCTGATCATCTTCGGCCAAGGCGCGATCCGCTGCCACCCCTACGTGCTGCGCGAAATGCGCGCGGTGAAGGAAATGAGCGGCGCCGCCGCCGCCGCGGAATTCGACGACGCGTTTACCTCGCACGTGGGCCACGTGATCTCCAACGGCGTGCGCGCGTTCTTCTACGGCCTGACCGCGGCGCGCTTCGCCCCGCCGCCCGACAGATCGGCGCCGGAGACGCGGCACTACTACCGCGCGGTTACCCGGATGTCGGCCGCGTTCGCCTTCCTCGCCGACATTTCGATGATGGCGATGGGCGGGGCGCTGAAGCGCAAGGAGAAGATCTCCGGGCGCCTCGGCGACGTGCTCTCGATGATGTATCTCGTCTCCGCCACGCTCAAGCGCTACGAAGACCAGGGCCGCCTGAAGCAGGACCTGCCGCTGGTCGGCTGGGCGGTGCGCGATGCGCTCTACGAAGCGCAGAACGCGATCGACGCGATTCTCTCCAATTTTCCGGTCAAGCCGCTCGCGACGCTGCTGCGCTGGACGATCTTTCCGCTCGGCATGCCGTTCCGCCCGCCGCTTGACTCGCGCAACCGCGCCTGCGCGAAGATCCTGCTCGAGCCGGGCGCCGCGCGCGACCGCCTGACCGCGGGCATGTACGTGCCGAAATCGGAGACGGACGCGACCGGCCGGCTGGAGGCCGCGTTCGCCGTCACCATCGCCTGCGAGCCGATAGAGAAAAAACTTCGCGAAGCCGTAAAAGGCGGTCGCCTCGTGCCGCTGCTAGACCGCGACCTCCCAACGTCGGCGCGCGACCAGGGACTGATCACGCCGGACGAGTTCGCGCTATGGCAGCGCCGCGAGACGCTGCGCAAGGCCGTCATCAAGGTGGACGATTTTCCGCAGGACTTCGGCCGCGCGGAAATTCTGCGCAAGCTCGCATCGGCCGAGCCGGTCGCGGCCAGGGCAGCCTAGCCAATGCGGCGGTACGCGGTTACGTAGCGGTACTTGGTACTTAACGGGGATCCCGATGGCGCTTTCACAGCCGGTCTATGTCGTCGACGGTGCACGCTCGCCGTTCCTGAAATCCAAGAATCGCCCCGGCCCGTTCGCGGCGAGCGACCTTGCGACGCAGGCCGGCCGTGCGCTGCTCATACGCCAGGGGTTTGACCCGAGGGCGATCGACGAGGTGATCCTCGGCTGCGCCTCGCCTTCGGTGGACGAAGTGAACATAGGGCGTGTCGCCGCGCTCCGCATGGGCCTCGGCGAAAAAATGCCCGCCTGGACGGTGATGCGCAATTGCGCCTCCGGCATGCAGGCGCTTGATTCAGGGGTGAACAACATCCTTGCGGGGCGCTCGCATATCGTCCTCGCGGGCGGTGTGGACGCGCTGTCGCGCGCGCCGCTCCTGTACGCGGAAAAGATGGTGCTGTGGTTTTCCGACGTGGCGGCAGCGCGCAGCGGCGGCCAGCGCGCGGCGCTGTTCGCGCGCCTGCCTTTCAAGTCCCTGCTCGCGCCCGTGATCGGCATCATGCGCGGCCTGACCGATCCGGTGTGCGGCCTGCTGATGGGGCAGACCGCGGAAAATCTGGCGCATCGCTTCGGCATCACGCGCGCGCAGATGGACGCCTTTGCGGTGCGCAGCCACCAGCGCGTGGCGCGCGCCCAGGACGAGGGTGTGCTAGCGCCCGGGGGCGGCGAAATCGATGCGCTGTACGATGCGCGCGGCAACGCCTACGGGCTGGACGACGGTTTGCGGCGCGACGCATCTGCGGAAGGCCTCGCGAAACTCAGGCCGTTCTTCGATCGCAAGTTTGGCAACGTGACCGCGGGGAACAGTTCGCAGATCACCGACGGCGCGGTGTGGCTGATCCTCGCCTCGGCCGCCGCGGTGGAGCGCCACGCTCTGAAGCCGATCGGACGGATACTCGATTCGCAGTGGGCGGGGCTCGATCCGCGCGAAATGGGCCTGGGTCCTGTACACGCCGCAACGCCGATACTGCAGCGCAACGGCCTGGGCCTGAACGACATCGACTGCTGGGAGATAAACGAAGCCTTCTCGGCCCAGGTGCTCGCCTGTCTGGCCGCCTGGAAGGATGAGCGCTACTGCCGCGAGGTCCTGGGACTGGATGGCGCGCTCGGCGCGCTGGACGAGGAAAAGCTCAATGTGGATGGCGGCGCGATCGCGCTCGGCCATCCGGTGGGCGCCTCGGGCGCGCGCATCGTGCTGCACCTGCTGAACGTGCTGAAACGCAAGAACGCGAAGCGCGGCATCGCATCCATCTGCATCGGCGGCGGGCTGGGCGGCGCGATGCTGGTCGAAACGGTTTAGGGAGCGGCGATGGACCAGGCAATTACTTTGAGCAAACATTGGCGCTGGGAGCGCGACCCCCAGGATCTCGTATGGCTCAGCTTCGACAAGCAGGGAGAATCTGCGAACACCTTCTCGAGCGAAGCGCTGCAGGAACTGGATGCGATGCTCGACACGATCCGCGCCGCGCAGCCGAAAGGCCTCGTGATCCGCTCGGCGAAAGATTCCGGTTTCATCGCGGGCGCCGATGTCGCCGCGTTCACGCGCTTTCAGTCGGTGGAGGAGGCGCTCAGCTTCGTGCGCCTGGGCTGGGACGTTTTCCAGAAGCTGCGCGACCTGCCTTTTCCGACCACGGCGATGGTGAACGGCTTTTGCATGGGCGGCGGCATGGAACTCGCGCTCGCCTGCCGCTACCGGGTGGCGCTGGACGATCCTGCCGGTAACCTCAGCGCGCGCTTCGCGCTGCCCGAAGTCATGCTCGGGATCCTGCCCGCCTGGCACGGCGTGCAATGGCTGCCGAAGCTGATCGGTCCGGCCGCCGCGCTGGACATGCTGCTGACCGGCAAATCCGTGGATGCGCGGCGCGCCCGGCGCATGGGCCTGGTCGACCAGGCCGTGCCGCTGCGCATACTGGAGAACACCGCGCGCATCGTCACGCTGGAGGCGCGCATGCCGCGCAAGCTGCCCTTCCTGCAGTCGCTGCTGCTCAAGGCCCCGTTGCGCGGCCTGATTGCCTCGCAGGCACGCAAGCAGGTCACGAAACGCGCCCGCCGCGAGCACTACCCGTCCCCCTATGCCATCCTGGATCTGTGGCGCGACCACGACGGCAACCCCTTCACGGTCGCGGCCGATTCGCCGAACTCGATCCAGCAACTGTTCGCGCATCCGACCACCAAGAATCTGATACGCGTGTTCTTCCTGCAGGAGCGGCTGAAAGAGCAGGGCAAGAACGTGGCAAGCCCGGTCAAGGACGTGCATGTGATCGGCGCCGGCGTGATGGGCGGCGACATCGCCGCGGTATGCGTGCTGCGCGGCATGCGCGTGACGCTGCAGGATACGGCGCCGGAGCGCATCGCGCCCGCGATCAAGCGCGCGGCAAGCCTGTTCCAGCGCAGGCTGCGCGATCCGCTGCGGGTGCGCGATGCGCTTGATCGACTGATCCCGGACGTCGCCGGCGCGGGCGTGGCGCGCGCGGATCTGATCATCGAGGCCATCTTCGAAAATCTGGAGGCGAAGCGCCAGCTGTTCCTCAAAGTCGAAGCCCTCGCCAAGTCCTCCGCGATCCTCGCCACCAACACCTCGAGTCTGAAGCTCGCCGACATCGCCGCGCCCTTGCGCGACCCAGCGCGCCTGGTCGGGATTCACTTCTTCAATCCGGTGCCGCAGCTGCAGCTGGTCGAAGTGGTCGCCGGCGCGAATACCAGCCCGGAGCTTGCGGCGCGGGCTGCCGCCTTCGTGCGCGCCATCGACAAGCTGCCGCTGCCGGTCAAGGACGCGGCGGGTTTCCTCGTCAACCGGGTGCTCGGACCCTACATGCAGAATGCGTTTCGCATGCTCGATGAAGGCGCGAAGCCGGAGACTCTGGATGCGGCGATGGAAGCCTTCGGCATGCCGATGGGCCCGATCGAACTCGCAGATACCGTGGGCCTGGATATCTGCCTCGCCGCGGGCAAGGCGCTATCAAAAAAGACATCCGGCGCGGAAGCCGAAGCACCGGACGTGCTAACCAAAAAGGTGGCGCTCGGGCATCTCGGCAAAAAGACCGGCGAGGGCATCTACCGCTACGTGGACGGCAAGGCCCAGAAAGGCGCGCCCGGTGCTTTCGATCAGCGTTTCATCGACGCGCTGGTCGAACCCTATCTCACCGAGACGCGTGCCGCGCTGGCCGAGGGTATCGTGGCAGACGCGGATCTGGCGGACGGCGGTCTCATCTTTGGCACCGGGTTCGCGCCGTTTCGCGGCGGGCCTATCCACTATTCTTCGCAGGGCAAGCCTTGACCAGGCTAGCCGCTAGGGCTTCATCCCAGCACCGGCGCCGCCCGGACTGACGGCACCCCGCCCGCGCCCCCAGAAATACCGGCAGGCAGGCCTCCGGGAAAAACCGGACTCGTGACACCGGGAAAGCCGGCATTTGCGCCTCCCGGAATTGCGCTGAATCCGGTGCCGCCGGTTATTCCAGTCTTCGTACCCACGCCGACGTTGCCAGAGATAACGTAACGGGCAGCACCGGGCCTCCTCTGGAAGAATGTACCGATCTTCAGAGGCTAAGAAGCGATGTCATTCATCGAGGAGGGGGGGGCTCGGACAGCCGATGCAGCAACATTTGGAAATGCCGTTGCGAATGCAGTCTTCCACCTGACCGTCGGCCCGATGGTCAGCCCAGCAGGTGGTCAGGGCTTTCGACGGGACTGAGGAATCCGCTTAAAATCCACAACGCTGCGGGTGTAGTTCAATGGCAGAACGGCAGCTTCCCAAGGTTCGGGACCACTGAGCTACGTCCGCTAGCGACCTAACTGTTTCTCTCCAGCAATCGTCCCATGGCTGGGGAACTGATTGGGTCCCACGCCAGTAATCAGCCCAATTTGGAATCGCTTCGTCAGCAGCTACCTGTTGGTCACCGATCCAATTTGGCTGCTATTTGGGGTCCCAGGGAGAGAAATTAGAGGCAAGGCTCCCGGTCAAGTGAGCGAACTGTCGTTTTTCACGACATTTTTCCTGCCATCTCCAGATACAAAATCGAGCATCGAAGCAAGGAGTGAGTTCGTCTTCTTCGCATCAAGTCCACTAGGAATTACGTGGACAAGCGGTTCTGCTTGCACTCGATACTGAATATTGACGATGATCTCGTCGGTTCATCCACCACCGTCGTTTTGAACGACAGACCGACAGGTGGGGCGATTTTTGGGCTCACTGCCTCGCTGCTGGTCAATTTCACCGTTGACAGTCACGGTGGGCCTCTCGCGGTGAAGCACCTCACCGTCTCCAGCGTTGCTTAACTGTCTCCCCGTGGACCCAAGCGTCGTGTTAAACGACGGTGGTGAGAGATGGACATTGCCAGACCGCCCAACGCCCCGCAAATGGCGGCAACTTCAGACGGCTCTATCACCACTCTTCTGATACTCTAATTGCTTGCGAAGCACAGCACAGGCGGCGACACTTTGATCTTCAAACATGATAACAATAGTCAGTTGGTGGCCGGATGACTTCTGAGGATAGCTTGTATTCAATAGGCGATAGCTCTATCGACACCGCTCTAGTCGGTTTTACAAAGCCACCCTTTGGTTATTACGGCGCGAAGCAGCGCATGGCCACCAAAATCATTGCCTCTTTGCCGCCGCACAACGCATGGGTAGAAGCATTCTGCGGTTCCGCAGCAATTACGCTCGCGAAGCCGGCGGCGCCGATTGAGGTAATTAACGACCTAGATGGGAATGTCACCAACGTATTTGAACAGTTGCGTACAAACCCAGAGGCGTTGTGCAAAGCCGTAGCACTAACTCCTTACTCGCGCCAGGAGTTCGAGGCTGCTCGAAATGGCACCCCGTCACAGGACCCTTTGGAGCGTGCGAGACAATTCCTAGTTGCGACGATGATGACTGTCAATTCCACAATAGCAACAAAATCTTCGTGCGGATTTTCCTATTCACAGTCGTTCGCTCGGGGAGGAATGGAAGCTCGCGTAAGTAGGTGGTTTAACCTGCCAGAGCGGCTCGTGCACGTCGCAGAACGTCTGCGAACAATCCGCATAGAGAAGCGAGATGCGCGGGATCTCGTCAGGCTCTTTGCGGACCGTCCAGCCACGTTGATGTATTTGGATCCTCCATATTTCGTGAAGCGACGACACGGCTATACGATAGACGCAAAGGACGAACCCTTTCACCGTGACCTTCTTAAGTTATGTAGTCGTTCGAAGGCAATGATCCTAATAAGTGGGTATCGCAACAAGGTTTACGACTCAATACTTACCAAGAAGAACGGCTGGTATCGAACTACCATTGATACTCATACTCGCGACACTACAGGCAAAGACTATGCGCGTACCGAAATTCTTTGGAGAAATTCCCAATTTATGGAAGCACGGAAAACTGGAAAACTTCAACTGAGATTGACAAAGTTGGAGATCAAAGAAAACAAAATTAATCCAGCGAGGAAAGGATAATCTCTCATACACCGCCAATCTCAGTCCGCTTACTACATATCACCGCATCTTGTTCAAGTCTCCAAGCCTTCGAATTCAAATATACAGATTCGTATGGATCGCTAATCACTAACATCCCAGGCAAATCAAATTGACCACCCGCGTGTAGTGGGACCAGGTACAGAAAGTATTTGGAGCCTAGAATCTGCGCCGCCTCAAGCTCGGCCTGTGACCAATAGAATTTGTAAGATTCTATGGACACTGCTTTCACCTCAATGTAGCGTGGAATCGAAAGTTCCCCTTCTATTGTCACGCTCTTAATGTCGTAGCACGCAAATGGACTTTCACGCGAGACATGCTCGACACTATTTTCCCACTGCGAGCCTACCCGCATTCTTTCGTGTTCGAATACGGCGACTTCCGCGGCGAAACCTAAATCCACTTTCCGTTTCGCGTCAGCGTGAAAGGCGTTTGTCGACGATGACCGGAAATTAGTTGCCCAGATGTACGCGTCTGCCGCATCGGGTTCAATTAGGTACGTGTCATCTGCCTTTCGATAACTGACGACATGCATATCCATCAAAAAATCACGAATTGGCCGTTGCTTTGTACGATCCGATAGGGATGGGCGGTATGTGAGCCTCGAGCCGCTTAAGCGGAAGTGACCAAGATAACCCGCCAGATCTCTCCGGTACGGATTGACGACATTGGACAATGTTTCAAGTAAATGGCTTCTTATCTGCTCGTCGTCAGCCACCTGTTCGCACGCGATGACTCCCGCTTTGGTTAGAAACAGTTGCCCGCTTCGCTCCTCGATCCACTCCATATCCTGTAGAAACTGACGTGTCTCCGCGAAATTGCGGGCCTGTTCCATGAAGGCCTGTTCGACAAAACGTTGCCCACGCAATGTGGATTGTGAAAGTACGCGTAACAAATGCTGGATCTGCCTAACCTCCAGCTTCGCTAAGATTTCCGCGCGTTTACCTGAAGAGGCGCTCATACGCCGCCAGCTCGTCTTCCTCCGAAAACATGTCTAACGAGTAGACCGGGCAATCTTGATCGATGATCGCGCTCATGTTCGCGGCCTTTCGCAATAGATTGTCCAAGATGTCTTCATCCAAAGTATCTGCGTATTGAAGGAAATGGTAGTGGGCAACCTTGAACTCTGACCCGCCTACTCGGTGGATTCTGTCCAGCGATTGAAGATACTGGGCGCAGTTATACGACAAGTCATAGTAGACAGCGTGAGAACATTCCTTGTGGAGGGAAATTGATTCCGAACACGCCGCTGGATTCGCCACAAGAATATCCAAACCGCTATCGCGATCGACAAACTTGCGAATGATGCTTTCTCTACTCGACTCGTCATTTTCACTATTGGCCTCCGTTGGGGTTTCACCATAGATCAAAGCTGCTCTATAGCCTGCGCTCTCCAGCCTCTTCTGTAGCAACTTCAATGTCTGAACAAAATTCGACCATATGACAACCTTCTCATTTTGCTTGCGCAAGTGAAGCACGAGATCAAGGGTGACTTGAAGCTTTCCAGGCGATTCAAGTTCATCGTAATGTTTGATGGTATCCGCCAGAGAAAGCTGCCCCTCGAGAAGATTCTCGCTGTAGTCCGTAACCGCAGTCCCCAGCAGACGAGCATAGGATAAGCACTGGCGAAGCCTCATCATTCGACCGCGTCTTAGCTGGGTAAGTAGTTCAAATTCCTGATAGCTATCATTAATTGCGAGATTTCGAATTTTCTCCACTACGGAATCGTAAATACGTCTCTCGTTCGTGTTCATGTGGATCTTTGTTGGTGGCAAAAAATCTTGCGGCGCTAAGCCAAGGTCACGCTTTCTAACTCTGTAAAATAGTGACCCTATGCGCGAGGTGAGGAGATCGGCTGCATTGCGACTCTGTTGATTCTTGATCGCGCTGGTGATTTGAATTCGGTCATGTTGGGAGAGCGGGGAATGCTTCGGCCACAAAACGTCAAAGTAATTGAACGCATCCGAGTATGAATATGGGAAAGGCGTACCCGTCAAGATCCATCGAATCCTCGCAGAGGGGGAAATACTCAATACTGCCTGCGCCCAAGCTCCGTTAGGTTGTTTGATGTAGTGAGCCTCATCTACGACAAGCGCAAAGCGTGCGCCAGATTGTTTGAGAAGAACCTTCACTCGCTCCCAGTCCCTTTGCAAGGTCTGAAAGGATGTTAGATAGAGGTCACATACGTCAACCTTACTAGCGTAATACTTCCGCTGGCGCTCTTCTATATCGCCCCCAGCGAGTAGCTCGTAGGATGGTTTACTTCCAATTACTGCTTCGTATTCATTGCACCAAGGCGCGAAGCACGCGGGAGGACCAACTACGAAAAGAGAGTCAATGTCTCCAATGCCTCTGAGCCAATCAAAAACAGCGAGGATGACGGTCGTCTTGCCACTTCCTGGGACCGAGAAGTTGGCCCCGTTTCGGACTGCCAGCAGATGTAAGGCAGCCTTAATCTGATGAGCTTTCAGGCGGCGAGGTCTGTTTTCTAAGAACTGAATGAATTCTTTGGCGTTTGGTGGGGAGGCCGCTGCGTCTTTGAATAGAGCTCCCGTTTGAATCGCATGTTGTAGTTCAATGCTGGATTGCTCAATCTCGGCTCTTGTCGCCTCAGCTTCAGTACTAAGTTCCAAGGGAATTTGAAATCGCGCAAAATACTTTGCGATTTTCTCTAGGTAGTGCTGCTCTTCCTGTCTACCGACATAGGTGTTCGCGCTGGCGTCGTAGCGGAAACCCCAAACTGCCATCTGGCTGTGATGCCTGCCACCTAGCAGTTGCGTTGGATCGGAGACAACCAACCTCCCATCCCTAATTATTACCTTACAGCTCATCGCTTACGTTGTAGGCTCGTGAGCTTCTTCTCATTTTCGTAAAGCAAATGTTCAATGTCGGATGCCTCTTTTTGTATTTGAGACGCAAGTTTCCGAGCTTCTGGATATTGAGAGTGAGAAATAAGTTCCACTGAAAAATCTTCATGCTGCAATTTCTTTAATGCTGCCTCAAGGAGCGTTAAAGGAGTTTCTTTCTCTCTTGAGGAATCATCGAAATCCAGTGCTTTCTTGGTGAGCATAATCAATTTCTGCTGATTCCGTTGCGCCCATTTCCTATCAATATCATCTGGAGAGAGTGGATTGCCTGCTGCGTCAAATTCGTCACCGGATGGCAAGGACGAATCAACCTCGTTTGCAATGCAAAGTATTTGCTTTTTGCTCTCTCTCAGGGCACAAAGGTCTGGCAGGCGACGCATTATTTGATGAACCTTTGGCAAGCCCTTTAAGGAGCGGAGTCGGATCATTTTGAACGCCGCTTGTTCTATGTCAGCAATATCCTCATCATCAAGACCGTTCTTGATTTGCCATTCGGGATTGGTGAGCCGTGCACGGTACATGTGGCTGTAATCGATAAAGGCCTGCCATCGCCCTTCCTTATCTGCCTTTCCCCAAGAAATAGACCCATACTGTCCATCGCGCTTAAAGTTGTGAAGATATCGGTCTACACACTCCAAGGGGCCGATATATTCACGCTCGTATTCCTTTACTGCTTTCTTCAATTCTTGGTCAGTTGCGCGCACATAGCGTGGATCATCCTTTAGCTGCTCTTCAAGTGAGAACCCTAGGTTGATCTTCCTCTTAATTGAAAGTGCTCGATCGAATCCGTAGTACTCGGATTTACCGTCGCTCTGCAGTTGATAGCGGTTTTCTAGACGCTCGATTTCTAGTAGGGTTGGTGGTCCACCTTCTTCGCCTGATCCGGGAAGAATAACAACCTTCATGTATTTGTACTCCTCGGCCCCGTGATGCCGATCGCTTAAAGACTCAAGGGCCATCTTTCTACGGTTGCCATTGATCAGGAATCCATCGCACGTAATGATCGCTGGCTCGCTTTGCCCAGTATGCTCAATCGACTTAATAAGATCTTCAGTTTTTTCTGGATCCTTCTTCGCAAGAAAATCGCGAAGAATTTTCTGATGGTCGTCGTCCTTCTCGTCTAACGGCCCAGTCAGCTGCCCATAATTCATTACGTCGGAAGCTATCCGTCCGTTATCCTTGCGATATCGAAGGAGACTTATTGGCACTGATTCAATCGGACGCTCGTAGCTCCCGGATTTTTCGTCACGAAAATTTATTACTGTGCGGGCTGGTTTTACCGTCCCCGCCTTCTTCTCCCGGATAGCACGAGCAAAGTCCGGAACTATCTCCCGCTGAGCTTCTTGCGTAATAGGTTTCAAGGGACCCCCGCCTGTGCTGTGCGTCGCAAGCAATTAGAGTATCAGAAGAGTGGTGATAGAGCCGTCTGAAGTTGCCGCCATTTGCGGGGCGTTGGGCGGTCTGGCAATGGCCATCTCTCACCACCGTCGTTTAACACGACACTTGGGTCCACGGGGAGACAGTTAAGCAACGCTGGAGACGGTGAATTGGTTCACCGTGAGAGCCTCACCGTGACTGTCCACGGTGAGATTGACCAGCCGCGAGGTAGTCAGCCCAAAAATCGCCCCACCTGCTAGTCTGTCGTTCAAAACGACGGTGGTGGATGAATGTGTAGAATCCTGCCTTGTTAGCGAGTACGGTCTAAAGGTAGGACCGCTGACCATCGCGGGTGTAGTTCAATGGCAGAACGGCAGCTTCCCAAGCTGCATACGAGGGTTCGATTCCCTTCACCCGCTCCATCGTTCACCGCCCCCGCCTGCCAAACCACCAAGCCGCCCGTCCGCCCGGTCCGCGCGTGCTCCGGCGCTTTTGGATAGACTAATCCAAGTGCCACGCATGGCAAGAAGTGGTCCCGGTGCGGCAAGGCGCAGCCGGCCGCGCCCCGAACGCATCGGCCACCGAGACTGAACTACACTGAATAGCCGCGCCGGTTTCAAGCGGCGTCATGTGCCACATCTTGCCAAGGAGGGAGGATATGAAAATCTCAGCATGCCGCACTCTGATCGGGCTATTGCTGGCCGCTGCCGCGACACTGGCCAGCGCTCAGGAATTCCCCAGCGCGCCGATTAGACTCGTTTCAGCGTATCCCCCGGGGTCCGCGCCGGACCTCGTCCCGCGCGCCATAGGGCAGGCGCTGACCGGTATCCTTGGACAGCCTGTTGTGATCGAAAACCGTCCGGGCGGAGGCGGCATGGTGGCGTTGCAGGAGGTAACCAAATCGCCCCCGAATGGTTACACGCTGCTCGGCGCCGATGCCGGCCAGTGGGCGATCTTTCCCGCGATGCGTCCCGGGCTGTACGACTTCCAGAGGGAGTTGACCCCGGTTGCCCTGGTGATGTCCGGCGCCGTGTTCATCATCGTGCCGGAGTCGTTCCCGGCGAAGAATCTGCAGGAGTTCATTGCGTACGCCAGAGCAAACCCCGGGAAACTGAACTATGGGACGGCGGGGAACGGCTCCCTGCACCATCTCGCGATGGAAAGCTTCAATTCAGCGCTCGGCCTGACCATGGTTCATGTCCCCTACAAGGGCTCGGGCCAGTCTGTGGCTGCCCTGATGGGCGGGCAAATCAACGTTCTGCTCGCGGGGATCGTTTCGCTCCGGGGGCAGCTGAAAGCGGGGCAGGTCAGATTGATCGCCGCGTCGACCGCCAAGCGTTCACGATTCGCGCCGGAGGTCCCCGCGTTGACAGAGGCCGGAGCGAGTCTTTCCGACATCGATTTCCGGGCCGATAGCGGATTTTTCGCGCCGGCGGGAACACCCAAACCGATCGTGGACAAATTGACGTCGGCGCTGCAGCGTGCCGTGCAATCCCCGGAGGTGATTCAGCGAATCGAGACGATCGGGCTGGAGGCCGTTTTCGGCAACGCGGAACAACTGGCTGAACTTGTCCGCGCGGATATCCCGAGATACAGCAAAGCCGTCCGTATATCGGGCGCGAAGGTCGATTGACCAGACTTGGAACGAGTGCAGGCGAAAAATTTTTTTACACGTACGGAACAGGAGAATTGCCTTGCCACAAGATGCGGAGTCATTCAAGAAGCGCATGCGGGATCTGGTTGGTGCGACCTACTGGGAGTCGCCGCCGGCCGTTGTCGAATTTCAGGAAAAGCACATTTCGCCCGCGGGGGCGCTGGTATTTGCGCTCGAACATTGCGCGTTCACGGACGCTTTTCCGAGGTGGTTCGGCAACATTGTCGGCAATTGCGACGAGATCGAGGTACGCGCCTACATGATCGGCAACATGTTCATGGAGGAGGTGAAGGATCCGACCATGGAACTTGGGCACAACGAGAGTATGTGGGCGTTTGCCGAGGCCTTGGGCGTCACCCAGAAGGCCATCCGCGAGCACGAACCGCTGATCAGCACCACCATGGCGCTGTGCTACTTCGACAATGTCGCACGCACCAAGCCGTGGCTGGAGGCCTTTGCGGGCCTCGGCTGCCTTGAACTGCTGACCAACGCGGCCATCGCCGAGCGCTACGGGCATGTGCCGATCAATGCCAAAGAGCCGTGGGCGAAGCTGAACCTCGGAGAACGCGCGCTGTCGCATTGGGCGGCGGCGGAGATCGCAGACCATGGCAAGGGCGATAACGGGCCGGGGCATGGCGAACAGGCGCTGGATCTGGTGGCAAAGTTCGCGCGCACCGGCGAGCAACAGGATCGCTGCGCGCGGGCGCTGCGCGAGGTGTGCCGGGTGGCATGGCATCACTTCGACCAGATTGGCATCAAAGCCATCGAGGCGACCAGAAAGGCGGCGAAGAAGCCGGCCTAGCCGGCGGCGGGAACGCGCGCCATGAGCGATGAGCTTCGCGGCAAGCGCGCGCTGGTGACGGGGGGAACGTCCGGCATAGGGCTTGCCATTGCGCATCACCTCGCCGAGCTCGGGGCATCTGTGGTGATATGCGGCCGCAACCGCGCGGCGGGTGTATCCATCGCGCGGGACGCGGCAGCCCGCAGCTGGCGCATCGCCTTTGAAGCCGCGGACCTGGCCGATGCCGCCGCCGCGCCGGATCTGGTGGCGCGGGCACTGCACCGGCTTGGCGGGCTGGATGTGCTCGTCAACAATGCCGGGGTACAGAGAACCGGCCGGATCGGGGAGTTTTCCCTCGCCGACTACCAGCAGGTGATGGATACCAATCTGCGGGCGCCTTTCCTGTGCTCCAGCGCGGCTATTCCGCATCTGCTGGCGAGCAGGGGATCGATCGTCAATATCGGCTCCACTTCGGGGGTGCAGCCTTATGCCGGAGGCGGTATCTACAGTGCCTCGAAGGCGGGCTTGATCATGCTTACCAGGGCGATGTCCGCCGAATACGCGAGCCATGGCGTGCGCGTGAACTGCATCTGCCCTGGGGCGATCCAGACTTCGGCGCAACAGATCTCGCCCGATGAGGCGAAGCGCGTAAGTGCCGGTGTTCCGATCGGACACATGGGCCGTTGCGAGGATGTGGCCGGGATGGTCGCCTATCTGGTTTCACCGGCGGCGGCGTTCGTAACGGGGAGCGTGTTCGTCATCGACGGCGGCATTACCGCGGCACGCGCAAGACTGTCGCCTGTCCGCTAAAGTATCCCCGGGCATGCGGGGAAACGTGATCCCGATCGAGGGGAGGTCGCAGGCAAAACCACGATATATAGTAACGTATATGTTACTACATATTAGAAATTGTCTCCCGGCCTGCTTGAAGTGCTGATTCTCCGCGCAACGCCTCGCGGTTCGCGCCGGTTCACTTCACGCGTTCAATCCGCGCGCCGAGCGCCGCAAACTTGGATTCCAGCGCCTCGTAACCCCGATCGAGATGGTAGATACGGTCGATCAGCGTTTCCCCCTGCGCCACCAGGCCGGCGATGACCAGGCTGGCGGAGGCGCGCAGATCGGTCGCCATCACCGCGGCGCCCTCCAGATGGTCGACGCCGGTCACGACCGCGGTATTTCCCTGGATCGCGATGTTGGCCCCCAGCCGCTGCAGCTCGAGCGCGTGCATGAAGCGGTTCTCGAAGATGGTTTCAGTGATGATCGCCGTGCCCCGCGCGACGGCGTCCAGCGCCATGAACTGCGCCTGCATGTCGGTCGCGAAGCCCGGATAGGGCGCGGTCTTCAGATTGACCGGGGACGGCCGCCCCGAGCATTCGATCTCGATCGAACTCCCGCCGAGCTCGATGCGCGCGCCGGCTTCGCGCAGCTTCTCGAACGTGGCATCGAGCGTCTCCGGGTCGGCATCGAACAGTTTGACTTTGCCGCCCGTCGCGGCGACCGCGGCGAGATAGGTGCCGGTTTCGATCCGGTCCGGCATCACGCGGTAGCTCGCGCTGCCGAGCGAACGCACGCCCTCTATCCGGACCATGTCGCTTCCGGCGCCGTCGATTTTTGCCCCCATTGCAATCAGGCAATTCGCAAGGTCCACCACTTCGGGCTCGCGCGCGGCGTTCTCCAGCAGCGTCGCGCCCTCGGCCAGCACCGCCGCCATCATCAGATTCTCCGTGCCCGTGACGGTGACCAGATCCATCACGATGCGCGCGCCGTGCAGTTTCTTCGCTGTGGCGTTCATGTAGCCGTGTTCGATCGCGATCTCCGCGCCCATGGCCTGCAGCCCTTTCAGGTGCTGATCCACCGGGCGCTGCCCGATCGCGCATCCCCCGGGCAGCGATACACTAGCGCGCCCGCAACGCGCCAGCAGCGGCCCGAGCACGAGGACCGAGGCGCGCATCGTGCGCACCAGCTCGTAGGGGGCCGCGGGATTGGCCAGGTTCTCGGCGTGCAGCGTGACGCGGCCGCCGGCCTGTTGGCTCACAGCAACGCCCATCTGCGCCAGCAGCCTGCTCATGGTGCGGATGTCCATGAGCTGCGGCACGTTCGAGAGTTCGAGCGGCCGGTCGCTCAGGAGTGCCGCGCACAGGATCGGAAGCGCGGCGTTCTTCGCACCGGAAATACGGACCTCGCCCTCGAGCGGGCGTCCGCCCGCGATCTTCAGCTTGTCCAATTCAGCGCGCCCCTGCCCACGCCGCCCTGTTCCAGCTCAGGGCTTCCATTCGTCGGGGGTCAGGGTGCGCATGGACAGCGCGTGTATCTCCTCGCGCATGCGATCCCCGAGCGCGCCGTAGACCAGCTGGTGACGCTGCACCCGGCTCTTGCCGGCAAACGCGCCGGAGACGACAAGCGCTTCGAAATGCTGGCCGTCGCCCGTAACCTCGAGGTGCTCGCACGCGAGCCCCGCTTCGATGCCCTGCTTGATGCTTTCCGCGCTGACCATATGGCTAGATGCTCTCCTGAAGTTGTGCCCTGAGACTAGGTCGGTAGGAGCCTGTATCTTATCTTTCGGGGAGCGCGTGGGGCGCATCCAGCCCCTCGCATCTCATCATCCCCGCAGTTTGTAACCTGAGTTCAGCATCCTGAGCGCGCCTGCCGACACCAGCGCCAGGCTGAACCCCACCACGACCAGGCTCGCCTCCGGAGCCACATCGGAGACGCCGAAAAATCCATAGCGGAAGCCGTCGATCATGTAGAAAAACGGGTTGGCGTGGGACAGCTTCTGCCAGAAGGACGGCAGCGAATGGATGGAATAGAACACACCCGACAGGAAGCTGAGCGGCAGGATGATGAAGTTCTGGAACACCGCCAACTGATCGAACTTTTCCGCCCAGATGCCGGCGATGATGCCGAGGACGCCGAGCAGAGCGCTGCCGAGGACCGCGAACAGGAGCGCCCAGAGCGGGGCTTCCGGCCTCAGCGGCACAAACCAGATCGTCACGACAAGCACACCGAGGCCCACCGCCAGACCGCGCACGATGGCGGCGAGCACGTAGGCGACGAAGAATTCCGCGTGGCTGATCGGCGGCAGCAGGACGAAGAGGATATTGCCGGTGATTTTAGATTGCGCGATGGAAGAGGAACTGTTCGCGAAAGCGTTCTGCAACACGCTCATCATGATCAGTCCCGGCACCAGGAACGCTGTGTAGGGCACTTTGTCATAGACCTGGATCCGTCCCTCCAGAGCCTGGGCGAAGACCACCAGATAGAGCAACGCGGTGAGCACCGGCGCCGCGATGGTCTGAAAGGCCACCTTCCAGAAGCGCATCAGCTCCTTGTAGAACAGCGTGGCGAAACCGCTCATGCCACGCCGCCCGTGCGAGTCCCGATCAGATCGGCGCTCATTGGCGCGCCATGACACGCAGGAACACTTCCTCGAGATCCGGCGGCTGGAGTTCGAATTCGCGTATCACCACGCCCGCCTGGCGCAGGCTGTTCAACACCTCCGCCAGGTCCAGGTAATTCTCCAGCCGGATCGTGATGCCGCCGGCGTCGCGCGTACTGACGCGCTCGGCCATGACAAGCGGTATCGCTTCCGGGTTGTCCACACCAAGATGCAGGTAGAGCCCGGAAAACATGCGCAGCAGGTTGCGCGTCGAATCGAGCGCGACAAGCTTTCCTTCCTTCAGCATGCCGATGCGCCCGCAAAGGGCTTCCGCCTCGTCCAGATAATGGGTCGTCAGGACGACCGTATGGCCATCCGCGTTCAGCCGGCGGATGAACTTCCACAATCCCTGGCGCAGTTCCACGTCCACGCCCGCGGTCGGCTCGTCCAGCACGATCACCGGGGGCCGGTGCACCAGGGCCTGCGCGACCAGCACCCGGCGCTTCATGCCGCCTGAGAGCGCGCGCATGTTGGTGTCCGCTTTCGCGGTGAGATCCAGATTCGCCATCACCTCGTCGATCCAGGCATCATTGTTGCGCAGGCCGAAATATCCCGACTGGATGCGCAGCGTTTCGCGCACGCTGAAGAAGGGATCGAATACCAGTTCCTGCGGCACGACGCCGAGCTGGCGCCGCGCGCGCCGATACTCGGAGATCACATCGGCGCCCAGTACGGAGACCGACCCGGCGCTGGGCCGCACAAGCCCGGCGATGATGCTGATAAGCGTCGTTTTGCCGGCGCCATTCGGCCCCAGCAGACCGAAAAACTCGCCGCGTTCGATCCTCAGGCTGACGCCATCCAGCGCGCGCAGGCTGCCGTAGCGTTTCTCTATCTGCTGAATTTGAATCGCGGCGCTCATGAGCTTAGAAAGAAGAGGCGGGTTGCGGATACCGGCCGCGCTTGAGAGCACAGGGTACGGAAACACATGATGCAGCCGCCGCGACGCCCTGGGTACGGCAATTAATCAATGCGCGGCCGGGGCGGCAGGCAGGAGCGGCTCCACGCCGTACACACGGGCCAGCGTGACGAGGTCCTCCGGCAGATTGGCAAACACCAGGTCGGATTTCTCGCTGCGAGCGGCGCGCAACCACGCCAGCATCGCGGCGAGCAGCGAGGAGTCCAGCTCGCTCACCTCCGCGAAATCGACCGTCCGGATTCCGTCGTTCACCTGCCGCAGACCCTCTTCCAGCACGCTCTTGATGTTTGCGAACGTGACCGGCCCGCTGAGAAGCATGCGATTGCCCTCGCGGCGAATCACTTTTTCTCCGTTGTGGCGGACAGGGATCTGTTCTTGGCGCGCAGGCTGTTGATCAGGCCATCAACGCCGCTGTCCCGGACGATGTTCGAAAAGTCGGTGCGATAGTTCGCGACCAGACTGACGCCGCCGACGATCACGTCGTATACCTTCCAGCCCGAGGCCGTCTTTTCCATGCCGTAATCGAGCGACACCGGCTGGGCGCCCTGCTGCAGAATGCGCACCTGAACGACGACATCCGTGTCGGTCGGCTTGGCGCGCAGCGGACGGAACTCGAACTTCTGGTCGCGGTAGGAGGACAATGCGCTCGCGTAGGTGCGCACCAGCAGGATCTTGAACTCATCGGTCAGGCGCTTTTTCTGGTCCGGCGTCGCCTTCGCCCAGTTCTGGCCCATCGCGAGCGCGGCCATGCTGCTGAAATTGAAGTGCAGCAGCACCTTCTCCTCCACCAGGCCGGCTACCTTCTGGCGGTTGCCGGACTGGAGTTCGCGATCCTTGGCGATCACGCCTATGACGTCGAGCGTCACGCCCTTGACGAGTTCATCAGGCGCGATTTCCTGAGCCCATGCCTGCGCTGCAGGAATGGCCAGGCCCGCCGCGAGCAGTACTGCGAGGAGGCGCCTAGCGAGCAGATTCATGTTCAGGCGAAGCGGACGCCGCGGACAGCACCGCGTCGTAGTTCGCGGGCACCTTCGGCTCGAAGATATCGCCGGTAACGGCGGGTGGCGGGGCAGGCGATGCATCGTTCGGCGCTTCGACGGCGGGCGCGCGCTCGTCGTCAAGGACCGCGGCGCGCGGTCCGCCCGAGGACGGCACCGGGGTACCGTCGAAAATCAGGCTGCGGCGGCGCTGCAGATAGGCGTCGCGCTGAAACGCGTATTTGTCGAGCGCCGCTTCTTCGAGAATCCGGCTCGCGTCCAGCAGATCGGCGCGCTGGCCGGTGGCACGCAGCAAGATCAGGGCGTTCCGATCGGCAACCGGATGCGTGTTACCGAGCGGGTCGAGAGCCATGTCCAGCACGGTACCCGCTGTATCGCGCACCGAACTCGATCCGAGGATCGGAAGCACGAGGTAGGCGCCATCGCCCGCGCCCCAGCGCCCGAAGGTTTGACCGAAGTCCTCGTTATGCTTTTCGTAGCCGAACTCGGTGGCAACATCGTGCATGCCAAGCAGGCCGAAGCTCGTGTTCCACAGCACGCGCGCCCAATCGCTCGCCCCCTGGCCGATCTTGCCCTGGAGGACGTTGTTGAACCCGATCAGCACGTCACCAATATTCGCGAAGAAATTGCGCACGCGGTCGCGAATCGGAACCGGGACGACATCCCGGTAGGCGGTGCCGATCGGCTTGGCGATCGCGCGGTCAAAGCCGTCGTTGAATTGGTACACGACACGGTTCATCGGCTCGAGCGGATCCACCGGATTGACGTTCTGCGTCGCGCAACCGGTCATCCCGGCAAACGCGAACGCGAGCAGGAGCCTCCGCCCGGAGGCCATCGGCATGAGGCGAGCCAAGGTCATTTTTTAGGATCTTCCTTTGCGTCCTTGCCTTCGGCCGCCTTATTGAACAAAAACTGGCTGATCAGGTTCTCAAGCACGACCGCCGACTGCGTAAGCCGCAGCCGATCACCCTGTTTGAGCATGACGCCATCTCCTCCCGCCTCCAGCCCAACGTACTGCTCGCCCAACAGACCTGAGGTCAGGATCTTTGCAACCGTATCGCGGGGAAACTGATACCTGGCGTCGACATTCATCGTCACCACCGCTTCAAAACTGTCGTTGTCGAACCGAATGTCGGAAATCCGGCCAACGACCACCCCGGCACTCTTGATCGGCGCCCTCACCTTGAGGCCCCCGATGTTAGCAAACTTGGCCTGTACCTGATAAGCATCTCCGGCGGTAAAAGTTGTGAGATTTCCCACCTTTAGCGCGAGAAACAATACTGCCAGCAGACCGGCAGCGACGAAAAAGCCGACCCAGAGATCGGTCGTAGAGCGATTCATGATCCGTTACCTCCGGTAAACATCAGGGCAGTCAGAACGAAATCGAGCGCCAGGATGGCGAGCGAGGACGTCACGACCGTACGCGTCGTGGCGCGCGAGACGCCCTCCGCGGTGGGGGGCGCATCGAAGCCCTCGAAGACAGCGATCAAGGACACCGCGACCCCGAACACGAAACTCTTGATCACGCCGTTTAATACGTCGCGCCGGAAATCGACCGCCGCCTGCATCTGAGACCAGAAGGAGCCTTCGTCCACCCCGATCAACTGAACGCCCACCAGATAGCCGCCGAATACCCCCATCGCAGAGAACAGGGCGGCCAGCAACGGCATCGAAATGACGCCGCCCCAGAATCGAGGCGCGACCACCCGCGCCACCGGGTCCACGGCCATCATTTCCATCGCCGAAATCTGCTCTGTCGCCTTCATCAGGCCGATTTCCGCGGTAATCGCCGATCCTGCCCGGCTCGCAAACAGCAGGCCCGCCACGACCGGTCCCAATTCCCGCACCAGGGACAGCGCAACAAGCACCCCCAGCGCTTCGGACGAACCGTAACGCTGCAGAGTGTCGTAGCCCTGCAGGCCCAGAACCATGCCGACAAACAGGCCCGACACCAGGATGATAATCAGGGAGAGCACGCCCGCGAAATAGATTTCGCGGATAGTCAGGCGGAAGCGGCGAAATGCCGTACCCGAGTGCAGGATCATGTAGACGAAGAAACGGGCCGCAAATCCCAGGCGCAGCAGCCGGTCCGTCACCTGGCGGCCGAGGGCCTCGAAAAATCCACGCACGCGATTCACGCCGTGCCCACGGGCGATTCGACCAGATCCAAATCCGCGCCATATCGGGCTGCCGCGTAGTGAAACGGTACCGGTCCTTCAGTCTCACCGTTGATAAATTGGCGCACAAAGGGCTCCCGCGAGTCGCGCACCGCGGCCGGGGTCCCCTGCGCGACGATCCTGCCCTCCGACATGAAGTAGACGTAGTCCACGATGCTCAGGCACTCCTGCACGTCGTGGCTGACCACGATCGACGTCGTACCCAGACTGTCGTTCAGTTCGCGCACCAGGCGCGCGATGACGCCGAAGGCGATCGGGTCCAGACCGGTAAACGGCTCGTCGTACAGCATCAGCCGGGGATCGAGCGCTATGGCCCGCGCGAGCGCCACCCGGCGCGCCATCCCACCCGACAGCTCCGAAGGCATGAGCGAGGCCGCACCGCGCAGGCCTACGGCTTCGAGCTTGAGGAGCGTCAAGTCGCGGATCGCGTCCTCCGGCAGGTCGGTGTGCTCGCGCATTTGAAACGCGACATTCTCAAATGCGCTCATATCCGTGAACAGCGCGCCGAACTGAAACAGCATGCCCATCCGCCTGCGCAGCGCATAGAGTCCGTCGCGATCAAGCTCGCGGGTCGGATGCCCGAAGATGCGCGCCACGCCACGCGCCGGTTTTAGCCAGCCCGCGATAATGCGCAGGAGCGTCGTCTTGCCGCAGCCGGACTGCCCCATGATCCCGACCACCTGGCCCTGCGGTATGCTCAGATGAATATCGCGCAGCACCGGCCTGGCCGCATCGTAGCCGAACGAAAGGTGCTCGATCGCCACGATATCTGGTTCCGACACAGGTAGGTCCGGGAGATAAAAGGACGCCATTTTACTCGACAAGCACGACTGTACGCGGGAACCGTAAATCTCGGCCTGTTGCGCTGCGGACACACACACCCAACGCAGCCGCATGGTGATACGGTAGTACCCTACTCCACGGTGCGGTCCTCAAAACGACGGTTCCCAATGCCCACGGAAAATCCTACGCATTCATCTCCCGGCGCCGCGTCACGCAACCGGGCCGCGCTGCGCGCGATCGGCGTTCGAAAGAACTTCGACCGGCAAGTTGTCCTCGATGGCGTGGACCTTGAAATACCGTGTGGCATGGCGTTCGGCCTGGTAGGGGCGAACGGCGCCGGCAAGACAACCCTTATCAAGTGCGCGCTCGACCTGTGTGCCCCGACCGGCGGGGACATAGAAATCTTTGGCATTGATCATCGGAAACCGCATTCGCGCAATGCGATTTCATATCTCCCGGAACGCTTCACGCCTGCGTACTACCTGCTCGGGCGGGAATTCCTGGAGACCACGGCCGCCGTTGGCGGCGAGCGTTTCCAGGCTGCGCGCGCGGCGCGCCTGCTGGGCGATCTGGAGCTTGATGAAGGCGTACTGGAACGGCCGGGGCGGCAGTATT
>Ga0209726_10000126_pt1 | contig 156999 bp, 88 predicted proteins | sample Subgrocontami54m_FD_187453 | JGI IMG/M metagenome (GOLD analysis project Ga0209726, IMG submission 187453) | Subsurface groundwater microbial communities from S. Glens Falls, New York, USA - GMW46 contaminated, 5.4 m (SPAdes) (version 3) | ecosystem: Environmental > Aquatic > Deep subsurface >...
AGCAGGCGCTGGCGCTACTCTCGGTGCAGGTGCCGGCGCCACTTTCGGTGCGGGTGCCGGGGCTGGAGCAGGCGCTGGCGCTACTCTCGGTGCGGGTGCCGGGGCTGGAGCAGGCGCGGCTTGCGGGGCCAATCTCGGGCCAAGGGCCGGTTGAGCCACTGGTGCCGGTGCTGGCGCGGGCGCGGCTTGCGGGGCCAATCTCGGGCCAAGGGCCGGTTGAGCCACTGGTGCCGGTGCTGGCGCGGGCGCTGCTTGCGGGGCCAATTTCGGGCCAAGAAGCGGTTGAGCCACTGGTGCCGGTGCTGGCGCGGGCGCTGCTTGCGGGGCCAATTTCGGACCAAGAAGCGGTTGAGCCACTGGTGCCGGTGCTGGCGCGGGCGCTGCTTGCGGGGCCAATTTCGGGCCAAGGGCCGGTTGAGCCACAGGTGCTGGTGCTGCTGCCGGTTGCGCGGCGGGCGCTACGAGTGGAAAACCCTGGGGTTGCTGTTTAGCCGCAGGTGCAGGCGCTGCGGCAGGTTGCGCGGCGGGCGCTACGAGTGGAAAACCCTGGGGTTGCTGTTTAGCCGCAGGTGCAGGTGCTGCTGCTGGCTGCGCGGCGGGCGCTACGAGTGGAACACCCTGGGGTTGCGCCGCAGGTGCTGAGAGTGTATTATAAAAAATGTTAAAAAATATCAGCAAAGCACCGGCAATTTTATATTTTTTTTGATTTCTTGATATCATTTAATCTCCGGCATTTTCTTAAAAATTAGTTTTTATTCTACCTCGAGGGTATCTTCAAGGCAAATAATATATTTATGCCCTTATGGGGAATCAGACGATATCGAATTCTTGCTGGACCGTATACGTGTGAGTGAGATAACTCCCAACCGAAATAATGACTCTGTGGTTTGGCCGTCCATTCGGGATCGTAACAGAGTAAGTATAAGAACCCTCATCCAGCGTTTCAGGGGGAGAGCCCCCCGTAGTATAAGTGAACCCGCCTCCGCCCTGGGTTACCGGCGTAATAATCATCCATACGGCTTTTTGAATCCCGGCATCCGCAAACCAAAATGTCTTGCCAATCTCAATACGCCCTTTCAATTCTCTCGTCTCATTCGTGCTGATATCCAGAAAAGCAGTCACCATCACCGCCATGGTGAGCATGAAAATAAAAGTCATAAGATAACCAATTCCTTTTCTATTGCCGCAGAATCTTTTCATCACATATTCCTCGCCGTCAGAGAACTCATAACCCTGATGCGGCTTGATTTGACTTTGGTCGTAAAATCAAGAGTCACCAGCTTGCCTGACAAAGTGATGTTGGAGGTAGGAGGCGCGACGGCATTTTTTATCACCGCATCCCCGTCGCCGCAATTGTAAGTGGCCGTAGAAATGTTCCCTCCCTGAAGCTCGGTCCTTTTAAGAGCAAAGCTCGCTGTAGCATCAAAAGGCGCGGTGCAGCTGTTGTTGGCTTGATTTTGGAAATAATAAACATAGAACTTTGTCGCCCCGCTTTCACTCACTTGAAACCGAATTTCTCTGGTAATCGGGTCCAGGACCAGCTGGTAGGCATGTCGCAAATCAATGAGCATTCCTTCCAACGCGATATTCACCCCGCCCCGCGCCCGGCTGCGGGCTATCTGCTCATCCGTCCCCTTAAGAATGGTCAAATAAGCCATGGTCATCACACCCGTGAGGAGAGATATCAAAAACGTGGTCTCCAGCAGTTCCAGGAGAGTGAACGCCGCAGGATTAGTTATTAACGATAAGCGTTTTGAGCCAGACATTTCTGGTTCCGCCCCCCTTTCCGGGAAAAGTGACCGTGACGATGACTTTTTTAAGATTTGGATTGGGGACCCCCAGGAAGATTTGAGGCAATGAGACAGCCACCTGGCTCTGGTATTCCTGGAAACCTAGGATAGCAGTAGGACTCTCATTGACGATAGTGAGATAGGCGGCGCTTCGAAGCTGCTCGAGTTTATTTTCCGCCAGATAATAGGCCAGATTGAGCGTGTCCAGATCCTTGATGGAGGCAAACCCCAGATTGAAAGCCTGCATCAATCCAACAGTAAAAAATGTAAAAAGGGCGAGGGATACCAGAACTTCCATCAAGGTAAACCCGCTCGCCCTTTTTATAGACTTCTTCAAATTCATTGAAGCGAACTTCATCACATAATTGAAGCTCCTCCCAAAAATCAGTTTAAAACTTACTTACCATTCGAAACACAAATGGCGCTACTACCGCAGCCAAGGACTCCGGCAGTGCTAATAGACGCTGTTCCATTCCCATTAGTACCCACAGAGAATAGAACATAGTACTGCCTGCCGGTGGCGCTTGCCGTAGAATACCCGTAAGTTGACGTGCCTCCGGTTGAAAATGGATCCTGAATTTTACTGAAATCGCTTACAATCACAGGATCCGCCACTTCAAGGTGTGAACCTACTCCCGGAACTTTATTGATATTGATAAGATAGGCCTCAACAGCGGTCTGAAGAACCCTTAAATCTCCCTTAACACGGGAAACTCTGGCATTCACATTCAGCCCCAGCATCCGTGGGAGCGCAATGCCGGCAATAATAATAATAATTGAAACCACGATTAATACTTCCAACAGCGTGAAGCCGTTTTTTTGCTTTATTATATCTATATTCATTTTAACGTTGCTCCTCCACGAACAGGATGCCCCTTCATCCCTTGTCAGGGATGAAGGGGCTCCAAAAATTACCTCAAAACTTACTTACCATTCGAAACACAAATGGCGCCACTACCGCAGCCAAGGACTCCGGCAGTGCTAATAGACGCTGTTCCATTCCCAGCTTTACCCAAAGAGAATAGGACATAGTACTGCTTGCCTGTAGCGCTCGCCGAAGAATACCCGTAAGTCGATGTACCGCCGGCTGAAAACGGATCTGTAATTTTACTGAAATCGCTTACAATCACAGGATCCGCCACTTCAAGGTTTGAACCTACTCCCGGAACTTTATTGGAATTGATAAGATAGGACTCAACAGCGGTCTGAAGAACCCTTAAATCTCCACCAACACGGGAAACTCTGGCCTGATCATTTAACCCCAGCATGCGCGGAAGCGCGATACCGGCGATAATGATGATAATAGACACCACTATCAAGACTTCTAACAGCGTGAAACCTCTTTTTTGCCTTAATATATTCATTGTAATGCCTCCTGTTTGTGATTTTATTTTTTTATCTGAAAAGTCCTTATCAACCACCTACTTGCAACGCCTTGAGCATATCGAAAATGGGAAGCATCAGAGAAAGCATGATAAATCCCACAATCCCACCCACGATAAACAAAAAGGCCGGCTCAATCATATCGCTCACCTTTTTGACCTGATAACCTATAAGCTTGTCATAAAAATCAGCGATCTTGAGCAACATCTTATCCAGGCTGCCGGACTCTTCCCCCACACTTATCATCTGAACGACTTCAACGGGAAATTCTTTATCTTCACGGAATGTATCCCCGAGACGCCCACCCCTCTCCACCGCAGAACAGGCTCTGTCAAGGCTTTCTTCAATCAGCTTATTCTGCGCCACCTTTTTTGAGATCGTGAGAGACTGGAGGATGGGAACCCCTCCCGCAATAAGTGTGCCGAGCGTTCTAGCCCACCGGCTCATAATAACTTTCCGATTCAAAGAACCAAAAGGGGGAAGCTTCAATTTCAAGATATCAATGTACCTGCTTCCCCTCTTTGTTTTCTTTAGAAAACTTACCATAGCAAATAATAAAATGCAAATAACAAAAATCAAAATATAATACTTTTTAGCAAATTGACTCAATTCATACAAAAACCTAGTCGGCCAAGGCAGGGGAACTCCTGATTTGAGGAAGATTTTGACAAAATTCGGAACTACCACCGTCACCATAAGACTTACCACTAAAATGCTAACTACAATCATTATAATAGGATAAGTCATGGCACTCTTGACTTTCTTTTTGAGCTCAAATTGATCTTCCAGAAGTTTGACATACCTGCTTAGGATAATTTCCAAAGTCCCGCTGCTCTCACCCACCATCACCAGCGTTGCGAAAAGCTCATTAAAGACTTTGGGAAATTCCGCCACCGACTCTGAGAAAGGTTTTCCGCCCTCAATACTGTTGGCGACGCTTCTCAGGACACTATTAAACTTCTTATTTTTAACCTGGTAGAGGATATTTTCCAGAGAAGGAAGAATGGGTAATCCCGCTTCCAACATATTGGAGAGCTGCATATTAAAAAAAATAAACTGCTCGTCTTTGATTTTACCGCCCAGACTAAAACCACCGAGGAATTTGGATGGGCTGCCTGCAATGGCCGGCTCAACTTTAGTAACGATATAGCCCCGGGCGCTAAGCCGGTCGATAAGGATATCGGGGGAAGGAGCTTCTTGAGTTCCCGTCATGCGCTTTCCTGCAGAATCCCTGGCAGTATAACTATAAAGAGCCATAAGAATTAACCGATTTCCTTAATCCTGAATTATCCTTAATACTTCTTCAAGTGAAGTGAGCCCGGCTTTGGCTTTCTCAAGCCCGTCATAGACAAGAGTTTTCATCCCCTGAGACACGGCATAGCGCCTGATTTCATCGCTCGAGGCTTTTTGAATCGTCAACCGTCTCACTTCATTATCCGGCACCAGCACCTCGTGAATCGCGATACGTCCCTTAAATCCCATTTTGCGGCAGGCATCGCAGCCAACGGCATTATAAAGCGTAAGCTCAGAACCCGAGTCCTTGATCCCCAGGATTTCCATCTCCGCCTTGCTGGCCTTGTAAGAGGCCTTGCATTCCTTGCAAAGCCGGCGGACCAGACGCTGAGCCACCAGTCCAATCACGGAAGACGTGATAAGAAAAGGCTCAATCCCCATGTCAATAAGACGGCTGACAGCGCCGGCAGCGTCATTGGTATGGATGGTTGAAAAGACCAGGTGGCCAGTGAGCGCGGCCTGAATAGCAATGCGGGCGGTTTCCTCATCGCGCATTTCCCCCACCATCACCACATCCGGGTCCTGTCTCAAAATCGACCGCAGGCCCGAGGCAAAAGTAAGCTCCACCTTGGTATTCACCTGAATCTGACGGACCATGGGCAGGCGGTATTCCACCGGATCTTCGATGGTCACAATATTTTTACCCACATCATTGATCTGATTCAGGGAGGCATAAAGCGTGGTGGTTTTTCCGCTTCCTGTCGGTCCCGTGATGAGGATAATTCCATAAGGAGATTTTAGCAGTTTGCCGTAGATCTCGATATTTTCCGGCCCAAGCCCCAAATCGCTCAACCGTACCGTCATCTGACTGGTGTCCAGAAGACGGATTACGACGTTCTCGCCGTAAACGGTTGGAACGGTTGACACGCGCAAATCAATCTGCTTGGGGCCAATGCGGATCTGGATTCTTCCGTCCTGAGGCACTCGGCGCTCGGCAATATCCATGCTGGCAAGAATCTTGATGCGGGAAATCACCGCGGGCTGCAGTTTGCGCGGAATGGTAGAAACTTCATGCAAAATACCGTCCACGCGGTAACGCACCCGGAGAAAAGTCTCTTCCGGTTCAATATGAATATCGCTCGCCCCCTGCCGTGCGGCCTCAAGAAAAAGCATGTTGACCAGTTTGATGACCGGTGCTTCTTCAATCAGGCTCTCAAGCTTTTTCATTTCGACCTCGCCCGACTCGGCAAGGCTGCCCGCTTCGTTCTCGAGCGATTGAATCATTTTGCCCATGTCATCCGAAACGCTGTAATACTGGTTGATGGCGTTTTTGATTTCATCTTCGGGCGCAAGGCAGGTTTCAATATCAAGCTTGGTTTTAAGTTTGAGTTCATCCGTGGCAAAAATATTCAGGGGATCGGCCATGGCCACGCTGATCGAGTCTCCGACCCTGAAAATGGGAATCAGCGTGTATTTCCGGGCCAAGACCTCGGGGACCAGGGCAACAACCTCCGGCATGATGATAAAATTGGAAAGACTGATGAAAGGAATGTTGAGCTCATCGGCCAGGTGCGTCATCAAAACATCCTCGGAAACATAACCCAGCTTCATGAGCACTTTTCTGAGAGGTTCTCCCGCCTTCTGGGCCTCTTTTTCGGCTTTCTCTAGTTGAATCGGCTGGAGGAGCCCCTTGTCCACCAGTTGCTCGCCAAGACTTTTTCTGGTTTTATCGGGCATACCTAATCCCGAACCCCTCACAAGCCGAAAAATAATTCAATGCCTCGACGATCTTTTCCAGCAAAATCTGCGAGTCAACGGGTTTACACAGGTAATCAAAAACACCTTTGGCCTTGAAAAGCGCCTGCACCGCGACGCTTTTGACTCCGCTCAGAATCATCACCGGAAACAAAATTTTTCCAGCGTCATTTGCCTTTGAACTGAGAATCTCTTTTATCTCTAGAAACACGACCAGCCCGTTTTTTCCAGGCAAGTCCACATCCAGCAGAATCAAATCCGGCCGAAATATATAGATCTCTTTCAAACAATCTTTCGGCGCATGAAGCACGGAAACCTCATACCCTTCGCCTTCAAGCCGGATCTTGATGAGTCCGGTAAGATCGACATCGTCATCCAAGATAAGAATTTTGGACGGCTGGTTCATGCGAAGTCCTTTTCCTACTTTTTCGTGATTTTATCAATCCGCTCGACAAGGGACTTAATATCGATGGGTTTGGTCATGAAATCCGTGGCGCCTTCCATGCGAAACATTTCCTCCATCATGGGCGCCCTTCCTGTGATCACAATCACAGGGACTTCCTTAAGAAAATCGCTCCCCTTCACTTTTTCGCCGTAACGGATTTCTTTAAGCGCGGTGAAACCATCCATATGCGGAAGAAACACATCCATCACAATTAAATCAGGGCGTTCTTCCCGAGCCTTTTTAACGCCATCGTCGCCGCGCAGCGCCACCACCACCTCATAACCATTCTGTTTAAGACGCAGTTGAATGAGTTCGCTGAGCTCCGCATCATCTTCAATCACAAGAACTTTTTTATTGGCCATCTTGCCCCCTCCTGTCTTTGCCTTGTCTTTACACGCTCACAGGAAGCGTGAAAATAAACCGGCTTCCCTTTCCCACCTCGGATTCCACCCAAATCCGGCCGCCATGAAGTTCCACAATCTGCTTGGAAATGGAAAGCCCCAGACCCGTTCCGCGGATTTCCGTTCCCGGATGGCGCTGTCTCACCTGCTCAAATTTATCAAAAATCCTTACCAAATGTTCGGAGGCGATTCCCACACCCGTATCCTCCACGGCCACCTGGGCTTTGCCGCCGTTTACAGCCACGCTCACCGTGATTTTACCTCCCGGAGGGGTGAACTTGATAGCATTATCGACGAGATTCATCAGGACCTGAAGTAAGCGGCCCTTGTCAACCAAAATGAAAGGCCGGCTCCCATCCTGGCTCAAGCCAATCTCCACGTTTTTTTTCTCCGCGATTCCCTTCATGGAATCAACCGCTTCCTGAATGATGGAAAGCAGGTCGTAATGCTCTTTGTCCATGCGCATCCGGCCCGCCTCCAGTTTGGCAAAGTCAAGCAGGTCATCAATCAGCAGGGCCAGCCGGTTGACGTTGTTTCTTGCAATCTCGAACACACGGTCTCCCTGTTTCTCACCCAGTTTCACCACCCCTTCGGCAAGGAGCGCCATACTTTCCCTGATGGAATTGAGCGGAGTCCGGAATTCGTGGCTCACCGAGGCAATAAATTCGGACTTTAACTGATCCAGTTTCTTCAATTCCTGATTCGCGCGTTCCAGGGCAATATTCTTTTCCCGGATCTCGTTCTGCAGCCTGTCTCTTTCTTTTTTGTGGTCATGCTTGGCCATGGCATCCTGAATCACGCGGGGAAGCGTGTTCAGATAAACCTCATCCTTGACCAGATAATTGTAGGCACCCGCCTGCATGGCCTCGACTGCGAGCTTCTCATCCCCTGCCCCTGTCATGATCACAAAGGGGATATCATAGCCGCGCTCCTTGAAGTTTTTCAAAATTGACAGCCCGTCTTGATCCGGGAGATTATAATCGGAAAGGACAATATCAAAAGAGGTGTCGGTGACCTTCTGAAAGGCTTGTATCGCTGTTTCTGCAATTTCAATCCTGGATGCCGGAAAAGACTTTTCCAGCATCTTCAAAGTCAAAAAGGCGTGATCCTTATTGTCTTCGATCACCAGAATCTTGAGGGCAATGCTCTTGTAAAGATTAATCATGCCGGGTTGAATTTCGCATCTAGCATGCGCACACCTATCCCTTCAAAATTACAAAATCCCAACCCTGCCTTAAATCTATTGATAAACCTATTTATAGGTGAGGAACAAGGTTAAGTTTACATCCCTCCCATTCCATTTTCAAATAACTCTTTAAATAGAGTCAAGCGAGCCAGCGGGTAGCATCGGCGGCGTGGTAAGTGATGATAAGGTCTGCGCCGGCGCGTTTGATAGAAGTCAAAATTTCCAAAACCAGGGCTTTTTCATCCCAGCCGTTCTGGCCGGCCCATTTGACAAAAGCATATTCGCCGCTGACATTAAATGCGGCGAGGGGAACATCGAAGGCATCTCTCGCCTCCCGGATAATATCCAGATAAGCCAGGGCAGGTTTAACCATCACCATGTCTGCGCCCTCTTCAATGTCCAGCCGGATTTCGCGCAGCGCCTCTTTGCGGTTGGCCGCATCCATCTGATAACTTTTTCTGTCGCCAAACTGGGGCGCGGAAAAAGCCGCATCGCGGAAAGGCGTGTAAAAAGCAGAGCTATATTTGGCCGCATAGCTCAAAATGGGAATATGGCTAAGCCCTTTGGAATCCAGAGCTCTCCGGATGGCTTGAACACGGCCGTCCATCATATCGCTGGGCGCGATCACATCCGCTCCGGCTTCGGCCTGCGACACAGCCGCTTTCATCAGAAGATCCAGTGTTTCATCATTCAAAATCCGGCGGATGGCCGGGGCCGATCCGGTTGAGCCGCCGCCCGCGGCCTGGCCAAATCGGCCTTCATCCTGGACGACTCCACAATGACCATGATCCATGTATTCGCAAAGGCAGGTGTCGGCCATGACCACGAGATCCTTAAACCGCTTTTTGATTTCGCGGATGGCCTGCTGGACCACGCCGTCTTTGGCGTACGCGCCCGTAGCTTTTTCATCCTTTTTTTCCGGAATGCCAAAAAGCATGACCGCCTGGATTCCATTTTCAACCAGCTTCTCAATTTCAAAAAGAAGCTGATCGGCGGAATAGCGGCATTGGCCGGGCATGGCTTGAATCGCCTCCTTTTTCTTCTCGCCGGGAACAACAAAGTAAGGCATGACCAGTGATTCTTTGGAGACATGGGTCTCACGGATTAATTTTCTCAAAACCGGATTTGCGCGCAATCTTCTGGGACGTTCCGAAGGAAAGCTCATGCTCCTAGCTCCTGCAAATGGCTTCCACCAGCCCCGGAATGGTGTATTCCCTGGCCTGGCGGTGAATTTTAAGGCCCAACGAACGGGCAGTCTGGGATGTCACAGGCCCGATGGTGATCCACTTGGTTTTATTTTTAATTTTGGGAAATGCCTTTTTGCCCAGGGCGGCCGCAAAATTTTTGACGGTGGAACTGCTGGTAAACGTGACCTGATCAATTTTTTTCTCTTTAAAATTTCTGACAAGTTCTCTTCCTATTCCCCTCACCGGTTCAGTCCGGTAGGCCGCTACCTCTTCCACGCGAGCCCCTTTTCTTGAAAGCTCCACGCCGAGATACTCCCTCCCAAGATTGGACCGGACCAGCAAAATTTTCTTTCCCCTCAAATCCTCTTTGCCGGCAAGACAAACCGCAAGCGACTCGCTCACATACTCCGGCGGCATCGCATCCGCCCGCAGAGAATACTCTTTTAATTTGTCCGCCGTGGCCGGGCCGATCGCGCAAATTTTCGTTTCAGAAAAAATCCTAGCGTCCTTGCCCCGGCTCAATGCCCGCTCCATAAATTTTTCCACGCCGTTCACGCTGGTGAAAACCAGCCAGTCAAAGGACGGCATCTTGAGGATCGCGGTGTCCACCGCCTTCCACGATTTTGGCGGAAGAATTTTTATGGTCGGACAATCGATCACGTTTGCCCCAAGATTCATAAGTTCCTTGCCGAGATTTCCTGCCTGGGCCCTAGAGCGGGTCACGACAATAGTCTTGCCGCGCAAAGGCAGCCGGGAAAACCAGTCCGCCGACTTTTTTAGCTTAACGACTTGGCCCACGATGGTCAAGGCGGGCGTTCCGATCCCCGCCTGCCGCGCCTTTCCGGCAATCGTGGCCAAGGTTCCTTCAATCACATGCTGGGAAGCTGTGGTTGCCCATTCAATGACCGCCACAGGTGTTTTTGGCGAAAGACCGTTTTGCATCAAAGTCCTGACCAGCTTGGAAAGCCGGCTGGCCCCCATGTAAAAAACCAAAGTGCCGCCGGACTTGGCCAAAACCTTCCAATCAATGGCACCCGCTTCCTTGGCCTGGTCTGATTTGTCCGAGCCGCCACTCGCGGATTGTCCAGACCGGCCCTGACGGATGGCCCGGGCCTCATGGGCGGTGACAAAAGTCACCTGAGAAGCCAATCCCCGGTGCGTGAGAGGAATGCCGGCAAAAGCAGCTGCCCCGGTTGCGGCCGTAACGCCCGGAACAACTTCATAAGGAATTCTGTGCCGGTTCAGGCACACGGCTTCTTCACCCCCGCGTCCAAAAATAAAAGGATCTCCGCCTTTTAAGCGGACCACCTGTTTCCCTTGCCTGGCCAAACGCACAAGCAACCGGTTAATGGCTGTTTGGGAAGATGATTTCTCGCCGCCTTTTTTGCCCGCATAAAATTTTTGGGCCTTCGTAGCATACGATAAATGCTCGGCCGGAACCAAATGATCATAAATCACCGCGTCACACGCCTCAAGAAGCTCCTTGCCCCGCAGGGTAAGAAGCCCGGCATGGCCTGGACCGGCTCCTACCAAGTAAACTTTTCCGCACTTTTTTGATTTTCTCATTTTCGAATCCCGCCAAGAATCGCCACACCACCCTGACTCTTGAGCTTTTCCGCAAGCTGCTCGCCAAGGCGCAAGGCATCTTTCTTGGGGCCTGAAATTTTACCGGAAACGCTTTGCGTTCCGTCGGGAGAAAAAAGCGCCGCTTCTAAATAAAGATTAACGCCTTCCACAGCACTCCATGCGCCCACCGGCACCTGGCACCCGCCTCTTAACGCCGCAAGAAGCGCCCGCTCCGCTTCAACACTCAAAAAACTTTCCTCATGATTGAGGATTTTTTTAAAAGCCGTTGTGTCCCCGTCTTCTTTTCTGATTTCCACGGCAATGGCGCCCTGGCTCACGGCCGGCATCATAATTTTCTTGTCCAATAATTCCGTGATCTCATTTTCCATGCCCAGCCGGATAAGCCCGCAGGCCGCAAGGACTATGCCTCCGCATACACCCTCACGCATCTTTTGAATCCGGGTCGGTACATTGCCCCTTATCCCAATCACTTGAAGATCCGGGCGAAAACGAAGGAGCTGTGCCTTTCTCCGGGGGCTGCCGGTGGCAATGACGCCACCTTTCTTAAACTTCGATAAAGCCGCGCCCTCGGCTGAAATCCAGGCATCCCGCACTTCATCCCTCTCAAGCACCGCGCCGATCTCAAGAGAAGGTAATAACCCGGTTGGAAGATCCTTGGCGCTGTGGACCGCAAGATCAATACGCCCCTCATCAAGCGCCAGCTCGAGCTCCTTGGTAAAAATGCCCTGATCTGCGATTGTGCCGCGGGAGGACGGAGTATCCCCCTGCGTTTTGATGACCTCGATTTCAAAGGAGAATTCAGGAAAGGAACGGCGGAGCTTATCCAGCGCTTTCCCGGCTTGAATAAGAGCCAGTTTGCTTCCCCGGCTCCCGATCCGGAATTTTGTTTTCTTCATCCTTGAGTTTCACTTTTTCTAAATCAAAAAGAGTTTGCAGCGCTTCCTGATAATGATGCCCCCCGCCCTGGCCCTGCGCCTCCTTGAGTTTCATGAGCGGATCATGAAGCAGTTTGCCTTTGACCCTCATAAGAATCCGGCGCAAATCCTCGCGCTCCGCTTCGCTCCGCGACGCGGCAGCCAAACGCAGTTCTTCTTCAATGATGGCGTCCAAATGCGCCTGCAATTTCTGGATCGTGGGTGCGGATTCAATCCGCTCGAGCCAGCGCAAAAAATCCTCCATCTGCTTTCCGATAATCGTCTCGCACTTGGCCACTTCCTTTTCCCGGAATTTCATATTGGAATGGCAGACGGCATGAAGGTCGTCAATATTGTAAAGATAAACATCATCCAGCGTGTTGACCCTTTCTTCCGTATCCCGCGGCACGGCAAGATCAATGATAAAAAGCGGTTTGTGTTTCCGGAAGGCCATGACCTGCTTCACGTCTTCATAATGAATGATGGGATGCGGCGCGGCCGTGGAAGAAATCACGATATCCGCGTCTTTAAGATATTCTTTCCACATTTCAAAAGAAATGGGCTGAATGGGGTATTTGCGCGACAATTCCTCCGCCCTTTCCCTGGTGCGGCTGGCCACCCACACGGAACGGGCCCCCCCCTTCATGAGCCGCTTCAGGGTGAGTTCGCTCACTTTGCCCGTGCCCAAAATAAGAATCCGCTCCTGGGAAAGCCGGCCGAATATTTTTTCTGCCAGCTCCACGGCCACGGACGAAACGCTCACCGCGCCGCGGGCAATTTCCGTCTCTTCTCTTACTCTTTTGGCAGTCCGGAGCGCCCTTTCGAAAAATTGATGCAGGAGCGACTTGACATTGCCTTCCTGGGACGCAAGACGATACGACTCCTTGACCTGGCCGAGAATTTCATACTCCCCCACCACCATCGAATCTAGGCCAGAAGCCACCCGGAATAAATGCCGCACCGCCTCCTCCCCTTCATAAAAATAGACGCTGCGGCACAAAGCGTCCTCGGCCACGGCATGGTAAAAACACAGGAACCGGACCAGCTCTTCGCGCGCTAATGGCAGATTACCGGACACGCCGTAAATTTCAACCCGGTTACAGGTGGAAAGCACGAGGGATTCGGGAAGCGCGCCGATATTCCGGAGGTGAAAAAGAACCGAGGGCATCTCATTTTTCGGAAAGGCAAGTTTTTCCCTGAACGCGACGGGCGCGTACCGGTGATTAAGTCCGATGACAAACAAATGGTCCATGCGCTACCTCAAAAAATTATGAACGCCGGTTTCAAAAAAATTCACGCCGAGAAACGTAAGAAGAACGCAAAAAAAAGCGAACAGGGACGCCATGACCACCTTGCGGCCGCGGATCAGGGAAACATAATGAACATAAAGGATGCCCAAATAAATCAGCCAAGTCAGCGTGCTTGCGACAAATTTCGGGTCCCAGCGCCAGAACCCGCCGTAAACGTCCTTGGCCCACAAAAATCCGCTGGCCAGGGCCAGGGTCAACAGGGGAAACCCGAGTACCATGGTACGGTAAACGACGGATTCCAGCGACTCCAGGGATGGCAACTTGTGATAAAACGCGTTCAACTTTTTTGATTTCAAACCGCGGTTTTGCGCAAGATACAAAAGCGCGCCCACAAACGAAAGCGCAAAACTTGCATAGGCAAGAAAAGCCGTCAGCACATGAATCAAGAACCATTGATTGTAAGGGTAAGCCGGCGCGGACGGCTGTTTGAAAAAAACAAGCGCGGTCCCGCTCATGGCCATGATGAGCGGCAAAAGGACCAGGCCAAATGTGTCCAGCTCGAGTTTCCAGGACATCAAAAGATAAATCAGCACCATGGACCAGGAAAAAAAGAAAAGCGCCTGGTAAAGCGCGGTGACCGGAAGAACCGTTCCCGTGGCGCGCGCTTCATAGACCACGAAAAAGCTTGAGGCCAAAAAACTCAGGATTAGAACCCGGTTGGCCCATGGTTTCCATCCGTCGCCCGCGCCGGAAAAGTGCAGAATAAACAAAACAAAAGATAAAAGGTAAAGGCCGTTAATCCCGGCAAGAAACATCAAACTGAAATTCATAGCTTCTTTTTTCCGACTCCGTGCCTTTTTAAAATTTCGCGGTATTTTTTTGCAATCGTCCCCGGCCGGGCACTTTTGAAAAGATTAAAAAATTTTGGCCCGGTGAGCGCTTCGAATATTTTCTTCCTTCTTCCGGATTCCCTCACCCGCGCCATAACGCCTTGGCGCTGCCGCGCCATAAAACGTAAAAATAAATCGCATTCTGGACCGAACATTTTTTCAAGCCGTTCCCGGATTTTCTTGGCCAGAAGCGGGCTCGCGCCTCCGGTTGAAACCGCGATGGATAGAAGCCCGCGGTTTAAAACCGAAGCCGCGATAAAATTGCTGTGTCCGGCGTCGTCCACCGCGTTGACCAGGATATTTTTTTTACGGCACGCCTTAAAAATACCGGCATTGACCGCAGGCGAGGAGGTTGCTCCGATGACAAGAAAAACGTTTTTTAATAGCCACCCTGAAAAGGGGCTTCCGGGTATTTTCTCTTTCCGTAGGGTGAGATTTTTCTTCCGGCTAAGTTTCAGGATACCAGGCGAGAATCCGTCACTCACGCAAACGACTTTTGCGCCTGCGGCCAGAAGAGAGCGGATTTTCCGTTCCGCCACCGAACCTCCGCCGGCAACAAGACAATTTTTCCGTCTCAAATCCAGAAAAACCGGGTAATACTTCATGACCGTTGCCAGCTCGGACAGGCCGCCTGCCGCGGCTTAAACAGGCTGGCATGGGCGGGTGGCCTGTCAAACCGCTTCGCTCCGGTTGTAATACTTGTCAAAAAAATCCTCAAATTCCTCCTCCAGCGCCAGCCCCGGCACGACCCGGTACCCCGTGGTTCGCTCGATATCGTCAATCGTCTTGAGATCAAAAGGATCGCACATGGCAATATGCAGTTTGCCGCTCCTGATCTCGACCGGGACCACGCGATGCGTTTTCACATAATCCACGGTAAAAAGCCGGCTCAATTCTCTGGGATACTCTCGCCCGGCAAGGGCAATATAAGGCACGCCGAGCTTTTTCTCCAGCATCCTTCCTACATCATAACTCCGAACCAGGTCCATGGCAATCAGCACTTGGCCGAGCCGTTTTCCCGTGGCCAGATGCTGCTTGAGCGCCTCTCCTAGCTGATATTCGTTGATCAGCCCGGCGGACAGGAGAAACTGGCCCAACGGCTCCACCTTATCCCGGTCCATCTCGCGGGATCCGGGCAAAACTTCAAGCGCTTCGTCAAAGCTCTCAATCTGCTTTTCCCGACGGTCACGCAAATAACTGCTGCTGGACTGGGTTTTTAAAAATTTTTTTACTTCAGCCGCAACCTGAGAAATCTCGGCGGGGCTAGAATACTTCTTGTTGAGATTCGTTACCGCGGCAATAGAAATCGCCATGAGCGGAAATTTCTCGTTTCTTCCTTTCCGGTTCTTGACCTGCACATAACCGCGCCGGATGTCCTCGGCCGCATAATAAGTAGGAATAATCCTGTCAAATTCCCGGATGCATTCCCGGGCAAAATCATTCTCATACTCCGGATTGAGAATCACGATAAAATCGTCCCCTCCCACATGGCCGATAAACGGCTGGCTCGATCTATCAGGCCGGCCGGAGTCATGTTTTCTTGCGGTCTGGGCAATAATCCGGGCCGTCTGGCGGAGGGCATCATCTCCCTTGTCATAACCGTAAAGGTCATTAAAGGACTTGAAATTATTAATGTCCAGATAGCAAACGGAATATTTTCCCCCGGAAATAATTTTTTCCTTAACCGCCCTTTCAATCGCGATATTGCCCGGCAATTTAGTGAGCGGATTGGCCTGCATTCTCTCCTCCGCGCGCCGGATATTGAGCAGCACGCGAAGCTGCAGCGTGAGCGCGTCAAACGGTTTGATCAAAAAATCGTCAAATCCCTGCTGCGCGCCGTGCAAAAGTTCGGCCAACTGCCCCTCGCCCAGCATCATGATGAGGGGAACAAAGCAGCTGAATGATGCCTTGCGGATACGAGCCGTCAGCTCCTCGCCGTTCACAAGTTCCAAGTCCGTCGCAATCAAAATCAAATCAAAGTTCCGGCTCTCAAGAAGCTGTAACGCCTGCTCGCTAGTCGTGGCCGCAACCACCGAAAACCCGCGCACTCTAAGACGGGATTCGATCAAAGCGAGATTCCCGGGATCCTTATCCACCACCAAAATACATTTATTTTCCACGTTTTGCTTTCACTCCTTTAAAACTTGGTTTTTGATTACCCGTAAAACTCTCTGCCAGAGAAGGATATTTTCCTTCCAAAACATCTTTGCGGTACACTTTCACCGCCTTTTTGATTATCTCTCCGACCGGTGCGTAAACCCGCACAAACCGGGGCCTCATCGCCTCCTGAAGCCCCAAAAAATCGTAGAGCACAAGCACCTGGCCGTCACAATAGGGCCCGGCTCCAATCCCGATAGTCGGAATTTTAACCTTGGCCGTAATCTGGCGGGCCAGCTCTGCCGGAATGCATTCCAGCACCAGGGAAAAAATTCCCGCTTTCTCAAGTTTTACCGCATCTTCCAGCATGCGGCTCGCTTCCTCCGGCGTTTTTCCCTGCAGTTTGTAGCCGCCGAGTTCCGTGGCCTTTTGAGGGGTCAGCCCCAGATGACCCATTACGGGTATATCGGCATTTCGCAGGGATTTTACAATCTCTAATCTTTCCGATCCGCCTTCGATTTTGACCGCATCCGCACCGCCCTCTTTAAGCAGCCGGGCCGCATTCCTCGCAGCGCTCTCCGGAGAGCGCTGAAACGAGCCGAACGGCATATCCGCCACTACCAGAGCGCGCCGCGCAGCCCGGCTCACGGCTTTGGTGTGATGAAGCATGTCCCGCATGGTGACTGGAACCGTGGATTCATACCCCAGGCAAACCATACCCACCGAATCACCGACCAGCAGGATATCCACTCCCGATTGATCCAGCAGGCCGGCCATAGAAAAATCATAAGCCGTCAGTGTGACAACCTTCTCGCCTTTGCCCTTTTTATCAGTAATTTCTTTAACCGTTAGACGCATAATATTTCTCTTTGAATTTTTCAACTTCACCGCGCCAATCGCCACCTGAGCAACCGGCAGCCACGTCTTGACCAAATCGGCTCAGCCGGACAGTTTCCATCACCGGCTTTTCAAAGGGATTGAGCATTCCCACATCCAACCCACAGGCCAAAGCCAGGCGCAAAAAAGCCGCATTCACTTCCTCCCGCCGCTTAAGTCCAAACGACACATTGCTAATCCCAAGCGAGGTCCGGACTCCCCAACTTTCCCGGACTGCTTTAAGTGACTCCAAGGTTTCAAAAATGGCTCCCGGGTAAAACCTCAACGGAAGCGCTACGCAATCGATAACTATATCTTTTTTGGAAATTCCGTACTCGGATGCGCGCGCAATAATTTTTCCGGCAATCTCGACCCGCGTTTGCCATGATCCGGGGATTCCTCTCTCATCGATGGCAAGCCCGATAAAAGGAATTTGCCGCTTTGTGATTACCGGCAAAAGGGCGCCCATGGATTTTTCCACTCCCGTCACCGAATTTAAAAACACTCTTTCCGTCGCCGCTTCAAGCCCTGCCTCAAGTACTTCCGAGAAAATACTGTCGAGTCCCAAAGGCCCTATCCCGCGCTGCTCAAGAACCCGCACGGTCCGTCTCATTAATTCTGCGGAATCGGGAGATCCCCCAACATTCACATCCACCGCATGCGCACCGGCGCTGAGCTGTTTCCCGGCTTGGTCCGCGATAATATCCCAATCCGAATTTTCAAAAGCCGCAGCTATTTTTTTGTTTCCGCTGGGATTAATTCTCTCCCCTATCACGAAAAGGCCATTTTGGGAGTTTAAAACCAAAGGCATGGTTTGAAGCGGAATATCCTAACGCCAGCGGTAAGCGGCAATCAGATTTTTCATCAGCATGAGCACGGTGAGAGGCCCCACGCCTCCCGGCACCGGCGTAATGAATTTCGCTTTCTTTTTCGCCCCTTCAAAATCCACATCTCCCGCGATTTTTCCAGCCACTTCCGTCGTTCCCACGTCAATCACCACCGCGCCTTCCTTGATCCAGTCGCCTTTCACCAGCCCGGGCTTTCCGGCACAGGCCACAACCACATCCGCGCTACGGCAAAAGGCCGCCATGCGCGCCTCCGGCGTTCCGGTGTTGCACACAATGGTGGTCGCGCGCCTTTCTCCGAGAAGAAGCTGGAGAGGCCGCCCCACGATCGCGCTTTGCCCGATGATTACCACTTCCTTGCCGCGGCAATCCATACCCGTCTCGTCAATCAACGTCATGCAAGCCAGAGCCGTGGCCGGCACCAGTTTTGCGCGCCGCATCACCAGATACCCCAGCGTAGCGGGATGAATGCCTTCAATATCTTTTTTGGGATTAAGCTCCGGATAAATATGCGCCACATCCATATGCGCCGGCAACGGAAGTTGAATAATCACTCCATGAACCGGCGAACGGTCGGCGCTGAATTCTTTCACTCGGTGCAGAAGTTCCGCTTCACTTGCTTGAGCATCCAATAAAACATTCTGAAATTCGATTCCGAGCGACTGGGCGCATTTTTCCTGCGCACGGCGGTAAAATTCGGCCGAAGGATGCTTGCCCGCCATGATACAGGCCATGCGTAACGTCACGCCATCTTTTGCCTTAATCTTTTCAATTTCAGCGAGTAACTCTTTTCGCACCCGCTCGCCGACTTTTTTCCCTTCCAGTAAAATGGCTTCCTGCATGTCGATGCTCATGATTGGCCGGCGCGCTCAAAATCCGCGGCCATTTGTTCAAGGGCTTGAAAGCCCTGAGTTTTATACTCCTGATCTTTCATGTATTCCAGATTCACTTTCGCGGTCTGGCAGGCGCCGAGAAAACCGGCTTTAAGAAAATGCCGGGCGAGCACCAGATCGCTTGCAATCGAACCTTGAGCCATTTGAGCCACGATTTTTTGGAGTTCGGTAACGCGGATTAGGGATTCCGCAAAATTTTTCTGGTAAAGATATCCCCCGCGCAAAGCATTCTCGATTTTTTCTGCGCGGCCGGGTTGAGCTTTGTCCAGACCATAAGCTTTCACCACTTTCTGGTAAGCTTTCACATCTCCGTCAATAGCGCGAATGGCTTGTTGATTCAATTTCGCCAATTCTTTAAGCGCTGCGCGCAAATAATCCAACGCGCTCGGCGGTGATAGCCTTTTTTTCTTCTTCTCCAGAATCTTTCCCACCATCAGGGTTAATGAAATCGCCACTGAAGAAACCAAACAGGCCGCACCGCCACCTCCCGGATAAGGCGCGGCGCTTGAAAGTTCCTTGAGAAAACGGCGTATTGACTGGTTCGCGTACATGACTTAACCCATTGATTTAAAAAAAGATAAGAGAATTTGATTTCAGTATAGCGAGAAGCCCAAAAACTGTCAAGAATTGCCCTCACGCTAATCTTGAAGGAAAGGTCCGGCCTGTTTGCTGGAGCGAATTCAGGCACCGGGACCACTTTTTTTAACCTAATGCTTTTCAGGTGCCTGGCTGAGCGGAAGCAACAGGATGGACCTTTCATAGAAAGAAACAAACTGCATGCCAAACGAAAATTTATTTTTTTTGTGCGTTTCGGCTCTTGAAATATTTTAAATCGGAAGCTAAGCTGATAATAGTCTTGTCAGCCAAAGAAAGGGAACGACAGCGGGAGACAATAAAAGCCATCGATTGAAAAGGTCACAGATTGATGACCACACGAATGGCACAAGGGCAACTCAAGAGCTCCTCAATGTTCCTGCTGAACAAGACATCATGAGTTGCCCTAGTTCTCATACAATCTGATAGTTTCTAAGCTTGTAGCCAAGAATTCTTTCCGTCACGCCAAGGGCTTGGGCCGCTTTCCGGCGGTTCCCTCCAGTTTTTTCGAGCGCTTCCCTGATCATTTGTTTCTCAATCGATTCCACCACAACAGGAAGCGTCCCGGCATTGTCCGCGGGTTGGGCTGCTGCAGCGGATACATCCGCATTCTGAATCGGCCCCGGCAAATCGGAAACATCAATCAGCGGCTTTTGACACACAATTACGGCCCTTTCCATACAATTTTCAAGCTCCCGCACATTGCCCGGCCAGCGATAATTCAGAACCTGTTCCCAAGCTCGCTTCGCAAGATCCCGGACATCCTTCTGGTTTTCCTGGGCGAATTTTTTGATGAAATGATAAATAAGAAGGGCGATGTCCTCTCTGCGCTCGCGGAGCGGGGGAAGAAAAATGGGCAGCACATTCAAGCGGTAATATAAATCCTCGCGGAATTTTCCGTCCCGGACCGCGGCCTCAAGATCTTTGTTGGTCGCGGCAATCACCCGCACATCCACCTTGATCGTCTCCAGACTGCCCACCTTTTCAAACTCCCTTTCCTGGAGAACACGCAAAAATTTCACCTGCATGGCGAGCGTCATGTCCCCCACCTCATCCAGAAACATGGTGCCGCCGTCCGCGGCCTCAAAACGTCCCTGTTTGGAGGAAACGGCGCCGGTGAAAGCGCCTTTTTCATAACCGAAAAGTTCGCTTTCAAGCAAAGTCTCGGGAAGCGCGGCACAGGAAAACTTGATAAAGGCTTTGTCTTTTCGCGGGCTGTTGTAATGGATGGCTTTGGCGATAAGCTCCTTCCCTGTCCCGCTTTCGCCGCGCAAAAGAACCGTGGCCTTGGTAGGCGCCACAACCGTTACGGTATGGTAAATATCCTGCATTTTCTTGCCCTCGCCCACAATATTTTCAAAGCGGTATTTTTCCTGAAGCTCGGTCCGGAGCATCCGGTTTTCATCAAGGAGCGCTTCCTTCTCGCGTTCCACCATTTTTGAAATTTTCACGGCCTGGGCAGCCATGGAACTAATGATAGAAAGAAGTCTACGGTCCTCTTCGAACGGCATCGGGTCACGGAACAAGCGGTCCACGCTCAAGGTGCCGACTGTTTCATTTTCGATTTTGATGGGAACGCAGATAAACGATATATTTTTTTTCTTGAGGTCCCCTCTGGCCTTGGTCTTGTTAAGAAAAAGAGGCTCATCTCCCACATTGGGGACCACTTCGGACTGACCAGTCTGAAACACTTTGCCTGTAATTCCTTCACCGATCTTATATTTCCCGAGCTTCATGGACTCCAGCGGCATCCCATGCGCAACCCGAATCCTCAATTCACTGGTTTTTTCATCCAGTAGCGCGATCGTCCCCCTCTCCATGCCCATGCGCTTATGAAGAACATCGAGAATGGACTTCAAAGTCACCTCAAGGTTAAGCGACGAATTCAAGGCCTTGGAAATTTCGTAAAGCGTGGTCAATTCAAGAAGTTCTCTTTTAAGTCCCGTGAGATTCGGATGAGTCATGGCCTTTACTTTTCCTTTACCACAATAGAAATTTTATGGCGGTTCGCAAATTCAATCAATTCTTCGGGGTCGAGCACAATCGTCTTGTAAGCCTCAACCGCCAAAACCGACGCTCCCGCTTCCTGCATGGCTTTCAAGGTCGAAAGCCCCACCGTAGGCACGTCAAACCGCATGTCCTGCCGGGGTTTGGCCACCTTCACCACCACGGCATCGCCTTTGCCAAAAAATCCGCCCCGCCGGATAGCTTCATCCGTTCCCTCAATGGCCTCCACGGCCAATACCGCTTTCCCCTTCACCACCACGGTCTGGCCCACGTCCAGCCGGCCCATTTCCTTGGCCAGAATCCAGCCAAATTCGATATCCTGCCATTCGTTCTGAACGGGTTTTCTCTTGGTAAGCACGCCCGGCTGGGCCATACGGCTTTTTAAAAACCGGGTGGAATCAAGAATCCGGATGCCTTTTTTCTCCAAATGCCGGACCACGGAGCCCAGCAGGGAATCATCTTTCCAGTCCCGAATATTGGCAAGCGCTTTGATCATTTCAAGGTCCGGCCGGATATGCCCTTTAAAAAGCGATGTTTTGGTGACTTTGCCTGCAAGAAGGGCCTCTTCCGCGCCGTGTTTTTTAAAAAATTGGATAACTTTTCCGAGCTCGCCCAGTTTAATCCAAAGCGTGTGCTGGGAAATTTTCTCAATCGCCGGGTCCGCCTCTTCCAGGATGGCGCAACAGGCTACCTGATATCCCTCTTTAGCCGCCTGTTCGGCGGCAAGCAGGGGAAAACGTCCGTTGCCAGCGATCAAACCAATGGTTTTCATAAATTGGAGGGTTTACTTGCAAATACCCCGTTCGGATTTTTTTAAAAATTCCAGAAGAGCAAGAATCGCGGGGGTCTGGGGAAGTTCTTCTTCCATCCTGCGGATAGAGGTTTTAAGGGAAAGTCCGGATCGAAAAATAATTTTGTACGCTTTTTTAAGAAGCGCCCTTTCCTCGGCCGGAAAACTGGCGCGCTCCAGACCCACGGTATTCAGGCCATAGGCCTTGGCCGGATGGCCGTCGACCATGAAATAAGGCGGAATGTCCTGCACCACTTTGGAGCATCCGCCCACAATGGCCAGACTCCCGACCCGGACAAACTGGTGCACAGCGCTCAGGCCGCCGATCAGGGCCTTATCTTCGATGATGACATGACCGCCGAGGGTCGCGTTATTGGCAAGAATGGCCTGATTGCCGACCACGCAATCGTGCGCGATATGGGCGTAAGCCATGATAAGATTGTCATGGCCGATACGGGTTTCCGTTCCTTCCGCGGTTCCGGGATTGATGGTCACATATTCCCGGATCTTGTTGTTGTTGCCGATCACAAGAAAGCTTTTGCCGCCTTTGTATTTTTTGTCCTGGGTCGGACTCCCAATCACAGCGCCGGTGAATATCTCGCACTGCTCACCAAGGGTCGTGTAGCCCTCGATCGAAACCCGTGCGCCCACCTTGGTGCCTGCACCGATGCGCACGTTTGCTGAAAGGATGGAATAGGGTCCTACCTCCACCCCGGCCTCTAGTTCGGCATCCGGATGGACAATCGCTGTTGGATGAATCATCATTTTTTCCGTCTCAAGCCCCATAAAGAATCCCCTTATTTCGGCGCCGGCTCATCGCCGTCCACCACGGCAAATTTCACTTCGACCTCGCACACCAGGCGGTTTGCCACATAGGCGCGGCCCAGGCACTGCCCGGTTTTAGACCGGCTGCGGAGAACCTCGACCTCAAGCCGGAGTGTGTCTCCGGGAAAAACGGGCTGCCGGAATTTGGCACTGTCAATGCTCATCAGATAGGCAATTTTCCCGTGGTTCTCGTGCATGCAAAGCATGATCACTCCTCCCACCTGCGCCAGGGCCTCAATAATAAGAACCCCCGGCATGATGGGATGGTCCGGAAAATGTCCCTGAAAAAAGAAATCATTGACCGTCACATTCTTAAGACCGACGGCCCGCTTGCCCGGCTCCAGTTCCGTGATACGGTCAACCAAGAGAAACGGATAGCGGTGGGGGATCACTTTTTGGATGGCTCTAACGTCAAGCTCTTTCGGAATAGAACTCATCGTCTTGTGGCCTCCTTTTTTGGAATTTACTTCAAGAATTTTTTTGACCAGCTCGTAATTCTGCCGGTGCCCGGTGCGGTAAGTGATCACATGGCCCCGTATCCTCCGGCCCAAAAGGTAAAGATCGCCCAAAAGATCCAGCACCTTGTGCCTTGCTGCCTCATCCTTGAACCGGAGTGAATTACCGATCGGCTCTCCGCCGTCAAACACCAGGGTATTTTGAAAATTAGCGCCCTGGCCATAGCCTCGGCTTAAAAGCGCCTCGGCCTCTTCCTTCAGGCAAAAGGTCCTGGCCGGCGCGATCTGGGTTTCAAAAGTTTCGGGCGACATCTGAACATGCACAAACTGATCCTTCAGAGATTCATGATCGTAACTCAGGGTGTAGGAAATGGAAAAATTCTGGCTGGGAAGAACCGTCATGGAATAATTCTTTCCCTCCACATAAGCCGGCTCCTCAACCACCAGCATTTCGCGCTCCTTACCCTGGGGAACGAGCCTCGCTTTCTGAATCAGCTTGAAATATTCCAGCGCGCTTCCGTCAAGACCCGGAAGCTCCTCGCCCTCAATCTCCACCAAAGCATTGTCCACACCCAGACCGTGAAAAGTCGCCATCAGATGTTCAATGGTGCGGATTCTCACCTCTTTCATCAAAAGAGAGGTTTGGCGGCCGCCGTGATCCTGCGACTGGTCAACATTCTCAAGCACCGCCCTGATTTTCAGGCCAGGATCCTTGTCCGTGCGGACAAACACAATGCCCGTGCCCGGCTCTGCGGGCCGAATCGTCACGGTCGCGGGCAAGCCCGTATGAAGGCCGACGCCCTTGGCCGTCACCGAATCTGCCAGTGTGTGTTCAAAATTACTCATGAATACTTCCTTCCTTAAAACGTCTCCCTGTTTACTTTGCGGCCGGCTTTTGGGTCTTGAATTTATTGTTCAGTTCATTCAATATATCCGTCGTCACGTCGAATTTATCGCTGCGGTAAAGAAGGGCCCTTTCATTGAAAATAAGATCATATCCCTTCTGTTTGCCGTAATCGTTCATAACCGTGTCAATATCCTTGAGAATTTCGCGCACGGCCTCATCCCGCTTCTTGCTGAGTTCCTCGCGGGCCTTTTGGTCAAACTCCTGCAGACCCTTGACCTTCTCGTCAATTGCGACCTGTTTTTCTTCTTTATTTTTGTCCGCAAGAAGTGCCAATTCGTCCTTAAGGCGGCGGATTTCCTGAATCATGGTATCCCGCTGGGCCTGCTTTTTCTTGCCTTCCTCGGCCAGCACCGTGTCATTCTGCTTGGTCTTCTCGTACGAATCAAAGGTTTTGGCCACATCCACAAAAGCGATCTTCTCAGCATAAGCCGCTCCGGCCAACACCCCGTTCAGAAAAAAAGATGTTAAGATGACCGCCGTCCAAACTGTGCTCTGTTTTACTTCTAACATTTTCATTGTAACCTCCTGGTTATGCCCCATTAGAAACCACGACTAAAACTAAATTCAAACTTTCCGTTCGGATCCTTGTCATCGCGATTAAAAAAAGGATATCCGTAATAAAAAATCATCGGGCCGATCGGTGTATTAATTTTCATGCCCGGACCGGCACTCATGGCAAAATCACCGGCAGCCATATGAAAACTGTCGGGATCTACCTGCCCCGCATCAACAAACACCGCCCCCTTGAAATTGGAAAAAATCGGAAACGTGTACTCCAAATTGGCCACGGCCAGCGATTCTCCTCCGATGGCATCTCCGCCGGCTTTGGGGCCAACTCTTCGCGGATTATATCCCCGGATGGTTCCCAATCCGCCGGCATAAAACCGGTCAAACACCGGAACCGAGTCCGAGCTGCTGAACGCATCGGAAGTGCCCAGCCGGATTTTGGCTTCAATCACATGCTCTTTACGAAAACTGTAATATTTTGCTGCGCTAGTCTGCACAATATAAAAATCCTCGTCCCCTCCAAGAACGCTTCCCACAAGTTCTGAGGAAAATGAAAGAAAAGATCCCTTGGTCGGGACAAATACATTGTCCCTCGAATCGCGGGAAATAAACCACCGGAGCCGGCTCAAGAGTGTATTGCCCGAGAATTTGGTTACATCGATCGGCGCGTCTTCGGAAATACTATCCAGTTTCACCTGCTCCAGCGTGTAGCCAAATCCTGACCGGACATATTCTGTAAAGGCCTTGGAAAGGGTGGGCGTAAATCCCAAACGCTTTTCGTCAAAGTCCGTGCCGTTTTTAAAGTGTGTGGTATCAAACACATTAAGCCCTAAGGAAATCGGCTTGTTAAAAATATACGGCTCCACGAAATCAAAATCAAAATCACGGGTGAGGGAGCCGGCACGCCCGCGGAGTGAAATGGTCTGGCCTCCTCCGGTAAAGCGCGGCCAATTGGTAATATCAAAATTTCGCTGGCTGATTTCCGCAAATCCGATAAATTGCTCGATAGAGCTGATGCCTGCACCAAAGGAAAGTTCTCCGGTCTGCTTCTCTTTGACACGAAAAATCACATCCCGTTTGTTGGGTGCAGAACCCGGCTCTGTGTCGTAAGTGGTTTCCTCGAAATAGCCCAGATTCTTGAGACGCTCCTGGGAACGCTCCAATTTCGCACCGTCAAACCGGTCGCCGGGCCGGAGCCTGAGTTCGCGCCGGATCACGATGTCCTTGGTCTTGGTGTTGCCGCGGATTTTCACTTTGTCAACGAAATAAAGGTCCCCTTCCGTGATCTTGTAGGTGATGTCCACCTTCCCCGTCTGCTTATTCAAACTAGTTTCGGGCAAGGTGCGGACATCGATATACCCGCGCTCAAAATAATATTTCCGGATAGCCTCCACCTCGTCAATCAACCCCTTTTGCGAATAAATGGTCCCCGGCAGCATACCCAGACTCTGCCAGATCTCACTCTGCGGAAAAAGGAGATTCCCCTCGATCTTCACCTCTCCGGTAGAGTACTGATTCCCCTCGTCCACATGAACCACAATCACCATCTTTTTTTCCTTATCGTCGTAAATAAATTCCGGAGAAACCTTCATATCCAGAAAACCATTCTCCTGATAAAAAGCTCTTAGGCGATCCGTGTCCTCCTTGAATTTATCCTCTTTAAAAACACCGGAAGTGAATAGGCCATCTTTTTTGGTTTTGATTTTCTTCTTTACCTTGCGGTATTTGAAGGATTTTACGCCCTCAAGCCGGATGTCTTTGATTTTATACTTCTCACCCTCGTTAATAAGGATATAAACCGTGGCCTCCTTGGTTTCCTCATTGACGTCCGCCTCGGATTTCACTTCCGCGAATTTGAATCCCTTGTCCACGTATTTCTTTTTGATCGCAAGTACCCCCTCGTTGATCACCTTGGGATCCAAAATCTGGCCTTCTACCAGGTTGATTTCTTTGCGGAGTTTTTCTGGCTTAAACCTCCTAGCGCCTTCAATAATGACCTGCCTCACCACCGGCTTCTCATCCACCACCACCATCAAGCGAAAACCTCCCTGCTCCTCCACCACCTCAATTTTGATGTCCTGAAAAAAGCCCGTAGCATAAAGCCGCTTGATATCCTCGTTGACCGTCTCCTGAACCAGAGGCGTGCCCTCCTTAGATTTCAACTTGTTGAGAATCGTCGTGGTGTTAATGATTCGATTTCCCCGGATTTCTATCTTGGTGATATGATTGTGAACCGTCTGCTGCTCGGCTGCCGGTTGAGCATTCTCCGCCGCCTTCTCCTCCGCCAGGGCTAAAGACAAACTCCCGCAAAGCACCACACAAAAAATTGCCCCACCTATCAATGAACTGAAAAAATTCTTGTTATCCATCAGACTCCCCCGCACCCATCGCCGCTCGCTTAGACTGCATCTTCTTCGCTGCGGCGGCGAAATTCAGGATTTTCAAACCGCGTCCACTCTTTGACAAAAACCATTTCAATTGAACCGACGGGGCCATTCCGCTGTTTGGAAATGATGAGCTCCGCCTTGTTTCTATTATCCTCCGTGGGATTGTAATACTCCTCCCGAAAAACAAACACCACCAGATCCGCGTCCTGCTCAATGGCGCCCGATTCCCTCAAATCGGAAAGCTGGGGCCGGTTGCCGGTCCGTGCTTCCACGGCGCGCGAAAGCTGGCTCACGGCGATAACCGGAATATTGAGCTCACGCGCCAGCGCTTTGAGCGAACGTGAAATTTCTGAAATCTCCTGCTGCCGGCTCTCCGCTTGCCTGCCCCCCTGCATAAGCTGCAGATAATCCACCACAATCAACTGGATATCGTACTGGGACTTGAGCCGCCGCGCCTTGGCCCGGAGCTCAAGCACGTTCGCGCCCGGCGTGTCGTCGATAAAAACCGGCGCCTCGGAAAGCTTGCCCGCCGCACTCGTGAGTTTCGGCCAATCCGTATGCGAGAGATACCCTGTGCGCACCTTCTGGGCATCCACGCGGGCATGAGAGCAGAGGAACCTCTGGACCAGCTGTTCCTTGCTCATTTCCAGGGAGAAAAAAGCAACCGGTTTGCCGAGTTGTACACCTACATGTTCGCAAATACCCGCCGCAAGGGCGCTCTTTCCCATGGAAGGCCTTCCGGCCACAATGATCAAATCCGAAGGCTGAAGGCCGGCGGTCTTGATGTCAAAATCGTGATACCCCGTGGCCAGTCCAGTTACGTGCTCCTTGCGCTGATAAAGCCGGTCAATGGTTTCGATGCTGTCCTTGATGATGTCCTTGAGCTGTATGAAACGACCCTCTATTTTAGACTGACTGATCTCAAAAATAGATTGCTCCGCGCGGTCAAGAAGCGTCACGGCATCGGCGCTGCCTTCGAAACTTTCCTGAATGATTTGCGTGGCCGAATCGATCAGATGGCGGAGAATCGCCTTTTCCCGGATAATGCGGGCGTAATGCTCCACATTGGCGGCCGTGGCCACTTGCGCCGTGAGCTGCGCCAGGTAACTCGCGCCGCCCACCCGGTCAATCAGCTTTTCCTTGCGCAATTCCTCGGTGACCGTCACGAGGTCCACGGGCTTATTCTTGTCAAAGAGATTCAACATAGCGGAAAATATTTTCCGGTGCGCGTCCGCATAAAAAAAGGACTCCCTTACCAGCTCGATCACGCGAGGAACCGCCTGATCATCAAAAAGCATGCCTCCCAAAACCGCCATCTCGGCCTCAAGATTCTGAGGCGGGATCTTTTGAACTGAACTCACATGGGTTGTAACCGCGTCCGCCATTTAGGCCCCCTTGACCACCTTGAGTTTGAGCGTGCATTCCACTTCGGGATGCAGTTTCACTTTGACCGTGTACGCTCCTGCTTTTTTGATGGGCTCTTCCTCGGAAATTTTCTTCTTGTCAACCAGAAGTCCATTTTCCTTTAAAGCATCCGCAATTTGCTGCGGGGTCACCGTGCCGTACAACTTATCCTCTTCCCCCACCTGAGCAGCCACCGTCAAGGTGAGCTTTTCAATTTTTTTGGCTATCTCCAGGCATTTTTCCTTTTCATCTTTTTCCTTGGCCACCTCCCGGGTTTTGCGAAGCTCCAGCGTCCGGAGGTTGCCTGCATTGCAGGCGATAGCCCTGTTTCGCGGAAAAAGAAAATTACGGAAAAAACCGTCTTTCACCTTGACGACTTCCCCCTTTTTACCAAGTTTTTCCACATCTTCCGTAAGAATGACTTCCATGGCGACTGCCTCCTTCGTTTCACTACGGAGACTGCGCAAAATTAAGAAATTGCGACTGCCTCCTTCGTTGCAACTCCTCCTTCGTTTCACTACGGAGACTGCGCAAAATTAAGAAATTGCGACTGCCTCCTTAACAATTAATCGGTCTGAAACGGAACCAGCGCGATAAAACGGGCGCGCCGAATTTGGCAAGCCACTGCCCGCTGGTGCTTTGAACAATTCCCGGAAATCCTGCGCGGAACAATCTTTCCCTTTTCCGTCATGAATTTCAGGAGAAGCTCCGGCTCCTTGTAATCGATTTTCATTCTTTCAGTACAAAACTTACAAACTTTCTTCTTAAAAAAGCGTGGCTTGCGATCGTCTTTTTTGCGCTTGTCGTCGCGGCTGCTTCTCGTCGGTGCTTTTCGAGTCGTAAACAACTTTTATCCTCCTTATGAAGATCGATTAAAGTAACCCTTCGTCACAGAGCCCAAAATACCGGCCTGTTCCTCAGGGAGAGCCCGAGGGCTCGTGTTTCAAAACGGGACTTCACCGTCCGGAGACAGTTCCTCCTCGGAAACCTTGATGGAGTTATCTTTCGGCCCGAAGCTATCATCCACGACAGCTTCCGGCCCCTCCGCCTGAACCGCATCTGCCCGGGCGCCTCCTTTGGGACTTCCGAGAAACTGAACGCGGGCCGCAATCACCTCAAGCGTGCTCCGCTTGGAGCCATCCTGCGCTTGCCAGCTCCGGCTCTGAAGCCGGCCTTCCACAAACACCTGGCTGCCCTTTCGCAGATATTCATTGCACACCTCGGCGCTCCGGCCCCAGGTCACGACCCGGGTAAAACTCGCGTCTTCCTTTTTCTCTCCTGCCGGCGACATGTAGGTGCGGTTCGTGGCCACCGTGAAACTGGTTACGGCTTGGCCTGACGGGATATAACGCAGCTCCGGATCCCGCGTGAGATTACCGATTAAAAAAACTTTGTTAAAACTTGCTGTTGCCATGGCTGCCTCCTTCGTTTCATTTATGAGACTGCGCAAAATTAAGGAATTGCGACTGCCTCCTTCGTTTCACTATGAGACTGCGCAAAATTAAGGAATTGCGACTAATCCCTCCGGTTTTTTACGCTGCCCCGCGCCAACCGCACGGTGCTGCTTGACCTTCGGTGGCTCACGCCACTCGTTCATGCTGCCTTCGCAGGCTGAGGGGCGTCCTTTTGTAGAATCATGGAACGGAGAACCTCGGTTTCAAGAAGCCGATAGGCTTGTGAAATCTGCTTAATGGCTTCGGGCGCGGCCTGAAAATTAAGCAGGAGATAATACCCTTCCCTTTTTTTCTTGATGGAGTACGCCATCACGCGTTTTCCCCATTTAATCTCCGATTGGATAACGCCTCCGTATTTTACAATGACATCCTTCACCTTTTGAATGTCCTCCTGATTTTTCTCCGGAGTCACATTCGGTTCCAAAATAATCACGGCTTCATAATGGTTCATTCTTCTCTCCTTTAATTGTACCGATTCATCACAGCCTGAGCACCCTGTTCCACCCATAACAGGACCGCTGCCACGGCGTGCCTTAAAACTTCCGGCACCAGATCCTTTTCTTCTTCTTTGGAAAATTTCTCAAGCACGTACTCTTCCAGCGGCACGGCCGTATTCATCGGCCGTCCGACGCCGACCCTCAGCCGGTTGAAACCGGATGTGCCGCAAATTTCAATGATGGACTCAAGGCCGCGGTGGCCTCCCGCGCTCCCTTTTGCCCTCATGCGGAGCTTGCCCAGCGGCAGCTCCACATCATCCGATATCACCAGGTAATCTTTAGGCCAGTCCATGCCGTAATCACCGGCCAGTACTTTCACAGCCTCACCACTGCGGTTCATGAACGTGACCGGTTCAGCAAGCACCAACTTTTCATCCCCTTTGAGACACTCCATCACCACTGCGGATGCTGTTTTTCTTTTCCGGACCGTTTCCAGCTCTTCTTGCAATGCCTCAATCACCCGGAAACCTATGTTATGCCGCGTGCGTTCAAATTTTCTTCCCGGATTTCCGAGTCCGACGATGAGTTTACAACCCACGCTTATTTACCAGCTGGCTGGGCCTTGCCTTTTTCAGGGCCTGCCGGGGCCTCGCCCTCAACCGGCTCTTCCTTCTTCTTGCCGATCACTTCGGGCTCCTTGGCCGGCTCTTCGGTCGGCGTCACAACCTCTTCCTTCATGGGAGCCAGAACCGTGAGAATCACTTCTCCGGCATCCAGCGTGCAAACCACGCCCGCGGGAAAAGTCAGGTCGCTCACGTGAAGCGAATCTCCGATATTGAGTTTATCCACCGACACTTCAAATTTTTCCGGAATCTCAGTAGGAAGACACTCCACCTCAATTTCGCGGTGCACGTGCTCGAGCACGCCGCCTTCCTTCACGCCTGGCGCATCGCCCTTGGCATGGACCGGCACATTCACCCGGATTTTTTCTGTGAGAGAGATGGCGTTAAAATCCACGTGCGAAAACGCCTCATCCACGGGATGCACCTGAATGTCTTTGATGATCGCCGTGTGTTCATTATCTTTTTTGAGACCCGCGATCTTGAGGGATAGAATCACGTTACTGCCCGCGCCCGTCTTCAACACCTTCTGGAATGACTTCACATCCACTTCCAAAATAATGGGCGCAAGCTTGAGCCCGTAAAGAATGGCCGGAATGCGCCCCTCCTTGCGGATCCTCTTAGCGTATCCTTTTCCCAATGTTTCGCGGTGCGTGACTTTCAACTCCACAGTTTTCATTGCCTTATCAACCTCCTGGTATGATTTCTTGGCCCTTTGATATTATTAATTATTACGCTTCCACGGCTGAATGCGCAAAAAGCAAACTCACGGACTCATTGGCATGAATCCTTTTAATGGCCTCCGCAAGAAGCGGCGCAACGCTTATGACCTTGATTTTGCGGCTCTTCTTTTTCTCGGGGAGAGGAATCGAGTCTGAGACCACCATTTCCCGGATCACGGAACGCTCGATTTTTTCCACCGCATCGCCTGCAAGCACGGGATGAACCACCGTCGAATAAATATCCAGCGCTCCCGCATCCTTAAGCGCCTGCGCAGCCTCGACCAGTGAGCTCCCGGTCGAAACCAGGTCATCCACGATCACCACGTTATGGCCAGCCACTTCTCCGATAATATTCATCACCTTCACCTGGCTCGCGCTCTCGCGGCGTTTGTCCACAATGGCCAGCGGCGCGTCCAGAATTTTGGAATAAGCCCGCGCCATCTTGAGTCCGCCCACATCGGGTGTGACCACCACTAGATTTTTTAAATTTTTTGAAATAAAATATTCGCAAAGCACGTTGATGGAATAAAGATGGTCCACCGGAATATCAAAAAATCCCTGAATCTGCCCCGCGTGCAAATCCATGCTCAAAACCCGGCTGGCGCCCGCAGAGACAATCAGATTGGCCACCAGCTTGGCCGTGATCGGAACGCGCGGCCGGTCTTTCCGGTCCTGCCGGGCATAGCCGTAATAAGGAAGCACCGCCGTGATGCGACGCGCCGAGGCACGCTTGGCTGCGTCCAGAAGAATCAAAAGCTCCATTAAATTGTCATTGGCAGGCGCGCAAGTCGGCTGAATGATAAAAACGTCCCGGCCGCGCACATTCTCATCGATCTGCACGCGGATTTCACCTTCCGGAAACCTGCCGACCTGGGCGGATCCCAGCGAAACACCCAATTCATCCGCAATGGCCTGAGCCAGCGCCGGATGCGCATTGCCGCTAATAATCACAAGCCCGCTATTCACCGTTTTTTTGCTCCTTTCCTTTCGCCCAACCTTTTTTTTGCCAGCCATCAATCCTGCCTTACTTTTTTTTCTCAAGAACCCGCGCTGGCACGCCGGCCACGGTCGCATGGGCCGGAACATTCTTTCCGCTGGGAACCACAGTCCCGGCGCCGGTTTTCGCCTTTTTGCCCACGGACACAGGCGCGATCAACACCGTGTCGCATCCTATAAACGCGCCGTCTCCAATGCGGGTTTTGTTTTTATTCTTGCCGTCGTAATTAGCCGTGATGGTTCCCGCGCCGATATTGACGTTGCGGCCCACTTCCGCATCCCCGAGATAAGTGAGATGTTTGACCATGGATCCTTCTCCCACGGAGGAACGCACCACCTCGACAAAGCTTCCGATCACCGCGCCGTCCTTGATGCGGGAGCCAGACCGTATCTTGCAAAACGGCCCGATCTGGCAATTTTTTCCGATCGTGACGTCCTTCTCAATGTAAGTGAACGGGAAAATCACCGTGTCCTGCCCGATTTTTACGCCCGCCTCAATGTAAGTATTCTCCGGCGAAACCACGGTGACGCCGCGCTCAAGCTGCGAATCAATATTCCTTTTCCACAAAACCTTAGCTGCCTCTGCCATATCTTTTCTTGTGTTAATTCCCAAAAGCTCATCCCCTTTGGCCAGCGGATAGGCCCCTACCCGCCACCCCCGTTTCACAAATAATCCGATGACATCCGTAAGATAATATTCCTTTTTCCGGTTCGCAGGCTTGACCTCTTTCAAGGCCTCAAAAAGCTTCTCCGCCTGAAACACATAAATACCGGAATTAATTTCCCGGATTTCCCTCTCAAGCGGCGTGGCATCCAGTTCCTCGCGAATTCCCGTCACCTGGCCCGAATAATCCCGGAGAATGCGCCCATAACCCTGCGGGGCATCAAGTTCGGCCGTCAGGATACTCGCGCTTGTGCCCTCTTTAAGGTGTCTCTTGATAAATCCGGAAAGCGTTTTGCCGAGAATAAGCGGCGCATCCCCGGCCAGCACCACCACATGCCCCTTAAATCCCTTGAAGCGCGGCTCGCAGCACCGCACCGCATGGCCTGTGCCAAACCGCTCGCTTTGCAGGACAAATTCATTGACCTTTGAGCCGAGAAGCGTCTTCAAATCCTGCGGATTTTTTCCAGCCACCATGGTGACATGCGCGATTCTAGTGGCGCGAACCGCATGCACCACATGCTCGATCACCGATTTTCCAAAGAGCCCGTGAAGAACCTTGGAACGGAATGATCGCATCCTTGTTCCCTCGCCGGCCGCAAGAATAACCGCCCGAACGTCCTTCACTCTTCCTTACCCTTTAATGCCCGTCAGCTTGATGCCTTCGACAAAATACCGCTGATTGAAAATAAAAACTAAAAGAATCGGCGCCAGCATCATCATAGAGGCTGCCATGAGCAGCGTCCAGTCCGTGTTATGCAGGCTCTGAAAATACGAGAGCCCCACCGGCAGCGTGAATTTTTCCTGCGAATTCACCACCACCAGCGGCCACATGAAATTCATCCACGTTCCCATGAATGTGAAAGTCGTCAGCGTGGCCAGGGCCGGCTTGGAAAGCGGCAGAATGATGCGCCAGAAAATCCCGAAATAGGAGCACCCGTCTATTTTGGCCGCATCCTCAAGCTCCTTGGGAAGCGTCATGAAAAACTGCCGCAGCATGAAGGTGCCGTAGGCTGTAAAAATGCCCGGCAGAATCAGCGCCTTGTACGTATCAACCCAGCCCAGCATGCGGAGCAGAATAAACACCGGGATCATGGTCACCGCGCCCGGAATCATGAGCGTGGCCAGATATCCCAAAAATATTTTGTCCCGGCCCGGAAATTGGAGCCGCGCAAAAGCATATCCCGACATTGAGCTTGTTATCACTTGTCCAATCGTGGTCAGTAGCGTGACCACAATGGAATTCAGATAAAACCGCGCAAAAGGCACTACATGCCAGGCCTTCACATAGTTCTGCCACACAAAGGACGTGGGAATCCAGTCCATCCACCAGACACGCTGATAGGAAAAAACCTGGCCTGGCTCCTTGAGGGAAGTCGCAAGCATCCAGAGAAAAGGCGCCACCATGGCCACCGTTCCCAGGGAAAGCACGAAATAGCTTGCAATAAGCTTCAGCGCCTCAATGCGCCTGCGGCCTGTTTTCATTTTTTCCACTGCAAGTTCCAACGCCATTTTCTCAGCCATCAATTCTCCAGGGCTCAGTAATAATGAACCGACTTACCCACCACGCGCCAGTAAAAAAGTGTCATGATAAAAATCACCACAAAAAGAAACCACGAAATGGCCGCCGCATACCCCATATTGAACCACTGAAACGCGTTGTTATAAATGTAATACATGATCGTCGTGGTCGAACCACTCGGACCGCCTCCGGTCATGATAAACGCGGCATCAAACCCGGCCTGAAAGCCGCCGATAATGCTCATGATAGCGATAAAAAATGTGGTCGGCGAAATCATGGGCCACGTCACCGCCCAAAATTTCTGCCAGCCATTCGCGCCGTCAATATCTGCGGCCTCGTAAAGATCCCTCGGAATCCCCTGCAACGAGGCCAGATAAAGAATCATGTTATGGCCGCCAATACCCTGCCAAAGTCCCATGATAATCAGCGCCGGTTTGGCCCACTTTTCATCCGTGAGCCAGTTCGGCCCCTCGAGCGGCACGTGGATCAGGTCGCCGAATTTCCGTATGGCCAGATTGAAAAATCCAAAATCCGGATTGTAAATCAGCCGCCAGAGAATGAAAATCGCGACTCCCGAGCAAATGGTCGGAAGAAAAAAAGTCGTCCGGAAAAAAACAATCCCCTTGATTTTCTGATTCATGGCCACGGCCACAATGAGCGACCCCATCATGCCAAGAGGAATCCCCATCATCATATAAATCGTATTCCAGCAGAACTTCCAGAAAAACCTGTCATGAAAAAGATCGATAAAATTCTTCAGCCCCACAAACGCCGGCGGCAGAAGAAGGTCCCACTTCACAAAGCTGAGAAGGAGCGACGCCACCACCGGAAGCGAGGTAAAAATAAGAAATCCCGTCAAATTCGGCAGCAGGAATAAATAACCCGCAATAGCCTCTTTGGTGCTGTTTTTGAGACCGGTCTTGATTTTCCGGTTTTTTTCTATCCGGTCAACGTCCGCCGAAACGTCGACCGTTTGTATTGTTTGGCTCATGAGTTTTCCGAAAATCTGCTCGTTCAGGCGGCCACCCGCCGCCTGCTCAAGCGGTCTTTGCCCGTTCCTGGGAGGACACCCGAATCAAGTGAGGCGGTTCCTTCTTGTTCACAACTTCCCGGGTGATCACGCATTCCACCACATCATCCTGCGAAGGCAAATCGTACATGATATCCAGCATGAGATCTTCCAGAATAGAGCGAAGCGCCCGGGCGCCCGTTTTTTTTCTAATGGATTCCCGGGCAACTTCCTCAAGCGCCTCGGGCGTGAACTTAAGGTCCACATTTTCCATCTTGAAAAATTTCTTGTACTGTTTGACCAGCGCATTTTTCGGCTCGGTCAGAACCCGCACCAGATCCTTCCCCTCTAATCCGTCCAGCGTGGCAAGAACCGGAAATCTTCCGATAAACTCCGGGATAAACCCGTATTTCAAAAGATCCTCGGTTTCCACGCAGCTCAAGATTTCACCAATTCTCTTCCCCGACCAGCCCTTCATTTTGGCGCCAAAGCCCATGACTTTGTTGGTCACGCGGCGCTCAATGATTTTTTCCAGATTGGAAAAGGTTCCGCCGCAAATAAAAAGAATATTCCGCGTGTCAAGCTGGAGGTATTCCTGCTGGGGATGTTTGCGCCCGCCCTGGGGAGGCACATTGCTCATCGTGCCTTCAAGGATCTTGAGAAGCGCCTGCTGGACGCCTTCGCCCGAAACATCGCGGGTGATGGAAACATTTTCGCTGGTCTTGGCAATCTTGTCGATTTCGTCAATATAGACAATGCCGATTTCAGCGCGCTTGATGTCATAATTGGCGGCCTGGATAAGCCGCAACAGCACATTCTCCACGTCCTCGCCCACGTAACCCGCCTCGGTCAGCGAAGTGGCGTCAGATATGGCTAAAGGAACATCGAGAATCCGCGCCAGGGTCCTGGCCAAAAGCGTTTTGCCGGATCCCGTCGGCCCGATCAAAAGAACATTGCTTTTCTCAATCTCAACGCCATCTTCCGCGTCCTTGGAACGGATGCGTTTGTAATGGTTATGCACGCCGACAGCGAGCTGTTTTTTGGCCCGATCCTGCCCGACCACATACTGGTCAAGCTGCGCCTTGATCTCCTGCGGCTTGGGAATCTCGAGAAAAAGCTCCTCATTGGGTTTGAAAAGTCTACGGGCATCTTTTTCCAGGATGTCATGGCAAATTTTGACGCAAAGGTCGCAGATATAAACCCCGGGTCCCGCAAAAATCTTTTTCACATCTTTGCGCTTGTCGCGGCCGCAGAATGAACAGCGCTCCGTCATATCAATTTTCCTTCCACGCGTTATAAGTCATTTGCTCGGACAGGATTCGGCGCCCTCCGGGTCGGCCAACTCGCCCTTGATGTACTAACGCTCCCACAAGGTCGCGTTATCAAGGGCTCACTTCTCATCCTGTCCGACTTATACCCTAAAAAATTAAATTGCCCGGCCAGGATTCGAACCTGGAATTTGGGCTCCAAAGGCCTCTGTGATACCGTTTCACCACCGGGCAGCTAAACCGAGCGGCCCGCTGGCCGCCGAAAACCAAGCCGTCCCGCGTGGCTGGTGCGGGGCAGCGTAACGGTCTGATCAGCCCATGCTGCCTGCCCAGGTCATCAAACCCAAACTCCTTGAAATTTTTCTGGCGGCAGACCTTGCCTCTTTGATATTCTCAGCCAGTGTGAAAAGGGTCGGACCGCTTCCACTCATGGCGGAACAGGGCCACTCCCTTCTCAGAAATGATAAAACCCGCCCAATAGCGGGTTTTATCCGGCAAGCCGGCTTGAAAAGATCATTGCGGAAAAAAGCTGAAATCACCGGCAGATCTTTTGCGGTCAAAAAAGCGGAAAGCATTGTAGCATCACAACTTATTTTTGTCAAGCTGGGGGGATTTGGGGCCAGCCGGAAGTGCCGGTATACAGATTTTGTGGAAACACCCTCCGGCAAAAAGGTTAAGCAAACCGACAATTTTGTAGCAAAATCCATGGGAATCATCTCATCTCCCCTGCCTTTTCCAATGGCCAGCGGCGCATCCAAAATAAAAAAGGGGACATCCGCTCCCAATTGTCTGCCCAGATTCATGAGTTCATCCTTCCGCAACCCGAGCCGGAAAATCTGGTTCATGGCCACAACCGCCGAGGCCGCATCGCTGGATCCGCCGCCCAGGCCTGACGCCAACGGAATTCTCTTCTCTAACATGATTTCAATGCCCTGGCTCAATCCGGTATGCCTCTGAATTAAACGGCAGGCCTTATAAACCAGGTTGCTTGAATCCGCCGGAAGCCCGGGATGGCTGCAGCGCAGCATGATTCCCTTTTTGATGGGCCGGAACGAAAGCCGGTCGGCAAGGCTAATGCGCTGAAACACGGTATAAAGTTCGTGATAGCCGTCCGGCCTTTTGCCAAGAACACACAGCGAGAGATTGATTTTTGCGGGCGCCTCAAGGGTGAGAGATTTCATAAAAACACGGAGAAATGAAAAAACTGATTAGACAAAAAGTCCCGCTACCTCATCAGAGGTAGCGGGACTGCCGTGAACTGTGAATTGAAAAACTACCAGCGGATCTTCTTTCTATGCCGGTGCTTGCGAAGCCACTTTTTCCGCTTATGCTTATTCATCTTTTTCCGGCGCTGTTTTTTCTTGGTCCCCATGATGAACAGCTCCTTTTAGTCAATCACTTTGTTAAGAGGATATTCAATAATGCCCGAAGCCCCCGCCTTTTTGAGCTGCGGGATGAGCGTACGGACGATTTTTTCATCAATGATGGTTTCCACGTCAAACCATCCTCTGGTACTTAACGGCGCCACGGTCGGATTCTTGAGAGCAGGCAGGATACTGAGCACATTCTTCAACATCTTCTCCGGTACGTTCATCTTGAGCCCCACCTTTTCCTCCGCCGCCATCGCGCCCTGAAGAAGCATGGCGATATTGTCCAGTTTGTCCTTCTTCCAGTGATCCGCATGGCTTTTTTTGTTGGCAATCAATTTGGTGGTGGAAGTAAGAACTGTGTCCACGATGCGGAGATTGTTGGCCCTCAGACTGGAGCCGGTTTCCGTGGCCTCCACAATGGCGTCTGCAAGGCGCGGCGGTTTGGCCTCGGTCGCGCCCCAGGAAAATTCCACTTCTGCATCCACATGATGCTTTTTGAGGTAATCCTTGGTCACACTCACCAGTTCTGTCACGATTTTCTTTCCCCCAAGATCCTTGACAGATTTAACCTGGGAATCGTTATGAACCGCGAGCACCCAGCGGACCGGCTTGTTGGTCTGTTTGGAGTAAGTAAGATCAACAATTTCAACGACTTTGGATTTGTTTTCGAGAATCCAGTCGCCCCCCGTGAGCCCGGCGTCAATGACGCCTTCTTCCACGTAACGGGACATTTCCTGCGGCCGGAAAAGAATGATTTCCAGTTCTTCGTCGTCCACGGTGGGATAAAAGGAACGGGAGGCGGTGGTGATGCGGAAACCAGCTTTTTTAAATAAATTGTAAGTCGCCTCTTCCAGACTTCCCTTGGGCAGGCCGAGTTTTAATTTTTGCATAAAGAACTCCTCCGAAAAGGGCCTGATTCTAGCGTTTCCGTTTTAGCGTGTCAACTTTTAAGAAAAGGCGGGGGCGGGATGAGTTAGGAGAACGTTCTGAAGAAGGGGGGGAGGCAGTTTGATAAGTTTTTGCCACTCGCGGTACCGGGCGGAAAAACTGCGGCGCGCCATACGGACCATGAGTTCAAAATCGGGTTTGGACATATTTTGCTGGTATTGATGCACCGCGATTTCCCATTTTTCAAGACTCTGCCTCACCGAAGCGTAAATTTCCTTGAGTCTTGCGAGGGTTTGCAGAGTAAACTCACCGGCACCGAGGCGCTTGAGAGACTGATCCACCCAGCGCCTTTCTGTCTCCAGTTTGGCGGCAAGGATGCGCGTGTTCGAGGCCCGGGTCAACTCCCAGGTCAGCCCCATACGGCTGAGGAGATAAATCACCCATTTGCTCGGATCCCAGTGATACCACCTGATGCCGTTCCTGTAATCGCCCGGAAACTTATGATGAAAATTGTGATAACCCTCACCGCCTGTGAGCAGCGCCACGATCCAGTGATCCCTGGCAGACGATTCGAGATCATAGGTGGCCCGGCCGAAACTATGACAAACAGAATTGATAAAAAATGTCACGTGATAAACCACCGTGAGCCGGGTGCAGAAGCTGAAGATAAATGCGCCCAAAAGATGCCCGGTCAAAGCCCCAATGGCGAGCGGCACCAGCATCCCGGAAACAATGGCCCAAAGAAGATAGTGGCGATGCTGATGCATGACCAAGCGGCTTTTCTCGAGATCGCGGACATTGCTATAGTCCTGGATTTGCCTCCAGAAAAGAAGCCATCCGATATGGGCATGGAAAAATCCCTGTTTGATGTTATAGGGGTCCTGCTCGGTGTCCACATACCGGTGATGACGGCGATGCTGAGACGCCCATCTCAAGGCGGATTGTTCATAGGCCGCCGCGCCGAAAAAAAGCGCGAGAAAACGGACCAGCGGATGCGCCCCGAAAGTCACATGCGCAAAGAGGCGGTGATACCCCACCGTGATCGCAGACCCGGTCACAATCGTGTAGAAAACAGCCAGCGCAATTTCGGAAGGAGAAATGCCGAAGCGCCAGATATAATAAGGAGCTCCGATCACTCCCAAAAATGTGGTGATGGCAAAAAAGATGATATTGCGCCATCTTATTGTTTTTACAGGCAAGGTATCAGCTTTCATATTTTTTGTTCTCTCATTTCTCCCGCCAGCAGACGCGGCCCCTTGTCAAATCATACGGTGAAAGCTCCACTCTCACCGTATCCCCGACAATAATTCTAATCTTGTGCCGCTTAAGCTTGCCGGCCGCATAAGCCAGCACTTTATGCCCGCCTTCAAGGATAATCCGGAACTGGGCATTGGGAAGCACGTCTGTTACCGTGCCCATAACTTCAACGGCCTCCTCTTTCGGCAAAGCATTTCCTTTCTACTTTTTACGTCCGGTTTTGTCCGGACTAAAGTTTAATAACGATTCCGGCGATTGCCTCCTCCAAACCCTCCACCTCCCGAACGCCCACCACCGCCGCCAAACTTGCGCCCCTCTCCCCCGCCTCTGGAATCCTTGTTCAGCGGCCGCGCTTCGGAAACCGTGATCGTACGGCCCTTGAATTCCTGGCCGTTCTGTTCCAGGGCCTTTTCCGCCTCGGTCGGCTCGGACATTTCCACAAATCCAAATCCTTTGGACCGGCCGGAATAAGCATCCCGGATGATGGTTGCGGATTTGACGGTTCCGTACTTTGCAAAAAGCTGCTCAAGATCCCCTTCGCTGACCTCATAGGGGAGATTGCCTGCATAAAGCTTCGTCTGCATGAATGTCTCCTTGCCGTAAATGATTAAACTTCTTCTTCAAAAATCTGCTCGTGCCCAAACTACAAAATTGAAGAGAAAAGGCTAAGTGATCGGAATGGATGATCCTGGATCTAGACTCTCAATTTTGTAGGCATTTATAGCGTAACAGCTTTTACCATTCAAATCAAGGGAATATAAGACAATTCATAAATCCTTTGGCTATCAGCCTCTATCTCGATTATAATGCGACTGGTTATGCCTACCTTTATCCAAAATTGCGTTGCCTTGCTAAGCGCTGTCATGGGTTCTTTACTGGCCATTTCCGTGGGGGTCTCGCACCGCCATTTGTGCGCGCTTATCAGTTTTGCAGCCGGCACGCTGATAGCTACTACGTTTATTCACATCCTGCCTGAAGCGATGGCCATTCTGTCCCTTCCCGTTCTGCTTTTAGCCCTTTTTTCCGGCTACGGCCTGTTTTTTCTCATCAGCCGGTACGTCTTTCATGTTTGCCCCGCATGCGCGGCTTCTCATTTTGATGAACACACGGCCTCAGAACTTAAGTCCATGGCCCTCCTGCTTGCCGCGGCCCTGGGCATTCACAGCACCATGGACGGCGTGGCCATCGCGGTGGGGCATGAAATGAACCGCGTGACGGATCTATCGATTTTTATGACCATCACCATTCACAAATTCCCGGAAGGACTGGCCCTGTGCGCGCTTCTCCTCAAGGCGGGTTTTGACCGGCTAAAATCCGTGGGGCTGACGCTTTGGCTTGAGAGCTCCACGCTGCTGGGCTGGGCACTGGGAACTTTTCTTGTGACAGGGACTGAAGAAAAAAAATGGTTTCAATGGATCCTGGTTCACATCGGCGGCGGATTTATCTATCTGGGCCTGCATGCGGTTTTGAACGAGTCCCAAGAACATTCGCCCCGTTTTATTCTTTTCTTTTTTCTGGCCGGAATTCTTACCATCTCACTCACCTTGGCGCTTCGCGGCTAAAAGCCCGAGAGCCCTGTTTTTCGCTTCCTCGTAAACGCCTCTGAAAGCCACTCCCCGTTTCAACGCGATTTTCTTGCAGTCTTCGTATTCAGGAGAAGCGATGTGAGGATGGCCGTCAATACTTCCGACTTTGACGGATATTTTTCCAAGGCTGGTCGGAATTTTTAACATGGTTCTCTTTAAAATAAACCGGTCCAGCTCAAGGAATCTCACGCCAAAAGTTGTAGTTTCTTTGAATAAAATTTCCGCAATTTTGTTTTTCTTCGAGTGCTCAAAAAGAACCGAGAGTTTGTAGGCCAGCCGCATTTTTTTCATTAGAATGGGAGTGACGTAGACATCCAGAGCTCCTGCTTTGAAAAGCCGTGCGTAAAGAATTTCAAATCCTAGGGGGTTCATGTCATCCAGATTAGCTTCAAGCGCCAGAATCCGGTCTTGCGCGAAACCCTTCGAAATCTCGCCCAAAGTGACACGCAAAAGATTCGGGCGGTCTTTGAATTCCATGGTGCCGGCTCCATAGCCAATGGCCTGCACCCCCACCGAAGGCAGGTCTTCGGTTTTTTCCGCAAGCGCCGAGAGAATCGCCGCCCCGGTAGGTGTCACCATTTCAAAATCAATGGGCGCATGCTGCACTTTAAAACCTTTCAGAAGCTCCAGCGTGCCGGGACTGGGAAGCATCATCCGGCCGTGATGATGGGTGCGGACATTGCCCTGCCCCACATGCAGGTTGCGCACAAAAATTTTTCCAATACCGAGATGATGCACGCACACCGCGGCTCCCACAATGTCCACGATCGAATCAATGGCCCCCACCTCGTGGAAGGAAACTTCTTCCGGTTTGATACCGTGCACTTTGGCCTCAGCCCGGCCGAGCGTTTCAAAAATCCGGCGCGAAATTTTTTTGATACCGGGATGAAGCCGGCTTTTCAAAATCAGGCGCCGTATCTCGGAAAGGTGCCTATGCCCATGATGCGCGTGCGTTTTGATATGGACTACAAATTTTGTGCCTGAGAAAACTCCGCGCCGTGTTTTCTCACAGCTCACGGAATAACCGGAAAGGCGGAGTTTTTTCAGTTCCGATTGGAGAAGGGAAAAATCAAAACCCGCGTCCAGAAAAGCGCCTATCGTCATGTCACCCGCCATGCCGGAGAAGGCGTCAAAAATAGCGGTTTTCATGGGATCATGCTGGCAAAACAGGCGGCGCCGAAACCATTGTCGATATTCACCACGGCAATGCCTTGGGAGCAGGAATTGATCATGGCCAGAAGCGCGGCCAGGCCTTTGAAATTCGCGCCGTAGCCCACACTGGTCGGAACCGCGATCACGGGCTTGGCCACCAGGCCGGCCAGCACGCTGGCCAGAGCGCCTTCCATGCCTGCCACGCAGATAATGGAACTCACTTCCTCCATCTCAGGGAGTCGGTCAAAAAGACGGTGAATGGCAGCCACGCCGCAGTCATAGATCCGTTTCACCGGCCTCCCCATCACCTCCAGCGTCACGGCCGCTTCTTCAGCCACGGGAATATCACTTGTGCCGGCCGTGACCACAGCCACCGGAGTCCCGTTGCTCACGGATCTCTTCCTCTGATAGGCTATCCGCCCTTGCGGGTCATAGGAAAGTTTCGGGCATTGCTTTTTGAGCTTCTTATATATAGAGGCCTCAAGGCGGGTAAGCAGCACCGGCTGGCCGGATTTTTCTATGGAGCGGATAATCCGCACCATCTGCTCCGCGGTTTTTCCGGGAGAATAAATCACCTCGGGGAATCCTTTGCGGAAATGACGGTGGTGATCAATCCTGGCAAATTTCAGGACTTCATAGGGAAGATGCTTGAGCCGCCGAAAGGCTTTTTCTTCGCTGATTTTCCGCGAGCGTACCTCTTTTAAAATTCTCCGCAGCACTTTTTCCGAATACATCAATCCGTTTCCTTTTCAGGATCCGGCGCGGAGTTTCCGTTTCTCTTTAAAAGTTTGGACTCAAGCTTGGTGAACATGAAAAGTATGACAATCACGATCACGGTGGCATAAAACGCGCCTTCGTAAAATCCGATGCCGCAGGCAAGCCCGATGCCGGATACGGCCCACAAACTTGCCGCAGTGGTGATTCCCTTCACCGAAGCGCCTGAACGGATAATCGCGCCGGCTCCGATAAAACCGATGCCGCTCACCACCTGCGCGGCAATGCGCGAAGGATCCACCTGAACCTGCCCTTTGTACATTTCGTAAATCTCTATGGAAACGAGCATGATCAGGCTCGAAGCCGCGGCCACCAGCGCATGCGTCCTGAATCCTGCGGCCTTGCCGAAATATTCCCGCTCAATTCCGACAATGGCGCCCAACACTGCCGCCGATGCCAAACGCAAAAACAAATCCAGATGACTCATGGTTTCTCCTTATCTCTGTGCGATGCTGACTTAAACACCGATTCCCAAATTTGGGTCCGCAGCCATATCAAGGGCACTCGCTTCGCCGTCCAGCTTCGTTCCTTCGCCGCAGAATTTTTCCATGCCATTCCTGGCAATCATGGCCGCATTATCGGTCGTGTATTTAAGCGGCGGGATATAAACCTTGATTTTTCTTTTTCCTGCATCTTCGGCGAGGCGCTTGCGAAGATACGAATTGGCCGTGACGCCTCCGCCGGTCACGATTATTTTGCAGCCCGTGTGCACGCAAGCGGCCATGGCTTTTTCCACTAGCCACTCCACGCAGGCGGACTGGAAACTCGCGCACAAATCCTTCACCGCCTGTTCAGGCAAAGGTTTATTTTTCTCCACATAATAAAGAACCGCGGTTTTGATACCGCTAAAACTGAAATTCAATTTGCGGTCGATTTTGGGTTTGGTGAATTTGACGGCGCTGGAATCGCCGATGGCCGCGAGCCGGTCAATCGCCGGCCCTCCCGGATAGCCCAATCCCAGAATCTTGGCCACTTTATCATAGGCCTCACCCACAGCATCATCCACGGTTTCACCCAGCAGACGGTAGCAACCTCTTTCATGATGCACCAGCGCGGTGTGGCCTCCGGAAACAATCAATCCTACAAAGGATTTTTTAGGTTTCCGCTCCTCAATAAAATTTGCGTCCAGGTGTGCCTCAAGATGATTGACGCCCACGATGGGAATTTTCCATCCGAAGCTTAAGGCCTTGGCAAAAGAAACACCCACCAGAAGCGAGCCGATCAGGCCCGGACCGCGCGTCACGGCGATCAATTCAATTTCGTTTTCGCGGACTCCCGCTTTTTTCACCGCGCTCCGGTACACCCAATCAATGGCTTCAAGGCAGTGGCGCGAGGCAATTTCGGGCACCACGCCTCCATAGGCCTGATGTTTCTCAAGACTGGAGGAGACGATGTTGGAAAGAATCTCGTTCTTGCCTTTCAGAATCGCGCAAGACGTCTCATCGCAAGAAGTCTCAATTCCAAGAGTGATCATCTTAGGTTGTCACCATTCGCAAAGGGATCTGCCTCGGCAACGCTCGCTTGCCCCTGCGAGGCAAGCTTCTCTCAACCCTCGGGGCTGCGCTGGACGCCGTGCTGCTCGCCCCTCGTGATGTGCCTTGTCAGACCCTTTGCAAATTCTTAACATCATTAATTCTTCTCTAATAACTCTTTTAATACTTTATTGGCGACCGCAGGGTTGGCTTTGCCCTGGGTTTCTTTCATGATTTGGCCCATGAGGTGCGTCAGAGAATTGGTCTTGCCCTTTTTGTAATCCTCCACGGATTTCGGGTTGGCCGAAAGCACGGCTTCCGCGGCCTTGAGAATGGCGGACTCATCCGTCACCTGCACCAGATTTTTTTCTTTCACAATCGTTTCCGCCTTTTTCCCGGTCTCAAGCATTTCATCGTAAACATCTTTAGCGATTTTCCCGCTGATAACCTTGGTCTCAATCAATTTAACCAAGCCGCCGGTATCAATCGCCGCGACTTTGATGCTATCAATGGTTTCATTTCTCTTATACATCCTTGCCAGCATCTCGCTTTGAAGCCAATTGCTGACCAGCTTGGGAGATGCCCCGGCTTTTAAACTTTCCTCAAAATAATTCGCCAGCTTTTTATCCTGCGTGAGCACGCGCGCATCGTATTCAGAAAGACCGTAGTCCTTCGTGAACCGCTGTTTTCTGGCGCGCGGAAGTTCAACCATCGTCCCCGTAATTTCATCCACCAGCTCCCGCGAAACCGTGAAAGGAACAAGATCGGGCTCTGGGAAATAACGGTAATCATGCGCCTCTTCCTTGGAACGCATGGCGATGGTCATGCCCTTGTCGTCATTCCACAAACGGGTTTCCTGCCGTATCTTTTCTTTGTTACGAATGGCCTCAACCTGCCTCTCGATCTCGTAATAAATCGCCTTTTTCACGGCATTGAAAGAATTCAAATTTTTAATTTCGACTTTGGTGCCGAATTTGGATTCGCCTTTGGGCCGGACCGAAACATTGGCGTCACAGCGCAGGCTTCCCTTCTCCATGTCGCAGTCGCTCACTTCAATGTATTGAAGGATGGATTTTAAAGTCGTGAGATACTGATATGCATCCTCGGGATTGCGCAAATCCGGCTCCGACACAATTTCCACAAGCGGAACGCCGGCCCGGTTAAAATCCACGACACTTCCCTCTCTCGCCTCATGCAGAAGCTTGCCCGCATCCTCTTCCATGTGCGCGCGCGTGATGCTGATTTTTTTTTCGCCCTCGTCCGTGTCGATCACGAGATACCCGTCATGGCAAATCGGCTGGTCGTATTGCGAAATCTGATAGGCCTTGGGAAGGTCCGGGTAGAAATAATTTTTCCGGTCAAATTTGAGCCGCTCCGCAATTTTGCAACTCAAAGCCAGGCCGATACGGATGCCATACAAATACGCCTGATGATTCAAAACCGGAAGCGAGCCCGGATAGCCGAGGCAGACGGCGCAGGTGTTGGTGTTCGGCAGCGCGCCGAACTCGGTGGCGCAGCCGCAGAAAATCTTGCTCCTGGTCTTGAGCTGCACATGCACTTCCAATCCAATCACCGTCTCAAATTCAGTCATCATAATTTCGGTTTCTTCTGGTGAAAATCCGTTGATTGTTCGAAGGCGTAAGCGGCGCGGTAAATAGTTTCTTCGTCAAAGTGTTTCCCGATAAGCTGCATACCGATCGGAAGCTCCTTGCCGCCTTCTTCGGCAAAACCGCAAGGAATGGAAATCGCGGGCACGCCGGCCAAATTGACCGGGATGGTGTAAATATCCGAAAGATACATGGACAAGGGATCTGAAATTTTTTCGCCGATTTTAAACGGAGGCGTGGGCGCTGTGGGTGTGAGAATAAGATCCACATTTTTAAAAGCGTCGTCAAAATCTCTTTTAATCAGGGTCCGGACTTTTTGGCCCTTGAGATAGTACGCGTCATAATATCCGGCCGAAAGCACAAAAGTTCCCAGCAAAATTCTCCTTTTCGCCTCATCTCCAAAACCGTGGTCTCTGGTTTCCAAATACATATCCAAAAGATCTCTGCTCTTGGCGCGGTAGCCGAACCGCACGCCGTCAAAGCGGCCCAGATTGGAGCTGGCCTCAGCCACAGCTACTATATAATAGACGGCCACCGCGTATTGAGTGTGCGGAAGCTTGATGGTTTTAATTTCCGCGCCCATTTTAGCCAAGGTTTGAGCCGCGCCCTTTACCGCCGACTCGACGCGCTTATCCAGACCCGAAATAAAATATTCCTCCGGCAAGCCGATTTTGAGACCTTTAACATCCGGCCTCAGGGCGCGAGTGTAATCCGGGCGCGGAACTTCGGCCGAGGTTGAATCCATGGGATCATGCCCGGCAATTACATTGAGGAGAATCGCCGAGTCTTCCACGGTTTTGGTGAGCGGGCCGATCTGGTCAAGACTCGACCCGAACGCGACCAATCCGTACCGCGAAACCCGGCCGTAGGTGGGCTTGAGCCCGACCACGCCGCAAAAGGAGGCGGGCTGGCGAATAGATCCCCCGGTGTCAGAACCAAGCGCCGCAATGGCCTCATCTGCCGCTACCGAAGCCGCAGACCCGCCGCTTGATCCTCCAGGCACTCGCTCCAAATCCCAAGGATTCGAGGTCGGGCCGTAGCATGAACTCTCGGTTGAAGAGCCGAAAGCAAATTCATCCATGTTGCATTTAGCAAAAAGAACGGCGCCGGCATCGCGCAATTTTTTGATCACCGTCGCATCATAAAAAGGAACATGGCCCTTTAAAATTTTGGAACCGCAAGTCGTTTCCCATCCGCGTGTGCAGATATTGTCCTTGACCGCAATCGGAATCCCCCAAAGAGGCTTGCCCTCAGGCGCGGAACCCTTCAATTGCGCGGCTTCCGTATTCCCCCGGGAAGGATCAAAATGGACATAGGAGTGGATTTTGGGCTCTACCTGGTGAATGCGCTCCGCCAAATCTTTGAGGATATTTTGTGCAGCAGACGGATCCTTGCGTATCAAGTCTCCGGATTGTTTCAGGGTGGATTGCCAGAGAGGCATGAAATTACTCCCCTTCGATGACTTTCGGAACTTTGAAAAAATTGCCTTCCCGCTCGGGGGCGTGCTGAAGGGCCTCCTCAATAATCCGCTGGGGCTTTAATTCATCCTTGCGGAAAACATTTTCAATGGCCAGGGCATGGCTGGTGGGCGGAACATCCTGAGTGTTGATCTCCTCCAGTTTCTTGACATAGCCGAGAATCCGCTCCAGATCCTGAGACAGTTTTTTCTTCTCCGCCTCTTCCAGCTTGATGCGCGCAAGTATGGCCACCTGATCTACGTTTATTTCCATGACAACACTCCTAATACCGTGTCAGATTTAATTTTACCGGCGCTTTTTGCGCCAGTACTCATCGTGTCGGACTGGATGTCCGACTACGATGATGTATGGGAGCACGGTACTGTACGCGTCTTCCATAAAAATGACAGACTCATGATTTCAAGGTTGACGCGCTACTAGAAAAGCCACCTTTTTTCCCGCAAAAAGTCGAAGAGAGTATCATACTCCTTGATAGACGTCACTCGTCGCTCCTCCTCTCCCGGGGCCTCGGGCAAAGGCTGCGGCATGACATACTGCGCGGAAAAATCCTCGCTCCCGATTTTAGCGTGCACCGTGACCGGTGAATAGCCCGGATTCAACAGATAAATCAGCGAGCCATAACCCATGTTTAACGGCGGAATGTCCCCCGATTCTAACCGATGCGTGTTCAATTCCCAGTACAAGGCATTGGCTTCAGCCGAAAGTTTTTTTGCCTGGCGTTTTTGCCAGTGCAGCGTGCGGTCTTTGATCGCATTGATCCGGTTCATATTATATATCCCGTGGACAATTTCATCCGTGGAAAGCGGCTCAAGAGCCGTTCCCCACCGGTCCGAAACCGTTATTCCGGCGAAGTCAAAATGAAGCGGTTTTTTGACGGAATCATTAAAAATGCTGAATTGGATGATAAGAAGCTTCTCCCCCCATACATGGCAATCGGTGCGCAGTCTTGCCTTTTCGCCGACATTGTAAATCGCATCATAACGAATGCCGGCATCTGAAACATACTGTTTAACCAGTGCGATCTCTTTCAAATCTTTTCCGTCTTCGCAAAGCAATCTAAACCTCATACCGTATCTTCCTTTGAAATCAGGGTCCTCCGGAGCCATATTAATCCGCGTTGCAGTTCCCTCCCGTTTGACAACAGCACGGATCTCGCCGATGCGTTTTTCGCCGGAATTGATAAGAACCTTGTACAGTTTCCGGGCGGAGGTACCGACATCCTCTCCGTTAATATAAAGGAGGCTGTCCCCTTCCTTAAAACCGGCTTTGGCCGCAGGAGAGTCGGGGACCACGGACTTGATTTGCACCCCGGACAGTTTTCCATCCGGCCCCAGAACGGCATCCAGATACACGGGCGGATTGGTGTCCAGAAAACTCTTGTCGTAGAGCGTCCCACACCCCGAAAGGAAGACAATCAGTCCCAAAACAAAAAGGTTTTTTGTATTCATAGCTTATCGTAGGAGGCATTTTAACACGAGATTTTCTCTTTGCAAATAGCGGAAGGTCGGTTATGATTTTGTGCCAATATGAAAATTTTCGAATATTACAAGGCCGGTAAACCCGTTATTTCATTTGAATTCTTCCCTCCCAAAACAGACAAGGGTGAAGAGCTTCTATTTCAGGAAATTTCCCATCTCAAACCGCTCACGCCTTCCTTTGTCACCTGCACTTATGGCGCCATGGGAAGCACGCGTGACAACACCATCCGCATTGTCCAGAAAATCAAACTGGAAATCGGGCTGGAGGTGGCGGCGCATCTGACCTGCATTGCTCATAACCGGCCCGAGATTGAAAATATTCTGGACGAGTTGAACCAAAAAGGCATCGAAAATATCGTGGCCCTGCGCGGAGACACTCCGCAGGGGCAGGCTGAATTCAAGCCACCCGCGAATGGATTCCGCTTTGCCTCGGAGCTCGTCCATTTTATCCGCCGGCATCCGCGTTACGGTCGTTCCTTTGCGCTCGCGGTGGCGGGATATCCTGAGGGCCATGTCGAATGCCGCGACAAGGCCAGGAATCTCGAACACCTGAAACGCAAGGTGGACGAAGGCGCGGATGTGATTATTACCCAGCTTTTTTTTATGAGCCGGGATTATTTTGATTTTGTGGAGAGGGCGCGGCAAGCGGGCATCAAAATTCCCATTGTGCCGGGGATCATGCCGGTCACGAACGGCGCTCAAATCCAGAAATTCTCGGCCATGTGCGGCGCCTCCATTCCTCCCGAAATGAATCAGGCCATTGTCCGCTTGGGCGAGAACCAGGCCGCGGTGGAAGCCTACGGCATCGAATATGCCACGCGCCAGTGCAAGGAACTTTTAAAAGGCGGCGCGCCCGGACTGCATTTTTACACACTCAACAAATCCCACGCCACCCGCCAAATTTACCTTAACCTCAACCTGAAGTAGCAGCTTCGCTCTAAAAAATTACTCAAGCCGTGTCGTCCGGTCTGCTTCCGCTCAGACGACGAGCTAAGCATTCTATAAAAAAAGGCGTTTCGCTCGTCGAATTCGCTCCAGCAGACAGGACTCCCGGCTTAGTCAAACAATTTTTTATAAGCAGAAGCCATTATTTTTTTGATGCGGCGGAAGTGAGATCGAGGTAGTCTTTGAGGAGGAGTTCTTCGGCGCGCTTGTTTTCGGGAATTTTGAGCGCGGCAAGGATTTCCTTCCATTGATCCCGGGAAATATCAAGCGTCGAATTGGAAAGGCAGTTTAGGATATTTTTCCGGCGCATGCTGAAAGCCGCCTGAATGATCTTGAACAGGAGCGTTTCATCCAGACCGGCGACGCCCTTTTCGTGAAACACGATTTTGACTACGGAAGAATCCACGGCCGGCACAGGACTGAACGAACGCCGGCTCACATCCAGCACGTGGCTGACATCCGCATGATAACGAAAAGCGAGCGTAAGCCGGCCGTAGGATTTGGTTCCCGGCTGGGCGAGAAGGCGCTCAGCCACTTCCTTCTGCACCATGACCATGGCAAAATCAATAGCTTTGCGCTGGTCAATCAGATGAAAAAGAATGGGCGAGGTGATGAAATAGGGCAGATTGCCCGCTACTTTCCACTTTTTCTTCGCAGACGGCACGGAATGTTTAAGAAGCCGGCTAAAATCAAGCTTGAGGATATTGTCGTTTAAAAGGCAGAGATTGGCGTATTGGGCGAGTTCCTCCGCGAGAATATCCGCAAATCGCTTGTCTTTTTCAACCGCATAAACTTTCGCGCCCGTCTGAACCAATCCTTCGGTTAACGCACCAAGCCCGGCTCCGATTTCGAGCACGCAATCGCTCTTCGCTAGCTCAAGCGACTCAACAATTTTCCGCTGAATATTTTCATCGATAAGAAAATTCTGGCCGCGGACTTTTTGAAGTCGGATGGAATATTTTCTAAGAAGCTGAATTTGATGCATGAAGCTAGTATAGCAAACCAACTTGCGGTTCAGCGGCTATAAACTATCCGGGAAGATTCGCCTTTGAAGGAATTGCCTTTTTGCGGCCTGGCACAATCCCTGGAAATAGACCGGGAAAGAATCACACTCCAGTGCCGGACAATGGGCCCGGCAGTGGTCGACAATTTTTTTTGCGGGGGTGACGTTTTTTTCATAATGATCCTCGTTTATGCCGCCGCGCTCATTTGCATAAAGCCCTGGAATTCGGCATAAAGCTCCGAAACTCTTCCGGCCAATCCATCCAAATTCAGCCGGAACTCAAGTCCGGACGGCGTCAAGGCATTCCGCGCATCGGGAATCTGGCGGCTCAATTCTGCAAAATCCCCGCCATGGCGCGCCAGGAGATACCCGAGAGAATTCTGATAAACTTTGAGGCTTTCAAAATCAATGGCCCCGATTTCACGAGCTTCCCTTACCACCATCCGTGAAGCGAGACTGCTGTCCAGCCGGCTTAAAATGTTTTCGCCGGCAAGGAAAGTGATATGTTTGGCCAAATCCCGCTGATTTAAATCAGCGTGGTAAAAATTACGCATTTTTTCAAGATACGGCCCTTTTAAGAGGGAGTTGAAAAATTCCGCGGCTTCGTTCTCCGAATCAACGGCCGTGCGATCAACCCGGTTCATTAAATCATCGCCCAGCTCTTGTTTCAATCGGGATTCAAAACCGGGATCATGAATGATGGCAATCGCAACCCGCGCCAAAGGATCCAAGATAAGCTGACGCTTCAGGGCCTGCACGGAAATATCCCTGGAAGTCGCGGCAAGAACGGCAAACTCTCCGCTGCCATCATAAATCTCCGTGTAGACATCCGCGCCGGACTTTTGTTTCATCCTTTGCGCATATTCAATCAGCCCCTGGCGGAAACCCGGTTGATCGCCGAGAGAAGCCGCATTGGGCTGAACCGGGGCATAAATGCTCAGCAGGTATTCTGCCGTCACCGGCACTTCCCATGGCCCCACCATTTGTCCGGCAAATTGCTTAATAGTTCCCTGCACCTCGCCCAGACTGCGGCCTTCGGCTTTTAGAACTGCCTCCACCTGTTGGACAATATTTTTTTCCTGTCCGAGGGATTCGGCTTCAACTACCTTTGTGCCAGCTTGTTGGATCGCATGACGGAGCCGGCCGCCATCGACCAGCGTGACCTGCGCGCGGATATTCACAAAAGCCTTTGCAAATGCCAGTTTCACGATAGGGACCACAAGCTGTGCGCTCATTTCAAAATCAAAAATATCTTGTTTTGTGTCATAAGGCCGGTCCGAACCGGAATTTCTATCTATAATCTCAAGCTTCAAATACTGCTGCTGAGTTTCATCTAAAGGAATATAGACGGCGGAAACAATAGCCGCATCCCGGTCCATCTCCAAAATAGCCGGTTTCTTTTCGCTAAAATAGAAAATAGCTTCGGGTTTCCCCTGTGCACCAGACGCGCCTGCCATACTTTGGAAGGAAGCCCCGAAAATCTGCCTGATTTTGGCGTCATCCATCAAATCCGACAAAATAAGCTGCCGCACACCATCATATTCAAGATACACATCATGCCCGTCAGGCGATATATCCACGTACCACTCAATGCCCGTCTGGTCTTCCATCACCGGTTTGTCCGGAGTTCCCTTAGTCTTGGCCACGTCAGAAAACGCATTAAGGTATTTGACGGCCACGCTGACAACCGGATGCTTCCCTCTTTCTGCGTCAATCGGAATAAAAATTTTATCCCCGGATCCCAGGCTGGCGCCCTGGACGACCTTATAAAGATCGCTGATGCGCTGCTGAACGCTCATGTGATCGAGCTCAGGCCCGATTTCCGCCGCATCGCGTTTCATAAAATCCCAAACAAGTTCATCAACCAGCACAAACCAGGAACCCTTGGTGGCATCAATTTCAGCCGTAGCATGGGCTTTGCCCGTTAGCTCGTTATCCCGGACTGCCGTGAATTCAAAATAAAAAGTACCCGATGTTTCCTTGCCCGGCAGAATTTGAATGAATGTTTTTTTAGGCAAATTTTCAGGAGTGATGGAGGCATCATTCAACGCCTCCGGCGTGCGGAGCAAAGGAATAAGCCGTTCCTCAATCGCCCGTTTCAAAGTTTTAAAAATTTCACGGCGCTTCTCTAAATCCACAGTGATAGACACAACATCCCCGGGCTGGAAACGGATATCTTTCTCAGGCACACCGGACTGCTCGTCAGTTTTTGGTAAAGTTTTTACGGACGAGACTCCGGCAACGGAGCGGTAAGGAATCCCCAGGTTCGCGATAATGGTTTTGAACGAAACCCCGTTTTCATCCTTCACACCGATTTGAATATCCACAACCTGCTTTCCATCCTTCGCGGCATGAAGCGTTTTAACCACCGCAAGATCCACGGCCTGCCCCGATTCATTCGTCCCGGTGATAAAATGCGGACTTTTTTCAAACCTTAGTCCTTCGATTTTTAGAGTTCCCCCGGGTTGTCCGGACTGACCGGCCACCGCCGCCGGCTCCTCATATTCCGGCGTGACTCCCGGCGCATAAAAAACCGTCAGCGTGGCCGGTTGTCTCGGCAGTTTCAGCTTCAAGTCTGCAGGATGCAAAGTGTATGCTACGGCCTCCGGCCGGCTGTAAGTAATATGCTTGAATCCCAGGTTCAAATGGTTCGCTTTCAAAACGCCTTCCAGGGTCATCTCTTCCGTACCCGCAAAATGAATCTCACGGTAATTTGTCAATTCCTGCGGTTCTGCGCCCCTTTCGGATGCAGTCAAAACTTCAAGCTCTTCCCTCCCCACCCGGACATCAACATTTTGCTGCGGAATTTCGTGTGAGAGGCCGTCTTGAAAAACCGAGCGCACCTTGAGGGGGTGGGTAGTGACCACCTGGACAACAGATGGCGCGGCGCGGCCCTGACTATCCCGCAAGGTGTTAGTAGGGGCATACAAAATATCCAGCGCTCGAATTCCCGGCGCAGTCCCTCTTACCGCTTGAAGCGTCGTCCGGGTACTTAATGCCAAGAGGGCTTCAATAGCAGCGGCTGCTTTTGGATCTTCGGGACGCAAGGCGCTCAAGTGAGCCAGCTGGGTCTGAAATTTATTCTGCGCTCCCAGGGATGCAGCTTCGAGCTGCTGAGCCTGCAGGCCGAGATAGGCGGAGCCGTAAGCACCCGAGTACTCGGCATCTTCGCCTACGATGAGATTTAATTTTAGATTAGGATTTTTTTCAGACACGGCTTGCATGATACTTTGAATAATGAAACCGCCGGTAACGCCTCCTGTGATGCCGCCCACCAGGACTACATTCCATTCATTGATTTTTGTCACGCGCGCAATTTCTCCGTAAAGAATGGCCAGGTGCTGGCCGAATTCCTTATAAACCTGCTGGGCGATTCCTTGGAGGGCCGGGCCCTGCTTTCCTGTAAGCCAGCTGCCCACCACCGCGGGCGTGATGGTTTCACCCTCAGGCACTTCAATCTTCTTCCTTCCCCGTTTGGCAAGAAGCTCCTGCGTTCTTCTCACCACAAAGTCCGCGTTGGCGTAGGATTCAAGGTCTCCGCTCATTTTGAATCCTTTATGAAAATGCGCATTTTTATCATAATAAATCCGGAGATGCGCTTCCTGCGGCCCGGGGATTAATTTTCCGTCAATAATAATGCCCAACCCCAGCCCGGTGCCGAGCGTATTCAGAATCACGTTGCCTGAAAGCCCTGCCTTCACCATTTGATAGAAGGCCGCCGTATTAGCATCGTTCTGGAAACGGATATTAGGAAGCCTAGCCTGCAATTCGTTCAGCGATTGAATCGTGTCCGGACGGCTGGTTCCGAGATTGGTGATGGCCAGGATTCTGCCATCCGGAGTTACGGGTCCCGGAATCGTCACATAAACAGGCCTTTGGCTATAGGGAACTCCGTTGCGCGTTTCATATTCTACGAGTTTGTTCTTAATGAATTCACCCAGAGGCTCCCGGATTAATTCCAGAGGCACTGTTTCCTGAAAATAAATTTCGCCGTTACGAATATCCGCAATTTTGATATTGGTGCCACCGATGTCAAAGCCCACGGCCTCGCCGACATTAAAATCCACCGGCCGCGAAGCAGTTTCTGTTTCGGCAATGCGTCCGATCGTATTCGGATGATCAACATTAAACCGCAGGCCTTGTCCGAAAGAAGCTATAGATTGCGTGATTCCAAAATTTTCGGTCAAAATTCTTTCCGCCCAGCGCGCAAGATCTCTGGCCATATCGCGACGATCCCGAGGTTTTCTGTATACGGTCAATCCGATTTCCTTAGCGCCGGTCAGAACGCCGCGGGTAGCGACTAAAATGGCCAGGTAATACTCCAGAATCCGTTTCTGATAGGAAAACTTTTTGAACGGGATACGAATTTCTTCTTTAGCCACGTTGCCGGATGCCTCTTCAATATAAAGAGTGACCTTTATTTGATCTTTTTCATCCAGACGAGCCGCTTCCTCGCCTAATTTTCTGAAATGTTCATGCCAGCCTTCAAGAGTTTTCCGCGCCGCAGCATGCCCCCGGCCTAGCGACGAGCCTTGGGCTGTTCCCGGAGCTTGCGTAGGGGGTTCGGCTTTGGGCGGAATATAGGCGCGGTGCGGCAAATCTCTTAACCGCACATAGTCAAATCCGGTGCCCTCAAGATTCGGCAGACGTAAAATCATATCCTGCAAAGTGTCCACAAGATCAATTTCATCCAGTTTTTGGGCGGCCTGACGGAAAGGCTGTAACGTATTCCAGAGCGGTAGTTCATAACTTTCCGAAACATCCTCGGGCGTTAGCCCTCTCGCCCTGATAATGTGCGCTTCAATTGTTGCGTCCCCGGACCGGAATGCCGATACGGCCCTGTGATGACCGTCCAAAAGAAATAATTTTCCATCAAAGATTTCTATCCTTTTACTGCTGAACTGTTCCTTCCAATCCGTGCCCCCGAACATCCGCGCGCGAAGCACGTCAAAAGTGTAATCCGGATTTTCCGCGCTTGATTCCGGGAATAAATCCCTTTTAAGGTTCCGATAATACCGCCGGGCTTCCAAAAGCGCTGAAATTCTCCGGTGTTCGGCCCCTTTAGCGTTCATGGCAATGTCAAAATTAAAAGAATCGCCGAGATGTTGCTCTCTCACCGCCTCCATCAATATTTGCCGCGCTGCTTTAACAGTATCCGCATCCCTACCAAAATAGTAATCATGAAGCGTGTTTCGAATTTGAGGCACCGTGGGGCCTGTTTCTCTATTATCCGTGCCCAGGCTGCCCGCCAGGGCCTGCTCCGTCAAGCCGTCGTCCGCGGCCTGGTCAGGCTGGCCCAAACTCTCGGCATGCAAACGCTTCCCAAGACGGGTGGCTTTGATTTCATCCGGCCTAAGCACATCCTCAAGCGGCAAACCGCTCTGCCTCAGGATACGGAGGATGTCGCGGCCTCTGCGCCCGGCAAGACGGAGATACGGCACCGGGCCGTTCACGGAAATGCCGGAGGCCCTTTTCACCGGGCCGCGCACGCGGTCAAGCTCGGCAGTCAGTTTTTGAATGTATTTGCGCGTTTTTTTGTCATTCAAGCTGGGAAAAAAATTAAAATTAAGAATGCCGTAATGCCTGTCCAGAATCGCGAAGGGGCCGAGCAACGCCGCAATTTCGTCGCGGGTCACCCGGGCGTTGTCGATCACTTGCCTTGAAAAATGCTCGGAAGCCGGCAGACTTGAATCCGGAACCGGCGGAGGCGACTGGTCTGGATAATGCTGTCTGAAAAGCCGGTCCATTTTTTCGAGCGCTTCACGGCGGAATAAGACGCTTATCTGGTTCGGAAGGCCGTTTGCCGGCGTGCGATCCCAAACTCCGCGGTAGAAAAAAACCTTCACGTCGCGATTGATCCGGCCAGCATCATGCAATTCTTTAAGCGCCACAAGAGTCGAGACCTGCGTGGTGGAATGAGCTTGAAAATCCGTGAAATTTTCGCCATTCACCACCACCATATCGGGATTATTAGCTTCAAGCGTTTTTCTGAGTTTGTCGATATCGCTGGTTTGAGCGGTGCCGGCGCGCACAGGGCCGTACCAGGTGGCATTGAACGGATAATGAATATTTTTATATTTCACGCCCAGATTCATAAGCGCCGTTTGCGCGTCCGTAAAACGCAGGAACACTTTCATATCATTGATCAGCTCGATATCCTGGCTTCCCCAGCCCGGCTTACCCTCATTCACTTTTTTCAACACTTCAAACAAGGCTTGAATTTTGGACTGGCTCTGGAGCGCTTCATTCATGCGGCGATTCAAGCGCAGGAAAAGGAGCTTGGCTCTCAGGGCCTGCTCCTCCGGGCTCATCGAGCTCCAGGCATCGTAATCCTTGGGATCCCGGTGCAGGTTTTGACCTGATCCCAGAATTTTGATCAGCTTTTGAAGATATCTTTGCTCGGTTGCGGCAAAATTCTTGCCCTGGCTCTCCTCGTTTAGCGCCTGAATTTCGGAGCTGGGTAAAGAAGCAATCCGCTCCAAAACGTTAAGTGCGTAGCCGGTATGGACCGCCGTATAGCCCTTGGCCAGATAATAAACCGAAACCTTATGCCCGGCGCGCGTCATCTCTTCAATCACATCGCGCATAGCCAGATATTCATCGTCCAGATGAGGATTGATGATGGTAATTTGCGAACCGGGCTGCAGCCCGAGCCGGGCCGGGACATTCTCCGCCATGGCGAAATTGGCTCTGACGCGCTCCGCCACCCTTGTTTTTAATTTATTCCAGGAATTTTTCTGCTGAAGCGTCCTCAAATTGTAAGCGCGCATGGCACTGATGCCCTCATCTTCATGGCCCATGGATTGTATAAAATCCTGCTCTGTCAAATCTTCAATCTTTTTTCCGGTTTCAAGCGAGAGGCGGATAAAAAACGGGGCGATTTTTTCCCGAGGCCAACCGTTGATTTTCTGAAAGTCCCAGGGATGCGAATTGTAACGTAACGTTGCCGCGGACGTGCGGTCCACGATCAAAACCCCGCGCTCTTTCTGGAGACGGCTGATAGGATAGGCGGGATCATAATCCCCCTCCACACCGCGCCGGGTCGCTTCCGCTTTCTGCGTGCCGGTGGCAATGGTGATCACTTTGACGCCCTTGCGGTGGAGCAATTCGTCAAAACCAAAAGTCACAAATCCAAATTTCTCTTTGCCGTTGGAGGCCTTCATGGTCGCCATGCCGCCGTTTTCCTTCATATGGTCCGCGGCTATGTGATACCCGATCAGACCGAAAAGAATTTGCTGGTCAAAAGGCGTTCCCGTTTCCATGAAACCGATATGCCCTTTGCCTTCATAAGAGGGCCCAACGCCGGAAATAAAAATATGCGCCCCGCCGAGCTCCTTGATTTTTTTTGTCATTTCAAGAGACCAACCATACAACGCTTCGAGATAGAGGTATTGCTCTCGGTGTTGTTGGAACAGGGCTTGGTGCTTGCCTGAATGAACCTTCTCTTCCAGAAATTCATTGATAAGCAGCCCTGTATTCTCAACGTCCTTCATCAGGCGACGGTAAGCCTTATCGGACATAGGCTGGCCTTTCGCGTTTTTTGCGTCCCCGTAGAAAAGATAGCGTTTCTCTTCGGGGATTCCCATTTTTTTGAACATGTTGTTCAGAGTATTGGCAAAGGCATGGTAATCATTTCTTTTCTGGGGGAAAAGCGCGTCCAGAGGAAAAGCAATCACGCGTTTCATGTCGGGCTTAAAATTAAGGTCGATGCCGCTCTGTTCAAGGAACTTGCGGGTTTGAGTATCCCAATGCCCCCATTGATTCAGAATTTCGGCCAGCTTAGTATAACCGATCCAGGGCGTGTTGCCCGTTGCGAAATGAATGACCACGTCCTTGTCCGCGGCCATTTCTTTTTGCTTGATCTGAATTTCTTTTAAAATCTCAGCCGCGAGCAAATCCCCGGCATGCGCGATATCACGCGCCTCAAGAATTTGGGTATCTTTCATCCGGTTAAAGGACGTTTGAGAATATGCTTCAAGACGCGGCGAACGTCCCGGCGCCTGCGAGGCAGCTTGTTTGGTCCGGCCAAGACTGTTGCCCAAAGAAACCGCCATTGCTGCCAGGTGCTGGTGAGCTCCTCTGATTTCCGCGGGCAAGGCATCTCCCAATGAATCCAAATATTGGGTTCGCCGGGTCATTTCTTTCGTCCAATAAACAGGATCCACAGTTAGTAATTGCCCCAGCGTTGTGCTGGGAATATCCGATCCTTTAAGGTTCAGCGCGCCCGGAGCGGGCAAGTATCCCACAGCCGTTTCAACCGCCGCACCCTCGCCGGTTGTTTTGCCTTCCGCGCGCGCTAATGCCCAAAGAAGCACCCTTAGATTTTCTCCAAACCCCGGCCATAGGAATTTTCCTCCGGCATCCTTCCGGAACCAATTCACATGGAAAAAGGCCGGCGCTTTATCGCCCAATGGCTGCATGACGGAAAGCCAGTGGCGGAAGTACTCATTCTCACCATAAGAAAAGAACGGTCTCATGGCCATGGGATCCGGCCGGAAGGCTCCGGCAGTCCCTTCCGCCGCGGCCGTGGTTTCAACTCCCATAACCGCTCCGTCATAAATGCCTTCAACAGCGTTATGAAGCTGCCGTATCAAAGGTTCTCCCTGACTGACCCGGCCTCCGAAAAGAATCGCGCTGATGGGAACGCCCTGTAAGTCGCGCCAGTGAGAAGAAAGGTTCGGCGCATTTTCTGCAAAGGTGGTGAACCGGCTGTTGGGATGCGCCCATTGTTTGGTACCAACCGTAACCGGATTTCCCTGCCAATCAAGCCAGCCATCCAGGTCAGAGGGCGGCTGGGGCGTTTTCCCTTCCCACCAGAGCTCACCCGTTTTCCGGTTATAGGCCACGTTGGTGAAAATTGTTTTCGTGTTTGGGCCGATAGCCCCCATGGCATTGCGATTGGTTGTTTCATTGGTGCCCGGCACCACGCCAAAAAATCCATTTTCCGGATTGACTGCCCACAAACGGCCGTCTTGGCCCGCGTGCAGCCAGGCAATATCGTCTCCCACGACCTGGACACGATAGCGGTCAGCCAATGCGGCCGGCGGCTGCATCATGGCCAAATTCGTTTTCCCCGACGCACTGGGAAAAGCGGCGGCGATATATTTGTACCGGTCTTTGTCGTTTGCGGCCTTCAAATCTTCAATTTCAAGGATGAGCATGTGCTCGGCCAGCCATCCCTCATGCCGCGCGTCGTAACTCGCTTGTCTCAGTGAATGAAATTTTTTGGAAAGAAGCGCGTTGCCGCCGTAAGCTGAACCGTAGGATAAAATCAGTCTTTCTTCAGGAAAATCAACAAAGTAACGATCGTCTTCGCCGCCCGGGCTGGCCGCACGCCGGATATTATCCAGATCGCCTGTGCTGTGAACCCCTTTCACGAACCGGTCAGAATCGCCCAGGGTTTTAAGCGCGGCTTGGCCGACTTTAGCCATCCGAATCATATTAAGTGCCACATAACGGTTATCCGTCACTTGAATCCCGACCTGACTGAACGGAGATCCGGCCGGGCCCATCAGGTAAGGAATGACATACATTTTCTTTCCTTGCATGGATCCTTGAAGGCGATTTTCTACTTCGGCACGAATTTCATCCGCTTGGCGCCAGTTGTTGTAGAGCCCTTTGTCGTTGGCATCCTTTGTGGCTACAAAGGTACGTTCTTCGGATCGCGCCACATCGCGGGGATGAGATCTCGCATAAAAATTTCCGTCCGGCAACCGGATCATCTCACCGGCCGCCACCGCTTCGTTAAGCAAACGGTCATCGTCGGATTCATCGATCACCTCTACCTCCCTCGCGCCTAAAAATGTTTGCATCTGATGAACCCACTCCCGGGCCGCGCGGTTCAAGTTTCCGAGACTTGCGCCGGTCGTTTTTTTCTTTTCTTGGAGGTAGGTTCTGAGCCCGACAGGCCCTTCCGGGCCTTGAAGACGAGAAATATTAGGCGGCAAATTCTCCATCCTGATTTCACGATCGCCTACAGAAACGCCATAAACGTCGCTAAGAGCCAAGGCCATTGCGGAGTCATTCCGGCGGCTTCCAACCAATGCGAAACTGTCACCCCAGACTTCAGCGTACCGTGCGTCAAAATTCCTTGGCAGGTTGGCCCTAAAAGCTTGCCTTTCCTCCGCTGTCATATTTCTTTCAAGCCGCCTTCGGATTTGTTCAAGTTTTTTCCGGATATGCCCGCCCTGAATCAGCTCATGAATGCCCTGCTGCTTGGTGATACCTTTGATGGTCGTATCAATCGTACGACTGCTGACAGGATTGACGTCGATAACCTTAGCAAGCCCTGCCTGCTCAAAAGCTTGTTGTAAATAAAGTAGGATCGAAGTGCGGAGATCCCAGGCATGATTGACTTTTTCCATGGGAGGCAGTCCTCGCGCGGTGAGCCAGGCATTTTTCTTCTTCGCCAGATCGTCATCCATCATCGTAAGCCCCAGCGCGATACCCCAAGAAAACGCCGCTTCGTCCTTGCTGGTTAGAAAACTCGCGTTATAATCTCCGTAACCGAAAGTAAACTCCGGGTCACCCAATTCATACCGGACGAAAGCATCCTGAAGCACTTTTTTCCAAGCCTGAAGCTGTTCATGGGAGATGGCTAACTGGGCCAGATTGAAGAGCGGTTTTTCACGGTCCAGCTTGCCGTTCCGGCCAAATTGATAGGCGACGGCGCCGGTCGCTGAGTTGATAATGATGTGTTGGCGCAAGTCCGGTGGAATAGCCTGGATGATCCCGCGTTCGACCACGGTTGCAGAAGCATCTCCTGTTTCAATCAACAAAATCGCACCAGCCGCGAAAAGCTCTTCCAGGAGTTTGACGAGTTCCGGATCGGGTCTCTTGCCCGGTGTGAACAAAGTATGGGAATGGTCGGCAAAAATAATTTTGAGCTTTCCCCAAGGCGTCGGAATAAAACGGGACAATCGCATTAAAAGATCCTTTTCTTCCAGTGAGGGCTCACCGGCTGACTCAATTTCAATTTCTTGAAGGCCGCGATAGCCCCTATCCGGAAGGGACGCAAGGAGAAGGACGCCGGGATTCTGAAAAGTAGAATCTACCGTTTCGGTTGCAATTGAAAACTGGGGCCTGATCTCAAGCCTATTTTCCGTTCTGTAATAGACATCTTGTCCTTCTGTCAAGGTTCTATGACTCAGCGAATTTTGAAGCACAAGCAACGCGCCTCCCGGATACCCACTGTCCGCATCGGGAGAACGAATGGACCGGCCAATCAATTCAAAAAGTGCCCGTATCCCATCCAAACGCGCCCTCCACAACACACTCCATAACCCGGCATAACCTCCTCCCCTTGCTGCCTCTTGACGGATTTGCTTCCGGGTAGCCTGTACGTAATAGTGAAAGTTGGAAAGGATAACGATATCGGATGTGGCAGGCCCATAAGGATTCATTTCTATGTCCCGCTCTCCAAACTCAATCTCAATATTTTTGGGCATTCTTTTCATGAGCTCTTCCAATTTGGGGTTGAGCCGGGTGAATTTGACAAGACCGTGCCTGCTCCTGAATTTTCGCTCGAGAGCATCGAATTTCCTCCGAGAGACACCCTTGGGAATAGCTTCATGATCGACAAATAATTGCCCGAGAATCCCTGCCTGCACCAACCGGTTTTCAGAATCAAAGATCGCAAAATCATTTCCTGACTCTACCATCAGGTACTGAACATGAAGATCCGAGGCATCTATCTTTATAGGAACATCCGGAAACGTCTCATCCAGGTACCTGACCAAACCCGTGAGTGTCGAACCGTCCCCCGCGGCCGGATATTGGATCACAATCTCACGCTTTCTTTTCACCGCCGCATCTATCCTCTCTACTTGGCCCTTCAACAACGGATAAAACAGGGAAAGCCTGTCTTCACGGGTCCTCGTGCTCAGAGCCTCTCTTGTTTTCATGCCGATCATATGGTCATGAATCATCTGAGAAAGCCGGATCAAAACCTCCTTGTCAGAATCAGAAGTCTTGATTTCCTTATAGAGATTTTTCAAAACATAGGCATAGCGAAAATTGGCCAACCCTTGCCAGGATGGATCATTCCCGAATGGCCAATGTTCGATATCCGGGACTCTCTGCTGAAGCTCCCTGAGCAGTCGAGAGATTTCTTCTCCGCGGCTTTGCTCCACGGCTATTTTCAGTCCGTCCACCAAATCAAAAACTTCCTGCGCATTTCCTAAGCTGGCCGCGGTTTTGCGATCCCTGGCTCCCAGGGAGGCCGCATGCGATTGCCCCACTTTTCTTGCATAAACTTGCAGCCAATATCTCTGTCTTTTGCCGCGCGGAAGATTGATGATCCCTGGCGGTTCAATAATTTCAAACCCATTCTGGCCGAGCATCTCAATGATTTCCTCGCGCGATAAATTATTTCCAAATCGATGCCCCAATTCTTCACCGGTATCTGCCAATCCCCTGTCCTCAAGCTCCAAATCGCCCGCTTTACCGTCAGGCACGCTGTGCACCCTAAGATACAATAAGCCGCTTTCTTTCTTCAAAACGCGATTGATTTCCTTTAACACCTGATCGGCCGCACTTCCCTCGCCATACCAGGGAACGTGATAAAAAGAAGCCTCTGCCGTCACGGCATCGACTGAACCGTCTCCAAATCCTTTTAAATCGCGCATATCTCCTTGAATAAACCCACTGGCCGGATTTTCAAGATGAATGCCGGCCCTTGCCTTCTCCGTCAGTGTTTGAGAAAAGTCAACACCTACGGCCCTTTTAAACCCCGCTTCTTCCATCAATTTGACATCAAAACCGCCACCGCTTCCCAATATCAAAATTGTGTCTTGATGCCCTATTTTCCGGACAAGATCTAAGAGTCGGTCCTCGCCTTCCCGTTCCCAACCCCCCTTTTGCCGCCACCTTCCCTCTGCAACAATCTGGTCATAATATTTTTCAGCCACATTCGCGAGCTCGTAATACCGCCGCACTGAATTTAAAATTTGCTCCGAAAGAATATCGAGCTGCGCCCTCAAGGCAGCCGCTTTATCGTGAGCACCCGCACGTATAGCATCTCCAAGTTCGCGTTTCAGACGATTGAAGGTTTCGGCAATTTGAAGTTGCCGGGCATGGTCAACAATCTCCGTCAGTGTCTCGCGCGAAAAGATTGCCTCATTTTTTCCCCCTGATTTCTGTCTGGTTTTCAAGATATCCCTGGCTGCTTTGAAAAAATCCCGGACGCCTGTTTCAAACCCGCCGATATGATTAGGCTGGAGAACCGAAGGAATCCTGCTGATGGGATTGGCGGAAACAGAAACGGCTCTTTCAAATCCGATTTCCTGAAAACCAGGATACCCGTTTCCATTAGGATTCACATCGTCGTCAATATAAACCGCATCCAACTCTTCTCCTTTCGCTCCTTCGTGCCGTTCGCGAAGCGCGTTATCACGGTAGGCAGTGAATTCCTTCAAAGACCCATCGGGATTCACGCCGTGCAGCGTTGTTCCGCCATTGGCAATTACAATCAGGTTTTTCCTGAGATGCGCCGGAATCGCATCCCTTTCCAAGAGTCTTTGCCTCGTCCGTTCGAGATCGTTTCCTGAAATGACAACATAGACACCGCCCGACTCGAAATATTGAAGAACAGGCTGCCGGGCCTGAGATTGCTCAAAAGACGGCCAAGTGATTTGTGTCGTTCCTTCCAGGCGCAGAGGTTTTCCGAAAGTGGCTCCATCCCCATCCGCGAAAACAACGGTCCGTGTCTTTCTGGCATTAATCATTAAACTTGAATCGCGGGGATAGCCGATAAAGTCCAATATTTCTTCGAAGTGGCGTTTCACGTAATTAATCGCCAGACTTTTGTTAACCCCTGCGACATTGATTTCAATGGTCGTGGAACCTCCCTTCCTAAGGGAGATTCCCTGGGATTCGTATTGGCCCCGAAGCTCTCCAAGAACTTTATCCCTGTAACCGCCGGGCAGCCCGATAAATGCGATCTGTCCCGCTCCGGTTATCTGGCCCGCCGGATTTCTTTCCTCACCCCGAATCTCAATATTCACCCATAACCCTTGAAGAGAACGGGCGATAAGTTTTTGATCTGTAAAATGATCAGCGTTTGATTGATACTCTTTGGCTATCTCCCAAAAAACTTCAGGAACTTTCCCAAAAGGAAAAGCATCCTGACGATCCAAATAAGGAATAAGATCTTCCAAAAATTTCCGCAAGACTTGACCTCCAACCTGGATCATTTGCTCCACTCTTGCTCCGGTTAAGAGGGTAGATCCGACGGAATTTTCCGCGCCCAGGCTGGCCGCGGTGGCGGGAGCTTTTAAAAATTTTTCCAGTTTTTTATAAAATTTTTCGCGCACGCGGGCAATGGATTCTCCTTGGTTAACGCCTTCAACATTTCCGGCAACAACCAAGGTATTGGGCTCCCCGCGGATTGATTTCACAATGTGGCTGGTGAGCTTACGGTATTCGGCCATTCTCTTCCGGAAAACCTTTTTAAAGGCCGGCACATCGATTCGATGACGGCCCTTGAGCGGCACATCCGGTCTTGACACGCCATGCCGGATATCCTCTCTGGCACGCTTCAACATTCGTTCAAAAAGAAATTTTTCCTGAACATCCGCAACAATCTGAAGATCAATCCGCAATGGTTTACCATTGATGCGTATTTTTCCCGTCCGGACAGCCTCCAACTGGCCCGGAGTACGCGGGAAACCGTCAAAGAATATTCCACGGGCCTTTTTGTATTTGGGAAGGTTTAAAATTGCGTTGATGATTGGGATCGCATATTTATCGGCCAGCATTTCGCCTTTTGCCATACGGGCGATTTCCTTCTCCGGAATTAATTTGACAAAGGGCTCGTATTGTTCATCCCCCAGCCGGCGTTTATTTTTTACAATCCGGTCAATGCCCCGGAAATAATCGCCCATGACCAGAATTTCATACGGTTTTTTCTTCTTTTTATCTTTTGCAATTTGATTGATCTGATCACGGACCGCATTCATGATCGTCCCTTTGCCGGCACCCGGCCGGCCGTAGGCCGCAACGTACCGTATGTTTTTCACAAACAAACGCGCCAGTTCCGGCGAAATATCTCCCTCTCCCAGGGATTTTGCCGTCATGCTTTCATAATAAAGAAAGCCCGCGGCAAGGGCCCTCTTCAGGTGGTCGGCCGGTGTGATAGCAGTCATTCTCGCCTGATCCTCCAAAGTCCTTTCCGCCTCCTCAAAATCAGCCAGATTCCGTGTCTTCAACAAGGTCAGGCCGTACATCACGGTGCGCATGATGCGCAAGGCTTGAAAATTGAAATTTTCACTGTCGTAGAAGAACAATTTCTTAAGGACACCTTTAAACTCCTCTTCCACTGATTTGGGATCTCGTAAATAGGAGCTCCACACGCGGATCAAGGTCTCGCTTCCCCAAATACCGCTACCCGAAGGCTCCAGTTGTGGAATCTGGCCGAACTTCTTTTGAACGTCCCTGATAAATTTTTTCAGCACGCTTTCTAGCGACAAGGGCTCTCCGGTGTAAACATTCAGGGCAAGCTTGGCAATCGATTCAACCGCTTGACTCTCATGAGGAGTAGCTGCTTTTAATACCGTATCCATCCCCTCGGCTCGAACTCTGAGCTGGCCTCCCAAATTTTGACCCAAGTCCGTGAGATAGAGAACAGCCAGCGCAATAACCTGCGGGAGAAGCCGGGAATCATCCGCGGCTATAGCTTCAAGAATCGCTTTTAGCGTCACCTTCTGGGCGCGCCGCTCCTCAGCCATGGCCCCCAAAAGTTTTCTTGAAGCACGAATGGCATTGATCCGCGCCGACGCATCTTCAGCTTGGCGTGTTTGGAGATAGCGCTGAATTGCTTCGGCCGCCTTAAGGGCACGCTGTTGTTGTCTCGGCGTGGGTGGCAGGCGATTCTCTTTTTTAGCGGCAACATCCACCAGAAATTTCTCGGGGTGAGGCAGCGAAGGGACTTCTACCAGAACCTGAAGTTTGGTCAGGGCCGGATAGGGTTCATAGGTCAGTCCGTAATCCCCATTCTCCCTCACGAAAGTGGAAAGCCCCTGGAGATGCAGCATGTACCAGAGCTCCTCGTTGAATTCCTTCTGTTTTTCAGGATCATCGGAATCATAAATTTCGAGGGCGCGCACGGAAAGTTCCGGTGCAAAAGAGGACATGCCCAGCAGGCCGCCCACCTTGATCCTTTTTCCATGAGGGCGAAGCTCGGTATTGTAAAGGGCTACGGTTCTGAGCATCTCCGCAAAATCACGGTCTTCTCCATTGACCATCGCGATGTCAGGAAATTCCCGCGCAATGAGCTGGACCAAATCCTGCATCAATTCCAGACTCGAGAGACTGGCGCTTTTCGCGGCCACGATTTCGGGGATACTCGAGAAAAGCGCCCTTTGCTCCTCGCGCGAATACTTGACGCCGCCGAGTTCGTAACTCAAATTGAAGAAAATGAGCGGAAGCCCTGCCTTCGCGATGTCGCGATGATAATCAAGAATGGCTCTTTTCTTTTCCCACCCCAAGAGCTCCAAATTATCGTGATCGAGTTTCTTCCGGAGGTCAAAGGGCAGGACCAGGGCCGCGTCAATGCCCATCTTTTTCGCGGCCACCGCTTGTTCAAAATTACTGACGCCTGTGACAATAATGGCGTCTTTAATCCCGGCCTCCTCGAATGCGTCTCGCCAAATCCGGTAAACTTTCTCGCGCGTTTCTTCGTTTAAAAGATGGCCACGCCCCGTATGAACATTGATCGCCACGCCGCGGATTCCACGCCGCACCATTTGCTTTGCGTAGGCACGCATATTTTCTTCATGCGGCGGCGTGATCATTCCATTTTCGTCCGTCGATACCACGGCCGCTGCAAGATGAGCGCGGTCAAGAAGATTGCCCCAATAAGCCCGCATTTCGCTGGGCAGAAGATCGTGCCGGATGGGCTGATGGGCACCCAAAGACGCGGCCGTGACGCCCAGACTAGCGGCTTGCGCCAGTTTGGGCAGTTCTTCATTTTTCCACTGGATAAAAAGACGGTGTTTTTCCTCATTCTCTGCCGCGGCGGGAAGAGCGACTAATTGCTTGACCAGTAAATCAAGCGCCTGAAACGTATGGAGAGGCCCTTCTCCGATAAAAATGGTGCCTTCCGGTTTGAGCGGCTTTTTGGTTTTATCCACTCCCACGGAAACAATCGTGAGCCCGCTGGCTGTTTCGGCATGAGTTTGTTTGTATTCAACTATGGGATAATCATTTTTTCCGGGTTCCATCTCATCGCCGAAATAAATCGCTTTCTCGGATGAGGAAACTCCTTGGAGGATGTCGTCCATGGCGGTTCCTTTATTAATACCCTTGGGAACGATGACTATCGTGCTTCTTCCGCTGGTCAAAATGTCCAGATCTTCGATCCCGGCCTGCTTGAGGCGTTCCAGCAAAATCTGCTTGATCAGCTGCCTCATCTCCTTGGTTTCGGGATGAGTTAGAAAGGCGCGGTACTTAAAAGCAAACTGGGTATCCCGGGGATACCACTGCGGTAATTCTTGCCGGACAATTTGAGTGAGCTGATCCAAAGTGGCTTGTTTTTGTTCATCGACCCGAATCGACCCCTGCCGGATTTCATCCAAGACACCTCGTATGATGCCGAAAACCTGCTGCTGAGTAGCCCTATCGGCTAGGGCGCCCTTCCGGTAATCTTCCACCTCACGGAGTTCCCCGTTTTTGAACACATATTTTTGGGCGCCTTCGGCCGCGTAGATGACCAGGTTTTCCAAATCCTCTTTTTTCAATCGCTCCACGCCGCCGATCTTTGCCACCCCCTCACCCTCTTTCATGGCCACATCCGCTACCAAACGGGGGTACTGAACATTAACCGGCTGGCCGGTGAGAATCACCACGCGGTAGCCCTTCTGCAGCAAAGTTCTAATATGCTGGCGCATGGCCTCCGATAAACGTTCCTCGTTTTCCGCCAGGGTTTTATCCACGTCAAAAACAAAAACGCCGGGAACCTTGGGGTCCCGCAGCCAGCGGGGCGTCGTGGCAATTCGCGGAATGGAGGCCAGATTCAAAAGCCCGATACCGCGGCCGGCCGCATGGATTTCTTCCAAATTCTCCGAACTTTGAAACAGCTCGAGCAGATGGGCCATCACCGCCTGCTCGAGAATAGCCACATTGCGCGGATGGCGGAAAAACTGCTGAATGGTGCTGGCATAGCGGCTTAAATGCTTCTGAAGAGTTTCTCCCGGCAAATTTTCAGTCTGCATTTGCTCGACAAGACCCCGTACTTCACTGCCATCCTGCTCAACCGTATGAAGCGGCAAAAAGCCGATCGTGCGGAGGGCCGAAAGTTCTCCTGTTTGTTGCAGTCCCTGGATTCTCCGCGTCTCCTTTGGCGTCAACATATAAAGATAAAACTTGCTGTACTCACGATTGTTCAACTCATCGGTTTTAGAGTGGAATACACCGTTTGAGTCGTAATAAGGTTCTCCTTCAAAATTCGACGCCCCTATTTTTTCGGCCCCGGCAATTCCGGTAAGTTCCTGCAGTCTTTCTTCCTGCACGTTGGGGAGCCCCGTTTCTTTTGTGATCAGACGAATCGCCGCATCCCGGAAATCTTTATCCGAGATTCTGACATGCCCCGCGGCCGAAATATCAAACTTGCCGTCGGGACGCTGTTGAACCAGAATTTCTCCGTCAGAGGTTACGAGAATCACTTGAGCGGTTGCATGCCGGGTTCCGTTGCGATGGGCTTCAACCCAGTGAACCGGATCGGAAAGCTGGGGTTGTCCATGAGCATCAAAGTCCACGCTGCGGATGAACATATTTTGAGGATCTCCCATCCGGTCGAACCAGCGGATGCGGAGTTCAATGGATCGATGCAGTTGATACAGTGTCTTGGCCGCATTCTGGAGACGGGTCTGGACGTCAACAAGCGATTCCCCCGGGGCAACTTTGGTCAAAGAAGCAATCAACTGCTGATATTCGATGAGCGCGGCATGATATTCGGCATAAGCTTCAGGAAGTTTTTCGGCCTCATAGAGCCGCTCCGCCGTTTCCCAGTGAGCGCGCATACTCTTTTCCGTACCCGATGCGCCGATTTTTTCATCATCTCCCAAGCTGGACGCGGTAACGAAAATCTCGCCCTGCCCGGGAGCGGCGGCACCGGAAGGGGCCGGAGAAGGGAAAGATATTTCAAATTGAAAACTGCCGGTGGGAGGAGCATTGCGTGGCCGCCTTTGAGGTGACGTGGGCTTTACACGACCGACAAATGCCTCCAACGTTTCCCCGCGGTTGGCTTTGACTCGGCGGTCCGGATTCAGCTCTTCAAAGACAATCGAACGGACTTGCAGACCCTTATGGTCTGCGATTCTAGTCAAGATGCTTGGCTTAAAGCCCGGTTCATTGTAGTAGATTAAAGTCCCGAAACCTTTGACTCCGCTCTGACGCATATCGTCGATAGCGTGATCGACAAGGCGCGCCCAAATTCTGGCGGCGTATTTTCCCCTGACGACATTGACCAAATAGAGTTCAGCGTACGAACTTCTGGACGAATAACTCACCCAGGCATATCCAACCGTTTCTCCGGACGGGTCCCGTGCAATGAAAACAATATCGTCCGAATGAGAATATTGTTTTTCTGATGCGAGGTCCTCATTGATTTGGCTGAGATTCGTCTGGCCCTTGAGATTGACGTCGATGATACGACCTATCAACGCATGGAAGTCCTGTTCACTAAAATTTTTCAAAGCAACTCTTTCGATCTGGAAATCACCTGCCACGCGTGGAGGTTCAGGAGGAGACGCTATTTGAAAAATACGTCCTGCTGCGGCTAAACGCTCCAAATCACGATTAGAAATTCTAATTTCGGTTTTTTCTTGGAAGGGAGAACTCAATACCGTCACGCCCTTCTCAATCCTCTCAACGCTTAACAAGGAAGGCGATGCTTGGCCTTCCGGAAGCTCTGTAAAATAAATCAGATTTCCGGGCTCAATTTGCTGGCGGGTTTTAGGCTGAGATAAAACTAACGCTGCGGCCGCTTTGCGAAGCACCTTTTCGATGGCGGGCAAAGCGCGTTCGTCATTTGAAGAAGGAATAGCGGCCAATTCGTCCAGAGCGCGCCCAATCCATTGCGCTCTTCTTTCATCACTTGCAAAAAATGAATGCGCTCCTGTTGTGGGAATGCCCGCAGGAATGACGACGGGATGCACCCCTGTCGGAGGCAGTTCATAGAGAGGGTGCGTCTCCACCTGCGGCGCCGTTTCTTTAATTCTCCGGGCCATCTCGATGGAATCATAGGCAAAGTTAAAACGCTCTTCCAAAGTATTTCCCGCAAAATTCTGAGGGACGCCATACATCGACAGAAAGAAATCCAAAATCTCGGCATGGTATCCGAGACTGGCGTTTCTTAAAATGAACGTTTGAATCCGGCCGTCCCGATATGTTAAACGGATGAACGGCACTCTCTCTTCCGTACCCGTAGCGATTTGAATCTTTTGGATTTCACCGTCCCCTTCAAGTTCGAGTCCGTAAAAAGTTTCATCCACCCCTTTTCCGAAATCTGCGACAATTTCGACATCCCCCACTTTGCCGCGCGCATAAGCGTAGGTTTCCAGGTCCACAGGCTCCGGGCTTTTCCCGTCTTTTTGATAAATGAATTGGCGGGCCTCGGTCAGCTGCGCATCTCTCAGATGAAGCCCGCCAAAACGGTGCAAGGCTCTGGCCATCATCGCGAAAACATGACTGCCTTGATCCATCCGCATGCCCCCGACTTTTGGATTTCTTAACCATCCTCGATTGTCGGGATTTTTTGCGTCTACTTCGTCTTCAATACCCCAGGCTTCCACCAACCTTCCCTGAACTCTCTTTAATTTGCCCAATCCTTTAATAAGGTCCACCCCAAGCACTTCCTCACTATGATTAAGGGCCGTATCCATCGTATCGGCTTGTACTAGAAAGTCGGCCGCCAAGATAAGATCGGGATGCTTTTGATAGAGTGTCCAAAAAGCGGCAAGCTTATCCGTTTCGACCAGCGGTTTTTCCGTCACGATATGTTTTCCTAAAGAAGCATAAAGCTCCGCGATTTCATAATGATCAAAAGGCACGGCCGTGTAGACCCCGTCCACGGTAAAAGGGTTCTGATTCAAATCAACTCTTCCTTGGCCGGCCTTAACCGCTTCGTCAAACACGTTCCGTTCGAAATAACTTTTTAAATAATCATTCCCTGTGAGCCACGGCATCCCCAAACTTTTCATTTTGCTCGTCACGAGGGCTTTGTATTTTTCATTCCCCTCCGCGGTATCAGGAAATTTTTCCATATTTCTTTTATCTACAATCACGAATCTGACATTCGGGAAATCTTTCATTAATTTTCGGATTTCCTGCGCCACGAACCGCTCCATCAGGCTTCCCAGTCCTCCATAAATAGCGACAACTTTCGGTTTCTTCGTATCGACCCCTTTAAGATGATCGCCTCCCCGATTTTGAATTTTGGAATCATTAATTTCTATGACCTCTCCCAAACCCAAAAGATCATGAATAGCTTCGAACAAAATTTCCTTACTTCCCAGACTGGCGCCGAACGGACCGTATTTAACCTCAAGAGCAGAAACAATCTCTTGGGCAATCTCGACAAAACCCGTTTGGCTCTGAAATTCTGAAGCCGCCTGACGGAGTTGAGATACAAATTCGGGAATTAATTCCAGCTGCGCGAGGAGATGCTCATAGGTTTTCTCGAAATACTCAAGGTGATGATCCTGAAGTTCGCTGAGCTCGGTGATAATTGGTCCGATTTTCCGCACGGCAAGACCGCGGACTAATTCCTGCGCGGCTTTGCCCTTGACGCCGGAAAATTCGCCGGCATCAGAAGCCCGGATAAGGTCCAGCGCCGCCGCCTTGCCCGAAGCAAAGGAATCCACGACCCTGCCCCGCTGGGTGAGCGCCTGACCTGCGGTCCACATCAAACGCCCTGCGATGCGGCCGGTTTCAGCATCGGCATCAAAAGCACCGGCCTTGGTAATTTTTAAATCCTCCAAGGGCTCCGCCTCATCGCCGATGGATTCAATCACGGTATCCGCCGCGATTTTCTCGGTTTCTTCCGTCGGCTCCGTTTCAACTTGATAGGCCATGCCCGGCAGAACGCTCACGCCGGCCGGAATAGCCACATAATCCGACATATTTTTGCCGGCGGGAAGCCGCATATGTCTCTTTTCCCGGATAAGCGGAATTGGTTGACCGTCTTTCAACGTCAATTGGCTGATGCGGTGGACCCGCAAACGCACGTGGGTCACGCGCCCCTGGCCCTCCTTGTCCAAATACTCTTCCATGGTTCTCAATCCCACCACTTCAATCTTGGCCTGCTCAATGGGTTCCAGATACTTGGTGTCCATTTTAGCCATGCCCCAGGAAGGGCCGCGATAAAACAGTGTTACTTTGGCATCCGGCGCGTTGCGGTGGGCCCACATGACCGCATCGGACGACACATTGCCCCCGCCGGGAACGATGATATTTTTTCCGAGCTCATAGGGTTTGCCGTTGTAGACAAACCATGGCCGGCCTTTTTCATCTTTTAGCCAAATAATGCCGATTTTGTAAAAAAACTGGTGCGTGCCCGTAACGATATTGGCCAATTCACGGCCCGGCACCGGGACTTGGCTGCCGTCAGCGCTTGGCACCGTCACGATGCGGGGAACTTGCGCGCCCGTGGCCACAATGACGGGAATTCCCTGCGCTTCGAATTGTCCAGCCAAAACATCTTGGCCCACGTTGGTGTGCGGGAAAAAATGAACAAAAGGAGAATTCAAAACCTGATCGGGCAATTCCAGGCCCTTGCCCACAACGCCGGCGCCGACCCTTTCTCCCATGGCCAGTAAACTGTTTTTAAGATTGAGCTGCCGGCCCACGGGAGGAATTCCGTAGGCGCCCAGGCCCGATAAAACCGACTTGCGGTCAAAAATCAGAATTTTATATCCGCCTTTTTGGAGCAAAATTTCCGCGGCTCTTAACCCGGCCGGCCCGCCGCCCACAATCGCCACCAGCTTTCTTTCGTCTGCGCCTAAACTTTGCCCCGTGATTTTTTTATCCACCATCCTTTTCGACCGACGCACTTGGTTAACCATGTGCGCGGCAAGAGCGATGGATTGAGGCATGCTGTCGATTTGAACTTCGATCTCACGCGCATTGTTCCAGGCCAGGCCGCGCGCGGTTCCGAAATCCACGGAGGTGGTCACGAGTTTTCCGCCGAGATCCGTGACATTGGAGCCGGCAATAGTCGGAGTTTCAAGCAAACGGTCCTGATGCTTGAGCGCGGCGATCACCGCGGCTGCAAGACTAGCCTGTTCGCCGTACATAAAAAGAATGGCATCCGCATCCTCGCGCAAGGCCTGAATCGCGGCTGCGTCATCCGGAATGGGAAGCGTGCGGCCCTGGCCGTCGGTGTAATTCAATAGCTGAAAACCTTTTTCTCTTGCCGCGTCCATGGCCGGCCCGACATATTCAAGATCGGTTTTCCCGTATTTCGTGCCTTCGCCGGAATGAGGATTCAGAGAAGCTACGGCAATTTTTGGAGCCGCGGCGAATTTTCTTTCGTTTTCTTGAACCGCAAGGATGGCCCTGTAAACTTTATCTTTTGTCTCCGGTTTTTCAAACGACTCGACTGCTTTTGTGAGGGGTCCATCATTGACCGCGTAAATCCGGAGCGGCTGCGGAGTCCCGCCCACCCACCGCGTCACCTCATACATCTTAAGGCTTGTCTTCCTGTCGCTTGAAACAATGGTTCTCGGTTCAGGCAATTTAAAAGTTTTCCACAACTTATCCAATTCCGCCTGGGAAATTTCTTTCTTCGTATCCAGAAGCGCGGCAAAAAGCTTGGTGGGGATATGGCCCATGCCGTGATAGTCCACGATCACAAAGTCATATTGCCCGAATATCATTTTCGCGTAGGCCTCATGGGCCGGCATAGGACCTTCGATAGCGGCTTTCGCATCACTTCTGGACGCGGAGCGGACGGCCTGCCGCACCGTGCTGTTGGCAATAAAATTCGGGCTTTCCCGGGGGTCAAAGGAGGCGACCGCGATTTTCGGATGCTTCAATCCCAGGAACTCTCTGGCAAAATTTCCGGCTGACAGAATAGCTTCTTTGACGCGCTCCATGACTGTAAAGTCCCAAAGGGTTATTGCCACGGCCAGACCTATGGCCGAAAACAAAGCAAAACCACTGCCGACAAGCGTGACCCAAACGTTGAATCCCAATAAAAATTGCCCTGCAAAAATCGCGACTCCTGTGAAAAAAATCAGGGCCAAAAGTCCTGAGGTTTTTGGAAACTGCCGCAGCCCCGAAGTTGTGAAATCCCTGACTGCATCCCGCAAAGACTGATGCACCTTCCCCACATGGATCACGGACTTTCCTTCATGCGTGAGAATCATCAGGGCCTTGGCACCATAGCTTTTGGCAATATGCTCAGTGTGGCCGTCAAACTTTTCTCCGTTAGGAGCAAAAAGAAATTTATCAATGTCTTCCTTATGGATGGGATTGCGGACAAATCCCTCGATCACACCGGCCTGTTCAAGCTCAATGGCCTTGTCCACAATGGCCAGCGAAAGACGGGCCGCTTCCCTGCGGATGGCTTCATTTTTTCTGTCGGCATTTTGAAAATCGGTTTTTTCGAGAGTTTCATTGGCAATATTAAGCACCGGGATAGCAAAGGGTCTGAAAACTACAGCGCTGGCCGTCTTAAAAACTTCCACATGCCAGCGCGGGTCCGTTTCCGGAAAGCGCGCTTTGACAAATTTGAGCGCCTCTTCCATCACATGGCCGTTTCCAATCACAAAGGAAGAACTCGGGCTTTTTGCCGCCCCTGAGCGAAGCGAAAGGGGCTCGCCCTCTTGCATCAGAGATCTCACCGCAACCTCAGGGCCCACCCCAAGCGGATCGCCCATGGTGATGCCAAGTACGGGCTTAAGGCCTTGCTTAAAAAATTTCACCAAAACATCGGGATCCTTCTGCCCGAAACCGCCAGCCTTGGTGACCAAGGGCAGGCCACTAGCATTTCCTCCGTAAAGTTTGCCCGAAGGCATGCCTGACGCATATTCCCCTTCAATCTCGATCACACCTCCTGCCTGGTCCTGAAAGGCTTTTATCGCATCCCCGCCGGTTAGAAAAAGGCCGGAAATTTTAGAAAGGGTTTCGCGGTCTGAAATCGAGGCCAGAACCGCCCTGGCCAATTCTTCTTTAATTTCATTCGGGAAGTCTTGAGCGACCTTTGACGTGGTTAAAATAACTCCAGCTCTCTTGTCCAGCGCAGCTTGAACCAATTGCCGGACCCTTAAAACTTCCGCGTTTCTTGCCTCCCTATCCGTGGAACTCCAGGCCTGCGGATTAAAAGTAATAATCTCTAACGGTTGCTGACCCATAGCACCCACGGTTTGCTCGATTTGGCGATCGGTCATTTCATTCAAAGTGGTCGCAACCACAACAGGCGCCTTTCCCATGCGGAAAGAAAAAGGCTGATTGCGTTCAGCCGGCGGGATAACTCCTTCTTTTAATTCCTGGTCAACCAGCGCCTTTAGAAAACCCGCAGAACCGACCCGCAAGACACGGCGGTCCAGCGCTTTCAAGGCCGCGGCAATATTTTCATAATCCTGGGAGCTTTGCACGTCAAACACAACATTGCTTCCGCGCGGCAATCTTTCCAGCGCTTCTCTGATCGCGTTCGCGCCGCTGCGCACCACATTGAGTTTGATCATGGACACATTTGCACCGAGCTGAAATTTGAGAATGGCCGGCAGAGAGTTAGTCTGGCCGCTTGGCGGCATCAGGATATCCTGAGCGTACGACGTGCGGAGTAAATTAACCTGCGTACTTTCCTCCATCACAAAATGCCGCCCGCCGATCGTGATTCTGCCCTGTTCCGGATACGCCAATCCAAACACCGTAAGATCCGGGTCCATCACTTCCTGAATACCGGCCACCATCCCGCCGACCGGACCACGCGCTGTGGAATCCACTTTGACATTAAAAGTTCTGGCATTGCCCAACGACAATTGACTGGCAAAATAGAAGTACATGACGTCAGCAGCTTGAGTCGCAAGAAGGCGCGCTCCCGTGTTCATCACGGCAAAACCATCCGCGGGCACCAGGCCCGTTTGACTGGCATCCTGCAGCGCAACCGCGCGGTATCCCTTTTGCCTCAGGCTAAGGGCTATCTCATTTGCGCCCGTGGCATCGTCTGCCAGCGCATAAATTTTTTCCGGATGCGCAACAGCCGTGCCAAGAGATTGGCCCAGTGACTCGCCTTTAAAACCAGGCGTAGGAGGCGCGACTTCTATCTTTTCAACGGGACGTGAATATTGAACGGCTTGGCGGATCATTTGGGTAAAAGCACGGGGGTCAACCGAAGCGCGGCCGGCAAGAACGAAGTGGATATCCCGGCGCGGCAAGAACGATGCGATCGTCCTTTCGTTGGCGCCACCGCCATAACCTGTGATGAAAGAAAAGGGATCGACACTGTCACCGTAAAGACGTTTCAAAGTTTTTTGCACGAGGTTTAGCTGGAGATTGGCGTAAAAGGAACTTGCGGCCTGCTTTCCGATAGCCCAACCGGGCTCATAGCCGTAACGGATCTTTTTCGCTTGCTGGGGTGGAATACCCGCCAAACTTTCTTCAAGCTGCCACGTCGCTGCTTTGCCTCGGGTTTCAGGATGTTTCATTTCATCCAAACGCTCATTTTGATCCTCGCCAAAGAGAAGAAGAGGAATCAGTCCGGCATCCAAACTTTCACGAAGCCTGGTATTTACAACCTGATTTGTTTCTGTAGAAATACGCCGCCGCCGATCGGAATGGCCGATTAGAACGTGCGTGTAACCCATTCTGGCAGCTTCTTCGGCCGTGATTTCCTTCGTCGTTTCATGACGCAACCTGATATTCTGAATCCCTAACTTAATCGAACTGTGTTTTATGATTTCGAAATACTCAGGATCCTTGGCAAGGTCAGCAGGGATAAAGACTACCGTTTCAACTCTGTCTGCTCCCGCATCCCAAGTTTCACTGACAAGTTCCTTGAGGTAATCCTTTATAGCTCCAGGCGATCTCAATCTATCTTTGAGGTTGCCGTAAACAGCGGCACCAAACTTCGCGGCTGAGGAGTCCTTTTGCGGCGCAATATTAAGCGGTTCAAGCCCGCTTAGAATTCTTCTCGCGGTGAGCTCTAGCGATGCCCCTCCTCCGGTGGAGAGCATGTATTGCTTCGGGATCTTTTCCAAATAGTTGGGGCCGTATTTCTTTTGGCTTCTCGCCCACTGACTGAATGCCGCGACGCCGTCGCCTCCAAGCTCGAGAACCCGTGCCTTTCTCGCATTGACTTCTTGGTCGATAACTTTGAGGATAGCGTCATTTTCTTTGCGAAAAGCGGGGACTTCAACCAGTCCTGCCGTGCCATTGGCAACAACCCAGCTTGCCCCTCTGATTTCTTCGGCAATGCGCTCAACGGTAGCTTGATCAACGCTATAGGCGTAAGTACCGGACGGCAGACCTGTATCTCCCATGACGTGGGTTTCAATGTCACCCGTTTTTATTTTGGAGGGTTTGTTTTTATCGACGGGCTGGCGGACGGTTTGGTATCCATGAGGCAGAATGATTTCGACTCCCTCCTGACGAGCAAGCTGGAGGATTTCATAAGCCGCCTGAACGGATTTCTCAAGTTCGCCGATGTCACTCTCCAAATAGGAGTTACCCACCGGCAAACCTTGGGCCAGATAAAAATAAACCGACATGGCGCCAAGGACGACAATCTTCCTGATACGGTGATTCAAAATCATCTCACGCATCACTTCGATCTTATCGCCCGGCTTCGCGCCGCCCAGAATAGCGACTCCGTTCTCACCCGCTCTAGGATCAGACAGGAATTCTCGGATACTTTCGAGTTCCTTTTGAATCAACTCACCGCCAATGATGCGCGCATAGGGATTGTCACGACGTATGACATCAATGAGAGGCCCGATGGAGGCGTGTTTGCCGCGGTGCGCAGCGCCAAAAGCGAGAAAGATATACGCGTCCGGCTGAATTGTATTGTAAATCTCCTCGGCGTAATTCGCATCTCCCCCCTCTTCTCCCGGATCCACTCTGAGATTTTCGAGAAGAACGATATCGCCATTCTTCATGGACTTGATGCGTTCTTTCACCGATGGCCCAACGGGTTTGGGAACAAAAGAAACCTCCGTTTCGAGAAGTTCAGAAAGCCGCTTGGCAATGGGAGCCAGGCTGTAACCGGCGCGATTCTTTTTGACGTCTTGAAAACGACCGTTATGAGAAATCAAAACCACTTTCGCGCCCGCTTTGTGAAGCCGCTTGATATCGGGAATGCTCGCCTGAATCCTGAAATCCTCCATAATGACCGGTACCAACTTACCCTTCTCGATTTTGGGCTCGACCACGTTGTAATCAGCTCTCACGACAAGCGTCTTTCCGCGAAACATATCTTGGAGCTCCGCATCCGTGTAACGGTCTAGAAAGAGTCGATCCTGGTAAAGAAGTTCTCTTTCCTCGGAAGTGTCCGAGAGCCTGTCGGGAAACTCCTCCGCACGTTCGGCCTTAGGGGTGCTAACTTGCTTGGGCCTTATGGTTTCATCCAGCAAACGCACCACTCCTACGGAGTACCCCCATTCGTTCTCGTACCAGCTAGGCACGCTAAGGATAGAACGAGGCCTTCCCCAATTATCCGTGGTGTGAACGATTCGGATATGATCGATATCCACAGCGGCATGAAGCGTGGCGAGATCGCCATGTGTGCGCAACATTTGCGTTGAACTGTGCAGATTCTTCATGAGCCGGAAGGCCGTAAGCGGTTCGTCCTCGCGATCGGCAACGCGCTTGATGTCTTCTATCGTCCAGTGCCCCGGAACGTCGAGAACAGAGACGAGAACCGAGCCTGTCAACCAGGGGCCGCGAATGGCAATGCCCGAACCTTTGACTTCGGGAAGAACCAAGGCGCCAGTTTTGGCAAATCCAGTCGAAGTGACAGAAGCCGCGTTGCCTGTAACCATCCTGCCCTGAGTTTTCTCTGTTTCATCGTAAACACCTTCGGGCCCCCTATTCTCCGTCGTGTTCGAATGGCCGGTGATGGCATTAACGGTCCAGGTACTGGCGTATTCTTTTCGGAGGGGAAGAGGTAAAAGGCCCTCCGCTTTGACCTCAGCGCCAACCTGCTGAAAGTAAGCGCTGGAAGCGCAGGCATTGCTCGTGGTGCACGAGGCGGCTGATTTTCGCTTCTTGCGCGGATCAAATTCAGCGTCATTTGCATTGTAGACAAAGGTATGCGTTCCCCAATATTCCTCTCTGGAAGAACCGGGACTCGTCATCGTGGTGCCCTCAGCGCCGGCTGTCATGTATTTGTTGATTCCATGCAAGTCCGAAAAGATTCCGGTGGCCTCCACTGCCTCGATGGAAATGCCTGCCAAAAGGAAAGAAACCAATGGATAGTTTTCGGGATTTCTAAAAATCGGGTCGCTAAAAACAGCTATTCTGTGTTTCTTGCCGTCGCGGGATATAAGTTCAACCCAATCTTCCTTATCACCGTTTTCGTATCCGTGATGCAACTCGCCGCTGAAGGGGCCTGCTGCGGGGTCCTCTTTCAAAAGATTGACAAAACCTTCGGCTCCCGAATGCTGCTCTCCCGTCCTGTCGCGGTAATGGGAAACTCCGATGGCAATCGGAACGAGCTTTCCCGAAAACGGTCTCACTTCATGGCCGGGCGCGATTTCATCTCCCGCAAGGAGGCGTGTCACCTGGCTGCCGATGCGGCCACCTGCTCCATTCACAAATATTCCCAGTTCCTCTTTGTCAAGAGGACCATACGATGTCATGGGGCGGGCGACAACTTTATCCGGGCCTGATTTCGACTGTACAATTTCGCGGAGAAGATATTGATTAGTCCGAGAATCAATCTCCCAAATAGCGGCAAGCCCTTCGGCCGGCTGATAAATGTCCCGAACTAGCTCATCAGGACCAGAGATTCTCTCGGCTTCGAGTTTTCTCTTGAGCGCCCGATAATAACTTTCCTGCACGAAAGCAACCTTATCTGGTTCCAATGCTGAAACGAGCGACACCGCGACGATTTGGCCTGACACTGCCCAGCCAATCAAGCCAACGTGCCTTCCTTGATCCTCCAAAAATTCGACGCGGTGGAAATCTGCCTTATGGCGGCCGGTGAGAACAAAAACTTCTTGGTCCAAAACCTCTCCTTTTTCTCTTAACGTGCGCTTGGCATCTTCCACTTTTTGCTTCCTTGAAAATCTATCAACCAAAGCGCTGACTTTCTTTTCCGCGATCACGCGCCTCTTTTTTTGCGATGGAATTTCCTTGGGAACCTCTCGATACATCGGCAAAGGACGCTCAACCCGCGGTTTTTCACCCTTCAGCTGCTTGGTAAGCCAACGCGCCTCTGTCAAAACGGGATTCATGATGAAGCTCACTTGGACGATACTCCTTCCATCCTCTGTGGATTCCACAACCGGATCGCCAAGAAGATGAAATCCGTCTTTGTTCACTCGATCCGTATTCAAGAGAGCTCCCGGTTCTGGAATGACGAACAATCCGTCTCTTTGTGCCAACTCTTCAAAAAGCTGGGCGACTTCAAAAGTTTGAGTTCTATGGCTCAAAACCACTGTGAAGGAAAGAATGGATCCCTGATCAATGGGGTAACCAAGCCGAATCGTGTCGCTCACCTTGCCGGAATGCTCTGGAAGCCCAAGGCCTTTTTCAAAAGCCTTTTCGTGAAGCTCCATTCGATCAAGATTCATCTGACCCGCACCGCCCGTATTGTGAGTCTGTGGCCCGCGCGTGTTGTTTGATTCAATCACTTGGACTTGTCCAAATTGAATTTCTGCCCCCTTCCGTTCCGCCAACTCGCGCAAAGCGGCACCCACCTGAAAGGCTGCCAATTTGTGCGCGTCAGGGAACGTCTCGAATGTCGCCTTTTCATCCACATCCGATCCGGCTGCCAAGACGCGAAAACCAGCCTGTTGAAGAACCTTTTCATCAACGAGTCCCTTTTCAGCTAAGACAACCGTGTCGACATTATTTTCTTCGAGTGTTTTGATCAACTCACGGAGAGCGGCTGCTCCCTCATCCGGATCGAATTCATACGGAATGAGAGGTGCCTTTTGGGGCTGAATCCGAAAATACACGTTACCTGCATCTTGGTTTCCAATGACCTCGATGCGGTCGGAAGAAATTGTCGGATACAAGAAAGGAAGCCGCTCCATGGCAGGAGTCTTTGCCGCCCAAACAGAAATGGTAACCTTCTCCCCGATCAATCCCGCAAGAAGCTGCCGCATGCGGTAGGTATCGCCAACAAGAGCCACCCGACTGGCTACGGTCGATTTCGCTTCACCAAAAGTTCTGGCATCGTCTGCCAGCGCAGAAACTTTTTCGGTTCCGAGTGAAGCGGCTGTTTGAGAAGGGGCGCGTTCCGCAAATACAAAAATTTCGCCCAGGGCTTTGTTGGCAAAACCGGTTTTTTTAGGCCCGGGGTAAGTCATGGTGCCGGACACAAGAGTCCCGGCTTCATTGCCCGCGCGAAAGGCAATTCCGATCTCTTGTTCTTTCCCGCCGGATGCAGTGGTGTTACCTGAAAGCATGTATTCGTGGTAGTCGGGCAGGGCTTTATCATCAAGGCTTGCGCCGAGAATGGCTCCGATTCCTGAAACCGTTGTGTTTTGTGCCAGATAGCCCGCTTTGGCTAAAGCCTCAAGGTGTTTAGGGAGTTCTTCAGGGAGTCTTTCCATAAGGTCGTCATGGTCATCCAAGCGGTGGACAATGACTCTACGGGCCTCTCTTTTTCGGAACGCTTTCTCCTGAAAAGAAACCTTGCCCTGAAGAGAAAGCGATTCTAAAAGGTCACGATGGCGGTGAAAGTAATTGTCTCTACTAACGGGAACAAGCTTTATGGGGTCAAAACCGCGGAATTGAAATTCAGGGTCGTAAACGGCGCGGGAATTAATTTCACTGGGCCGGATATGCTCCACCCACCGGAGACTGCGCATTCCTTTTAGTTCATGGACCGTTATCTTTCCTTCGCCGGCCAGCTCGTAAATATGGCCCATGAACTCGGCCAAAGGTTTGGCCGCTGCCTCTGCATCCGGCGCGCGAGGAAGCACCTGAAACGTGATATGCGTGTGCGCAAAAAGCCCTGAATTATTGGAAATATGCCGGCTTCCTTCGTCTACAATTTCCCGAAATTCCTGCAGTGTGACGCGTTCGGAAAGATTTCCCCGGATGTCTGTCGCGCGCATAAAAGCATGGACGTACTCGCGGGGCTTATCCGTCTTATCCGCCCTCTGGACTACGACTTTATCGCCCTGCTGTTCGGCGCGGTAAATGATGTATTTCCCTTCGGAAAGTGAATATTCAGCAAATTCCACATACTGAAGCTCAAAAGGCTTGTCCGTATCCATTTCAACATGCGCCGCATAAACTCCGGTTCCGAGGCCGAGCTGCTGCAGGGCCTTGTTGAGTTCCGGATAACCGCGGCCATCTTTTGAAAAACTGACTTTCAGCGTCCGTCCTTCTTTGGCTTTAATACTGTTCCGCTCCAGCCTCAAGACCGCCTTGGCCAACGCCCCCTGGACTTCCCTGGAAGGATTGACGGTTCTCAGTTTTTTTAAACGCCTTAAAACTTCCTTGTCTCCGACATAAACCACTTCCTCCAAATCCTCAAGAAGCAGAATTTTTTCTTTGGGGGTTACGGCGGCATCCGGTGCTGCAGTGAGTTTTAAAATCGCCTCCGCCAAATAAGAATTTCCCCGCCGGCCAGCACGTTTGATGTCGTCCAATTTGCCGTGCGAAAGCCGGGAGGAAAAATCGTGGTCAAGCTGGATATATTGATTCACCGCATTGCGCAGCGCCACAACATCAGAACCATCAATCAATTCCCGAATACGAAGCAAAACCTCATCCGCTGGGCCGCTGGGCAGGCTTGCCGCCACATCTTTTCCGAGCGATTCGGCGCTGACAGATTCGATTTCGCCCGCTGTGACGCCACGCAGGATCAGTTCATAGGCCAACTGATCGGCGTTATAGCTCATGTTGAAGGAAAGGGGCTGCGGCTCCTTTCGCAGGCGCACTTGAACTCGCGTGGGCTTCCTCGGATCCAGGAGCAACCTAAGCTCCCTGAATCGCTCCGTATGTGCTTTCTTTGCTTCCATAGCGCCGAATCTTTGAAGAAGATTGTCAATCACGGAAATGAGCTCCTCCACTTGCCGCCTTGAAAGGGGGTTGGTCACCTGCGGAAGCTTTTGATTCAAAGCGGCTACAAGGTTCCATAAGTCCAAAAGACCCGCTTTACGCGCGAGATGTGCCGCAGCATCACGACGCCTACCATCTTCCGAACTGCGGAGCTGTCCCACCCTGTCTAGAAGTTCCGCCGCGCTGATATGGCTAGAAATATCGCCATCGGCCTTCTTGAAAATATCGGTGTTGACGAACATTCTCCTGCCGGCAAGGTCGGGAGCCCAGGTGTCCTCGATCCATTCGATCAAATCCCCTGCTTGAGGAAGCTCCCCAACGAGTTCGAAGAGAGAATCGGTAAAATCGCTCGCAGCGCTGGATTTTCTTGTTGCCTCAAGGTTGCGCTTTCTCACGATGATGGGAGCGTCCGCCTTTTTCGCGATGGTGATCACGCTTTCCTGGATTTGTCTTAGAGTCTGTACCAACTGCGTAAAACCTGAAACGGAGTCTTTGCCACGAAGAGCCTTGCCCTTTTCCTCCACTTCACCGGCGCGGCCTGCCAAAAGCGCCCCCAGGCCATAGAGCCGGAAAGCGTCGGCGATCAACTTTTCATCAAAGGGCTGAGTTGAATTCTCTGCCGTCGCCGTTCGCAAAACATCATTCGCCTGTTCCATAGCCTGGTCGTAAAGTTTGTCTTTAAGGCTTTGGGCGATAGTATCAAGTCCCCCAAGGCTTGCGGCAAGAGAGAGAGTCCCAGAATTTGTTATATAATCATAATTAATATGATTATATATCTTTACATCCGACGCATGCTCTGATAAGATTGCATCCATGCTCAGGGGATACCAAAAGGCTGCTATATCGAGTTCACTGTTTCGCCTGTCAGAAATACTATTCGGGATATCGTTTGCATCAGTCTGGTTCGCGCCTGTGTCCGTGCCCATCAAGGTTGCCACAGGGGCGTTGATTGTGATATTATTCCTCATGGCTGTTTTATTTTGCCAACCTAGCAAGTTCGAAAGGAGCAACTCTGGTGGTTGAGTTTGCAGCAATTGTTGTGTTTGGTCTCCTCGCAGGGATCGGCCTTGTAAGCTGGTTTCAGGGCTGGATGGATAAGCGGAAAAAGCACCTTCCTTAACCCCTCCGGGAGAAAGCTCTTTTCCCGCATTCCCCAAACTCGAAGCCGTGGACCGATCTCCACGTTCGATACTTACGATACTGCGATTGGGATCGATCGTACCGAGAAAGTTGACTTTTTTAAGGGATGGAACCGGAGAAGTGACTGCCCACGACCGATTCTCATGATCCCAATACCAACCATCCACATTGAAATACCCCACAAATCGCTTCACGCCTTCGGGTGGCATGCCCCGTTTCCCTTCCCGCTTTTCCATGTCTTGTTCCTGCCGTTCCCGGTTCCCAATAATTTCAGCGACCGAAGGAGTGTCGAAGGCCCAAACCGCGTCAAAGTCACCAAAAAAAGCGTAATCTCTTTTAAGAGTTTCGGCCACAAGGCGTTTGAACGGTTGGTCCGCCGGGATTTGAGCGATATCAAAATCAAGATCGGGATACATCCAGCCATCGAGAATAAAAACCCCTACCTTGCCTTTGATAATAAAAGGCCCGCCGTTCTCTTCCAGCCAGGCGAAAAACTTTGAGGTCCGAAAGTTCCGGAGCCATTTCCATTGGAAAATAGGCCACCGGGTGATCCAGTCGAAGAAACGGAATAATGGGGAAAGCAGCCAATGCCTGCGTGGCTGATCGTCAATGCGCTTGACAAAACTTCCTGCCTCAATAACGGTTTTCGCGTCGCTTTGTTCTGCTTCCGCGAGATTCCGCTTCATCCAATCGGTATCATGCGTACCCGCCGGTCCGCGATTGGAAACGCCCGGGAGGCCGGGATCATACCCGAGAGCTTTAAGCGGCTCACGGGCTGCTTTGGTAAGATAATAATCGTCGATCGCGCGTGTCGCTGCCTGCCCTTCTTCCTTCAGGTCAAGAAGCACATTGAGAACCGGAATGAGCGCGCGTGAGGTAACTGTTTTGCCTCTACCCTGGCTCCCATAAACATAGACCTTAAAGAGCTCCTGCTTGCCAGTCTGCTTTTCCTTCGCCCGCTTCTGCTCGACAATCCACTGGCTGTAAGGAATATAGAAGCGCCACAACGTATCCGTCGGGGGGTTGGGCATACTCGGAACATACCACCGCCACCAACTCGAAAACTTCTTCCAAGCCTTTTGCATCACCGCGATGCGTTCTTCGACGAGCGCGCGCGCTGATTTCTGAGGAGAGATGCCCATAATCGCTGTTTGAACGGGATCCGCAACGAGCGTCGCTTCCAGCATATCAAGTTCCCCCGGCGTGGGCCTTCGGCCTTTGGCAATCTCGGTCAAGACAGTCGTGAAATGTTTGTCGAGTGCCGCCTGATAAGCAGAAAAAACCTTTTTCTTATCCCATTCTCCCACCGTTTTCACCGCCATGAGGGCTTCATGCACCTCTGGATCGAGTAAAATCGGAGCCAATCCGAGATTCCGTTCCTGATCCTTCAAGCCCTCCAACACAAGCCCCACAATATCTCCATGGCCGTCCTTGAGAAGACCCTTGAGCTGTCCAAGGTTTGCTTCCGAAGGCATCTCCGTTCCCAAACTCGCGGCCGACCTAATGGGAATATTGTTGACAATGTCAGGCGTGAAATCACTTGAAGGCTTAAGACCCAGCATCCGTTCGAGTACCGCTTGCAATGTGGGGAGGGTTTTGGCTTCAACACCATCGGCCGCATTCTTGGTGTAAGCAGCGATATGAGGCGTGATTCGCATCCGATTGCCGAAGCGCGCCTGAAGTTTTGCGAGATCCTCGATCGGTGTCTTTTTAACCGCCAGGTCCACATCGGCAAAATAAAGGAAAGGCAAATCAGTGCCGGACTCCTCCAAATGAGCCCACACGTTGGGATGAATCACTCCATGCCGCGCGGCATTGATCAAAACCTCTAAATGAGCCGCCTTCTTGAGTTTTTCCAAATCAAAATAACCGGCAGCTTCCCCTGCCAAATTGAGTGAGATAATATGAGACCTTTCCAGTACCGCGTCCTCTCCAGGAGCGTCTATGGCCACTCCCGGATACTCCTCCCGTAGCTTATCGAAGGATTTCCGTCTCTCCTCATTGCCGGCGTCAAGACCGGGCGACGTGATTGCGATCGAAAATTTGATCCCCGTCAGTTTCTGAATTTCGGCGAGCTTCCGCGCCAAAGCCAGCGAGACGGGTCCGAATCCCAAAAGTCCAATCGTCTTCCCTTCTAGTTTGGCCAGAAGTCTCCGGGCACGTGCTGGTGAGATCGCGCGGAAGATTTTTGCCGCTTCCTCTTCACTCATCAACCCGCGGCCGCCCTCAGCAGATTTCGCAAGTGCTACGCGGAATTCTTCGAGGGAAACATCAAAGATATTTTCCCAACCGGATCCTTTTCCCGAAAGGTCCGCTTCATCTTCCGTGTCGGTTTCATCTGCCAATGATGCCAGAAGGAGACGAAGCTGGAGGTTGGCCACTGAATTTTCGTTGCCATTGGTGCGGATAAGGGAAATTTTTTGATCTTGTGTAGCTTTCTTATGGACATTTTCGTATCCTGCGCCCGCCCGCACTATGACCTCCAAACCGTTCTCTTTTGCAAACTGTACAAAATCCGGCTTCAGGAGCGCTCTGGTGTCCGACCGAATGATCATCACCGCCGGTTTTTTCTCAAGGATCAGGGCGCGAAGCTCTTCCTCATACTTTCCGATATCTTCTTTCTCAGGCTCAAGCAGTTCCACCCGCCCTGCAAACCGTTCCTGTTTGAGCAACTCACGAATGGCCGTCTTGGTGTCAGGACTTGCCAGCTTGTCCGCCACCAGAATTCTGATGGGCGGGAAGTATTCAATATCCAACCAGGCCCTTTCGTCATCGCTTTCCCAACCCTCATGCGGAGGCCCGTCAAACCATTCGGCCCCTTCTCCAAAAGGTATCGGAGAATGATTGTCATTAAACCACTGGCCCTCGTAGAAAAACGAGGGCAAGCGTACAATCAATGTCATATTTCCAGAAGGATGGCCCAAGTAACCGGCGAAACCTGTATCCTTGGCAACGCCACCGGCAGGGACAAACATTCCATTGTTTTCGACGAGCTCTTTCAATTGTTCTTCAGTGACTTGCATCTTTTGCTCACGCCACTCAGCGTTTTGAATTTCCTGAACCGCTTGAACAAATCCTCGATCAGCAGGCAAACGATGCAATTGATCGAGACGGTCTGCCTCCTCAAGAGCCAGCTTTACATATTTGGTTCTCAAGACAGCAGGGATCCCCGGGGCATTGAAGATTTCAAATAGCTTTTTCCAGCTTTCCCAAGCCAGCGCCCATTCCAACTTTCGTTTCGGATCCGCTTTTAAAATGCCGCGCCTTTCCCCCGAGTCGTGAAGATCTGCGGCATTTCCATTGATGAGGACTCTGAGATGAGGAACGAGGGTTTTGATTTTTTTAGTGGGTGTCGGGAGATTGTCCAGCATCAAATCAAACTGATCGAGCCTGAAAGTCACCTCTTCGGGTGGCACGGGCGGTACGGCCGGACGAATGAGTGAGCTTAGCTGTTCCACCAATCGAGCCGCTTCATTCCGGACATCCAGATGATAGCCGGAATCTCTACTGACCATCCCACGCAGCATGCCGATCACTTCTTTCAGCCTTCTCTGCGTCAATATTTCGTCAATGGCGGGATTGGCAACGAGTCTTTCTCCATTGGCGCCTAAAAAGGGAACCGCATAAAATCCAAAATCATGATAGGCCGCCAGGAGATTCGACCGTTCACTGTCGAGAACGATCACGCGCGAATGATCGACTTCAGTGCCGGGCCCTTGTCTTTCCGCAACGAATTCGACCAGGCGGTGATACATTCTCGCATCGGGCTTCCTGGCCCCGACCTCATGGGAAGTCACAAAGGTCATGGTTCTCAATTGAGGATAACGACGGAGAATGAAGGCCAATTTTCCCTCCGTTTTATTCGTCAATCCCACAATGGGAATTCCAAAGGCTTGTAATTGCCTGAGAACCGATTCATTGCCAAAGATCGCTTCATAGGCACTGTAGTAAGCGATGAGGAAAGAGTCTCTGAATTTTTCAAAAGTTTGATCTTTTATTTTCTCATCGAAATCGGCACCCAGAATTTCCGACAAATTCATCCGGACGAAGCGGGCAAACTCGTCATCGGTTGCGTCACCAACGACCCAACTGTTGTAATTCGCCACCACTTGATTCTTACCATCAAAGGGCGTCCCCTTCTTCAGAGGTTCGCCTTTAAAAATGAGGCCGTTGAGCGAATTGAGAGTTTCCTCCTTCACGTCCAGCCCCAAGACTTCGTTCAAATAATGATTCAGCCCTTTTCGGTGATCGCCCGAAACCAACGATCCGGCCATATCCATGGCCACGGCCTGAGGTCTTTCAACTCTCATCAAAATTTTCTCAATGACATGCAAATCTTCAATCTGTCGGGCAACCTGCGTGTTTTCCTGTGAAGGCTGCGCCAACCTTCTCAAATGTCCGGGCAAACGCTGAAGAGTCAGCGGATCTTCTTCATGCTCAACCAGAATTCTATAGGCCGGCTCGGTCCGATCTCCCCAGTGTGCGCTTTTGTCCATGGCAAATGGACGAGGAAGCGCTGACACGATTTCGGCGTCAAGCCCCAATTCATCAATCGCATCCTGGACAATCTGGAGAGAGATGGCGCCGGTCTGCGGGGGAGTGTCCTCTCCATCCAATATGCCGTGAATATAAATTTTGCCGGCGAAACCCATTTTTTTGGCCAGTTTCAAAATTGCGAGCAAATGCTTCAAAGAGGAATGAACATCCCCTTCACTGGTCTGACCCAATAAATGAAGCGGTCTCCCTCTTTTGGAAGCGTCGCGAATGGCCGTGCTGATTCCCGGCGTGTTGTCTTTGAAAGCGCCGTCTTCACCGATCCATTGGTCAATGGCAACCTGCGCTTGAGGAAGGATGCGCCCCGCCATCATCGTGAAGTGGCCGACCTCCGAATTTCCCTGGACTCGATTGTCGGATAAGCCGTATTGAGCAGCGTATGGATTGGTGGCCCTCAAACCAACGGCGGTACCGGATGCCTCGAGAAGCGTGTGAGGATTTTCATTCCACAATTGCTCAAAATTAGGTGCGTTACCCCGAATCGCATCGTAAGGATCATTGGGATCCGGATTAATCCCCCAACCGTCCAGAACAATCAGCGCCGCTTTCCTCGCTTCCCCCGGTGCGGGCGTGTTGATTTCCTGCTCTTCCTCGAAAAGATCATCCGTCCATTCTTTAGGCTTGAGCTGGTTCAGTCCAAGAGCTTTCAAAATCGTTGGGGCCACGTTGGCAAGACCTTTTCCAGATTTCAATTTCACACCCGGATTGTGCTTGCTCATATAGACAAAGGGAACAGGATTGGCCGTGTGTGATGTGTAAACTTTGCCGCTCTTATCAGCCATGTGTTCGGCGCTTCCGTGATCGGCCGTTATAAAGATGTCATATCCTTGCTCCTTCAAAGCCGCGACGAGACGGGGCAATTCCTTGTCGGTCGCCCGAATGGCTTGTTTCGCTTGATCGAAATTTATATGACCGGCAATGTCTCCCCATGGGTAATTGAGCATCATGAACCGGTCCTGGAACAGCTCGTAGAGGGTGCCTTTCCCCGCCCCTTTCTTGTTGGGATTGTTCGAGTATCGAACCTTGTATTGGTTGGCCGCTTTGAGCATCTCAACGACAACGTCGGTAACCCTTTTGGCGCCGCCTTCGTAGTCGCCGTCTTTGGAGGGGACAATATCCGTCACCTGTCCTGAAAATCGTTCGTCATGTTGGCCATTCGCGAAATAATCAATGTGAGGCCCTTTTTCAGATTCTGAAGTTCTGAATTGTGTGAAACCAGCATTGGCAAGAATTTCACCCAACGTATCGGAAGCCACCAGCCGCTCTACAACGTGTTCCCCAACTCGATCTGCGAGCTCCTCCATATAAAGAAGCATGGGATAAACGACAGGCAGAACATCGGGCCGCCAAAAGTAAGGAAATTTATCGGCGACCAAAGCTTGCAGCAGTTGACGCGGGCGATCCGTCCGGTAATTAAAGAAAATCAGCGGATCGCCGTCTTGGACCCTTCCTATCGGTTTGCCTTCACCATCAACCTTAACGAAGGGTGGAATATTTTTATCGGTCAATGCCCACTGATATCTTTGCTTGATCGCGTCAATGATATCCAAGACAGGTTCGGCTTGGCCCAGCGAGGCACCCGCACTTGCAGCGCCTTCGTCTTCCCGAGCCGGCTCCAATCTTTTTTGCATCTCAGCCAACACTTGGGCAACTTGAGATTGGATGTCGGCCAACTCATCTCGGATGACTTTGATTTGTCCTAGGTGTTCAGGTATAAATTGTTTTCTCTCTGAAGAGCGTCGCGCGCCAGTTACCAAACCCAACGGGAGTACAAGAGTGCTAATTTTCGATTGAAGCTCCGGACTGATGCTAAATTGGTTGAGTGGCTGCCGCGTTAATTCATCAAGAACTTGAACCGCATAGATCAAGTTTTGCGAAGCCCATAAAAGACCCTCATAATCCCCTCGCTCGATCTGCCCAGGGAGCAATCCACTTATTTTTCTTAACCCATCTAAAGATCCTGACCTAAAATCGAAAGCGTGTGGATCCGCTTCAATTTCAGTAAGCAAAGGTGAAGGTGTTTCAAAAAGTACCATGGTTTCAATGGATCCTGCTATGCTCTTAAGCTGCCCTTTTGCTCCAATTCCATCAATTAAAGAATTCAGCTTCGAATAGGCAGCCTCAAGTTTCTCTCTCTCCTGATCCAACAACTCAACCCGCGCACCCAGGCTGCCCGCCAGGGCCGGCTGGGTCGAGCCGCCACCCGCGGCCTGTTCAGGCTGGCCCAAACTCGAGGCGCTTGTCTCCGATTCCCAGACAATTCGCTGATAGACATGTCCGTCAGAGTCCTTGAGTTGAAGGATAGGGAATCCTTTCCCGTCATCAACCAAAGCAAAAGGTTCTTGGTTCGATTCGGAAGGCAAGTGGGTTTGCAGAAAAGGCTGGCCGTTAACCCGGATCGCATGACCGTTGAGACCGTTGTAGAGAAAGAATTTTCCGTCGTCATTGATCGCGGCGAGCACAACCGAATCCACACCAGTCCCCCGATTTGTATTCTTAATAATTTTGTAAATCTGATACCACCCTTCCTGAATCGTGCCTAATTCGATGAAATCCTGGTCACCCAGACGGATCAGCTCCATTGCGCCGTTCGTTACCCTGAAAAGATGAAGCCGATGCGCCGCGCCTTTTTTCTCTCGAATCACAATCAAATGGCCTGGTTCAGAAACCAGGCTTTTCAGCACCTTGGCATCAAGATGCCAATCCGCTTCGGCATATCTCGCAATAAAATGATCGATCCCGTCACGAACGCCCAAATCTTTGAGAACTTGTTTGAGCGACTCGGCCCCCTTTGCTCGATAACCTGCTTCAATCCGGATGGCTTCTCCTCCAGGCGCAAGCTCCGGCTGAGGCGGGACGGCCGGTTCCGCGCCCAGCGACGCAGCCTGAACGAGCGGCCGTCCAGCCGCCGAAGGCCAAGCAGTCCCGCGCGACAGGCGCGGGGCAGCCTGAGCAAGCGACACTTTTTCAGGGGCTCCCAAAAGGTGAAATGGTTTACTGCGTGAATAACGCTGGGTGAAGGAAGGCATGGCAAAATCGCTGTCAGGCGTCACGGTAAGCTCAAGATCATTTTGCATTCCAACAAGATTGAGACGGGTGGCCGCCATCACGGTTTTGCCGAGACGGGCCAGATCCTGATTCGCTGCGGCAATCCATTGAGCCGTCTCTGCTTTGGGCGCGGCTTTGCGTTTGGCTTCGACAAGCGCGGGAACACCTCTATTCCAGACCGCATCCAGCACGGTTTTCCCGGGGCGGTAAGAATCACCCGGATTCATCCCGCTGTATCCGGCTCCTGATTGGAGAGCGGCCACAATTTTGGATGAGGCGAGCATTTCTTCCAGGCGCGTTTTTCCGTTCAGAATTACGCGATGGTAATTGCCGTTCTCTTCCATCTCCGCGATCTGCGGCGCGACTGTGATGTGGGCTATTTTTTTGTCTGCCAAAATTTTTTCGATTCCCTCAGTATGAAATCCGCCGGCCACAATTACAGCGGCCTTGAGCTTTTTCGCTTTCGCCTTTCGAAGAATGCGGTCTACAAAAGCTGTCTCGCGTTTTGCGGCAAGACGATAGAAAGATTCCGCCTCGCCGAACAGCGCGTTAAGATTCTCATCGCCCTTGACGCTGATCCTTGCGGCAAGACGTGACGGAAGAAGTTCGCTTTCTCTAGCCTCAAAGGATTGATACTCTTCCCTTGAGACTTCAAGCATCAGAAATTTTTGGGCAAGATTTAAATCCTTGGAAAAGGCCGCCAGCTCTTTTTCCTCGCCGGAATGAATCAGGCGGCCGTAAATTTGATCCTCAATCTTGGGGATTTCATGAAAAAGATTACCCGCATTGACTTCACTTCGGAGAATGAGAAATTGTGCCAATTCATTGAAAGCGGGAAATGACTCAAGCTTGATTCCGGAGCGGATCGAGGCCCCGTAAAAAGATTCAAAAAAGTAACGCGGTGCGAGAGGCAGAGTCCAGTTTGCGGTGTCCAAAGATTCCAGGGTTTCGATCAGAAACCGGATTTCATCAGTCTTGGATTGTTCCTTTTCACGCTCCATGCCCTCTTTGAGTTTGGCAATGAGCGCGTCTTTTTCCTTGCTGGTTTGAGACTGGTTTTGTTCAAGCCCCTTTTCAAGGCCGCGCAGCTTGGTGAGACGGATAAGGTTGGGAAATTCGCGCTGATTGCGAGCATCGGCAAGATTCAGTTTGAGAATTTTGGCCGCTTTCTTTTCAAGATAAAGCGCGTAATGCGAGAGGGTGATTTTGCGGGCGTCAAAGGCCTGCTTCTTGGCATCAAAACTTGCGAGCGGTTTGGAAAATACCCGGGCTTTGCGTTTTTCAGCCTGATTTTTAAGATTCTCAAAAAAGGGCTTGGCCGCAAAATCCCACTGTTTGAGCACGGCCTGAAAAAGTGAAAGGTCCTGGCGGTAAAGATTTTTATCCTCAAGACCAAGCCACTCAAGCGCGGGATTCTCATTCTCAATCGCAAAACACTCGGCGCCGGTCAGCTCCCCTTGCTTCATCAGGGCATCGGTGACGGCGGTGTTGACCCCTTTGTCAGCAAAAAACCGGAACCGCTTGGGCAGGATGGTTTCTTGCGCACCCTCCAAACCAATCAGGCGGACACCGTGCTTTTCGGTCAATTCGCGGAGAATCGCCTTAATATGCGCCTGCGCATCCGCGACCGCATGAGCGTCCTGAATATGAATGATCAAGGGCTCGCTCCCGGCTGTGTTTTGTAAAATGCTCCCTACTTCTTCCGGGACATTGATGAGCGTGTTGCCGGAAATCAGCGGCTGGAAACGGGCGGGTATTGAAAGTGCGGAAGGCGGGACATTGCCCAGCACATTTTGGGTGCAAAAGAAAAACAGGAGCCCTGCGGCTATCCCTTTTTTAACTATACTGTTATAGAAATTCATAGGCTGGAGATTTGTTAAAATATACCTTATTTGAGCCTATTTATCAACATTTATTTAAAATTTTATATAAGTTATAAATTGTTTAATATAAATAAGTTACAGAAATTTATTTAATTAATAAGCTTGTCTTTTTAATGTATTTAAAATAAGATGGCCTTAAGGCAAAAAAATGGCGGGACTGGCAAACACTTAGGCCATGATGGCCAGCATGTGGGCGCTATCAAACTCGCGGGACAGCGAATCAAGGACTTGTCTGAGGGCATCGAGGTCCACGGTGATGATATGGCCCTGCTTGGAAACAATATCCTCGACAAGTTTCCGGGCACTTTCATAACTATTGGCGGCGATCACCACTCCGATGGTAAGAACAGCGCGGTAGTACTTATCCAAATCCTCGGGGTCGGGTACTTTGGCTGCGTCAAAAGGCATCACATTGACCTGGTCAGAAACTTCTTCCGGTTTATTCGACAAGACTAAAAGATGGCGCGCTAAATCATCAAGAGGCAGTCCGATGTTATTGGCCAAGCGGACCAACTCATTGCCCGGCTGTTTGATATCCAGCAGTTTGTTGAGTTTTCCTGCAAAACCGGGTTTCGCAGCCGAAATGAATCTGATTCTCTTTGAAATACCAAAACGGTTGTATTCGGACATTGCCACACTGATTTTGGCGACGATTTGAGCGTCATCGCCGTCACGGAAAATGGCAATTCCATTCTTAGGATCGGCGGCAAGTGCGATGAGAGCAGGGATGGCATCTTCCTTGATTTCGGAAGTTCTGACAATGATGATTCCGGCGTTTTGATTATCACGCGCGACCGCCTGCTTAACGAGAATTTGAATCGACGTTGTATCAGCGGATCCAAGACTATTGCCTTCCACGATGGTTGCCGGCACTGATTCTGTTTCAACCCGGGGCTCATCAGCGACTTTTTTCGGCGCGGATTCACCGAGAGAAGCAGCGCCTGCAACATCATAACCCTTACTCCGCGCCAAAGTTCTCGCTTCTTGTAGTGCCATTTCGATACTGTAAGGCCGGCCTTGGCCAAGCGGGATTTTGCCTTCGATAACTTCAGGCCCGATGACTTTTGCCGTTGTTTCCTGAATAATCTGAACCAAACGGCCCGGATTACGCGCTTCCCATTTGAAACGGAATTCTTTGCCTGTTTGTGAAGCGCTGATGTACAGGAAACTGCCGTCTTTAAACTCCACACGAATCCCATCGCCGATTTCCTGCAAGCCCCAAATCTTCCGGATTTTCTTTTCGAATTGAATGGTGCCGTCTTTGATTCGGTTTTCAATTCTTGAGATAACCGCCTCACGATCCTTGCGATCCGTTAATTCCGTGGGGGGCCGGATTTCATCCGTCACGTAATACCAGCCAAAGCTCGTGAGAAGATCGCTGACAGATACCTGGCCCTCGGCGCGGACCATCTTTTTCCTGGCTATCCTGTCTTTGACTTCAAACTGATCGGCCGTGTCCATCATATAGGCCACACGAAGCGCGCTCACAATTCCGTCGTCAATCACCAGCTTTTTGGCGGATTCCGGCAGATCCTGTCCCTCATGAGGAACGGCCAGGAAAAAGAAATGCCCGGAGGCCTCAAAAGAAGTCATGGCCAGGAGAAGCGCCTGAATGGAGTTGTCCATGGTGAGCGCGGGATGCCGCGTCATCGCTTCTTTTACTTTGCTGATTTCCTGTTCAATTTTAACTTGATGATTGGGATACCCCGGCCTTAGCATCTCCACATCCACACCCAGAACGCGCCGTCTGAGAGGGCCGATTCCACGGAAAGCATAGGAGTGAACCAATTCTCTCACCGCGGATGCCGCGCGGGGATCCATCGGCAATTGAATGGTCACGCCCGCTTGAGCCAATTTTTTGAAGGCATCCCGATGTTCGAGAATAAAACGGCGGTAGAAGGCGACTCCGATTTTCTCAGGCAGTATTTCATTGCCCTTCTCATCAATCACCGCCATCCGGTCGCTGTCTCCGTCGAAAACAAAGACCATGTCCAATTTCTTTTTTGGATCATTGGCGAGACTTTTCACCAGCGCCTTGGCCGCTTCCAAACTTTCGGGATTGGAAGGGTCAGCGATAATGGGAAGGGTCGGATCGATTTCTCCGTTGATCACCACCACATTTTCAGGCCCAAAAAGGGTCTGGAAAATCGGAAGGGCCTGCGCACCCAGCCCGTGGCGGGTGTCGATACCGACTCTCATATTTTTCGTGAACTGGCTTCTTCCGCCCAAAAGCTTACGAATATGGGCAATGATATCCCTTTGCCATTCTTCCACAATCTCAGTGCCCGACAACTGCACGGGAACACCTCCCGGAACAACAGGTTCTTTGGCCACCTCGCCGGATTCAAGGTAAAGGTTTCTCAAATCTTTACCAAAGACGGATTTCAGATTCCCCTGGGGGTCCAGTTTGCCGTTAAGCTGTTTGGCCATGATTTTAGCGCCTTCCCATTCAGCCCCCTGATGGCTGGCCGTAACAATAATCACTACGTCATAATCCGTGAGGCGGCCGTCCGTGCTGAGATTTCCGATCTGGCCGAGCCGCTTCACAGCGCCCGTGGCCACGGGATCGGTGGAATAATCCACTTTCATGCCGGCATCGAGAGCCGCCTGAACATGCGCCATCACATATTTGGGCGTGACTTCACGGTGATCGCCGAGAATCAGAATGCGGCCGCCCTTGAAAGAACCCGCGATTTTGCGGGTCACATTGTAAGCGTCTTCTGGAACATATGTTTGACCGACCAATCCGCGGATATCATAACCGCCGACGGCGCTGACATTCATTTGGCGCGCCAGGGCCTGATCTTGAATCGAAGCGCGCGGGGCTTGGGCCGCTGCGCTTGATTGCGGCTTTTCGGTTTTCAGAGCTTCCCGGATGAGTTTCTTGCCCGCCGAATCCACATGCTTTTTAAGCTCATCCACGTACCGCCGTGAATTGGCGCTATCCGGATGATTTCTGAAATATTTCAAAGAAGCCTCCAGCATTTTGTGCGCAGCAACAATAGGATTTTGATATTTCCCGAATATTTGCTGAACCAGGGGACTGGCCGAGGGGCTGATTTTTTGAGTCACCAGGGCCTCACGGGCCGCGATAAAAAGCTCCAGAGATTCGAGCCGGGGGACATTGATCCCCAGCCTCATGGCCAAATCGAGAGCCGAATAGGCCCGGGCAAAAAAGTGCTGCCGGTCTGTCCCGTTGGCAAAAACGGCCCAGCCGAGCGCCAATTCATAATAGGCTTCCGCATCCGCCGCCGCCGGATTTCGCCGCAATTCTTCAAGAATTTCTGCGATTCTGGTTTTGTAGGTGATGTGATAAATGCGGCCGTATCCGGAACTGCCGATCACCAGATGATTGACGGTCACATACCCTTCATCCCCTTCCTCATCCATCACAATAGCCCCGAGACCCCCGATCAGCGGATTATCTTTAATCGCCGTGCTGTGGAAACTTAAATCTCCGGCGGGAGTGAGTTGATCCCGCTTGCGGCCGGTGTAAGATTTATAAATTTTAGTGAAGGGTTCAGCGCGATCGAGTTTGGCCACATCAGCGGCTAGCCGCTCGATATCACCCGGCTCCTCGATATGACTGCCGTAAAGCTCCACCATGGTTTGAGCCAGGCGGTCTCTCTTCTCGCGAACATTGCCTCTAAGACTGAAATCATTCACGATCTCCGCAAGTTTAGGATGCAGGATACCGACGAGGGCATTATTTTTGGTTTCCTCGGGGGTATAATACGAAAACTGTTCGGATAAATCCGCCTTTTCAGCTTCTTCGGCTAATCTCTCGAAAGGGAGATTGGCTGCGACATAATCGATAAGACCGCTGGCCTTGGCGATTCCGGCGGCCATACGGGTTTCCGCAGAACCTCCGGCTCCGTGCATGAAGTGAATATCTCCCGACAAATTCTCCACCAGCCCCAGAACCGGTACCAGACTTCCGTCCCCAACAAAAATGAAACCCTGCCGTTTATCCTCCACATGATATTTGCCGGTAATCTCGTTTTTCTGAAGATTAAAGACCCCGCGATTCGTTTTGACTTGCTCTCCCACATATTTCCAGAATTTTTCGAACTGATTTTCAAAATCTTCGCCCTTGGGATCCACCTGAACCTTATTACCGGTTTGCTCATCGTAATAAAAAGCTCTCATTCCGGCGCGCACATGATCTTTCACCAAATTTTTGTGCCGGGGCCGGTAAAGGAAAAGGCCGCGCAAATCTTCGATCCGGCTAATCCCTTCGGTCACACGCACAATCTCGCCTAAATTTTTCTCGACTTTGAGATCCAATTTGAAAATATTGGGGTCACCGGTCGGAACCGCGGCAAAGTCCACACGCGCTCCCTTGGGTACAAAAAGAGCCACGGTGTACATCGTATCCTGCACGTCCCGGAGTCCTCCGAGTTCGGAAAAAATAGCGGTTGAAACCGAACCGTCGATATCGCCCGCATAGGCGCCTTTGGTCACTTCCCAGGAATCTTCTCCGATCGCTGTTTGCCGGATGTTGATGGCTTTTTGATTGAGCGGACGGTGCGCCCCTCCAACGGTGACTCCCTGGCGCAGGGCCACATCCACCGCGTCACGAGGACCTTCGCCAAAAACATTATTGCGGTCGCCGCCCAAACGTTTTGTGCTGTTAAGACCCCGATGAATGATATCCGCAGTGGTGAGATCACCAATTTTGCCCACAATTTTTCCGGTTTCGGGATTTTGCGTATAATCGGAAAGCCAGGTGCTTCCTACGATGCCCGCAACCGGGGTGATGCCGTAAACATCCAGCATATTCTCAACCCGCCCAGCGCTCTGCCGCTTGGCCGAAAATTCGACGGTCCTTCCAAAATGGCTTATCCCCGTAATCATGGGATGAACTTTCGGCATACGAAGCTTGAGTTCTTCCTGCATGCCGCGGAGAATTCTGGCCGGAATCACTCCTGCTTGATGCTGGCGCACAAGGGTCTCGTTCTCGGGATCGAAAACTTCGAGCGAGGCGTAGGCAACATAAGCTAAGGATTCGTCTCTCGCGTCATCGATCCAAGCATTGAGTATCCCGGAAATGAGAGATTGCGTCGGAAGAGGCAGATTTTCCTTATTCAAAAAGGCCAACGCGGCGAAAAGAGTCTTAATATAAGAAGGATTCTCCTCATTTGTCACTTCTTTTTTACCCAATTGAGCCAAAACAATATCCGCGACCACGTGGGGCATTCCCAATTGATTCAAAATACCGGCCGCAACCAGCGCCACATCGCTGTTCTTGTCCAGAATAAGAATTTTCAAAGCATTCACGGCAGCTCGGGTGTCAATGGGTTTTCCGTTCAATAAAATTTCTCCCAGAAGATCCGCCACCATATGCCGCCGGATGTCTGAAGAACTTTTGAGATAATCATTCTCCATCAACCGATTGGCAATGGCATAAGTCCATTTTTCTTTCGCAACCAAGCGCGTCCTGAAATCCTGATAAAGCGTGTCAAAGCGCTCCGGCTGATTCCTGAGTCCTTCCAGGACGGAAAAATTGTGTTTGAGCGCCTTCTCCCAGGCATCATCCACTTTCGCCGCGGGCTGAGTGCGGACCCCGGCCACCCAAAGAAGAGGATTGGGCGTCAGGAGATCTCCAAACCAGAGAAGCACACGGAAAACATAAACTCTAATCGTGAGAGGCACTGCAATAATTAAACCCAACAAGTAGAAAATCCCTCTCACCACAATAGTGGATTTTGGTTCTTTCTTACGAGCCGCTTTGATATCGACGTGAAACTGCCAGGAAGGCACCATGAAACCGATCAGACGGCCAAGACCGTTTACACCGGCGCTTATTCCCCGGTAAGTCCCCCCCATCACATTCTCCTCGGTACGAGGGACAATATAGCTGATAAGAAAAGCAATTAATTGCAGCGGCAAAAGCACGGCCCACACCGCAAGGAATCCGATAAAAAATACGGGCGCCAAAATAGCTTGCCCCAGATTCACATACCAGGGTTTGTTTTTGAAATTCCAGCGGGTGACCCAGGCAAAGGAATCTTTGATTTTAAAATGCAGAATGGCGTCCGTGAGCAAGGTAAACGGCAGCGCCAAAATGTTGACTGTCCAGCGAAGTGTTCCTGAAATGATTTGTTTCCAGTTATACTGAAGTCCGGCTTTGGGAATTACGAGGGTGATGCCGGCCGCCTGAAGAATACGGTGCAAAATTTCGCTTGCGACGATCAGGATCCCCGCCCAGGATAGGCTTCCGCCGAAAAATGTCCAGATGGCAACGAAAATTCCCGCCCCAAGGGCGTGAGGAATTTCGCTCGCAATGATGAAACCGAGAAAGGCGACTCGCTGCCACCAATTGAACTGTTTGATTCCGGACAATAGATTTCTCCAGCTGAATTTCGCGAAGCGGGGCAGGAGTCGATTCATATCGTCCGGAGGCAAATTGGCAAAAAGAATATTCCGGGTAATCCGCCGGTGTTGAAAAGCTTTTTCGACCTGGCGCGCGTCGCTGAGGTTCACGCCTTTGATTTCCTTATGCGAGAGCACAAGATTGACTTCTTCATCCGTCATTTCACCGCCGTAAATCACCCGGTTGGTGGTAACTAACTTTCTCAAGAATCCGCGGTTGGCTTCCAGAATTTCTTTGATCATTGTTACGCGACTCTCGATCCACCGGACTTTGTCGGCTCCGCGGAAATCAGCCGGCGTGTAATCATAAGAAATAACGATAGGGGCGCGTTCTTGCTCGGTAAACCCGGATAAAATATCCACCAAGGCCTGCTGAAGTTCCTGCGTGGAGCCTTGCGCAAGATGAATCACCGGCGAGAGCCCGTTGGCGAGATAGCGTTTGGTTTTCTCGCGGATTTGCTTTGCGGTGTGCGGAAAAGCATTCCCCACATGAACGAAACGCTCCTGTTGGCGATGATGTCCCAGGGACTGGCCCAGGCTTAATTCCTTGCTGCCGTCAACCGACATATCAGGTATCACCACGTACGCGCGCGTCCCTTGAGCCCCTGCCAGCGCCTGGCTGACTTGCTGTCCGTAGGATGGCCCCTCATCATCCGGGAAAATCAGCTGGGGATTGGCTGCCGCGGATTCGGAAACCGTGTCCATGCCTTCCATGATCATGGCATTGACATCCAGGGCAATGTCTTCGCCTTGTGAAACTCTTTCTGCAAGTTTCTCCAAAGTCCCGAATTGATCGCCCGTGATAGTGATATGCCGCCAGGGGTTTAAAGCTCCCTTGATTTCATCGCCGATTCTCCTTCCCTTTCCAGCCATCACCTGCCGGAGAGCTTCCTGGTCCGAAAGATCAATGCCCAGCGCTTCGCGGTTCATGGCAATCATATGAAGCATCACACCTTCCGACCCTTTCATGGTGCGGTCTGCAATGTCTTTGATCACAGCCGCCTGAACATACCTGGGCAGCGCCAATTCGCGTGGCGTGAATTCACGGACCGCCTGTTTTTCATGTACGGCCCATTCCGAAAGAAAGAGCTGCACGCCCTGCTCGTCATAATACGCGCCGAGATGCTGCCGGGCGAGGCGGTGAAAAACTCCCTCGTCTTCATCCGTATTGCTCTTCATGAGAGCAAGCACCAGCTGCACTTTGGCACTTCTTTCCCAATTGGTTTCCGGGACTTTCAGATTGGCGAAGGCCTGGGCAAAACGCACCATCCGGGCCTCGCGGGAAGCATTCGCGGAAAGAGCAACAGGCGCATCGCCGATTTTCCAGCCGCCTTGGGCCGCTTCCGTACCCAGCTCGGCGTCTCCTTTGGAAACTTTCGTCATGTAACGCGGAATCACATAATCCGTTTTGCCGACCAGGATATCCGCGAGAATCCTGCGATGCGCGGTATCCGGAATAAAATCGGTGTGGGTGACCAGTTCTGCCTCGCGCGTATTCATCACCCTCTGGAACCGGGTGGCCACATTGGCTTTTTCATATCCGGCTTTGGCCAGCAGATCAAAGAAATTGAGTTTCATGTATTGATCTTTCGACAAACCCTTGAAAAGATCCGTTTTCGCGGCCAAATCATCAATGTAGCTCTGATCAATGACTCCGTCTCTCAGCAACACTTCGAGATTGCCGAAAGGAGTCCCGGTCACGCCGTGGCCCACCATTCCCACCTGCTCGTCCAGCATTTCTCCGGGCACCAAATCATCGCTGCCCAGATTTTTAACGCCGATGAATCCATCGAGCAGGCCGGGAGGCACCAGACTTTTAGAGCCGTAATATTCGATGAGCAATTGGTTGAGATGTTCGTTGAAAGCAGGGTCGCTGATGGCCTGCCCGATTTCCCAGATGCGGACGATATTCAGGCCGGTGAAGGCCTTGCCATGCGTGGTTCCGGAATTGACTGCAAGGAGTCTGGGTTTCACGCCGAGCTTGGCCAGCTCAATCAGATAAACCATGGCTTGAATAGCGGTCGTGGCTTCTACTTCGGCTTTTCCACCTTCGGCAATCGGTTTCCCGTATCTGTCCAGAGGCCGGCCCTGCTCGTCACGCCGGACTCTGCCGACTTCTCCCACCTCCGCTTCCAGCGTGGGATAATCAAATTGCGGGAAGGCCCGGTGATAAACCCAGGCCGTGTAAGTGACATTGCCTTCGAGAGCCAATTTCTCAGCCTCCACTTCGCGTTTGGTTTCAAAAAGCCAGTTGCGGTCCGCTTGAATCCCTTCGGGCCGCCGGCCCATCACGCGCTGGTAAACTTGAACAGTAATATCGTCGCCGGCCTCGCCTAATTTTTTCTCAAAGAAAGCCTTGTCCTCCTGCCTTCGCTGATTCCATTCCTGAACCAGAGCGCTGGCCAAATGGTCGTAATAAACGTGGGAAGGATCGATGGAGCCGGAATTTTTGCCCATGCCGAAAAGAAGTTTCTGATATTCGACCAGCTTTTCGGCCTGATCTGCGACTTCTCTTTCAAAATCCGCGGGGTTCGCGTAGTCATCAAACTCTCTCTTAGCTTTGATGGTACCGTGGTCTTGGTGTCCGGAGGCCGGTGCGGTCACACCGAGCAATCTCCGGATCCGATAGAGGTCACGGATAAAATCCGTGGCTAGATAAGCATAACCAACCTTATCAAGCGGCGGCGCCACCGCCCCTTCGGAAGGCGCGATTTCATAAATAGCGTCCATTGAAAGCTGATTCTGACTCACGGCAATGGCCTCCGTGATCCAGGGATGGCGGGATGTCGGCGAAATGGTGATGCCGGGAATATTCAATTGCTGACGGATGCGGCGGATGACCGTGGGAGTGGTCAGGCCGTGATCCAGCCAGAATTTGAGAAGTTTGGCCAGCGAAGGATCGGCGAGCGCCAGGATTTGAAGCCCGGTTTCACGCACCCCGCGGTCATGTGAATACTGAATGTCGAACATTAACTGGCGGAGATTAGCGCCCTGCCTGAGCCAGGCCACGAGTTTTCTCCGGTCTTCAGGACTTCTGAGTTTCACTGCCAGGGCCGGATAAAATTCGCCGCTGTTGGCCTTTTGAATCGCTTTCACAATCACCGGCGCCCAGGCGCGCACGAGTTTCACAAAAGCCGCGGTCAGAAGCGAAAGCTGTTCCGCATCCTGCAAAGATTCCGGCTTGAAAGCTGCGATCAACGCCTTGACTTTCTCCACGGTGGTCAATTTACGCGCTTGATAAAACGGAAGATGCAGCTGGCCCGCCTCATCTTCTTCCTCTACGGCGCGGAAAAGGTCCGCAATTTTTGTCCCCATATTTTTTGTGTATCCAAAAAGCTGATCTCTTTGGGCCGGGTCGGTGGAAAGATACTGCCAAACCAGGTGCGCGAGACTCACAGCCGCCGCGGCCGAAGTGACATCGTCGATTTTCCTGCCGTTTACATGGAAATTACCGAAAAAGCGCTGGAGAATGCCGGCTCTTTCGTCCGGGCCGAGCGCGACATCCAGATTGTGCGTGAGATTGTCGGTCTCAAAAGGGCTGTTGGGGCCGGTCAAATATTTCACCGCGCTGGTCAGGGCCGTGGCAATCACCGTGGCCTGGGCCGTGCTTTTGGCATCGGTGGGAATAAGAGCGGCGGTCAACCGTGCCGCTCTTTCGGAAAGGCTGAGCGTTTTCCGCAAACGGGCGTCTTCGCCCGGCTCATAGCCCTGGCCGCGCACAAAGTCCTGAAGGGCCGTAACCATTTCATCCACTTCCCCGCCGCCGGCTGCGGCAGGAGCCTCCCGCAGCATAAGGTCGCGGAGTTCCTGTGTATTTTGGGATGCCAGCGCTTCCACCGTGCGGATGCCGTTCCGCTGAAGGATCGCGAGCAAATCCGCTGGAATCAAAGAGCTGTGCCTGAAGTTGCCCAGGGGCTGCTCGCGGGATTCCATAACAGTATCCGCCCCGCGAAAAAGATTGGCAACCGCCGGCCCTAAATCTTTGGCATACTTGAAAAATTGGTCTCTCTCATTGGCGGGAGTTTGGGCGTAGCTGATGGCCAGATAAATTGAACTCACCAGGGAAGCATTGACCATTCCCCGGAAAGAAATCAACCCGTTGAGATAATCGTAAATAGTTTTTTCGCGGCCTTCCTGATCGTCCGCCGGCAAATCCCTCAAAAGCCCCATCAACTTGTTAATGCTGAATTCAAACGCCGGCTTAACCGCTCTCTTGGCAACCTGTTCCAATATCGTGGTCAGAAGCACCAGCTGTTCAGCCTCGGAAACACTTTCCGGAACAATGGCTTTCACCAAAGCCGCGGCTTTTTCCCGGACCGTCTTCCGGCGTCCGGCAAGGCCTTCGAATAATTCCAGCTGCACGGGCCCTGAAGAAGATTCCTCAAATCCCTGCTCGGCCTGGTTTTCCGATTCCACGTCTTTCAAGAAATCCAAAACCCTGTCAGTAATTTCCGCCGGATACTTAAAGAAAGCTTCCCTCTCTTCCGGCGTGGCCTGACGGTAACGGATGATTTGATCCACCAAGGAAGAAACCCGGGCCACATAGCCGGCTTTCACCGCCATATTGCCTTCTTTAAAATTCTGAATTTGCGCCGTGATGATGCCGAGATAGGATTTCTCATCGCTTGAGGCCAAAAGATCAAACAAACGGCCGGAAGCAAACCGGTAAGCCGGCAAAATTAATTTCTGCGCCAATTTATAAACGGCGATGGAGATGGCCGCCAATTGCGCCGTGTCATCCAGGGATCCGGGAGCAAGCGCCTGCACGAGAGCGCCGGCCTTTTGCTGCAGCGTGAGATTTCCCTCCTCCGCTTCCACGGCCCGGAAAAGATCCAGGATTCGCTCTTTCGCTTTGGCAGTGTAGCCGAAAAGATTGCCCCTCTCCGCTTCCGGCGTGTTGACGTAACGGCCGAGGAGATAAAGTGCCAGCCCTCCGGCCACAGCGTACTGGCCTTTGGCTCCCAGCGTGCGGGTGAGGAAATCTTTCCCTTCATCCGCCTGTTTTTGCCCGGGGAGAGAGGCCTTTTCTCCCAGAAAATTCATAAAAGCATTGACGCTGAATTGATAGCCCGGATTGATATAATTTTGGGTAAGCGTGATCGCAAGATTGACCAGCAAATTGAGCTGGGCCGCATCCGAAACGCTTTCCGGATAAAGGGCCTGAATCAAACGGTTGGCTTTGGCTCCCAATGGATCGCCCTCGGCTGTCTGCACTTGACGGAAAAGATCGCGTACTGCGGTGATGATGTCACGCGTATAGCCGGGCATTTGATTGCGGTTTTCCTGCGGGGTGTTGGCATATTCGTAAAGAAGAACAATCACGCTGGCCGTGTTAGCAATATATTTTGGATTGAGTTCGCGCATGCCTTCAAGATAACTTCTCACGGCTGTAGGACGGCCGTACGCCGGAGCCCGGCCCATAAGGTCGGTTAAATTGTCGGAAACCGTGCCCCACATTTTGGGAAGCAGGGTATGAATGGCCATTGCCACCAAAGCCGCATTGGCCTTGGCCTCAGGTTTGGACAAATCCAGGCTGGTGTCAAACAATTCGCCGAGTTTTTCGCCGAAAGATTTGACTCCAGGCTCGTCATTTTCATTGGGCACATCCCGGAAAAGCGAAGCGACCTTGGCCCAAAGCGCGACGGGATATTGCGTCAATTGATCTCTTTGATCCGCGGGCGTCGTGGCATAGCGGTACAAAAGGTAAAGCAGCCCGGCCGTACCTGCTCCGCGCACCACGCGTGTGGTCGTATCCTGGCCGAGGAGCGTGTTGGTCCACTGTTGAACGGTCCTTCTCTGCTCGCTTTCGGGCGTCATTCCCAAAGTGTTCAGAAGGCCGTTGAAAGAATCCCCGTAAAATTTTTTGAGCTTAGGCGCGAACATCTGGACCAGCATGAGAATCACGGCCGCCTGGGCCGCGGCCTCTTTTGAATCGATGTTAAGGCCGGCAAAAAGTTCGCTGACCTTTTGAGTGAAAGACTTCATCTGAGCTTCATTGTTTTCATCCGGCACTTCCCGGAAGAGAGCGCTTACTTTATCCAAAAGATTGGCGGCATAGCCCCCGCTTTTGAGATGTTCCGCAAATGCGGCTCTCTCTCCCTGCGGCGTAGAAACATAACTCATGAAAAGATAAACCAGCCCCGTGTATCCCGCGATGCGGAAAGTTTTGGTGGTGGAATCTTCACCGAACAACATGGTCGCAAGTTTTCCGGCCACTCCCTCCTGACTGGCGGGAGGAATGCCGGCAACATTATTGATGAGACGTCCGACCGTGCCTTGATAAATGTCCTTCAGTCGCGGCGCGAGCATGGTCACAAACATGAGAATCACGGCCGCCTGCGCCTTGGCGTCGCCCGAATCAAGATTCATGGCATCGGCCAGGGTCCCTATTTTCTCGCCGAAGGTTTTGAGGCCTGGCTCATCCCCTTCTTTGGGAACGGAACGGAAAAGATCAGCCGCTCTTGCAACCAGATTTTTAGAAAAGCCCAATTGATCAAAATCATCCGTCGGAGACGTGGAGTAGCGGTACAAAAGATAAAGCATGCCGCTGTATCCCGCCACCCGCGTGGCTGCGGTGGGCAAATTATCGCCAAACAAAGTCGCGGTCCATTTTTGAACCGTGGTTCGCTGCGCCTCCGGAGCCGCAGCGCCGGCCAGCTCGGAAACCATTTTTCCAATCGTTTGATTGTAAATTCCTTTCATGCCCGGATACAAAGCGTGAATCACCATCACAATCACGGCGGCCTGGGCCTTGGCTTCCGTGGAATTCGGATTAAAGGCCGAGGCCAGCTCTCCCAATTTTTCCGAGAAAGTCAGCGTACCTGCTTCATCGCCGGCTTTTGGAACCGAATAAAAAAGCTGGCCGACTTTGGACAAAATATCCGGCGCCAGATGAAATTCTTCCAGAAGCGTACTGCGGTTTTCCGGAGCCGTATTGGCATAACGATACAGGAGATAAATCAGACTCGAGAGTCCGGCCCCGCGAATCACTTGCGTGGTGGTATCTTGCCCAAACACAACCGCAATGGCGCGTTCAATGGTCCCGCGCTGAGCGGCGCCCTTTTTGGTGCTGGCGTCGGCAAAATAATGGCCGAGAGTTCCCATATAGAAAGTTTGCATTTTGGGCGCAGCCGCGCGTACAAAGGCCGCCAAAACAGCGAGCTCCAGCCCGTCGTCGACGGATTCCACTTTGAGGGCATTGGCTAAATCTTTCACTTTTTCGCCGAAAGTTTTGAATTGGGCGGAATTTTGATTTTCTCCTTCCTGAGGGACACTGCGGAAAAGGTCAAACACACGCCCGAAAACTTCGCGGTTATAAGGCATGAATTTGCCGCGTTCTTCCGGCGGCGTGGAAATGTATAAATAAACCTGGCGTATCAATCCCGCCAAAGCGGCGGCCTTCAAAGGCTCTTTGACGGCGCCTTGAATCACGGTTTGAATCAGGGACTGCTGTTCGCCGGCCGAACTCGTCATCCCCAGCCGGGCCAGAAGATTTTGAGCCGTATTCCCTAGAAAGCCGGTCATATGCGGCAAAAGTTCCCGCCCGACGGTCGCGAGTAATTCCAGCTGCAAGGCATCGTCCACGCTGTGAACCTGGAGGGCCGTGGTGAGAGTTGCGATTTTCTGGCGGAATGTTTTGTAGCCCGGCTGATCGCCTTCCAGCGGGACGTGAATAAAAAGGTCCCGCGCGGCCGCCAGAACATCCTTGGAATAGCCGAGCACTTGCTCGCGTTCGGCCTCGGGAGTGGTCGCATATTTATAAAGGAGCTTGGCAATCGCGGCGGCGGCCGTACCCCGCATCACGCGGGTGGTGGTGTCTTCGCCCAGCATTTTATTGATAAGACCGGCCACAGTTTCTTCTCTGCGAACGGGGTCCGCCACTCCATCGAGAGTGGCAAAGGTGGTTTGAACGGCATTCCGGAAAACAGCGCGTGCTTTTGGAATCAAAGGATTGAGGACCGCGACCAACAAAGCCGCAATCACGGCCGCCTGTTCGGCATCCTGCATGGTGCCGGGAATCAAGGTGGTGACGAGCGCCTTGGCTTTTTCCATGAGCGTGAGATGGCGCGCGTCTTCTCCCTGGACCTCGGGGGCCTGAACCGCGCGGAAAAGATCCGCGGCTTTTTCCAGGGCCTCCTTGCTGTAACCGATGATTTGACCGCGTTCATCAACCGGCGTATTGAAATAGCGAATCAAAAGCCGGACAGCGCCATAGGCGCCGAAGGCATAAATAATTTTGACCGGCATTCCCTGGTATTTGAAATGATTAACCGCCTTCCGGAATATGGTCTCGCTTCCCCGGTCGCCGGCCTGCATCATTTCGTCCACCAGACGGCGGGGATCCAGGTCACGCGGTTCTACGGTGGCAAAATCTCCAATCGCTTCTTTCAAAGCACCGAAATCATGCGTGACAAGCGATTGCTCAAGTAAAAGCCGGAGCTCGGGGATATCTTCCTGGAAAGGCCGGACTTCCTCGCGCCGGTCGATCATAAGGTTCATAAGGCCCGCAACGCCCGTGGGGCCAAAGGCCTGCATGTGCGCCTTCACACCTTCCTCGCCCATGACGGTTCTTTCCTTGATTTCGTTTTTAATGTAGTCGTAAATGTGCCGCGGTAATTTATCGATTTTCGGATTCATTAAAATGTTGACCTGTTTTTCATGCACCGCCCAATCGGCCAGGAAACTGCGTATCACCGTCTCCTGCAAATTTTCATCGGCCGGCAGATAATCTTTCAAATAAGTTCTGGCGAGCCGGATAAATTCGCGGGTGGCATGATCATCGCTGGCCCGGTTTTTGTCGTCGCGCACATTGCTTTGCAGAAGCGCAAGGGCGAGTTTCACCTTGGCGGTCCTGTCCGCGGCATCCAGATTCACAAAGGCCTGCCCGAAACGGGCGACATGCTCTTTGGTTGACGGCTGGGCAGAAAGCGCTTGAACCGGATTCCCTTTTTCCCAGCCCTTGGTTGCTTCGGCGCCTTCTTCCGCGTCACGGACCGCTTTCGCACCTGCCATCATGTACCCGGGCACCACGTAATCCACCATAAAAAGAGCTAAGTCGGACAGAAGCCTGAAATTTTCAGCATCCTGGTCGTGTATCATTTCCGCGTATTCGGCCATGGCCGTGTAAGTGACACGCTGGAATCTTGTGGCCACATTGGCCTTTTCATATCCCGCCGCGGCAAGCAGATCAAAAAAATTAAATTTGAGATATTCCTCTTCCGGCAAATCTTTTCCCTGGGCGTCTTTGAAAAGATCGGTTTCCGTGCGGATGCGGTCAATATAAGCCTGATCAATAATTTTTCTAACGTCGCGAAGATCCTTGAGGCTTTCAAAAGGCGTGCCGGTCACTCCATGTCCCACAATGCCAACCGGCTCATCCAGCATGCCGCCGGGCACGGGCTGATTTTTCCCGGCATAATATTCGGCGAGCAAGCGGTTGAGATAATCATTGAAGGCCGGATCTTTGATGGCTTGTCCGATTTCCCAAATGCGGACAATGTCCAAACCCGTAAAAAGTGTTCCGTGACTCGTGCCTGAATTGACCGCCAAAAGGCGCGGCTTGACTCCCCGCTTGGCCAGCTCCACCAAATAGACCATTGCTTCGATAGGACTGGTCGCCTCGACAACTCCCTTGCTCCCGGGCGGCAGCGCTTTGCCGTTCATGTCGACAAGTTCGCCTCTTTCATTTCTCTTCAGTTTCCCGACTTCGCCCACTTCCGCTTCCAGCGTGGGGTAGCCCGCGCCCGGCCAAACCGCGTGGAAAACTTTGGCCACGGTTTCATAATTTTCCTGGAGCGCTATTTTTTCAGCTTCCACGTCGCGTTTCGCTTCAAAAAGCCAGCTCGCGTCATCCTGAACGCCAACCGGTCTGCGCTTCATCACCCGTCGCAACGTTTGAACAATAGGATCCTCATTGGCGCTCTTGACAGTGTCTCCGAAAAAGCTTTTTTCCCGCTGCCGCAAAGCATTCCAATCAGCTCTTAATTCAGAGGCACCGGCATCATCATAACGGTGAGATGGATCAATGGAACCACTGTTGTATCCCTGATCGAACTTGACCCGGTAATAACGAATCAGCTTTTCAGCCGCGTCATCGTCTCTGATCGTTCCGTGGTCCAGATGTTCGGCGTTGATGGCCGTGATTCTCTTCTGCCTCATAAAACGCTTCATGTCCCGCAGCATGTCCGATTGATGATAGGAATAACCCCAGGTGAAGGGCGGTTCGCCGCCTTCGGAAATGGCCACTTCAATGATGTCTTCCACGCCCAACTCTTGCCCCGCTTCCAATTCCGCTTCAAGAATGATGGGCATGCGGGCGGTGGTGGAAATGCTGACTCTCGTGATACCCAGCTGGCGAAGGGCTCTGCGCATGGCATTGGGAGAAATAAAACTGTGCGCCAGAATTTGCCGGACTTTGGCGCGGACTTTATCGTCTCCCGCCGCTTCAATCAGATAATAAAGCCGGGCGCGGATTTCCTTGGAAGTGGCCGGATGCTCCAAATCATGCAGGATTTGATCCAGATGCGTGAGCACAAATACGCGGGCCCTTTCAGGATCGGTGACCTTGATTCTTTGGCGCATTTTCTCCGCCCGGATTTTTGCGTCCCGGCGCGCGGTGACAATGTCTGCCGCCGTGAATCTGCGGCCCTGCTGGAAGCGGTTCTGGCCGCGGAGGATATCGTTGATTTTATAAGAAGACAAAATTCCACTGTCCACGCCGGCAAGAAGCATGGCCATGCGATGAAGATTGAGCTCCTCATAATCCGCGGCGCTCAATTCACCGGTGATATCCACACCTCTATGAACCAAATCCGTGAAGCGGTCTCCCACGAACGGAATTTTTCCTCCCACGGTCTGGCCGAGCAAGTCTATATTTTTCGCCACTGAAATTTCAAGCCGCACGGTCAAATCCTGGAGAAAGGCGAGCAAATCACGGAACTTGTTTTCTTCTGCCGTGTGTTTATCAATGGCGCTGTAAATCAATTCACCGATAATGCGCAGAGATTCTAAAGTGCGGTTGGCCTGGATCAAAGAACTGCGGATGGCTTCCAGCTTCTCCTCAGCTCCCATCTTGTCCACTTTTTTGAGAATCGTTTCAAAACCCTCGATGCTGGTCCCGGCCATATTCAATATCCCGGTGACGGCTCCCACCAGGGGCGACAAAACAATGCCCGCCGGTGCCCCCATCCAATAGCGGTTCAATTGATACGCTTTTCCGAGAATGCCCTCGCTCCAGCTATCGGCCTTGCGCTCCGCCCATTCCACACGGCCCATCATGCCCGGTGCCGTGGCCCATTGCGTCAGCGTCTTGGCCAGCGTGAGTCCGCCGATGGCGCGGGAAAGTTTGATTTGAACCCGGTCCAGTTGATCTTTGAAAGCGCCGCTTCCCGCCATTTCAAGGCGCAGGGCAAAATTCGAACGGTCACGAAATTGTTCCATGCCGGCAATGTAGGCCTGGAGGGAACGCTGTTTTTTAAGGAATGCCTGCCGCGTTTCTGCAGCGGCATCCGCGGCAGGAGGCGCGCCGATAATCGTCAGCGTTTGCGCGCGAAATTCATTTTCGATTTCCGTTAGAGCCGTAAATAGTGCATTGTAATCGGACACAAGCTGGACATTTTGATAAGTGCCTTCAAAAGCAGTGATCATCTGGTCCAGGCGATCCAGAATGTCGAGCGTGAGATGGGCTGCTATCTGATGCTTCTCCGCTGGGATGAACGGACTGTCCTCAGCGTTCACCTTGGTCAAATATTGTTCGTGATGCTCACTCACCTGGTTGCGATAGCGGGTCAGTTCCGCCAAAATGCGGGCGCGCGTTTTAGTGGTGACAGCCGCGTTGGCCATGGGTTCACCAGCCTCGACAAAACGATTATGAATAAAATGGAGAAAATTGGCCGCGGCTGAATCTTCGTCCAGGCCTTCGGCCATGGAACCGATTTTGTCCCGAAGCCAGGTGCTGGGAAGAATGCGATTTTCCAAAAGTTGTTTCAAACTCTGCGCCCAGGCCGAATCCCCCAGAAGGGCCACGGCCGAACGGCCGGTGGAATACCACAAATGCCCGCGCGCGGCAACATCCGCGAGATTTCCAAACATGGTGCGCGCTTGTTTGAGTTCTCCCTGGCCAAAAGCGAGCGATAAATACTCGGACTCGGTGAGATAAGCTCTCTCTTGAGTGGTGGCATAATGAGGATTGTCGGGCTCGTTCACAAATTGACGGATTTTTTCGAAAAAGTACCCGCTCTCCACAGAATCGTGAAGGGGAACGCCGGCTTTTAAACCCAGATCGGCGATTTCAGGATTGGGGTACACGTGGCGGATTTCCGGCACATCGCCGTAAGCCGGATTGGCGCGAAAAACCGGTTTCCCGTTGGCGCCTTTTTCAATGATGATGGAAGGCCCGCCATTGGAATTAAACTCGTCGTATTTGGAATCCGCGCGCGTGGAGTTCCAGTTGACGATCACGCCGGGAGCCACCACCTGATAAATTTCGCTGGTGCGGTTTCCGTGATAATGGCCGCGCGTCTCCGCATAACGGCCGCTGTAATCCTTGCCCGTCCAAACCGTGACATGCCCGTAACCGGGAGGAACAATAACGACCTCACCTACTTTGGCATGAACGACATAATGATCGATAATTTTTCCGTTAGCGTCTTTTTTCTGCAGAATAAAAAGGAATTCACCCTCCTGATCCAGGCCGTCGAAAAAGGTGTAATCATGGCTCAAGTTTGCGGCGCGCGCTTTGGCGGCAAGATCGCCGTTGCGGTAAACCTCTCTGACAAAACCATAAACAGGGCGATTGGCCCCGGTAAGGGCCACGGCATCGGCGGTATAGCGTGAAGATTTGAAACCCGTGAGAGGCCCCATATCTTTCATCGCCACCATGACAGCTTGGGTGGAAGGCGCATAAACTCCGGAACCCAGTTTCAACCCTCGAATTTCCCGCGTGGTTTGATCCATTTGCAATGTCACGTCCAGGCCGGAATAACGTTCGAGAGTTGAAGCTTGAGTCAGCGGCAGCAAAGTTTCCCCGATTTCCATGCCTGTTCTTTCGGGCGAGAGATCCGCCAGAGTAAGCACCGGAGGACGCCGTGAACCGGAGTCCGAAGCGGCCGCAACCGTTTCCTTCACGTGCCCGGACTGGGATTCTCTCCACGCTTCCACAAATCCTGTTCCAAGATCAAGGAGGCGTCCGGCGGCATCCAGGATATTTGTGGCTTCATTGCCCAAACTGCTTCCAAGCGCGCGGTCAAGTTCCTGGGCGCCGCGCTTGATTTCCTGAAGGGCTGCATACAGCGCCTCTCCATCCAAATCTTCCAGATTGCCTGTAAGCGCGGTCCGAATATCTTCTTGAACTCCGGCCAGCGTTCTTTTGATTTCAGTGGCCTTAACCACAACCGGATCCGTCGGGCCTTTGGCGCGGCTTTGCTCATCAATTTGTTTGGCCAGAAAACGATCCAGGTCAAAAATCAGCTGAAGCATTACTTTGAAACGCGTCTCGGTCATGTCGGCAGGCCGCACGCCTTCGACGGGAACGGTGGTCAAATATTCGGCGAGTTGGGTGGCAAGCATGGCTTCGGCCACGTGGTAATCGCTCCACACGGGGACTTGAAGAAGACCGCCATCGGGAGTGGTCTTGATAAAAGCGTCATCAATGATCCGCCTTGTTTCATTTCTTACATTGCTTGAGGCAATGGCCCCGTGCCGATATTCCATGAGCGCCCCTTGACGCCTCGCTAATTCTTCCATAAGTCTCTTCAGTTCTTTTTCGCTCACCTTATATTGCGTGGCAATCCAGGGAACCGTAACGTCTCCCCCCTGCAACGGCACGTGAAACTCCAGCCCGTCGGCGAACCGGTCCGCAAGATCAGGAAAGATAGCGGTCAATTCCCGAGCAACCCCTTGGATCTTGACTGGAACAATGGCGGCGGTGGCAGAATATTGCCTTTGAAATTCAGGCTCTGAAGTTGATTCTCCCACCAAAGCCGCGTCTTCGGGCACCTGAACCACTACGTTCACAAAAATCTGATCCACCCCGAATCTCTGACTCACCACAGCAATCACCGGCGCAGCCGCAGCGGCCTGCGGAGATGCGGCCTGAACCACGCGATTTGTGGGTTTGACAACTTTCTGATTGATCCCCAGCGCCACAGTCGGAACCCCTTGATCTAAAACTTTTCCTTTAACCCGCTGGGTCGGGATAACATGCCGGAAACCACCCAGGCGGAGATAATTCTCAAGCGCCTTGGGATCCGTGCCCGTTTTTTCCGTGGTGTCGATCAAAACATCCGGTGTGCCTTCAAGAGCAGGATAACGCGCCAGGTATTGCGCAAAATCATCGTAGATGAAAATTTTGTCATCGTTGATGCGCATCCACCAAGTCTGCAGGGCCTCGTCAAATCCGTAACTCACCTGATGAATTTCGTCCAGTTTGTGATAGGTATCGTTCTTGATAAGATTGACGAATTGGTCGATTTTTTTGGTGTTCACGCCGATCCAGGCCCTGACTTTGCTTTGTGTTTTTCCGGCATACTGGAAACGGATAATCTCTCTTGCCGTGTGGCCCGTGCCTACCACCACGATTTGATTCTTTTTGCCTTCCGGAAGCGTGGGATGCGTGTAAACCGGCATGGTGACTTTGCGGTCTGCGGGAGGATCTTTTTTCGCAAACTCTTTGGCAAGTGCTTTGAGGCTGATTTCGGCTTGCTGATATTTTTTGTCGACTTCGGCCTGGTATTTTTGCGCCCACTGCGTGCCGAATCCCCTCACCAGGGCGTAAACCGCAAGCAGGGTAATTATAGAAGCCGCAATGGCGGTATAAAGGAAAGCGCTTAACCCGAAGGCAAAGACAGCAACAAAAGCTCCTCCGGCCATCAACCCAAAAAGAACGGTTCCGAAAAGCGGAGACAAGGCAATGAGGGCTTTGCGAGTGGCTTCGCGCTCCAATTGTTCCACGGTGGCGGTGTAAAGCGCAATTCCCAAAGCGCTCACATCCGAAAAGCCGGCTTCATTGTCATAAAAAGACGGCACCTGGGCGTAACGGCCGTTGGTTGCGATATGCTGTTCATCCACGAGAGACGTGTAAATTTCACCAATCACTTCAGCGCTCACCACAGGGCTCTTAAGAACTTTCAAGATACCCTTCAGATAGGAATTCTCGGCCTTTTCAAGAACCGCGATGATTTCTGCTTTGGAACGGGACGCCATGAATTCGATCATAGCCAGAGTGACGGCTGCGGTGGGCACCGGAACACGGGCCGCCACGCCGACACTCACGCCCTTAAAATCTTCATCAACCTCAGCGATTTTTTTATCAGCTCCCGTCGTACTGAAAAGCAAATTGAACCACCCGGCCAGAGCGCGACGCGGATCCGAATGCGGGGTTTCATTATTTTGGTCACTGGTGTAGGCATGAACGGTCATCATGATGTAGCGGACAATTCCCAGGGCTTTGAGAGCGCTCAGGGGCGGTGCCAAACTATTGGTGGTGCAGGAGCAAAGGGAAATAAGTGCGGAAGACAAAATTCGTATACCCGAAGAACTGAATCCAAGCGCCATGGCCACCGCCAGCAGCGACCCGAAAAGAATCCACGACCAGCTAAAAAACCATCCGGCCAATAAAGAAAGCAGGGTGGCAACCATAGCCCCGCCCAAAGCAAGCCGGGCCGAGTAACGAATTTCCCACTTGCCGCTGTCGCGTTTGGGCAGTGTCCTCATCTTATCCTGATTAACGCCCACCAGAAGATCGAAGAAATCTTTATCCCCCGGGGCCGACAAGAAAACGGCTTCCACGCCGGTTCCCGCCATATGTTCCCTGGTCTGAGCGCCGGTTTTGCTTGACCCGGTCGCGTCATAGATAAATTCCACGCCGAATTCTTCCCAGCCGATTTTCGAACGGTCGTCGGGACGCCGGTCGATCACGCGCACTTTATCGTAACGGCCGATTCCAAAAATCCCGGCAATCAAACGCAAAGTCCAGTAGGCAAGGAATTGAAAAACGCCGAAACCTTGAACCTGAGTGGCTTCAAAACCCATATGAACGTCAATTTTTCTTTTGGTCTTCCCTTCCGCAGAAAGACGGTCTAAATGCGCGATATCATCGATTACTTTGGAAATTTTGGCACCCGTGGGAAGCCGGCCCAGAGCATCTCTCTTAGCTTGCGTGCGTTTCACATGAGCCGTGACTCCCTCCACCTTTTGCCACGGTTGCTCGAGATAATAATCCGCATCACGCAGCATTTCATAACCGGCCAGAGCTCTCCGGATGGCCGTCACAAAACGGCTCTGACCTCTTTGATTGTCAAACATCACAAAAAGACCTTTTTTATCGCGACCGAAGAAATAATTTACATTGGTGAGGTTTCCCTGCGCGGGATCATACCGCAGCTTCCGGATAGCGTTGACCCAAAGCCAGTGAAGCTGCTCGGCCTCAAGATCGCTGTCGCTCACGTGTCTGGGCGTGTTGATGACTGTGGTTCTTAACTGATGCTGACGCCCTTTGCCGTCACGGCCGCCGCCGAGAATCGACCGGACAAACATAGTTCCTGTTCGGCCCAGACCGTGGATTCCAAGATTACGGGGACGCGAAACTTCCGGTTCCTGAAATTCCGATTTGATGCGGTGGAGTATAAGTTCGCGATTGGCGGGAAGCAGTTTTCCCTCAATGGCACTCAAGAAAGCCCCGCCGGCCGTGGATTTAAAGGTCACCGCCGCCTGACGGCCTTTGATCAACAAAATGAGAGTTACAAGGCCCCCCAAGATGGCAGGGGCTATCAAACCGGTTTGAACACCGAAGAGAACGCTTGGGGTGCCCACGAGAGGAAGTAAAAGGGCGGCAACGAAAGCGGCCATCAAACCGTAGAACAAGGCTGGAGAAAACACCCTGATTCTAACTTTTTCAACCGCGGCTCCCGTATCCGACCCTCCGGTGCGGACATCTCCCCCGTTTCGTACAATCCAGTCAAAAGCCTTTACAATCGCGCCGTTGCCGGCGTTGAAACCGCGGTTGGCATCACTCACAGGACCGTTGTAGAAAATATTGGTGGGAGCTTTGAAAGATGCGAAAAGAAAACCGAGCAGAATTCCCGCAAGAATCACGGGAAGCCCGATCAGCCATGAAAGTCCGGCCAATAAGGACAACGCCAGACCTGCCGCAATGCCGATCAGCGCGATGCTTATTGAAAAATCAGGTTCAAAATGATAACTCAAAGCCTTCGAATATTTCTTTGCTGTCTTTGGCCCCACGTCCACCACCGATTCCCCCGACAAAATAAAATCTTCGGGAAGAACCATTTTCTGATTTCTATCCCTGGCGATTCGAAGGGCTTTTTTGACATCCTGAATAAGTTTGGTAATATCAACTTCTTTTTCGCCGATGTCCCTGCCGCTTTGTCTCAAAGTTTCCAAAGCATTGTCGACCAGCGACTCTTGAGACTGAAGCTTGGCGATAAGTTCAGGGCCTCCCAGCCAGGATTCCCACTTGCGCCACTCCTCATCCGTCTCCGCACGTTTGAGATCCAAAATAGCCCTGATAATAGGCAGGGCCGGGCCGCTGCCTACAATCCATGTACCGCCTTCAATCAATTTTTCTCCAAGAATCTTCTCAAGCAACGGCGCTTTCTCGCTTAGTTTCATCCCTCCGCCGAATACGAAAACTTCCAGCCGTGTCGGAACATTTTTCATCTCCGCTTCATGAAGCGGGCCCGCATATTTCGGGATATCCTGACTCACCGGGCCAAGCACGGAAGCATGGTCACGATGGGCAGAGCCCATTCCATTGAAGACGAAAACAACGTCTTCTTTTCCAATCCCTTCAACGCCCTCAAATTCATGAAGCCGGCGTCTCAACGCATCTCGGCGGGCGCGACCCGATCCGTCTTTATCCTTTTTGGCATCATACAACTCGAGATAATCAGGATCATTGTCCGGGAAAAGCCGCCGCGTATTTTCAAGAATGATCACGTCCCCCTGCCGGGCATTTTTTGCGTAGAGATCTCTTTCATCAAGGTTCCTTGCAAAGAAAACACGGGGCTCTTTGTAGAGAAAAACAGGATAAATGATAGCGAAAATAAAAACGAATGCGGCGATGAAGCTTGCGGCAAACCAAACAGGAACCGCGGCAAAGAAAAAGAGCCCTGCGCCCGCTGCCACTCCCAGAGCCGCAATGGACAAGGAATGCCATCTTTTAAAATCCGGCGCGAGATATTTTTTCCAGGTGTCCAGCGTGTAGACGTAACTGGGCAATTGCCCGTTCTCATCATAAAATTCGTTTCCGGGATCATTGTGCGTGAGGTATTGAATAAAGCCTGTTCCTTTTCTTAGGAGCAGCTTGATGGATTTGGCGTCAGCGCGTATCCGCGTGTCGTCATAAACCACCATATTGCCGGGAGCCGTGGCCGGCTTGGAGGAATCTTTGACCGTGGCCGAGACATTACCGTCTCCGCGGAAAGAAACGGCTTTGCCGCGCAATTCCGACTTGGGAGCTTGAGTCACGAGACGGAAAGGCAATTCATTTTCTTTCTTCAAGCGCAAAGTGTCTTTTACAAAATCTAAAACGGCAACGGCGGCTTTCGCGAACCGATACCAAAATTTTAGAACGACAAAGGTTATAATCGCCAGGGCAATGACAGCAACGGCTGAGTGAAGATAAGGAGACAGGGAAAGAAATTCCACCCAAAGCTCGTCTATTTTGTCAAAAGCAGCCTGGGGATAATCCGCCTGGCCCATGACATAACTGATCCAGCCTGTGGCTACATTCCATGAGGCCTGTCCATATTCGCCCAGTTTTGTAAAAATTTCAGCGGCCGCCTCAGGCCTTAGGCCCAAACTGGCTCCGGCTGCCGGCGCTGCTGCAGTGCCCAAGCTCGAGGCTTCGTGTTTGGAATTGCCTTCAAGAAGCCGCGGCAGCCACCACTCAAAAGAACGGTATTGCCCCACCGGCCGGGCCGAATCATCGCCGGCCGTTCTATGGGCGTCTTTATATCTCATAAAAAGTTCTATCTCGCGCCGGTCGCCATAGGACGGCTTCATGAAAGTTTGAACACCGTTCATGTACAGCCAATCCAGGGCCACATCAATAGGAATAATTTCGCGGAAATCAAATTTCCCGGACGCCGGATTTAATTTCACTTCAAAAGTGCGCGGACCGATGGTGATTTCTGCTTTTTCACCCGGCGCCATCTTACGGATGTTGGCCACCGTTGCCGTTATGTCAAAAACGGTTCCGGCAATATCCACTTGTGGCTGGGGTTCTTCCGGATTCACGGTAAACGGATTGACCTTGCGGCCAAAACGTTCGATCAAAGCCAGCAAACGCGGGTCGGAACGGTCTTCCGCCGTCACTTCATCCCCGGAGCGGATAGCCAAAAGCCGGTCGCTCATCACTAAAAGATCATCCGCAATCTGCGCTTCGAGAAAAGCCCGCATGGGATAAGGTTTATCCGCCTCCGTCTTTTTTCCCTGCGCCTCAGGTCCGAATTCTTTTTCATCCGCGTACGCGGTGGGATCGGGAAGCACGGCCGCGCCGGCCAGAGTTCTGGCAATGTATTCGCGGTGCGCATCCCCTAATTGAGAGACGAGAGGCTGCACCCTTAAAATCTGGGCTTCATAAATCAACTCGGGATCAATTTCAAGAACCATTCTTCCTGTTTTGGGATCTTTTTCCGTAAACCGGAATCCTTCAAGCACGCGGGAGAGGCGGTGAAAGAGTTCAATCAGCCGTGCCCCTGCCGTGATATCCCTCGGATCCGTTAGGGAAGTCAAGATACTCACCACGCTCGACTCGCCGATCAGATTTTGAGCAAGTGTGGTGTCGGCGGCAGCGCGGATGATTTGGGCCGATCCCATGAGCAGATCCAAAATCCGCGTGCGGAAAGTGGGTCGGTCCGGAAACGGACTGTAGCCGAAAAGCCGATTCAAAAAGGGCTGCAGGTTTTGCCGGTCGATCTCTAGACGGAGGGTCATGTTTTCCCCGACTTCGATATGCGAAAAAAGAACCGGGCCGCGAATACCGCGAATCAGGCCTTTCACCTCTTCGCCGGCTTGCTTATGATAAGCTGTAACTCTGGTTCTCAAATTTTCGAAGAATCGATTTTCAGCCTGCTCAGGCATGGTGTTCGTGAATTGCTGAATTTGGCCGCCGATTTCGGCCCAGGCCTGATTGGTTTGCAGAATAAAATTGTCATCATTGACTTGTCCGAGTTGGACCATAGTGCGGATGCCGGCACGGAAGGCCGCGATCCGGGCGGTGATCATCTGCTCAAATTGCTGAATCAAATCCGGATTGGAAAAAAGAGGGTTTCCCACAGGCACTTGCCCTTCCGGCATATGCGTGAGATATTCCTTCCTCCATTCGAGAAAGACGCGCTCGAAATCCCTTTCAAGAACATCCAGCCGCCGGTTGACGTTTTGCTCAAATTCTTCGCGGGGTTTCAAATCTTCGGAGGTCCTGGCCACGAGCCAGCTCATGAACTGGCCGGCCAGCTGCTGACGGATCGGCTGCCAGAATTCATAAGAAGCCAGGTGCTTCTGGTACCTTTCCGGCATCCCCGGCGTGCCGTCCAAATTGAAATCTCTATTCTGAGCCAAGCGGTCATTTTGTCTCAAACTGACGGCGCCGGGCAAGGTTTCATAGTCTCTATAGGTATCCCGTAAAATCGTATTTAGAAAGTCGCCCGCATTGGGCTGACCGTGCTGTTGAACCAGCAAGGGGGCATTCGGGCGCCGGGAAGCGGCAACTTCGGATTGAGTGTCTGGTTCCTGAGATCTGGCGCGGTTAATTCCCAGGAAACGGAAACGGATTTCTTCGTCAGGCAGGCGCACTTTCACTCTTTGAATAGAAGGCGCAAAGCCAAGCACAAGAGCCAAACCGGTCAAAACACCGGCCAAGACCCAGGACCAACCTAAAAATACGGCAAGCAAAGCAGACGCGCCAACCGCGGCCAGTGAGCCGGTGATCGCCGTGCGCCAGGAATAGCGAGTATTCCAGGCCCAATGAGTGTCTATGGTAAAACCTTCCGTTTTTCTGGCCAAATCTTTGGTCACAACGTTTTTGGAGACGTTTTCATCCGGATAAGTCAGAAAACGCAGGGCCCGGTAAGTAGTGCGCGTGATTTCACGGTTGGCCTGGCCGTAAGGTCCGTAAACCCATTCTTCGGGAAGATGCGATATGGCCACACTGCGTTTCCGCCAGCGATTGTAGGAATAAGTGCCTTCGATAAAATTAAAAATATTTTTTTTAGCTCTTTGCTCGGCCAGCGCAATATCTTCCCCGGGACGCTGCTCCTGATAAGTAGCGTTTTGTAAAATCCACTGCGCTTGAATTTCACCGTAAGTGGCTGGCAGAATGGATTGTAAAAGCCGCAGCAGGGCATTGGAAAAAAGGTTGTCGCCCCGGCCGGCCCATTGCACCATCTTGTTGGCAAAAGCCATTTTGAGTTTGGCACTCACGGCCGCAAAACGCGGGAAAGTTCTCTGCCGGAGGTCTCTTGCGGGATTCCAATCCCGTTTAGGCAAGGCGGCGAGTTCTGCCCCGGTGAGCTCGCGCCCGGTGACGGCCGGATCCTGAATATAAAAGGTATCGAGCAATTCGTGGGCCATGTAAACGCGCTGCAGGAAATATTTAAAGTAGGGCGCCATGTCAATGCTCATGATAAAGACCATTTTTTGTCCCTTTTGGGTGGCGTCCTTGCGGTAATAATCAATCGCGGCCACGGCGGCCCGCAAAATATCGACTAATTCTTCTTCGTCGGCAGGCGAGGCCTTCCCCTTGGTTTTCATATCCTGCATGATTCTTTTGAGGGTTTCTTCAATTTCAAGCGGGGTCGCATGGGTCTTAATCGCAGACACAGGCCGCGTGGTCATCATCCGGGCCTGAAGGCGATTATATTCTTCCGTCAAATTGATAAAGTCCACAGTGCGCGGCATGACCGGCTTGCCGTCCGCATCCGTGAAGGGCTTGATAACGTTAATGGCTGTTGGAACAATCGCCAGATAAAGGCCGGCCATCGCAAGGCCCGCCCAAAGCGGGGCAAACAAAGCGGCTGCCAAAGCCGCGGCCACGCCGAGAACATAGAAAGGCACAAAACCCAGCGCCTTTCTGGACCCGGCTAAATCTGCCATGAAAGAATGAAAAATCATAAAGGGAGACAGAATGGCCAAGAGAGAGAATACTCCGAGCCCGGTCAAAGCTAAGGCAAGAATTCCTGTCGCTGAAAATAAAAAGGCGGCTGTGATTGCAAGGCCAATGACTCCCAACCCGAAAAAAATCGAAGACCGCAGCAAAAGCTGATCGGTGTGATTGAAACGGTAATTCTGCCAGAGATAAGCGGCACGAACGCTCAATTTTTTCAACTCAAAACGCTGCCGGTTCAAAAATGGGCTATAACCCCGTTCGCGATCTTTGATTTGCTGGGTTTTGATATCTTCCCATTCCTGCTGGGTCTTGGCTTGCTGAAGGCGCCGGTTCCATTTTTCTTCGTTGCGCAAAGACACCTGGGCCCGGTGCCCTGTCCTTAAAACATACCGGTCCAGCAATCTCTTGACGTATTCCTGGGATTCTTCCCTTCTTTTCGCCGGAAGCCCCTCTCCCACCTTCTGGAATATTTCCAGATAGTAAAGGTCGGGAATTTCTTGAACCCTTTTGATCCAAGGATATTTTTTGGCAAGAACGGCTTTTTCTTCCTGGTCTTTCTCGGGATTAGGAACACTTTCCGAATGCCTGAGCATCCAGGTCGTATTGGTTCTTTCACGCACGCCCTCCAGAAAATAAATATCTGCCGGATTTTTGGTTTTGCCGGGATCCGTCAAATCCTGAATCAAAGCGGGAAGAACATCCGCGTAATAACCGGGCTCATCCGGAGAAATATAAATACCTTCCGGCCTGGGGCCCGTGGGTTTCAAATCATCGATAGTGGCCATTTTAGCGCCGAGACTTGCGGCGCTGACTTCATGCCGTCCCACCAATTCCTCCCGCGGGCCAACCGTAAAAAGCGGCTCATGTAAGGGTCCCCGCAAAGTTTTGAAAGGTTTCTCCTCTCCTTTGCCCGTGGCCCTGACCATTTCGTTATACTCCCGGATCAAACGGTTCTGCTCTGCGAGCAAGGCATTGGCAGAATCATAGCCCGTTAGCGTGGTGTACGGGCTTGCCACATTGCCGCTAAAGAAGGAAGCCAAAACCGCGGTTAAATCTTCGGGTTCGTAGACTAATTCCCGGCGGCCGCCCTCCACAAAAGATTCGTGCGTTTGGGCGCGGATCAAATCCCGGCCGGGGGTACCGTCAAATTTATTACGCCACCGGATGATGCCAAAAAACCGGAGCATGGCTTCCAGGCCTTCCCGGTTGCCGCTGATCATGGCCATATTCGCCAAAATGGTGGAAGCAAATCGCCGGTCGCTGGTGCGCACATCGTTGGTGAACGGAGGCCGGTATCCCATCGGAATGCTCATAGACTTTTCCAAATAACCGCGGATAAAACGCCGGGCCCATTCCAAACCGGCTGCTCCCCGGCCCGGATGCTCCAGGCCAAACTTTCTCCATTGGAAGGCCCAATCCATCTTGAGCTGAGTCTGCGGCAGGCTCATCCAGTAACGGTTCCCAAGCCCCCAAAAGACGGAATACCAATCGCCTTCCGCATTATGAAAACGGTTGAGAATAAAATCAGGGTCCCACAGGGCACGGATGGCATTGCGGGGCCGCGTCAAGGCATACCGGGTGATTTCATGATGACGGGCATCCCCAAGAATCGTAACGATTTCGCGAAGTTTCAATGCACCGGTTTTCGCATCGGCCGTAAGATAATAAGGTTTGCCGTTTAGATTATTAATTTCAATGCCCTGGACAGCAGGGCCATGTACATCATCACTTAAAGAATAGGAGACCTCGCCAGTTTTCGGATCCTGAAAATGATTCACAAAGATATCCAGGGACGAAGTAAAACCGGGCGCGGACAAAACAAGGTGCGTCTGTGTGTCGGGTAATCGCACATTGGGAATCCGGTTTACAACCTCATATTCCAAAGAAACGTTGTTGACGGTTAATTCTTGCCGAAATCCCTGCTGCCATGAACTTTCGGGAGCCGTTTCAACTTTTCTGTCTTTTTCTCCAGCAACTTGCAGGCCCATCTGCATGATGAAATCCATCTGGCGGTAAAAATCCACGGAATACCTTCCGTCTTCCCTTTCTGAATAGGCCCGGAGCTGGCCGGGAAGCGTGAGCCCGCGGTCAAAGTTACGCTTGAAATGAATGGCATGGGCTTCCGCTAATTTCGCAAAGTTGATATCGCCAGCGCGCATTTCCGCTACCATGTCCATGGAAACCGTCACGGTGAAAGCACCGCGCGGGCCGGACTTGCTGACTTCAAAGCCGCTTCCTAGCCAGTCCTGCATCATTTTGAAGAAGGCGTGAAAGCTTTCCGGTTTGGAAAAATCGATTTGACCGGGGTTCGGCTGCTGATTCGCCTCAAGAAACTCGAAAAGTTTATTTTGCAGGAATTTGACATCAAAATAGGCGCCGAGCGCATCCGTCCATTGTTTGAATTTTTGCAGAAAACGAGGCGTCTGTTCGGCTCTCTCTTCATCATCGAGGCCCTGATACCATTCAAAAGCATCTTTCATCCATTCGGGCCATTCAAAAGAAACGCTTAGGCCTCCGTCCGCAAGAAATTTGATGCCGGAAATACCCACATAATTGAGATTGTGGGTTTTGTCGCCCGTAAGGAGTTTGAACTGGGCATTTTGAAGATCCCAATCCACGTGTTTGGCCAGAAAACCGGCCAGCTCGCGCAAAATACCCGCTTTGAAATCCCCGAAGAAACGCTTTTGAATATCCCGCTCCACATCTTCGGCCGATACGTGCCAGCTATGCGCGGCCACCATTTCATTTTCATGGAAGCCGGAAACCCGGGCTTTTTCCCGCCGCAAAGCAGCCAGCTTGGCCTGCAATTCCCGAGCGCGATTGGCCAAATCAGTAGTTTGCTCCAAAGCCGTTCTCTTGGCTTGAATCTGCAAAATGATGGAAGGCTCATGGGCGTCCTGCCGGCGCGTTTCTTCTATTTCGAGCGCCAAAAGCTCATGTTGGAATTCGGCTTCCTGATCAACGGCAACGAGCAGGGGTTCCAGCTCGCGGTTGAGATCTCTTTCCATGGCCGCATATTGTTTCTCGATAAGAATTTGCTCTCCGTAGATCAAAGCCCCCTGGGGCAGGGCCGCGACCGTGGCGCGCAAAGCCTCGCCGGAACGGGTCGGAATATCTGAGACAATTTTGTAAACAACGGCATGATTGCCGCGCTCGTCCGACACAAATTCGGACTTAATCGGATCAGCAGGTTGGAGCGCCGAAGTCACGGCCGGCGGTTTGTGATCGCCCACAATGCCGTTCACGAGATTGATCAATCCCAGCACTTCATCGTCCGTCAAATTTTCGATTTCCGTCCGGTGCTCGGGGCTCCTGAAAAAGTAGAAAGCAAGTGCCTTGCGGTATTCCCCCGGATTGCCCATCAGCACTTCATCTTTAAGTAGAAAATCTTCAATGGTTTGATAAGGATCCTGGTCCGGAAAGTGATATTTGGCGTTGATAAAAAGCTGGGCCGTGAGACGGCGCGTTTTGTATTCATCCGAAAGGAGATTCATGAGCGGCAAAAGCACGCTCGCGCGGGCCTCAACGGTGTCCCGGATGATCCGTAACCCCAAGTCCGCCGAATCCCAATAGAGGGAATCAAGGGTCGGCTCGACCAAATCACGGCGTTTATCCACGGAGGCAGGCACATGCTCGAGCCCGTTTTTCGCCAAAGTCTTCTCTATCTCGCCCGGATTTTGAAGGTATCTTTTGACCCGCTGGACCAAGCCCCGGTGCAAAACCACCTTGATATGATGACGGTCGCCGTTATCTTCCAAAAGAATCTGTTCCGCGATCAAGGCGGCCTGGACTTCGTCCATCAATTCGTCAAATTCCCTGGACTCGCCCGTAAGAACGCGTTCGCTTTGATTAAGAGCGGGATTGAATTCCAGGCGCGGATCATTGACCTTGGCAATATAATGCGAATGATAAACCTTGGCCCAGCGGATGAGATCTGAATTAGGAAATTGCCGGTCAAAAAGCAGCAAAAAGTTCACGAATAATTTGGTGAGCCAGCGCATAAATTTGGATTCGCGGCCAAAGGGACGGTAGAAACCTCCCATCCTGGCGTGGCTGAAAAAAAGGTTCTGGGTAAGGATCTCTCTCCGGAGCATGAACCAGTCGGTGAGGGACGAGATATTCTTTTCGCCCGGGACAAAAGCCTTGCGCATGCTTTCCGGCACCTCTTTGGAATCCAGATACAGCCAATGGTAAAGGCTCCGGGTATAAGGGCCGCGGGAGCCCTTCACAATGGAATCATAAAGCTCCTGATAGTAGACGATGACATTGGAATCCCGGTTGGGCTCATCGGATAAATCTTTGAGGTCCGTTTTTTCCCGCTCACTCACATCTTCCCGGGTGACTCCCACCAGCTCAATCACATTCTGCCCCACGAGAACCGTGTCTTCTTTCTTCCGGGCATTCTGCAACGTTTTTCTTTCCAGCACGATCCGGTCGGCCTTTTCCCCGTCTTCGGCACGGCGCGCTTTTTCGATTTCCTGGGTCAGGGCTTGTTCTTTATCCAGACTGGTTTCATCAAAAGGCGCCACATCAAATCCCAGCGCCTTAATCGCACCCAGGAGAACTCTTTTGTCCGAAGGAGTTTCGAAGGTCTCCTCCTGATTGATGAGACCTTCCTGCCGGAAACGGGTAATTAATTCGGTGTAATTGGAAACGCCCAAAACAGGATGCCTTAAAATGGCGGCGAGCTGAACTTTCCAGTTTCCTCTGACCGGATCTTCCCTTAAAGCTTTCTCTGCCCGGCTTTCAAGAACATTCGTAAACACCTGGATACGGGTGAAATCAGCCAGGGATTCACCCGAATATTGCCGGGAAAGAGTTGCGGGCGCGAGAAGATAATAAAGCATGAAAAGCCCCAGGGAGGCGATGCCAAAAACCAGGGCCGTTTGAGATACAAGTACGATGACTTCGGCTGCCACGGTTAGAGAGAAAATGGCGATCACGGCCTGGGCTAAAAGCGCAGTGATGGCCATAGCGCCGCTCAATAATCCGGCAGGCAAAGAGGCGCGAGAAGCATGATAAATAAACCGGGGAGAAAAAAGGAAAGTGTCATACTTCACCATGCTCCGCGTATAAACAAGAAGCACGGCCAAAGCACCCAGCGCAGCGAAAAGAAAGTGAAACCCGAAAATAAAAGGAAGCGCCAAAATTCCACCGACAAGACCCAGAGTGAGCAGATGGATTATCCCCGCCCATGTGGCCGGCCGCGCAAAAAAACGGGTTCTATTCTGAAGAGTGCTCCAAAAATATTCCCAAAAAACATTTCCCACCGCCGGGGCCTTATCGGATTTGATTTGATCGTAATCCGGCACATGCTTCGGATTTTCCAGCACGCGGCGGGCTTCAAGAGGATTGTCCCAAAAATGCTGTACCAAATCGTAAAATTCCTCGTACACCCCCACGTGATCGCCGGTTTTGACCTCGGGATCCTCAAGCAGCTCAAGCGCCATCACCGCGGCCCGGTGGACTTCCAGCGGATGATGATCATTCACCTGCCGTGACCGGGCCGTCATGCGCGGCAGGGCGGGAAGAACGCGTCTTCTGTCACGGCTCCGGCGGATATAATCCGCATAAATAGGCTCGACATTGTCTATAAAATCCACTCCGATAAGCGCTTTTTGCTCAAAGAAAAATTCAGGGGCGATTGTGATTTCGGCATTATTTTCATCAAAACTAAGACCGTTCGTAACCGCGCCGAGAAACCGCAAAACCGTGGAAATCTTTTCGGCAATTTGCTTCCGGTTTTCATTATCATCGGGGCTTAAAAGAAAATCCTTGTCAACGCCGGGGATCAATCCGGCCCTGGCCACGCGCTCAAACGCTTTAAGCCCCAAGGTCTGCAAAAACTCGGGAAGAATGCCGGCCAGATCGTGAATATTTTCGAATTTGATATGGAGAACATTGTCCTGCCCCAAGCTGACGCGAAAAACTCTTTCATAACCGCCCCAAGTCAAGTGGATGTGCCGGTTGAGTTCTCCCGTTGCCGGGTCATGCGAGGTCTCGACTTTAAATCCGGGCAAGTGGGTGACCTTGTAAACGCCTCTTCCCTCCTCTTTGTTTAACAGCACGCGCACCACATCGTTTAGAAAATGGGCCACAAAAGGAAGCGAAATCTCTTTTTTCCTGGCGTACTCATTTTTTTCCTGCTCTGTCACCGCGCCGCCGGACATCAGGGGAACAAGACTGAGATCATGAATGCGGTGCTCCTTGGCCTGCACCTCTCTGGACAAAGGCATACGGGTGGTTAGACCCTCTTGAGTGACGAATTTGGCGGTTCCGGGGACAAGGGTTTCCTGAAGGACGCCATAAGCATCGCTTTCCCTTCCCCGGGTGATGGCATAGAGAGTCAAGGTTTTGTCCGTGCTTGCCAGACTGGCCTTGGCCGGCACGACGCCCGGCCTCACAATTTCCGTATCATCAATGGAAACTTCGTTCGGCTTCACATCAGAAATTTCAAACCACAACTTGCGCAGCCACACTTCCTCATGCTTCACGCCCTGGCTCTTGATATAGGAAACCTCCTGGGGCGTAAGAAAAAAGGCATTCGCGAGGGCATCGATTAATTTGTCTTCGGGAAAAGAACTGACATACTCGGCTAGATTTCTCTTGGCCAGACGTCTGTCAAAACGGGCCCGCGCCCGGGTCAAAACCTGCTGGATGACATACTCATCCCGGAGGGCGGTCACGGCAAAATCGCCCAAATCTTCGAGTTTCCGCAAACCGGCATTGATCCGCTCGGAAGGGATATAATCCTGCGCCAGCCCCGTTGCAATTTTCATTTTTTCGTTGAGCCGTGCCGCATAATCTTTGAGAACCTGCCAGCCCAAATTTTCGATCACGGGATACTCGGTGCCAAGTTGTTCCCCCTTGCTGGTCGCAATCTGGGCCTGCCGGCCATTTCTTCCCGTGAAAGCCGACCGCGCCAGTTTGCGGTTGGCGTGATAGTAAAGGCCGTGAATTTGATCCACGGTGGTGATAAGGACTGGGCGATTTTTGGCCTGAAGCCCTTTGGCGTTCAGCGCTTCCATGGCAAAAGCGGGCCGAGTGTCGTCAATGGTGTGATTTGGATCAAGTCCCAAAAATTGCCGCGCCCCGGCCCGATGCTGATAAAGATAAGGGTCGGAAAACGGCAGGAGGCGCACGGGAGACAAGCCGCCGTGGCGGAGCCATCCGAAGAGATAAAAAAGAATATTTTTAAAATAGCTGCGCTGGGCCTTATAAGCCACCACCTGGCCATGGCTGAAAAGCCCGTTCTGGGTTACTCTGCGGAGATCGGCCAACTCCCCGGCTGCGGCTTGAGGATAATGGGTTTTGTCAATACCATGCTCCTCCAGGACACCGTCCGTGAGCAGCACCTGCCTTCTTTCCCGCGAAAACTCCTGAAGATCGTCGGTTACTTCCCGAGCGCCAGGTTTGTAGGCCCGCACTTCCACTTCCACGCCATTGATGAGCTGGATATAAGAAAAAACGCGGTTACCTTCGATCCGGACATTGGGTTCCCCGGCGCCGCGTTTTCCGAGATTCCTGGTGATGGCATGGATTTGATTCGTGACCCGCATGAAGCGGCGCTTGCCCTGATCGGTTTTGATATCCAATTCAAGGAATTTGCGTATCCTTTTTATATAAGGAAAGCGGACATCCCGCTGGCTGATTTTGCCCCATAAAATGGTTCTTGCTTCTTCATATGGTTTGGAGGAAAAATTGGCCAATTCCTGTTCATAACCCGCCATATCCCGGGCCGCATAGCTTTCATCAATTCCCCGGTATAATTTGATGATAGCGGTCCGGAGCTGCCAATCCAAAAAGTATCTTGCTGTGAACCGTGCCGGCGGAAACAGAATTCCTCCCAACAGCAGGCCCCACCCCATGCCGCCGAAAATAATCCCGCCTGAAAAACCCCAAATCGAGAGAGGGCCGATAATCCCGAACCACAGCGCCAAAAGGAGGGCAAGCCCCAGGAAAGAAACGCTGAGCGCAATATATTTTGAAACAATAGAAAAACCGGCATACATTTCCCGTCGTCCGGGAGCCGGCTTTGGAGCGGGCGCGACCTCAGCAGCTTCTTCTGCTGGAACGGTCTCTTTGTGAGCGGCGATTTCCGCCAATTTTTGATCGCCCCGGGTTTTTATGGCCTCGTAGGCCGCGGACGGGATTTCATAAAATTCCAGTTTGGCATGGATGCGGTAGAGTTTCATGGGACCCGCAGCAATGACCCGCTCGGTCGGCAAATGAGGCAGGGCCTTCCCGAGATCCACAGGTTGCAGCCCTGCGGCATCCAGCTCGGCATCGTAGGGATCTTCCACTTTGCTGGCTTTTTCCAAATCAGCAATACGGATAAGAATTTTTTTTGCGGGATCGGCGGACGATGGGCCCACCGCATAAACCACGGCATCTTTCACAAAAAAAGTATTTTCAACCTGCGCGGGGCGAAGCGTGCCATTGGCTGCTAAGTAAGCGTCAAACCGTTGCAACGCCGCCGCAATTTCAGCATCGCTGTACTCTCCCGAAGAGCGGAGGACTTTTTCATATTCTGACTTCCAACTCTCAATAATTTCCGGAAGCTTACTATTGAAGCCAGCGGGCGTTAATTGCCTTCTTATTTCATTTTCGACAAAAGAACCGAGCGAAGCGGCCATGGCCGTAACATTTTCAGCCGCACGGCGTACGGCCTGAGGTTTTCCGCTTACGATGGAAAAAACGCCACGTTTCAGACTTCCGGCAAACGGAATCGTATTGGCATCCACGCCATTAGCGGAGAGCACGGTCACCCTCTGCGTTCCGTCCCATGGTCTCCGGAAATCCGCAGTGTCCTTCGCTTGAGGAAGAGACGGCGCGTATTGAAGAAGCACGGGTTTAGCATCGCCATCCGGAGGAATTAGAAAATATACGGGTTTAGCATCCCATACAGTTTTGAAATTCCCCGGAAGAGTACGAGTCAGCGTCCGGGTTTCATCCGCTTGGTCTTTAATGGATTTATCATCGGCCGCACGCGCCGCAAGATTTTCCTGCCATTGGGAAACAGTTCCGGCAAGATAGGTGTTGGCCGCATCGGTCATTTGCGCTGCAGAAAATTTTGTCTCAGTGAGCGGGGCTAACACGCTATCAAGACCTGTATAAATCATGGTCCCAGCCGCCGCGGCGCGAAAGGCTTTATTGGGAAGCTCGGATTCCAGCGCGATCTGGGAATTCTCGGGCTGGAGGTCTTTTTTCCAGCCGTCAATCACCTTGTCCCAGCGCGTGGGCCTTTCCAGCATTCTGTCCAGATAGGGATTGTAAATTTCCGGGTGATTGATTTTCGGCACAATGTTTACATAGCGCACGCCGCGCTTTTCAAAATAATCCTGGACCCCGCCCGCGTGAAAACCGCCGATGACCATGGCACCGGTTTCGATTTTTTGCTTCTTCATTTGTTTCAGCATGCGCGAGGCAAGAATTTCGTCTCTTTTGACCGCCATGCGGTAAAAATCATCCGCTAGGGACAGGGTCTTCTCAAGCCGTTTAAAGTCAAGATTCAATGAAGAATAATGAAGACCGTATTTTTTTTCTTTTTCCTTAATCCAGATCAGTAGTTTTTTAAAATCCGCATCTTTTTTAAGCTCGCGGTATTCCGCCATGCGGTAACCCGGCAATTCAAGCCCCAGCAATTCATGAAGCAGGCGGACCAGTGAGGACATCCGGTCTAGATATCTTTCCTCGTCATTTTGGAAGAGAACTTCTTTGATGGCCTTCTCACATGCCGAAATTTCGTTGAACAGGCGGCGGTGATTGATTTGGCGGGTAAGGCTCAAATATTCAAGGTAACGGCGTAGCTCGGGATAAGACTCGACGGAAAGATGATGCTGTAGGATCAACTCTTCAACACGGCTCAGAAAGGCCTTGGAAAACCATTCTTCTTTTTTGGCTTCGCCGGAAAACACCGAAGCGTTTTTATGGATAAAATCCTCGAGCTCGACGCGGACGGCTGTAAAATTCAGCTCTTTTTCCAGGATTTGAGCATGTTTCAGATTTTTGAGAGCCGGGTAATCGCCGCTCATGGCAAGTTTGCCTGCCCGGTCGAGCAGAAAATCGACGTATTCCTGGAGGTGGGAAGGCTCCTGCCCGAGTTCTTCGCGGGTGCGGACAAACTCCCGAAGCTCGGCGTTGTAAAGCTTTTCGCCGATACGGGCAAGGGCTTTCTGAACCGGTTCGACTTTTAATCCCTGAATTTCCCGGGCTTCTGAAATTTTGCGGAAAAGGTCGCGATTCTTACGGTAAACCTCGAGGTCTTCCAGCCCATAGAGTTGGACCTTGAGATCATCCCCGATCACCTGCGCTTCCGCGCCGGATAATTTTCCCTGAAGCAGATAAAATTCCGCGGTGCGGCGGCGGGCCTCTTGATCCGGAAAAGCGGCCAGCATGTCATGCGGCAGCCGGCCTTCAGCGCCTTCTACGCCATAGAGGGACAATCCATACTTACTGTTCAAATGTTTGAGAATCAAACCGATGTGATGCTGGGCTTCGACATTGCCATGGGCATCTTGAATGCAGATAACCAGGGGGCCGGATCCGTTATTTTGGGCAATCACTTCTCCCAGCTCTTCGGGGATTTCAACCCAAGGCGCAGGACGGAGGTTTCCGGTAAAACCTGAAGGCGTAACAACGGATTGAGGAATGGCGGGGGCTGCGGCGCCTAAGACATCCGTGATAGAGAAGGTAAAAACTAAAAGAGCGGCAATCCCTTTTTTTATGTGTTTTGACCGAAACACGAGTAAAGAGCTCCCTTCCTGAAATTGTCCTATTTACGAATTCGCTTCATTTAGAGTGTCATGAAACTTGAATAAAATATACCCCAATAAGTACAATTTGTCAAATATTTTTTTAATTCTATAACTTATTTATTTACAATATGTTACATAAATTAAGTTAATTTATTAAGATTATCTTAATAATGTATATTAATTAAGTACAGGAAAACTATTTAAGGAGGAGGCTCTCTCGGGAGGAAAATTAAACGGTTTGGGGAGAACTAAAAAGGCGTAAAAAAAATCCCAACCCGCCTTCCTGGGCACGCAAATCCGTAAGCGCGTGATAGGAGGCCTCGGCAAAGAGGTCACGAACCAGGTGGGAGCTGATCCTGTGGAGATAGCCTTTGGCAAAACCAATGGCCGGGCGGCCGGGTAGCGGATTTTCAGAAACAAAGGAAATGAACAGGACAAAATACCGTTTGGGTTGGGCCAGAACTTGCTGATAACTGATGTGCTGGTCGCCTGTTCCCTGCATCACCCAGACAATTCCCTTCTCCAGCAGACGATCCCGCCACTCATGGAATTGAAGGCCTTCTATATAAAGAAAAGGCACCAGCTTCCTTCCTTCGCTTTCAGCCAAGCGGATAGCTTGATCAAGCCGTTGTTTTAAATCCGTGACAGATGTCAGGCCGGCTTCTTTTTTGATACGGGCATACTCTCTGAAAATTGCGCCGGGAGTTTTTGTCTCCTCTTCCTGCAAAGTCTTAAGTCTTTTTTCAAGAAGCCCTTTGCCCAGCTCGACATAAGGCTGGCGAAGAAACAGGTTTTGCTGGACAATTTTTGTGGCCGGACAGTCCAGATTGTTCAAATCCGCATCTTGAGCCTTGAAGCCGGCCTCATGCAAGGCCCGGGCCATGAGGCGGGTTCCGGCTGTGTTGGTCAGGCCGTAAAAGGTGGTGAAAAGCCCGGCAAAAGCCAGGGCGATTTCCTGCCTGTTGAGTTTGCGGAAGTCCCCGATTTTCATGTCCGTGAGTTTAATGACAAGACTTTTCGGCTTTTGGCAATATTTTTCCGCCAGGGGCCATTCGCTTTCCCGGACCGTGACTAGATTTGCAAAGCCCTTCTGCCATATGCTTTCATTGAAATTCTGCTCCATCGCCTTGCCGAACCAGAAAAGATAATCAGGCACCAGAAGCGTAATATCCGTGATTCCTTCATCCAGAATTTTATGCGCCAGCTGATGGCCCGGATGTTTCCCCTCACGGACTTCCCGGATTCCCTGCTCCCTGGCTTTCCAATAGGCTTCAGCGTCCAGATCAAAAAAAGCGAGAAAAGTCATCATATGCAGGTCGCCGGTCCAGCGGCCGCCCACATTGTCGAACATGGCACCAAAGCCGGGCGCATCCTCACCCAGTTCTTTATCCAGCCCCGAATTTCTGACAAAAGCCGATAAACGGCTTTGTTCAGGCCTGTCCGTGGTCTCAAAAAACATATTCCCCAGGACTTTCCCAAAAATAATATGAAGCTGGGACGTGGGAAGAAAACTCCCGCTTTCGATTTTAAAAAGATCCTTGCCAGCACGCTCTTGACCGCCCGCGAAATTAATTTCATGAAGCACCTCAAGAACCTGATCTGCGAAACGGGCTCCATCCAGTCCTTCCTTTTCTGCCGCATGCTTGAGAAGGATATAAAAAATATCTACGAAAATCAGCATGGTCTCATCCGTAGAGCCCGACTTTGAGCTTGGAATCACCGCGATCTGGTCCCAGTCCGCGTCGATTTCTCCAAGGACACGGCTCATAGCCGCCTCAAAATCTTTACCGAGTTCATATTCGCCGGCAATTTTGGCCTCACTCTTTTCATAGCTCGCTTCAAACCCGTCAGCAATGGCCTGAAACGGGGTATGCTGGCCGCCTATGCCGGGCTTGATCACGTACCGGATAGGCTTGCCGGTCCTTTGCGCGCGGCGCTTAAAAAATATCTTCATTTTCCCGACGGTTTCCATGAATACTTTTTTACCCGTCTCATCCCCTGCCGCATTCTTCACGTAATATCCCTGCGTTCCTTTAAACGCATGGGATCCGTCAATGGCCGCGCCTTCAGGTACTCCGTACCCATCCTGCTGATATCCTCCTTTGAGAAAGCGTGCGGCCATGGTTGGATTGCCCGCATCCAGCGGGGCGCAAAGTTTTTCAGCAAGAATAGCGGCCTCTTTTTTTTCCGTCATGCGAGTCTCGCCAAATTAACCGCCGTGCGCAGAGCGGCGGTCATGGAGCTGGCATCCGCTTTATTGCGGCCGGCCAGGTCAAAGGCCGTGCCGTGATCCGGAGAGGTTCTTATAAAGGGAAGGCCGATGGTAAGATTGACGGCCTTGTCAAAGGCCACTGCCTTAAGCGGCGCAAGGCCCTGGTCATGGTACATGAAAACCGCGGCATCATACCCGGCCCGACCCGCCTCGTAAAACAGTGTGTCTCCGGGAAAGGGCCCATCCGCCGCAATTCCTTTTCGCCGCGCAGAACGGATGGCCGGAAGGATTTTTTTACTTTCTTCTTCTCCAAATTCACTCCCGTGCGGATTCAAAGCGGAAACCGCGATCCGCGGTTTTTTAATTTTGTAAAACTTTTTGAGAAACCGGTCGGTCAATTGGATCTTGATTTCAATATCCCGCCGTGTGAGGGTCCTACTCACCGCACTCAAGGGTTTATGCACAGTCACAAGCGTTATCTTGATCGGCCCACCGTCAAACATCATTGCCACGTCCCGTGTCTTTGAAACCCCAGCCAAATATTCCGTATGCCCCACAAATCCCTCATCCACTAGTCTCATGGCTTCCTTATGAACAGGCGCCGTAACCAAGCCATCAACCAGACCACAGGCAGCGAGATAAGCGCCGACACGCAGGGAGGCATAGGCAAGAAAGGCATTATTCCGTGAAATTTCTCCCACTGCATAGGAAGACGGAACCACTCTTAAAGGAATCCGGCCGGGAAAGGCTGTGAGAATCGGCGGGAGAGCGGTTTCAAGGTCCAGAATATAAATCCGGCCCGTCCGCAGTTGTTTGCGGTCCAAAAGAAGAATAGTTTCAAGGGAAAGCCGCGGTTTGAGCTTTTGATTCCAGAATTCGTAAATCGCAGGTGGACCTATCAGAATAAAGCAGGTTTTTTGGAAAAGTTTTTCTTTGGCAAGCCGGCCCAGGGCCTTGACCGTGACTTCCGGGCCGATGCCGCCCGGATCCCCCAGCGTCACGGCAATCAAGGGAAAGCTCGAGGCAGGCATTACTGCGGATTACCGGATGGAAATGTAGGCATTCTTTTTAAGCTCGCTCATCCATTCTTTGAACTGACGGCGGCTTTTCCTGCGAAAAACCTCGTCATGGATGGCGTCTCGAACTTCATCAAGGGGTTGGCTTTTCTTGGCCATTTTTTCTTCCACCTTGAAAATATGATAACCTACCGCAGTATCGATAACTGGGGAGCATTCCCCGGCCTTTAAGCTGAAAAGAACATTATCAATGGCATCCACAAGATCGCCCCGGCGAACCACCCCAAGTTCCCCGCCTTCCGCGGCTTTGGTATCCTCGGAAAACTGCCTGGCCAGAGCTTCAAAGGGCTCCCCGGCATAAAGCCGCCTTAACATATCGTCGGCCTTGGTTTTGGCCGCGGCATCCGCTTCCGCTTTCTTGGCCGGATCCGTGGACTTTTTGATCGTAATAGTTCTCACCCTGACCCTTTCCTCTTGCGTGAATTGCTTGAGGTGGTGGCGGTAAAAATTTTCAATATCCTTAGGGGTGACCATGATTTTGCTACGGATTTGGTATTGCTGCAGCTTGCGGATTGCGATCTGCTCCCGGTACCTTTCCCTGAGTTTTGAGACTGCAAGCCCCTGCCTGGCGAGAAGCGCCTGGAAATCCTCCTCCTTTGGGAAACGCGCCTTGAACTCCTCAAAACGCTCCGTGATCTCTTCCTCCGTCACCTGAACTTTAAGGCGCTTAGATTCCTGATACACTAGTCTATCCTCAATCATTTGATTCAAAAGTTTCTGTCTGGTCTCATTCATCTTCACCATCAAAGCTTGGCCGGAAAATTCCTTTTTATACTGCTCATAAATAGGACCCAAAAGAATATCCAGCTCGCTCTGGGTGATAATCTCGTCATTCACCACCGCCGCCACCTTGTCCAGCACCTCGGCGGAATAAGCGGCATCCGCAAAAAGCAGGCACCCTAAAGCAAAAGTACAAATAAACCGGTTTGTTTTCATAGGTGTAAATTCTATCCGCTGCCCTTTCCGCCCGCAAGCACTAAAATATTCGCGTAAGAAAAAGTTTGCTCCGCTACGCTGTTTGTTGGAGAAATCTCCTTGCATACGGCGCTCAAATGCTCCGGCTCTGGCAAAGACTATCGCCGGCTCCGGCGAGGAGACCTCCGTCGTCCTGCCTTCGGCAGGCTCCGGTTTCCTCCGCCTTAGCCGGCTAAGTTTTTCACAGAGCCTTCGCAATTCGCGCCTCCATGCAAGGAAATTTCTCTGGCATTCAGCCGCAATCATTGGCTTGTTGGAGCGAAAAAAATTTTGGGGCGAGCTGTAAGAAAACAGTTGCGCGACGCGAATCGCGAAGGATTCGTGAAAGACTTGGGCGAATCTCGCAGGGGTATCGGTGCTGCTGCAATACGCCGACACCGAGGGGCCCCGAGAAGTGAGCCCTTAGTTCTTTCCGAATCCGGAGCGTTTGAGCGGAGCACAACTGTTTTCTATACTTTCATCCTTTTTTCTCTTCTTCGATGGATTGGCGGAGGAGGCGGCAGTAAAGGTCAAAGCCGATCTGATAAATGAACCCGCTTTGCTGCTCGCCCAGAATATTGCCCGCCCCGCGGATTTCAAGATCCTCCATGGAAATTTTAAATCCTGCCCCCAGCTCCGTGAAACGCTCCAGTGCCCGTATCCTTTTTCCGGCCTCGCCCGCCATGACGAAATCCTTGGGCAGGATAAAATAAGCATACGCCTGCCTCTGGGCAAACCGGCCGACCCTTCCCCTGAGCTGATAAAGATCTGCCAGTCCAAAAGTGTCTGCCCGGTGGACCATGATGGTGTTCACATTGGGAATGTCCAGGCCGGATTCAATGATATTGGTCGAGATCAGACAATCAATTTGGCCGCGGATGAAGTTTTTCATGATCTCCTCAAGAAGATGCGGGGCAATCCGGCCATGCGCCACGGCATAGCGGACCTCCGGCAGAATGGCCTGCAATTTTTTGTGAATCTTCTCAATGCTTTCAATGCGGTTGTGCACAAAATAAATCTGTCCCTGGCGGCTAATTTCGCGCTCCATGGCCGCTTTAATGATCTTCTCGTCAAATTCAATGATCTCGGTCTCGACCGGCACCCGTCCTTGGGGCGGCGTGGAGATAATCGACATGTCGCGGGCACCGAGAAGCGACATGTAAAGGGTTCTGGGAATCGGGGTTGCCGTCAGGGTAAGCACGTCCACCATCTCCCGCAATTGTTTGAGCTTTTCCTTGTGACGCACGCCAAAACGCTGCTCCTCATCAATCACCACCAGACCAAGATCACGGAATTCGATATCACGTGACAAAAGGCGGTGGGTTCCGATCGCGATATCCACGCTGCCCTGTTTCAGCCCTTCCACGATCTCTTTCTGTTCCTTTTTGGACTTGAATCTCGAAAGAACTTCCACGCGCACGGGAAAACTTCGGACTCTTTCCAAAAGAGTCAAGTAATGCTGTTCAGCCAAAATCGTGGTCGGCACCAGAAAAGCCACCTGCTTGTTATCCATCACGGCCTTAAATGCGGCCCGCATAGCCACTTCGGTTTTGCCATAGCCCACATCGCCGCACAAAAGCCTGTCCATGGGGCTGGGTTTTTCCATGTCTGCCTTCACTTCTATGGTGGCGCGCAACTGATCGGCAGTTTCCTCATAAGGAAATTCGTCCTCAAATTTTTTCTGCCATTCCGTATCCGCCTTGTACTGAAACCCGGCCTTAAGATTCCTCTTGGCCTGAAGCTTGAGCATGTCCTTAGCCACGCCCCGCACCGCAAGCCGGGCTTTTTCCTTCATCCTCACCCAATCGCGGCTGTGCAGCTTGGTCAGCTTGGGCTTCTTGCCGTCAAGACCGAGGTACCGTTCAATCAATTTGGGGCCGCTGGCCTCCACATAGAGGATTTCTCCATCGGCATATTCGATGGCATAATGCCGTTTCCAGTCACCCTTGACCTTCAGCCGCTTGAATCCGAGAAAATGCCCCACCCCATAATCCAGATGCACCACAAAATCGCCTTCCTTGATATCAAAAAAGCTTTCCACCGGCTGGATTTTGCGCAACGCCCTTTCGTAAGCGGGCATTTTCCTTTGAAAGGTGTCGCTGAGAGGAAGAATGGTGACCTCGGCAAAAGTAGTGATGGATGCGCCGGTCTCCAGGGAAAAGTCATGAATAGACTCGATTTCATCCAGATGAAATGTCAAGCGGACCGGGCTCTGGTAAGTGAGGGGGTAAATGTCAACAACGTTGCCGCGCTCGGAAAAATCACCCGGCCTTGAGACAAAATGCTGACGGCGGTAGTGAAGGGTTTCGAGTTCCTGAATCAGGGCTTCTTTATCGAGAATCTGCCCAGTATGAAATTTTTTAAGGTTCACATCAGCGGGAATTCACAAACTCCAGAATACGCGTCACACCCTTTATTATATTATCTTCGGATGTGGCAAAACTTAATCGGATGTGCTGGTCCGAGCCAAACGCCAGACCAGGAACCACGGCCACTTTTTTCTCTTCGAGCAACCGCTCGCAAAAGGGAACAGATTTCAGGCCCGTCTTTTGGATATTCACGAAAAGGTAAAAAGCACCCTGCGCCTTGAAAGGGAGGAGTTTCGGGCTCTTCGCCATTTCTTTAAAAATAAGATCACGCCTTTTCTCAAAAAGGGCCCGGATTTTTTCAATCTCGTTTTTGTCCTCCAACCGGAGAGCGGCTTCTGCGCCGGACTGCGCAAACGAAGTCGGATTGGAAGTGGAGTGACTCTGAAGGCCGGCCACGGCCTGGGCGATTTCTTTTTCGCATGCAAGATAGCCAATCCGCCATCCGGTCATGGCGTAGGTCTTGCTGTGGCCGTTGACGGTCATGGTCAAACGCTTGGTTTCGTCGTCCGTCGAAGCAATAGAAAAATGCTTCCGGCTGTCAAAAAGAAGTTTTTCGTAAATTTCATCGCTAATCACAAGAAGCTGATGCTCCTTCACCAGAATACTCAAAGCCCTGAGTTCCTCCTCCGTGTAAACCGCCCCCGTGGGATTTGAAGGAGAATTGAGAATTAAGACTTTGCTCTGCGGGGTGATGGCTTTTTTGAGTGTGGTAGGCGTGAGCTTGAATTCCGTCTCTTCAGTGGTGGGAATAAAAACAGATTTTCCGCCGGCCAGACTGACCATCTCCGGATAACTCAGCCAATAAGGCGAAGGAATCAAAACTTCATCGCCTTCTTCGACCAGCACCTGGATCAAATTGTAAATGGAGTGCTTGGCCCCGCAGGAAACCACGATTTCTTCAGGGGAATACTCAAGCCGGTTGTCGCGTTTTAATTTCTCGGCAATGGCCTTGCGAAGTTCCACCGTGCCCTGGGCAGGCGTGTACTTGGTGACCCCTTTTCTCAGGGCTTCATGGGCCGCGTCTTTAATATACGCCGGCGTGTCAAAATCGGGCTCCCCCGCGCCAAAGGAAATAACATCCAGGCCTTCGGCCTTGAGTTTTTTGGCCTTGGCTTCAATGGCCAGAGTGGCCGAAGGGGTTAATTGGGAAACGCGCTTGGCAAGATGAAAGGGCGCGGCCTGCTTCACGGTCAATCTCCGGTGAGGAATTTTCTGAGGTTGCCCAGGAAACCGCCTTTTTTCGGCTCTTCCTGGCCTTGTTCCTTTTTCTCTTCCGCCGGTTCCGAAGGTTCCTTTTCAGACGCGGATTCTTTTTTTGAAACTTTTTCCTGTTTGGGCGCCTTTTGGGGTTTTCCCGGCTTGGAAACTTTCTCGGTTTCGGGCTTTTCGGCCTTCTTTTTCTTGGGCTTTTTCTCTTTCGCTTCTTCAGCCGGCTTTTCAATCACTTTGGTGAACTCGAGCAATGCCATCTGGGCTCCGTCGCCCGGCCGGAAATTATGCCGTAACACCCGGGTGTACCCGCCATTCTGCTCCTTAAAAAGCGGGGCAATCTCTTCCATCAGTTTTTTGGCCGTCGGAGGCGAGGACAATTTGGAAATCAGCACCCGGCGCGCATGAAGTCCGCCCCGCTTGGCAATGGTCACCATTTTTTCCGCAAATTTCCCGGCTTCCTTGGCGCGCGGATACGTGGTGCGGATCCGGCTGTTCTCAACCAGCCCGATCACCAAATTACGGAGCAGCGCCCGGCGGTGCTCCGTCACCAGTCCTAATCTTCGTCTCAATCTCCTATGCCACATAGTGTTTCTCCGCGAAATCCTTTACTGGGAGTCCGCATCCCCTTCTGCCGACCGGGAGGCCTCAAGCTGCGCTCCTTCCTCGCCCGCTTTCTTTTTTTTAAGTCTGGATTCCACATCCATGCCCAGCGCCAATCCCATGCTGGTGAGGATGCCTTGAATCTCAGCCAAGGATTTTTTACCAAAATTTTTGTATTTGAGCATCTGCGACTCGGTCTTGCGCACCAGATCCCCGATGGTCCGGATGCTGGCTGCCGAGAGGCAGTTGGCGCTTCTGACCGAGAGCTCAAGTTCGGAAATGGGCTTGTTGATCATCTCCAGGAACTCCTTGTCCTCACCCTCTTCCTCTTCCTCCTCTTCCGGAATTTCGCCGTAATTGACAAAAATATCCAGATGCCTTTGCAAAATATTCGAGGCGTAGAGCATGGCATCCTCGGGTGTGATTGCGGCATTGGTCCAGACCTCAAGAATCAGACGGTCATAGTCCGTCATCTGGCCCACGCGGGTTTCCTCCACATAATAGTTCACCTTGCTGACCGGAGAAAACGCGGAATCAATCGGAATCACGCCAATCGGGCTGTCTTCCTGCTTGTTTCTCTCAGCCGGGACATACCCCCGGCCGCGCGCTACTTCCATTTCCATGAAGAAGCGGACGTCCTTGGTCAGCGTGGCAATGTGCATATCCGGGTTGATCACCTCGACGGTCTCATCCGCCAAGATATCCTTGGCCGTGACAGGGCCCTTGCGCTTCACGTCAATCGTGATTTTTTTGGGCCCTTTTCCGTGATAACGCAAAATCAGCTTTTTGATACTGAGTACAATCTGGGGCACATCCTCTAAAACCCCGTCCAGTGAGGAAAATTCATGCAGCGCGCCTTCGATGCGAATATTGGCCACCGCCGCTCCCTCAATGGATGATAAAAGAACGCGTCGCAGCGAATTTCCTATCGTCGTTCCAAACCCCCGCTCAAACGGTTCCGCAACAAATTTACCGTAAGTGGGCGTGAGGGTTGCGCTGTCGCACTCAAGCCGTTTCGGCATTTCAAATGTTTTCCATCGAATCCCCATCGTCAGCCCTCCAATCGGTAAGATTACTTTGAATATAATTCAACAATCATGGACTCTTCCACCGGCAGGCCCGCATCCGCTTTACCTGGATGGCGCACCACCGTGGCTTTTAACGTGTCCTTATCCAGCGAAAGCCACTCCGGAAGCGGCCTGTCCTTCAAAAGCTCCAGAGTGTCCTTCACGCGTTTTTGTACCTTTTCCTTTTTGGAAACCTCAATCGTATCGCCCGGCTTCACCTGGCATGAAGGCACATCCACCTTTCGGCCGTTGACATAGACATGGCCATGGTTCACAAATTGCCTGCCTTCCCGGCGGGAAGCCACAAAAAGCAGCCGGTACATCACATTGTCAAGCCGCTGTTCAAGAATCTGAATTAAATTCTCACCCGTCACGCCCTTTTTCTGCGCGGCGCGCTTAAACACCACTCTGAACTGTTCCTCAAACATCCCGAACATCCTTTTCATCTTTTGCTTTTCGCGAAGCTGGATGCCGTAATCCGAAATTTTATGGCGGCTGTGCCCGTGCTGGCCAGGCGCAAAATTCCTCTTCTCAATCGCGCATTTTGCCGTCATGCAGCGGGTGCCTTTCAAAAACAGCTTAATGCCTTCACGCCGGCACTGCCTGCAGCTTGGACCTACATATCGTCCCATGATTAAACCCTCCGCCTTTTGGGTGGGCGGCAGCCATTATGCGGAATCGGTGTCACATCAATAATGGCGTTGATCTGAAGCCCTGCGGCCTGAAGCGCGCGAATCGCGGATTCGCGGCCCGACCCCGGACCCTTGATGTAGACCTCCACTTCCTTGACTCCCTGCTCCAATGCCTTTTTCGCGGCATGATCCGCCGCAATCTGCGCGGCAAAAGGGGTCGACTTTTTGGATCCCTTAAAACCCGCGGAGCCGGAAGTTGCCCAGCAGATCACATTGCCCTGCTCGTCCGTGATACTGACAATCGTGTTGTTGAAGGTCGCCTGAATATGGGCCACTCCTTTGGAAACTCCCCGGATTTTTTTTACTTTTTTTGCCACGTTATTTTAAGTTCCTCTCTTTTTAGTTTTTAAAATCAAGCCCCACCGTTTATGACGGCGATGGCGCCTTCTTGTTAATCTTAGCGCCCACAAGTTTGCGCGGCCCCTTTCGCGTCCTGGCATTGGTATGACTCCTCTGCCCGCGCACCGGAAGCCCCTTGATATGGCGGGTGCCCCGGTAACATTTAATATCCATCAGCCGCTTGATGCTCTGCTGAAATTCGCGTCGGAGATCGCCCTCCACCTTGTAATTCTTCTGGATCACGCCGCTGATCGCGGCTACTTCCTGGTCCGTAAGATCTTTGGCCCGCTTGTCCGGACTCACCTTGACTTCTTCAAGAATTTTATTGGAAAGAACACGTCCGATTCCAAAAATATACGTCAGCGCTATTTCTATTCTTTTTTCTCTGGGAATATCGATTCCCATAATTCTAGGCATAAGCTTATCCCTGTCTCTGTTTGTGTTTCGGATTGGAACAGATAATATAAATATTTCGCTTCCTTCTCACGACTTTGCAGTGTTCGCAAATTCTCTTGATCGAGCTTCTGACTTTCATCTATTTTACCTATTTCACCCTAAAAGTGATTCTTCCTCGCGTAAGGTCATAAGGGGAAAGCTCCACCTTGACCCTGTCGCCCGGAAGAATCCGGATATAATGAATACGCATTTTTCCAGAAATATGGGCCAGCACTTTATGCCCGTTATCAAGTTCCACCCGGAACATGGCGTTGGGAAGAGGCTCCACCACGACCCCCTCCACCTCAATAGCATCTTCCTTCGGCATTAAACCGATTCCTCCGAAAAGGTTAAAAGCTCGGGTCCGGACTCAGTGATAGCGATCGTGTCTTCATGATGAGACGACAGCTTGCCGTCCCGCGTCACCACGGTCCAGCCGTCTTCTAAAATAACCACCTCATGACTTCCTTGCGTGACCATGGGCTCCACGGCAATCACCAGGCCGGGCTCGAGTTTGAGGCCCCTGCCCGGCTTTCCGAAATTGGGAACCTGCGGCTCCTCGTGAATCCCGCGCCCGATGCCATGCCCGACAAAATCCCGCACCACGCCAAAGCCTTGCGATTCGATAAATTTCTGAATCGCATGCGAAACATCGCCGAGCTTATTTCCGGGTTGTATCTGCTCCAGCCCGGCTTTATACAAGGAATCTCTCGCGGCCCGGATCAACTCCCCTGCCTCCCTGGAGCCCGCACCAATAACCCAGGTCCTGGCCGCATCCGTGTAATAGCCCATGTATTTGACGCCCACGTCCACGCTGAGCATGTCGCCTTCCCTTATCTTTCGCTCCGAAGGAATCCCGTGCACGACCTGCTCATTGAGTGACGTACAAATATAGGCCGGATAACCTCGGTACCCCTTGAAGGCCGGCGCGCCGCCTCTTTCCCTGATCAGGGCCGCGGCTTTCCGGTCAATATCCAAGGTGGTCAGTCCCGCCCTCACATACTTTTTTAATTCTGAAAGAACACCGGCGAGGATTTTTCCTCCCTCGCGCATGATTTCAATCTCACGCTTTGATTTAAGCGAGATCATACCAAAATTTTTTTGAGAATAGGGTCCAGTTCGTCAACATTCAAATCCCCGGGCACCGTTCGAAGGAGCTTCTGCCGCTCGTAATAATCAATCAAAGGGGCTGTCTCCTTACGATAAACTTCAAGCCGTTTGCGCACCGTGTCCTCAGCATCATCCTTGCGCTGAATCAGCGCGCTGCCGCACTGATCGCAAATCCCCGGCTGCTTGGACGGTATATTTTTCAAATGGTAAATGGCCCCGCATTTTCCGCAAATCCTGCGGCCCGAAAGCCGCTCAATGATTTTTTTATCCGAAGCGTCAAAATTAATGGCATGCCCGACCTTCATCTTTTCTTCCTGCAAAAGCTGATCCAGGGCTTTGGCCTGTTCCGTGGTTCTCGGGAAGCCGTCCAAAATAAACCCGGGCTTTGCATCCTTCTCACGCAGCCGCTGCCGCATCATCTCAATCACCAGCTGATCGGGCACCAGTTTACCGTTGTCAACGAACGAAGCAGCCTCTTTGCCGAGGGACGTTTTGGCCTGAATATTGGCCCGCAGCAAATCCCCCGTGGAAAGATGAGCCACGTTATAGCGTTTTGACAAGACCTTCGCCATCGTGCCCTTGCCCGCCCCGGGAGGGCCCAAAAAAATCAATCTCATCTTCTGGCTTTAAGGCGGCCTTTCTTGATGAAGCCGTCGTAATGCCGCATCAAAAGCTGAGACTCGATGGTCTTCATGGTGTCCAGAATCACACCCACGATAATTAAAAGTCCGGTGCCACCAAAAAAGCTCGCGATTAAAAACGGGATATTAAGAACTTTGGGCGATGAAATAACGCTCGGAAACATGGCGATAAGCGCCAGGAAAATAGCCCCACTCAGCACAATGCGCGTCATCACGTAATCCAGAAACTCCGCCGTATTCTTACCCGGACGGATACCGGGAACAAATCCGCCGTATTTCTGAAGATTCTCCGCCATTTGAATGGGCTGAAACGTGATCGCCGTATAAAAATAGGAAAAAAACACGATAAAAAGCGCATAAAAAATTTCATAAGCCAGATGGCCCGGCGTCAAGGCGCCCACAAATTTTTGAAGCCCGGTAGCGTGCGTGAATCCTGCAATCGTGGCCGGGAAAAGAATCACGGACTGGGCAAAAATAATGGGAATCACGCCCGCCTGATTCACCTTGAGAGGGATATAGGTGGATTGACCGCCATACACGCGATGGCCCCGGATTTGCTTGGCATACTGCACGGGAATTTTTCTTTGTCCTTGAATGATGAGAATAACGCCCAGGACCGTGCCTACAAAAAGAAATAGCATGAGGACAAATTTCCAATAGGAAAGCTGCTGGCGCGCTGGGTCAAACGGGGAAAGAAGAACAAAGGTCTGCCAAAGAGCGGTGGGGACCGAATCAATGATACCAGCCGTGATTAAAAGGGACATCCCGTTTCCAATGCCGTATTCGTCAATCTGTTCGCCCAACCACATGATAAACGCCGTGCCCGTGGTGATGGTCAGCATGGTGATGAGGCGGAATCCCCATCCGGGGTAAGGCACAATCACCATACCCTGAAAAGCCTGCGGATTTTCAAGCCACAGGGAAATAAAAAAAGTCTGAATCATGCTCAAAACCACGGTGAGATACCGCGTAAACTGAATAAGCTTCCGTCTTCCTTCCTCGCCTTCCTTGGCCAGCTTCTCAAGGTAAGGAATGACCACGGTCAAAAGCTGCATGATAATGGAAGCCGACACATAGGGCATGATCCCCAGCGCGAAAATCGTGGCTTTTTGAAGCGCGCCCCCGGAGAACATTCCCATGATGCCAAAAAGGCGGCCGCCCGGGGTGCCTGACATGCGGGCAAAAAACTGGCTCAAAGCCTGGCCGTCAATGCCGGGCGTGGGGATAAAGGTTCCGATTCTGTAGACCACAATAATAAGAAGGGTGAACAGAATCTTGTTCCTTAAATCCGGAATTTTAAATGCGTTCACATACGCTTGCAGCATAAATTGTTTCTCAGGCCTGACCCGGTTTGTTCGAGCCGACCAAGAGGGCCTTACCCCCTGCTTTTTCGATTTTTTCCTTGGCCTGGGCACTAAACTTGTGGGCATGCACCGTGATGGCGCCCTTCAGCTCTCCGTCTCCCAGGATCTTAAGCCCGGCTCCCAGATCCTTCACAAGACCGCTCTTGAGAAGTTTCTCGGGTGAAATTTCTTTTTCATTCAATCCGCCAAGCACGGAAAGATTGACCACCGCATAATATTTTTTAAAAACATGGGTAAACCCACGCTTCGGGATTCTGCGGATAAAAGGATTCTGACCTCCTTCAAAACCGGGAGTTTTTCCTTCACCAGACCTCGAAAGCTGCCCCTTCTGGCCGCGGCAAGAAGTTTTGCCATGGCCCGATCCCGGCCCACGCCCCACTCTTTTCTTTTTCTTTTTATAAGGAAATTTGGCTCTCATTGAAGTTGATGAATCCCTTTATTTGCTTTCGACTTTTTCGTCTTCCATGCCCGCGCCAAAATCTTTGTTTTCTCCCTGGGGCTCAATATCGCGGGCCATCATCATGCTCTGCAGCCCCTGAATCGTGGCTTTTAACACATTAATCACATTGGAACTACCCAAGCTCTTGCTTAAAATATCCTTAATTCCGGATGCCTCGCACACAGCGCGCACCGCGCCTCCGGCGATGATTCCCGTTCCTTCCGCAGCCGGCTTGAGAAGCACTTTGCCAGCACCAAAACGGCCAATGACTTCATGAGGAATCGTTGTGCCTTTGAGCGCAACCCTGAATTTATGCTTTCGGGCGATCTGGACCCCCTTGCGGATCGCGTCCGCCACCTCATTGGCTTTGCCCAGGCCATAGCCCATCTCGCCCTGGCCGTTTCCAATCACCACCAAAGCGCTGAAGTGAAAACGCCGGCCGCCCTTGACCACCTTGGCGCAACGATTGATATGAATGACTTTTTCAAAAGCGCCCGGATCCATCTGGGGTTTTTCTTCTCTCTTTTGGCCCATCTTCTTTCCGCCTCTTAAAATTGCAGTCCTCCTGCTCTTAGCGCATCCGCCAGAGCTTTTATACGGCCATGATAAAGATACCCACTGCGGTCAAATACGATCCGCTTGTACCCCTTGGATTTAAAAGTCTGCGCCGCAAGCTCTCCCAGTTTTTTGGCCGCTTCGATATTTCCATTTCCGCCTTTGGCGCTAGCACCCTTAAACTCCTTGGACAGCGTGCAAAACGATACCAGGGTCTTTTGCTGGATGTCGTCGATTAACTGAACATAAATATGTTGATTCGACCTATACACGCTCAGACGGGGTTGTTCCATTGTCCCGGTCACACGCTTCCGGATTCTCCAATGCCTCTTTTCACGCCCGGCTTCACGATTGATCACTTTAAACATGACTTTTATCCTACCGTCTTTCCCTGTTTGCGCCGGATCACCTCGCCGGCGTAATGAACCCCTTTGCCTTTGTAAGGCTCGGGTTCATAATATTTCCGGATCACAGCCGCGACCTGGCCCACCAAATATTTGTCAATTCCGCGTATGATGAGGCGCTCCGGCTTGGGCACTTCAATTTTAATGCCCTCAGGAATGTCAAATTCAATCGGATGCGAAAAGCCGAGCGCCAGGGAAAGCATCTTCCCCTTTAACTGGGCGCGAAATCCCACACCTTCGATCTCAAGCTCCTTGGTATAGCCCTCCGTCACGCCTTTGATCATGTTACTAATCAACGTCCTTGTAAGCCCATGCAGACTGCGGTCTAGAGGCTGGTTTGTGGGCCGCTGGACCAGCACCTGATTATTCTCAAGCTTCACTTCCATCCTGTCATGCGGCGTGAACTCCAAGCGTCCCTTTGGGCCTTCCACAGTCACTTTCTTATTTTGAACCGCCACCTTCACACCGGAAGGCACAGAAACGGGTTTCTTTCCAATTCTCGACATGGATTTACCACACCTTGCAAAGCACTTCACCGCCAAGCTTTTCCCGGCGCGCGTCTTTGTCCGTTAGCACACCCCTGGAGGTGGACACAATGGCAATTCCCAATCCGCCCAAAACCTTGGGCACATCCTGATGCCCCACATAACGCCTGAGTCCTGGCGTGGAAACGCGGTGAATGGCGCGGATTGCGGGCTGCCTGCCGTGAATGTAACGAAGATGAATTCTCATAAACAGCTTTTTGTCCTGCTCGATCACCTTATAGTTGTCAATGAACCCTTCCTTTTTTAAAATCTCCGCAATCTTGACTGTGAGTTTTGAAGAAGGGACGGTCAATTTTTCCTTGCCGGCCCGCATCGCGTTACGAATCCTGGTTAAAAAATCACCGATAGAATCCATGGTTTCTCCTTATCACCACGAGGCCTTGGTCACACCCGGAAGCAGGCCGCGGTTGGCCAATTCCCTGAAACAAATGCGGCACACGGCAAACCGCGTCAAGAACCCTCTCGATCTTCCGCACCGCTGGCAGCGGTTGTAACGGCGCACCTTGAATTTGAACCGGCCGCGCCTTTGTTTAACGATCAAACACGTTTTTGCCATGGCTCCCTTCCTTATTAATTTAAAAATGTAGCCATGACTGCCCCAAACATCTCATTGATATTTCAATGAAGTTTGGGGCGGCCATGCCCCGTCTCTCTTTACTTTTTTCTGAACGGCACGCCGAGCAGCTCAAGCAGCCGCCTGGCCTCATCCTCGATCTTAGCCGTGGTGACGAAGGTGATATTCATGCCCTGTGTTTTGAGAATTTTGTCGTATTCCACTTCCGTAAAAATAATCTGCTCCTCGATTCCAAACGAATAATTGCCCTGGCCATCAAAACTCTTCAGGGGAATGCCCCGAAAATCGCGAATCCGCGGCATGGCCACATTGACCAGGCGATCCAGAAATTCATACATGCGCGCCCGGCGCAAAGTCACCTTGAGCCCGATCGGCGAGCCCTCGCGTAGTTTAAACGCCGAAATGGATTTCTTGGCGCGGCACACCTTGGGCTTCTGCCCCGTAATGGCGGCAAGTTCCACCGCCGCCTGATCCAAAATCTTGATATCCGAAGCGCCCTCTTTTACTCCCATGCTGACAACAATCCGGTCCAGTCTCGGGATGGCCAGAAGATTGGTGTATCCGAACTCCTCCTTCAATTGAGGAGCAAGCTCCTTTTTATATTTCTCATAAAGCCGCGGAGCCACTGCCGTCGCCATGATTATAAAATCTCCTTGCACTTCCGGCACACACGCTTCTTGCTTCCGTCCGTGAGCAGGATAAAACCCACCCGCGTGGGCTTGGAGCAGCGGGGGCACACCAGCATAAGATTCGGAATCTTGACAGGACTCTCCCGCATAATAATGCCGCCCTTGGGATTGTCCCGTGTTTTGCGCATATGCTTTTTCACCATGTTGATATTTTCAACAATAGCATTCATTTTTTCGGGATTAAGCTTGAGAATTTTTCCCTTTTTCCCCCGCTCTTTTCCCTTAAGCACTGTAACTGTATCATTTTTTTTTAATCTCATGAACGCCTAAACCTCCCTAGGCCTTAAACCACTTCCGGCGCAAGCGAAAGGATCTTGGTAAAATCCCTGTCCCTGAGCTCGCGTGCCACCGGCCCGAAAATCCGGGTGCCTCTTGGATTTTTCTGCGCATCAATCAACACAATCGCGTTGGAACTGAAACGAATAGTCGAGCCATCCGACCGCTTCACCGGAAAACGGGTCCTCACCACCACGGCCTTGACCACCTCGCCCTTTTTCACTGTGCTCTCGGGAATGACTTCCTTCACCGAGGCGGTGATAATGTCGCCGATGGAGGCGTACTTTCTCCCCGCGCGGCCAACTACCTTGATGCAGGCCGCTTTTTTGGCTCCGCTATTATCCGCAATTTCAAGAATCGATCGCATCTGAATCATTTCGCCCTATTTCTTTAAAACTTCCGCAATCCGCCAGCGTTTTTCTTTTGAAATAGGCCGTGTTTCCACAATGCGCACCTTGTCCCCGGCTTTGGTTTCATTTTTTTCATCATGCGCTTTATAACGCTTCCTGCTCCTGACAACCTTCTGGTAAAGAGGATGCGGGAAAAGGCGGGTCACTTCCACCACCCGGGTCTTGTTCATCTTGTCCTTCACCACGACACCAACCCGTTGCTTTTTATACCGGTAATCTTCGCTCTGGATATGAACTTCTGCAGTCATTTTTTAACCTTTTCCGCTTTTTTGGCTTTGGCCGTTTCCTTCTTGGTTTCTTTTTTCACATTTTTTGCGCCCTGGGCAGGTTGTTTCTTTGCATCCTGTTCCGTTTCCCGGAGAATGGTCAGCAGCCGGGCAATGGATTTCTTGATATCCCGGATGCGGTCATGTTTTTCCAGCTTACCCATGCGAAGCTCTACGCGAAGAGTCAAAAGATCCTTTTTGAGCGCCTCGACTTTCTGCTCCATTTCATCCGGAGCCAGGCCTCTGATTTCCGCCACTTTCAGCATCTTAACTCTCCCGCCTCACGAATTTGGTGCGGAAAGGAATCTTGTGGGCGCAAAGCCGCATGGCGGACTTGGCCAATTCCTCAGGAATTCCTTCCATTTCAAATAAAATCCTCCCCGGCTTGATCACGGCTACGTAATATTCCGGCTCACCCTTGCCTTTTCCCATGCGGGTTTCGGCCGGTTTTTTGGTGAAGGGGTGATCCGGGAAAACGCGTATCCAAATTTTTCCGCCTCTTTTCACATGCCGGGTCAACGCCACACGGGCCGCCTCAATCTGATGAGAGGTCAACCACCCCCTCCCCAAAGATTTTAGACCAAATTCGCCAAAGCTCATGCTGCTGCCGCGATTCGACAGGCCACGCCTGCGTCCTCGGTGCAACTTTCTGAATTTAACCCTGCTCGGCATGACAGCCATGGGATACCCCTTTTATCTATTAACAATTTGCCATGCAGTCCCAATTTTCGATTTTGAAAATTGGGGCAGCCATGGTTTTCCCTTTTATGCCCCCTGATCCGTCCCCGGAATTTCCGGAGCGTCATGGCCCGATTCGTTCGGGCCGCCAACCGCGGCTTGGTCAGTTCGGGCCGGGTGATTGGCCTGGCCCGACAAATTTTCTCCGCTCTTGCCGGTCTCTACGGCAGGTGTTCCGCCAGCCTCAACATCTGCCACCACGGCCTGCTGCTCTCGTTCCTTGGCCTTTTCCGCCTGTTCCTTTTTCACCAGCACGTCTCCCTTGTAAATCCAAATCTTGATACCTATCGTCCCGTACGTGGTGAAGGCCTCTGCAAATCCGTAATCAATATCCGCGCGAAAAGTCCCGAGAGGTACCTTGCCTTCCTTATAACCATCCGTCCTCGCAATTTCAGCACCGCCCAAACGCCCGGCGCACAAAACCTTGATTCCCAGCGCGCCTTTGGACATAGCCAGCTGCACGGACTTTTTCATGGCTTTTCTGAAGGAAACGCGTTTCACCAGCTGCTGCGCAATATTCTCGGCCACAAGCTGGGCCTCGATCTGAGGAATTTTAATTTCCTTGATATCGATATAAATCTCGCTCGCCGTGAGCGCGCCGATTTCATCCCGGAGCTTGTCAATCTCCGAACCCCGCCGGCCGATGATCACGCCGGGACGTGCGGTATGAATGATCACGCGAATTTTTTTGCCTGAACGCTCAATCTCCACATTCGCAATGCCTGCAAAATCCCACTTCGCTTTAATGAAATCCCGGATTTTTAAATCCTCATGCAGCAGACGGGTATAGTCCTTGCGCGCGTACCAGCGCGATTTCCACGGCCGGATGTAGCCCAGTCTCAAACCATAAGGGTGTGCTTTTTGTCCCATCGTGACTCCTTTTACTTTCCCTTTTTCCCTGCAGCCGCTCCCTGCAGGGACTGCTTCGCTGCCAATTTTTTCTTTTTGGGTTTTGCCTCTTGGGCAGCCGCTGCCGGCGCAGGAGGATTCACGGCTTTCTCGGCCTCCTCCAGCACCACGGTCAAATGGGTGGTCCGTTTTAAAATCCGGTCCGCGCGGCCCATGGAGCGCGACATAAAACGCTTAAAAACCGGGCCGCCGTCCGCCTTGATTTCGGAAACATAAAGCTTGTCTTCATCCATTTTGAGCACCTTGGCATTGGCCACCGCACACTTCACCGCTTCATAAGCCAGCTTGGCGCCCTTTTTATTGATCATCGCCAGCCGGTACATGGCTTCCTTGGCCGGTTTATTTCTGACCGTGTCAATCACCAGCCGGATTTTTCTCGGCGCAATTCTGAGATATTTGACAACATTCCTTGCTTTCATGATCAGGTCTTCGCTCCGACCGCCATGGCTTTGGCTTTATCCTGTGACGTGGAATGTTTTTTGAATGTCCGCGTCGGCGCAAACTCTCCCAGTTTATGGCCCACCATGTTTTCCGTCACATAAACCGGAATAAACTTCTTGCCGTTATGAACATTGAAATTCGCGCCTACAAATTCCGGCGTGATGGTGGAACGCCGCGACCATGTTTTAATGGGTTTGCGGTCTTTTTCTTTCTGCGCCTTCTGAATTTTGATCAACAGATGATCGTCAACAAACGCGCCCTTATCGCCTGATCTTCCCATGATTATTTCCTTCTATCCTTAACGATATATTTGTTTGAGGGTTTGCTCCGCCGCCTTGTCTTCAAACCCTTACTCTTCTGACCCCAAGGCGACACCGGATGTCTCCCGCCCGACGACTTTCCTTCGCCTCCACCCATCGGATGATCTACCGGGTTCATAGCCACGCCTCGGCTCTGGGGACGAATTCCCAGCCAGCGGTAACGTCCCGCCTTGCCGTAGGAAATGTTTCCATGATCCAGATTCGAAGCCTGACCGATGGTCGCAGCGCAATTCAAAGAAACCATTCTTGTCTCACCGGAAGGCAATTTGATGTGCGCAAAATCATTTTCTTTAGAAAGGATTTGCGCCACGGATCCGGCCGACCGCACCATTTTCCCACCCTGACCCGGCTCAAATTCAATATTGAAAACCGGCGTGCCGGGAGGAATATTCCTTAATGGCAGGTGATTGCCCAGTTTTACTTCGGCTTTTTCGCCATTGGCCAGAGTCTCCCCCACCTTTAACCCCTCCGGAGCGAGGATGTACGTCTTCTCTCCATCCGCATATTGGATCAGCGCAATGCGCGCCGAACGGTTCGGGTCATATTCAATGGTAAGAACCGTGGCCGTCACATCCATTTTCCGGCGCTTAAAATCAATAATCCGGATACGCCTCTTATGCCCGCCTCCGCGGTGACGGCTCGTAATATGCCCGTGAGCATTGCGTCCGCCCGTGCCTCTTTTGGGCAAAGTCAGAGGCTTGTACGGTTTGTCCGTCGTGATTTCGGCAAAATCCGAAACGCTGGTGAATCGCCGCGTCGGTGTCGTTGGTTTATATTTGATCAGTCCCATGAGCCCTCACTAAGTTTTCCAAGTACAAGTGGCTCACCCTACACTTTGCGAAAGCAAAGTGATAGGGTTACCTTATAACTTGAGTTCTGCAAATTTTAGGTAACCGACAATGATAAATCCTTCAAGCAAAATGGCTTCCGGCCGAAACCTCCTATGCCAGCCAAGGCAAGGAGGACACGGAAGCCATGGGAAAAATTATCCC